>Ga0315268_10000412_pt1 | contig 50195 bp, 41 predicted proteins | sample C1_top_MG_FD_204535 | JGI IMG/M metagenome (GOLD analysis project Ga0315268, IMG submission 204535) | Sediment microbial communities from Yellowstone Lake, YNP, Wyoming, USA - C1_top | ecosystem: Environmental > Aquatic > Freshwater > Lake > Sediment | place: USA: Wyoming | collected 2017-08-01 | reverse complement strand
GAGCAGCTGCTGGATCTCGGTCTGGTTGAAGGGTGTGGCCAGAGTCGTCGGGCCGAGCGCCTGGCTCTGCTGCAGCAGATCGAGCACGCCGCCCTGGGCGCCATCGTAGCTTGTGGTCGGGGCCGGAGTGCCGGCGCTGTCGAGCAACTGGCGCGTCGCGAGCGACGGCTCGCTCAGCGACGCCAGCAACTCGGTCGGCGTCAGTGTGGTCGGCGCGCTCGGGCCGCGCAGCTGTTCCAGTCGTTCTGGCGCGCTGACGGCCGGAGTCCCGAGCTGGCCAATGCGGATGTTCATGTTCCCCTCGCGCTGGGCCGATCGCGGCCAACCCCATGCTACTTGCAATCGCCTGGTCTTGGCGAGTCGCTGACGCCAGCACGCGGTCTGCGCTATGCTGCTGCCATGTCGCTCCGTCAAATCGGCGCGCTGGAAGCGCTCGCGATCGCGGGCCTGGTCGGTTGCGGCCGCTCGGGCTACGACAATGCGGTGCGCCTGCTGACGGTCGAGTCGACGACCGACGTGTTCTGGCCCGGCCAGGCCGGCGTGCGCGCGACCGCCGTGCTCGTCAACGAACTGCCGCGCGCCGTCGAGCTGCACAGCTGTCAGCTCGCGCACCGGGCCGATGTGCTGGGCGCGGGATTCTCGGCGCATCCGATCGCATTGCCCGAGACGGTCGCCGCCGGCAGCACGGCACTGCTGCAGTTCTCGGTGCGGTTGCCCGCCGGCGCTGCCGGGCGCGGTGTGCTGGATGCCAGCGCCGAGCTGCTCGATCCGGGTAGCGGCCTGAGCTGGCGCATCGACGGTGCGACCAAGCCGCTGCTGTTCGACTATGCGAGTGACGACACCCCCGACCTGTCGCGGTTGCCGTTGCTCACGGTGTCCACTGCTGACGACGAACTCGACGGCGGCGCCGCGCTGACTTCGGTGGCGGCGGCCGGTGGCGATGGCGACTTGTCGCTGCGCGAGGCGCTGACCATCCTGGACAACGTCGGTCAGCCGCAGCGCATCGTGTTCGATCCAGCGGTCTTTGCGCCGGATCACGCGCTGCCGATCCAGCTGGGGCCGTTGGGGGCGCTGCCCACGATCCGGGTGGCGCACAGCGCGATCGACGGCGAGGCCAACCAGGTCCGCATCGAGCACGCGCCCGAACTGGCCGGGGCCTACGACTTCGGGCTGCTGTCGGTCGCGGCGAGCGACGTCGTGCTGCGCCAGCTCGAGCTGATCGCGCGCAGCTATTCGGCCGCCACCATCGGAGCAGTGGCCGCCGACCGGCTGCTGGTCAGCGATTGCCGCATCAACGCGTACACCGACTCGGGCTCGTGGCTGGCGCTGCGCAGCAGCCCGGACGCCACGCTGCGCCGGGTGCGCGGGGATATCGCCGGTTCGAACGCCTACTTCGAGGATTGCGACGGCCTGCTCATCGACCAGAGCACGTTCGCGCGCGGCCTCGCCATCGTGGACAGCCCCGGGGTGGTAGTGCTGCGCAGCCAGGTCTCGAGCAGTGCGCTGTCGTTGAGCAATTCGCCGGACGGCTACCTTGGCGGCAATACCTTCACCCACTACGAGGCGGTGGCCTGGAGCGGCAGCGCAATCGTCGTCGACGGGCCCAGCCACCGCACGCAGGTCGTCGACAGCTGGATCGAGGGACCGCGCACGCACACCGATCCGACCATCCCGGCGATCCTGGTGCGCGCAGCGCAGCAGGTCACGCTGTCGCACAATCTGGTGCAGGACTGCGCCGGCGAGCCGATCGTGCTGGTTGACGGCGCCAATGCTGGCCGCGCCGCGCCAGCAATCGGCACGGTGACGACGACGTCGGTGCGCGGCACCAGCGGGGCACCGGATGGCAGCGCGGTCGAGGTCTTTGCCGGCGACGGCGATCTGGCGCGCTGGGTCGGGGCAACCGAGCTGCGCGGCGGCGCCTTCGCGCTCGACGCAGTTGCATTGCAGGCAGGTGAACGGGTGCGCGCGGTCCTGACCGATCCCGACGGCAACAGCTCGGCTGCCTCGGCCGCGGTCGGGGTGCCCTGACGTCTAGCTCTTCAGTTGGCCGAGCGCAGCGACCGCGCGCTCGATATGGTCGGTCGCACACGAAAAAGAAAGGCGCAGGTAGCCCATGCCGCCCGGCCCGAACACCTCGCCCGGAGCACTGCCGACGCCCGCCTTGTCGACCAGGTAGTTGGTCAGCGACCAGCCGTCATGGCGGTCCTGGTAGCCGGGCCAGTCACCGGCGATGCGGCACCAGACGTAAAAGGCGCCCGCCGGTCGAAACGGCGTGAGCAGACGATGGCCGGCCAGGCCGGTCATCAGCAGGTCGCGCCGCTGCCGGTAGACCCGGTTCATCTCGCGCGTGTGATCGGTCGGCCCCTCGAGCGCGGCCACCGCGCCGTGCTGCGCCACCGAGTTGACGCCGTTGATGGTGCAGCGCAGCAGCTTGGTCATGCGCTCGAGCAGCCGGTCATCGTTGCACGCCAGGTAGCCGATGCGCAGGCCGCTCATCGCATACGACTTGGACATCGAGTAGACGCTGATCACGCAACGCTCGGCGCCGGGCAACGCGCCGATGCTCAGGTGGGGCAGGTCGTCGTAGATGACATGCTCGTAGGCCTCGTCGCTGACGATGTACAGACCATGGCGCAGCGCCAGCTCGAGGATGCCCTGCAGCGTCGGCTGGTCGAGCACGGCACCGGTCGGGTTGTGCGGCGAGTTGATGATGATGGCGCGGGTGCGCGGCGTGATCTTCTCGGCGATGCGCTCGGGCGCGTAGCGCCAGCTGTCGGGCTCGAGCGGGCAGCGCACGGCCACGCCGCCGGCGATGGTGACGTTGTCGGCGGTCTCGGTCCAGGTCGGGTCGGGCACGATCACCTCGTCGCCCGGCGCGATCAGCGCGCGGTAGATGAGGTAGAGGCCGTGCATGGCGCCGTTGGTGATCAGCACGCGCTCGGGGTCGCTGAGCGGCAGCCGGTTCTCGCGGCACATCTTGTTCCACGCGGCGCGGCGCAGCGCCGGGATGCCAGCGCCGGGTGTGTAGTGGGTGTGGCCGTCGCGAATGGCCTTGGCCATGGCCTCAGCTACGTGCGGCGCGATCGAAAAAGACGGGTCGCCCGACTCCAGCCGCAGCACCTTCTGGCCAGCGGCCTGCAGGGCCAGCAGCCGGTCGCGCACCGCGACGATGCCGCCCAACTCGATGCGATCGAGCGCGTGATCCTGCTGCGTCAGTGAGTGCGCCATGGCTGCTCCTGCATCATCTGAGAAACGTGTCGATGTCGATCATGCCGTTGCCGTAGATCTGTACCACACGCACCGTGGCGCTTCCGGCGCAATCGGCGGTGGCGACGATGCGTTGGCCCTGGTAGCGCGTCAGTGTGTAGTTGAGGTGGTGGTGGCCGGAGAAGAAGCCGTAGATGTTGTTCGCATACCCGTTGTCGCGGATGAAGTCGTCGATCTGGTTCTGTTCGGCGAGAGTCAGGCCGTCGATGCCGAGCGAGTCCACGATCGGCGGATGGTGGCAAAAGATCAGCACGTTATGGTCGCCCAACGCGCTCAGCTGCGCCAGGTAGCCGGTCAACCAGGGCCAGGTGCCGCCGCTGAAGTCGTGCAGGTCGGCACTGGTCAGCACGCCAGGGAACCCGAGCAGCCCGTGCTCGCGGGTGACCAGATCGAGCGCCACGAAGTGGTAGCCGCGGTAGTCAAAACCGAAGTTGATAAAAGAGCTGACCAGTCCGGTGGTCGGATTGAGCACTGGCGTCGGAGCTCGCTCCAAGGACGGGAATGCCGCGGCCAGCGTCTGGTACCGGGGACCGAAGATGGTCTCGAAGTAGCGGTCGCCCAGTGGACTCGGTGCCTCGCTGCTCGCGGTGTGCGGCCACATGTCGTGGTTGCCGATCAACGGGAAGTAAGGCACGGCCAGCTGATCGAGCAGCGCCCTGGACATGGCGATCTCGGACCGCTCGCCGCTGTCTCCATTGTCGCCCAGCACCATCACGAAGGCGATGTCGTACTGGCTGACGCTGGCGTTGATGCGGTTGACGGCCAACGCCAGGTTGGCAGTCTGGGCGTCGTCGGCGCCGCCCGAATCGTCGTAGCCGGGCGTGCCGTAGTCGTCGACACTCTCGCCGACGTGCAGGTCGGTGACGATGGCAAACGAGAACAGACGACCCGGACCAGCATCCTCGGGCGCAACCGCATCGGTGGTCGCTTCCGCGTCGCTGGCAACGCCGGTGTCCTTGGGCTGAAAGCGGTCGAACGCGGCGTCGACGACCTGCCAGGCGTCGCTGCTGGCCACCGCGTCCAGCGCCACCGGTACATCCTCGGCCGCCGAACCATCGAAGCGATCGGCGCTGGCGCGATCACTGGCAAGCGCGCCGTCGGGTGTGCCAAAGTAGGCGGCGTCGAGCCGCTGGGCGGCCACCACCCGCGGCTGCTCGCAGCCGAGCAGCGTGGCTATGAGCAATCCCAGGGTGACGCCGGCCGCTGCTCTCATGGGCTCCGCTATCTAGCTGGCAGCGGTCGCGCGACCACCACGATATTACCGTCCGGGTCGGCAAAGTAGGCGGCCTCGTCACCCCAGTCCCGCGGCGCCAGCGACGCCAGCTCGCGGGCACCAGCCGCGCGCAGCCGGTCGCAGGCAAGCTGCACGTCGTCGCAGTGCAGGTAGATCTCGGTGCCGGTGACTGCGCCGTCGCGGGGCGGTGTGATCGGTCGGCCCACGATGGCGGCCAGGGACGACCGCTGGTAAAGGCCCAGCCCGTCGCTGTCGGGCAGCTCCAGCTCGACGTAGTTGGACTCGTCGACGCGCAGTGGCCAGTCGAAAGCGTGCAGATAGAAACGACGCGCGACCGCCAGGTCGGCCACCGCGAGCACGGTCAGCACCTGGCGTGGTCGATGGGGGGTCATCAACTGCTCCGCTAGCGCGATCGGCGCGCTTGCTTGATCCGGCCGGTCGGCTCGGCAAACGGATCCTCGTCGGCACGGGCGCTGCGCGCGGCACGGCGGGCGTCGGCGGGGATCGGATGGGTGGTCGCGTCCTCGAAGTGTTCATTGGCCGGCGCCAGCAGCTGGTCGAGCTCGGCGTCGTCGTCAACCGCGATCGGGCCGGTTCGCGCCGTGGTGCGTACGCTGATCTCCTGGAGCTCGTCCGTCGACAGCGGCTTGGTTGGCATATCGCCGAACCCGCCAGGATCCTCGCAATCGGTCTCGACCGGCGCGGCCCGGCTGGCGCCGGCACTTGGACTCGCGCGGCGCGAGGCTGCCAGCTCGACCGGCAGCGCGGCCGGCTCGACGTCGCTGCGCCAGCTGGCAAAGTTGGCGTTCAGCAGCCCCTCGCTGCGGCCGGCACGCAGCGCGCGCAGCAGAGCGTCGTGGCGTGCCCGGCGCTCGCCCGCGACCAGAGCAACCCAGCGCGCGAGCAGAGCGTTGCTGTCGCGCGTCGGCAATCCGACCAGTTTCTCGAGGGCGGTCGCCAGCGCGCGCGCGCTGGCAAAGCGCTGTCGCGGCTCGCGCGCCAGCGCCCGCATGACGATCGGTTCGAGCTGCGGCAGATAGCCAGCGACGACGGTGCTCGGCCGCACCAGGCTGCCGTTGATCACGGCCTGGCTGAAGCGACGGCGGTTGTCTTCGGCATAGGGATCGCGACCAACGGTCAGCCGGTAAAGCATCACGCCCAAGCGATAGACGTCGGTGGCCGCCGTCACCGGATGCTCGAGCAATTGCTCGGGCGCCTCGTAGCGCGGCAGTTCGACCGGCTCGCCGCCGCTGGTCTCGTGCAGGTGGACCGCCGCCAGCGGGTTGCCAAAACCCAGCAACTTGACGTCGCCGCGGTACGAGACCCGCACGCAATGCGGCGCGACCGTGGCGTGGAAGATCGGCGCCGCCGCACCACTGCGATCGTGCAGCGTGTGCGCGTGGTCGAGCGCGCGCGCGACCTGGCCGCAGATCACGAGGGCGATGGTCGTCGGAATGTACGCGCTGCACTGCTCGGTCAAGCGTGCCAGAGACGCCAGCGATTCGCCGGCGACGTATTCGAGCGCGAGGTAGTTGCGGTCGCCGATGATGCCCTGGTCGCGCAGGCGCGCGATGCCCGGATGAACCAGCCGGCTGAGCGCCTGTCCCTCGTCGAGAAAAATGGCGATGCTCTTCTTGCGGCCGCTCAGCTCGCGCCGCAGCACCTTGAGCTCGCACAGCCGGTCGTCGTCGGTGGCGTCGAGCGCGCAGGCGGCATAGCTCTCGGCCAGACCGGTGAGGTCGATCCGGCTGATCAGCAGGTATTGGCCAAAGCGCTTGAGCGCGGTCGATGTCGGCTTGGCCATCGGGCTAGCATATAACACGGGCGGATGAACGATCGAGCGTGCTGTCGCGGCCGTGGCAAGCGACCGATTTGCAGAGCCTCGTCAAAAGGGGCACAGTATTCAATAGGAGCGCAAGGCATGGAGCGATTGTGGCCAGGCACGCCGGGTCTGCTGCTGGTCGCTCTGGCCGGCTGCCCGGTCATCCAGGCCACGCAAGAGTTGCCATGCGAGACCAGCGGCGACTGCCCACGGCGCTGGGTCTGCGTCAACAACAGCTGTCAGGTGGCCGACGGCGGTGTCCACGACGCCATGCTGGCTGATGGTGGCAGCGCGACCGATCGGGCGACTGGGCGTGACAGCAGCGGCCGCGATCTCGCCACCGGTGTCGACCAGCGGCGGGCGGATGGCGCGCTACCGCGCGATGCGGCGCGCGCCGACACCAGCGTACGCACTGACACCCGGCGCCCCGACACCACGGTCGCCCATGACAGCGCCACGCCGCACGACGCTGCGACCGGCGTCGATGTTCCCTGCGGCAACGTCAGCTTCGTCGGCGCTTGCCAGGGCGACCTGCTCAAGTGGTGCGAGAACGGCGGGCTCAAGACGTACGACTGCGCCGTCCGTGTCGGGACCTGGGCTTCATGCGGTCTGTATGACTGCACGGACACCGGCGTCGACGGCCAGGGCAACCCGCTCTGCTACGGTTACGGCTGCGTGGCGGAGCTCAACCAGCCGTGCAACGTCGCCCCCAATTTTCTCGGCTGTAATCTCGACCTCGGCCACGGGTGCCGCGGCGACGCCTGCGTGGCGGCGAGCAGCTGCGATTCGGCCACCGATCCCCCGACCTGTACCGGCAACCGCGTCAATTTCTGTCCGTACGGCCGGCTCTGGGACTACGACTGTAGCCAGGGTAACTCGGCGCCGTATGTCTGCCAGGACACTGGCAACGGCAACAGCGACTGCCTCGGCACGGCTGGCGGCAACTGCAATCTGACCTCCAACCCGCCGTGGAACTGTGCCACTGGCTACACCTGTACCAACGGCACCTGCTCCTAGAATCGATCGCGCCGCGTGTCTTCTCGTCGACGGACGTGACTTCTCCTATACTCGTCCGACAACTGGTCGGCGGCGCCTGTTCATTCGACCGGCGCGGAGTAGCGGATGCGCATCGCACTGGCAACTTGGGGCTCGGCGGGCGACGTGCGGCCGCTGATCGCGTTGGCCGCCGGTTTCAAGCGGGCTGGCCACGAGCCGACGCTGCTCGTCACCAGCGTCGACGACACCGACTACCGGCCGCTGTGCGCGCAGCTCGAGGTGCCGCTGCGGCTGGTGCCCGAGCGCACCGGCGTCGACCTGCTGGCCGTGCTGCAGCAGAGCGGTGGCCTGCGCCACCAGCTCAGGACACTGCGCCTTCTGTTCGAGAACGGATACCTGCGTTTTGCCGACGACGTGTTCAAAGCAGCGCGCGAACTGTGCAGCGACTGCGACGTGGCGATCGGTCACTTCATGGCGCTGCCGCTGCGCGCCGCGGCTCAGCTGGTCGCGGTGCCGTATGTCAGCGTCATCCTGTGGCCGGGCCTGGTGCCGACGGCGACCCGGCCGCCCGTCCGACTGCCAGACCTGGGCGCCACGCTCAACCGCGCGTGCTGGGGATTGTTCGGACGGCTGTTCGACCAGCTGCTGCGTTCGCGCGTCAACGAGTTATGGACGGGTTGGGGGTTAGCGCCGGTCAGCCACGTGATCGACGAGATCGTGTTCTCGGATCTGCTCAACCTGCTCGCCGCAAGTCCGACGCTGCAACCGGCTGCTGCCGACTGGCCCGCGCACTTTTGCCAGTGCGGCGAGCTGGCGCTGCCGGCCGCCGGTACGCCATGGACGATGCCCGATCGGCTGCGCAGCTTTCTGGCTGCCGGTCCGGCGCCGGTCCTGATGACCCTCGGTTCGTCGCAGCAACTCGACCCCGAGCACGCGGCCGACCTGCTGGTCGCGGCGGCCAAACTGGCCGGCGGCCGCACACTGCTGCAGCTGAGCAGCGCGCGCTATCCGGCCGATCGCGTCGACGGCGACCTTTATTTTCTCGGACCAGTGCCGCACGCCGATCTGCTGCCGCGTTGCGCAGCCATGGTGCACCATGGCGGTGCTGGCACCAGCCACGCTGCGCTCAAGGCAGGCTTGCCCTCGGTGGTGGTTGCTTTTGTCGACGAGCAACGCGTCTGGGGGCAGGCGCTGGCCAGGCTGGGAACGGCGCTCGAGCCCCTTTCCTATCGCCGGGCGACCGCCGAGCAGCTCGCACAGCGGGTGCAGCAGACGCTGGCCGCGCCCGAACTGCGCCAGGCCGCGGCACGCGCCGGCGCCAAGCTGCGTCACGAAGACGGTGTGGCCAGCGCAGTGCAGCAGGTCGAGCAGCTGCTCAATGACGTCGTCAATCCCGCCTGTTGAGTCAGCGACGAGATGCGAGTCGCCGGTTACATCCTGTGTTGCATGCTGGCCGGGTCACAGCCCGCGTCGCAGCCAACGTCGCAACCGCTGAGCACCAGCGCGGTCGGCGCGGCCAATGTCGGTCAGCCCTGGGGCAGCGTCCAGGGCGTGGTGCAGTTTCGCGGCAACCCGACCCATACCTGGTATGGCGTCGGGCCGCTGCCGACCCGGCCGCGCGTGCTGTGGCGGTTTCCGCGCCAAACCAAGATGTGCGCGCAGTCGCCGATCGGGGACCAGCCCAAGGAATGGTGTGGCACGGGCTGGACCGGACAGCCAGTGGTGCGCGAGCGTGCCGATGGCGTGACCGAGCTGATCTTCGGCGCGTTCGACCGCAAGGTGCACTTTCTCGACGCGGCCACCGGTCAGCGCACCCGGCCCGACTTTGCCACCCGCGACATCATCAAGGGCACGGTCAGCATCGACCCGGACGGCTATCCGCTGATCTACTTTGGCTCGCGCGACAACAAGCTGCGCATCGTCGCGCTCGATCGCGAGCGGCCGACCGAGCTGTGGGCGCTGGACGCCTATGCCGTCAAGGGGCTGTACAACGACGACTGGGACGGCAATCCGACCGTCATCGACGACCTGCTGATCGAGGGCGGCGAGAACGGATATCTCTTCGTCGTGGCGCTCAACCGCCGCTATGACAGCGCTGGCCTGGTGAGCGTGGCGCCCGAGATCAAGCTGGCCTATCCGGCCTGGAACGACGCGCTGCTGCACCGGCTGCACGACCTCAACATCAGCATCGAGAGCTCGGTCGCGGTGTTCGGCAACCGCATCTACGCCAGCAATTCGGGCGGGCGGGTGTTCGGGCTCGACCTGGCAGCGGCCCGGCAGGGCCAGGCGCTGGTGGTGTTCGACTACTGGGCCGGTGACGACGTCGATGCCTCGATCGTCATCGACCAGCAAGGCATGCTCTACATCGGCGTCGAGGAGGAACGCCGGTTGCCGGCAGCGCGCGGCCTGGGCCAGCTGATCAAGCTGGACCCCGCGCGCAGCGGCGACCCGGTGGTCTGGCGGTTGCGCATCCCCGGGCTGCCCGGCGATCCGCGCGGTGGCGGGATCTGGTCGACGCCGGCGCTGCACCGTGGCGTGCTCTACGCGACCTCGCAGTCGGGTCAGCTGCTGGCAATCGATCGCGACAGCGGCCAGGTGCTGTGGCGGCAGTTTCTCGGCAGCCACCTGTGGTCGTCGCCGGTGGTGGTCGACGACACGCTGCTGGTCGCCACCAGGCGCGGCATTCTCTATTTCTACGACGTCACCGATGCGCGGTTGCGGGTCCCCCTTGGCCACACGCTGGTCGGCCGCGGTGGTTGCATCGAGAGCACGCCGCTGGTCTATCGCGGCCGCATCTACGTCGGCAGCTGGGACGGTTACCTGTATGCGCTGGGCGATCCAGCGTCGGATCGGTGATCGATTTGCCGCACCGTGTCACGTCTGGATGTGTTTCTGATCATCACCTTGAGTGTCTATAGATCGACGCGGCGCACAATAAAGTGCACGGTCACGACGTTGAACAGCGCTTTCAAGGTCCGAAGCGTCGGTGTTCTTGCTACGTCTGACATCACGCCGGAGGGAGGAGCCACCATGAACCCGATCGCCAACAGCAACCCGATGAACCTCACGATGTACACCAGCGACTTTGCACGCATGGAGCAGACCCTGCGCTGCTGCTTCGCCGAAGCGCCGGACGTGGAAGACGACTGCGTGCCGCGCAACGTGCTGCGCGACAAGCTGGGTGCCTGCCGCGCCGACTTCGATCGGATGGCGACGCTGATGCAGCGGATGATGGCGAACTGATCGCCGTCCGCGCTCGTTGACGCAACCCGGCTGCACGCCTGTCGTCACCGGGTCGGCATCGCCGCAGGTCCGGTAGCCATAGTCGGGGCAGTGGAAGCGCGTGTCGAGGTCGCGCTTCGGATCGCAGACCACGAAATCATCGCAATCGCACACCGGGTCCTTGTAGGTACAGGGCTGCGCCGCCTCGTTGACGGTGCACGGTATGTTGTATTGCTCGTCGGCCGAGCAGTAGACATTGGGGCCGGCCGCGCTGCAGTCGCCACGCGTGAACCACTGGCCAAAAGTCGAATCGCACAGGTCGACCAGTGAACCGCGGCAGACCGAGGTGTCGCCGTTGGGATCGCAACTGGCTCCCGTGGGCACGCAGCCGGCCTGGACTCCGGCCGTAACCGGGTCGACGTCGTCGCAGGTGCTACCAGCTCCGGCGTTGACTGTGCTGCAGTCGCGCACGGCGTGCAGGCCATCGCCGTAGCATTGTTGCACGACGTTCGCGTCGCAGGTGGCGGCTGCCTCGGCCGTGGTGCAGTCGGTCTTGACGCAGAAGGCGCCGCCCTCGTCGGTCACGTCCACGGGCGGGCCTGGCGGGACGCAGTGTCAGGCCGCGCTGCGTCGGCGGGTGTCGTTGCATCGTGCGCTGTGGCTGCATCATGGGGCGTTGCGGCGCCGCCGGCCGCGTCGTTTCCACTGTTGTCGGGACACGCCAGCAGAGCCAGCGCGCCGATCATCGCCAGACCCGTCCGGTTTATCTCACTCCTCCGGCCGTCTGTGTTGCCCGATCATACCCAAGGTGTGGCCTTCTGTGCAGTGCCTGCTGGCGCGCTCGGTCAGGCGCCGGCCGTGGCAAATTAGGGGTCCGCCCGGTATGATCAACCGTCTGTCACCGAAGCTGATAGCGGCACCGTTGAGGCCAGGCTGCCGCTCGACGAGTGGGTGAGGTGAGTCGATGCTGCGCGACGCCACTTCGCGCTATGCGCTAAAGGCGCTGTTGGCGTCGACGGTCGGGGTTGGCCTCGGCGGCTGTCCCGCTTTTGTGCCCGCCTCCGACCAGATCCGTTTCGCTTGCGTCGAGACCGCTGACTGCACGTCCGGCGAAGTCTGCTTCGAGAAGTACTGCTACCGGCGTGACCAGGTCCCGGTCGCGGACGCCACCGTCCCGCGCGACGGCGCTGGCGTCGATCGAACGGCCGACGCTGCGCACGACGCTGCACACGACGCTGCGCACGATGCTGGTGTGGACGCAGCGGCGGATGCGGCCGCTGACGCCGCCCAGCGCGACGGCGCGGTGGTCGATAGCGCGAATGCGGACGCAGCCGACGCGGCAGCAGCCGATGCGATCGGCAGCGACGCGATCGGCAGCGACGCGGCAGTGGCGGACGGCGCGGTCGGTGACGCCGGCGGTTGTGGAGCCGGCTGGTGGAACTGCGACTGGACCGATCGCGTCCAGCTGACCTTCGACAACAGCCAGCAGGGCCGGTTGCAGGATTTTCCGGTCATGGTGCGCGTCAACGCCAGCCGCGTCGTCTTCACGCGCATCCGCAACGATGGCGCCGACATTCGCTTCGTCGACGCCGATGGCCGGACCCTGCTCGACCACGAGGTCGAAAAGTGGGACGACACCCACGAGGGCATCTGCTGGGTGCGCGTGCCCCAGATCGATGCCTCGTCGACCAGCGATCACATCTGGCTTTACTACGGCAATGCGGCGACCGGCAGCGCCGAGCACGTGGCCGGCGTCTGGAACAGCGACTTCCGGGCGGTCTGGCATCTCAACAACTCGGCTGCCAGCTCGGTGGCCGGTCCGCCCGCTGGCGCCATCACCGGTGGCTGGGCGGCGGCCGGTCTGGCCGGGGTCGGCAAGAACTTCAACGGCACCAGCGACAAGGTCCTGTTCAACCAGACGCCGTCGGTGCTGGGCTCGCTGACCTCGCTGACCGTGAGCGCCTGGATCAAGCCGACGGCCCTGTTCAACGGCTTTGCTGGCATCGTGTCCACGCGCAACCAGAGCGAGAACGATTTTTCCGATGGCAACTGGGTGTTCTACCTGGACCGTGACAAGGTCGGTTTCGAGGCCAACAGCGTGGCCGGGCCGCCCAACAACGGAGCGCCGCTCGATGCGTTGCTCGACTGGCACCTGGTGACCGTGATCCTCAACCAGCAGAACGGCCGCGTGCGCTGGTTCATCGACGGCCGCCAGGTCTACAACTTATCTGCCACCATCCCGACCTACGCTGATCAGGACAACGTCGTCATCGGCGCGCGCTACTACTCTGGTGGCCTGACCGACTATTTCAAGGGCGTGATCGACGAGGTGCGCGTCTCGGCCGCGGTGCGTTCGGCCGACTGGCTGCGCGCCGAGTATTTGACCGCCAGCGACGCCTTTATCCAGTGGCCGGACCAGCCCTGGGATGCCGCCTATCGCCACCGGCTGCGCGTCGATCTACGATCGCTGCGACAGCAAGAAAACCTGATCGATTTTCCGGTGCTGGTGCGACTGGCGAGCAACACGCTGACATGGGCTGACGTCAAGAGCACCGGCGCTGACCTGCGATTTGTCGACGTGGACGGCGCTGAGTTGCCCTATCAGATCACCGGTTGGTCGCACGGCAACGGCGCCGCGATCTGGGTCAAGGTGCCGCAGGTCAATGCTTACAACATCACCGATCACATCTGGATGTACTACGGCAACGCCGCTGCCACCGCGCCGACCAACGCAGCCGCGACCTGGAACAGCGACTACATCGGCGTCTATCACCTGGACGACGACGCCACCAATGCGGCGGTTGGCATGCACGACGGCAGCGCCAACAACGTCGGCAGCGCCGGTGGCGTGGTCGGTTCGGCCTACCTCTTCGAGCGCGTGGTCGACGACGCTGTGGTGATCGCCGACAGCAGCAACCTCGACGGCATGTCGACCGAATTCGCGGTCACGGCCTGGGTCCGGCCGCGCCAGCCAGCGCTGGACTGGCAAGCCATCGTCAGCCGCGAGAGCGGGGCTGGCAGCGACGACATGTTCTGGCTGGGCATCCGCAACTCGGGTCTGTTCTGGCGCGCCTGGCTGGGCACCGCGGCGGTCGACGTCACTTGGCCAGGACCGGTGGTGAGCGGGACCTGGTTGCACGTCGGTGGCGCCTACAACGGCCGGCGCCTGATCGTGCTGGTCGACGGAGCCATCGCGAATTCGATCGCCGCCGACGGCATTCAGCCCAACGGCAACCAGGAGGTCGCGATCGGCGCCAACAGCAACGACAACGGGTCGACCTGGGATGACAACCTGGACGGCATCATCGACGAGGTGCGTATCTCCAAGGTGATGCGATCGGTCGCCTGGATCGAGGCCGAGCACCACGCGCTGACCGGCACCCTGGTCACGCTGGGCGGCGAGCAGAACCCATGAACCGGATGCTGGCACGATGCGGCCGTTCATCGCTTGCGCACGCGGCATTGCTGGTCGCGCTGGCGGGGTGCTCGAGCGCGTGCGACGACAGCGCTGCGCTGCGCCCGATCGAGCGCGATGCCGGCGTCATGGCCGAGGCTGGCAGCGATGCTGCGCAGGTCGAGGACGCCGGGACCGCGGATGCCCGCAGCGAGGACGCCAGCGTACCGCGCCGTGGCCCGCCCTGGCCGGTCGTGCTGGTGCACGGCTTTTCGGGATTCAATCGCCTGGGTCCACTGGAATATTACTTTCGGGTCATCGACAAGCTGGCGGACGAGGGCGAGCACGAGATCTTTGCGCCGGCGTTGCCGCCCTACAACAGCGTCGAGGAGCGCGCGCCATTTCTCGGTCTGGCCATCGACCAGGTGCTGCGCGACACCAGCGCGGCCAAGGTGCATCTGATCGCGCACTCGCAGGGCGGCCTCGACGCGCGCTATGCCATCAGCGTGCTGGGCTACGACGACCGGGTGGCGACGTTGACCACCATCGCCACTCCGCACCATGGCTCGCCGCTGGGCGACTACGCGCTGTCGCTGCCCGAGAATACGCTCGACCCCGTGGCACTGCTGCTGGCCTGGCTGATCGGCGCCATCGACGACCCGGACGCGGCACCGGGCGGCGACAACGACTGGCGCAGCGACCTGGACGCCTCGGCGCGCAGCCTGTCGACAGCGGTGGTGACCGCCTACAACGCCGCCCATCCCGATTCGCCGCGGGTGCCGATCTTCTCGTTTGCCGGGGTCTCCAACCTGCAGCGCGCGCCCGATCTGTGCGGCGCCAGCGAGTGGGGGCGGCTGTCCCGATTTGACCTGGTCGACCCGCTGCTGGTGCCGACCGCGACCGTGCTCGGTGGCTGGAACCCGTTTGACCGCACGCCCAACGACGGCATCGTGCCGACCGCCAGCATGATCTGGGGCACCTTTGTCGGCTGCATCCCGGCCGACCACTTCGACGAAGTGGGTCAGATCGCCGACTACTTCCCCGACCTGATCAGCGGCTTCGACCACCTCGACTTCTACCGCACGCTGGTCAAGCGGTTGCGCGAGTGGGAGCGGAGTCAACTCTGAGCCGATGGGTCAGCGGTCCGGGCCGCGCCAAGTTGAGCGACAGCTGGCTACGGGACTATGCTATCGGCCAACCAGGAGGGAGCCATGCCGCGTCTCAATGCAGTCGACAAGCTGAACAAGGTATACGAGCTGTTCACCAAGGGTGACGATCAAAAGCTCAACTCGGGCGAGACCGAGGCACTGGTCGGTTACTACAAGGGGCTGACCACCTCCGGCAAGACCAAGGTCAAGAGCAAGCTGGTCGAGATATTTCGCGAGGCGCAGTACGACCGCGGGCAACGCGATCGCTTCATGAGCGACCTGCTGGGCGTCGGCTTCACGCTGGCCGACCTCGAGGGGACAGCCGGTGATACCGCGGCCACGTTTCTCAAGCTGAGCAAGACCGCGCAGTTCAACAAACTACAGGCGCTGGACACCGGCGAGAGCGGCGGTGGCGACGGATTCAGCAAGGATATCCGCGCCTCCGACGCGGCGCGCGACGCCAAGGCGCGCATCACCACCGAACTGGACAAGATCAACGAGAAGGTCCAGCGCGAGTACCACAACGCGGCCGAGATCGGTGACCCGGCCTGGCGTGCCGTCTACCTCGAGCAAGGCAGTGCCGGCCGCGGCAAGGAGTTGCTGGGCTATGCCCTCGAGCTGCCGATCTATGCCGATGACCACGACGTGGACCGCACCTACTATTTCAATCTCAAGGGTGACCTGCTGGGCGACGCCTATTGCGGGGAGTAAGGCGCCGGCTCAGACGATCACCACATCTTCATCGCCAGCGTCGTTGCCATTGCCATTGCCATTGCGCTTGCTGCGCCACAGCCGCAGCTGATCGAGCGCGCGCATGGTGTCGCCGAGCATCGCGTAGGCCAGCGGCAAGTGCTCGTGCACTGCGTCGTAGCCGGGGTCGAGGGCGAGCGCCCGTTCGAATTCGGCCGCTGCCGTCTTGAAGTCCTCGAGGTCGTAGAGTAGCCGCTTGCCCCACTCGAAATGCACGCGCGCCGAGTTGCTCTCGAGGATCGCAGCGGCCTGCAGTGCCCGCTGCGTCTCGGCCTCGAGTTCGGGCAGCCCGTCGAGAAAGGCCACACCGGTCTCGATGAAGATCTCGAGCTTGTCACGCTGCGCCGCGGTCAGCGGCTCGAACGACAGCCCCATGCCCTGGTCGGTCTCGGTCGGCCCATCGACCACCCGCACCACCTTGGCGGCCAGCGCAAATTCCTGGTCGGTCTCGGGATGGATCAGCACCAGCTCGAGCATCTCGCCAAGCTGCTTGAGCAGGGTGGTCTTGAGAAAAGTGCCGCCGCCGCTGATGTCCTTGCAGTAGTAGCTGCTCAGCTCGCCGCGGTCGCGCATCCGGATCAAGAAGGTCGCAGCGTAGCGGGGATGGCGCCGCCGCACCGGCGCCTGCTTGGGCGCGGAGCTTTCGCTCACCGGCGGTGCGCTCTTCTTGATCTCCTGCAACCGGCCGATGAACGAGTTCTCGGTGCGCGCCGGGCTGCTCTGCATCACCGTGGCCAGTTCGGGCTTGCGCTCGAGCTCCATGCAAAAGCGGTCCCACACCTTCTTGTCGTCCTTGCCGATCGAGAAGAAGTCGACGCCCATGCCCGGACCGCTCGGCCCGCTGCTGCCTGGCAGCACGCGGCGCGCCACCATGCCGACCACCTCGAGCGCGATGCTGCCCGGGATGGTGAAGCGCATCTTGACCAGCTGCCGATCGGGCAGTGGATTGTCGGTCCGCATGAAGACGCCATGGCGGCTGATGTTGCCGGTGACCAGCTCGATGTTGGCGCTCTTGAGGCGCACCAGCACCGGCACCGTCACATCGATGCGCTTGAAGCGCCGCTGTTCGGACGCGCCCTTGACCATTGTCGCGCGGTCCCCCGCACCAGGCTGTTCTATGGTCTGTAACGAGTCCGTGCCTACCTGTCCAGCGCCGACCGTGCAATTCAGGTCAGCGCGGTCACCTCGACCTGCCAGCCCACACGCTCCAGTTGCTCCAGCAGGCGCAGGCCGAACGCGCTGGCCGGGGTCAGCACACCGCCACGGCGGCTGCCGCCCGGCAGCTGATCGCGCGGACCGAGCAGCAGCAGTGCCGCCTCGCCCACACACTGCACGGTCAGCAGATTGGAGGGGTCGCCGCTGGCGACCAGCGTGACCAGCAGCTTGCGACCGTCGCCTGCCTCGGCCAGAAACCGAGCTCGCATGAAACCGCGCGCCATGGCGGCCGCCGACGGGCCCTGGCCGGGCCGCGGGCCGAGTGCGCGCGCCAGCTGGTGTCCGATCGGGGTTGCCAGCAGGCGATCGAAGGCCGGCGTGATCGGCCGGGTTGAGCAACAAGACGTCGGCCGCTACCGGGAGCGTCCGCGCCTTGCTCAGATCGAGCATGGTTGCAAAGGTGCCGCCGTTGAGCCCACCGCGCATCTGGTAGGACGCACTGACGCTCCGTGCTGGCTGGCCAAAGCGCTGGCGCAGCTCGTCGACGCTGCGCAGCGCGCCCAGGTCGGACGGTACCGAGTCGAAGCCACAGCATGGAACCAACCGCGTTCCGCTGGCCGCTGCCGTCTCGTGAAACCGGTCGATCAGGCTGCGCACCCAGAAGACCTCACCTGTGATGTCGAGGTAATCGACTCCGTGGCGTGAGCAGGCGGCCACCACGCCGTCGCTGTAGCGGTGAAACGGACCGGCGGTGCTGGCCATGATGCGCGTCGATTGCACCATGGCGTCAATGGCCGCGGCGTCGCTGCTGTCGGCCACGATCGCGGCCGGCCACGGCCAAGCGGGTGCCGGCTGGCGCGCGCGCGGCCAGATAGGCTGCCAGCTGCTGCCCGGTGAACCCGGTGGCGCCAAAGATCACGAGGTCATATCGCTGCACGGCCATGGTCGCTCACCTCACCGCGGATCTTCGATCGCCTTGCAGTCGCGCGCGGCTGCGCCATTGTCTAAAATGAAGAGCAATGGAGCGAGGGATTTCATGCAGTCACGGCTGGCAGTGCTGGGGTGGGTGGCGATCGCAGGCTGTCAATGCGGCAATCCGCCAGCAGGCCGGTCGGCTGCCGACGCAGCCACGGCCGTCGATTCGACGCTGACCGATCCTTTTCCGACCGACCGCGTGGTCGAGGTGCGCATCGAACTCGATGCGACCGCCTGGCAGGCAATGCTGGCGGCGCCCGAGGCCGAGCAGTACCAGCGCGGCAACCTGCTCTTCGACGGCATCCGACGCAACGACATCGCACTGCGCACCAAGGGCAATTCGAGTTTGCGTTCGGTGGCCCAGCTGCGGAGCCACCGCTTCAGCTTCAAGCTCGACCTGGACCGCTACGTGGCAGGCCAGGAGTTGCTCGGCGTTGACAAGCTCGACCTTAACAATGGCTTCAAGGATCCGACGCTGCTGCGCGAGACGCTCGGCTACGCCGTGGTGCGCGACTTCGGGTTGGTCGCGTCGCGCACCGCGTTCGTCGACCTCTGGGTCGCCGACGAGCACCTCGGTCTGTACACACTGGTCGAGGAGGTCGAGGGCTCCTTTTTGCGCCGCAACTTTGCCGACGCCAGTGGTGACCTGTACAAACCCGAGCCGCCGGCCGGCAACCTCGCCTACCTCGGCCCCAGCATCGCCGACTACGACGGCATGCAGGCCGAGCGCAACGCAGGCACCACTGACCACGCCGCGCTGTTGCACCTGCTGCAGGTGCTCGACCAGGGATCGGCGGACCAGTACGACAGCGTGCTCGACGTGGCGCAGGTACTGCGCTACCTGGCGACGGTCAGCGTGTTGGTCAACCTCGATAGTTACGTCGGCATGGGGCACAACTACTACCTGTACGAACAGGCTGGCCGCTTCACCATCATTCCGTGGGACCTGAACGAGACCTTTGGCAACTTCAGTTGCGGCTGCAACCGCACCGGCGTGATCGGCTTTCTGCTCGACGAGCCGACCTGCGGGCCGATCGCGGCGCGGCCGCTGGTCGACAAGTTGTTGCAGGTCCCGGCCAACCGCACGGCCTATCACGCGACCGTGCAGCAGCTACTCGACGGGCCGTTTGCGGCGGTTGCGATCAAGCCGCGCATCGACGCGCTGGCAACGCTGATCCGGCCCTACGTAGAAGCCGACCCGACCAAGTTCTTCACCACCGAGCAGTTCGAGCAGGGACTCGTCGCCGACGTCAATGGTGGCATGGGCACGGCGATCGGACTCAAGCTGTTTGTCGACGAGCGCGCGGCGGCGCTGCGCAGCCAGCTCGCCGGCAACAGCGCGACGACCAACCAGGGGCGCGGCAACTGCGGCAACCAGCAACCGCCGTGCGGCGACGGCGTGTGCGATGCGTTCGAGCAGCAGAACCCGACGCTCTGTCCGCGCGACTGCGCAGATGGTGGCAGCGTGTTCCCGTGCGGCGACGGCGTGTGTGACAGCGCCGAACAGCAGAACGCGCGCCTGTGCCCGCGCGACTGCGTCGATGCCGGCGCCGGGTTCGACTGGTGCGGCGACGGTATCTGCGACGCGCTCGAGCAACACGACCGGTCATGCGCGGCGGATTGCGACTGATGAGCTGGGGCGGCCTTGCAGCCGCCCCCCGCCGGGAGTGAATCCCGGCGGGGCCCCCCACCCGGCCCCGCGCGTCGCGCGCGAGCACGTCACGCGCGGCAGATCCCGATGACGCCTCAGTGCTCTCGTTTTCGCGCTGGGCATGCGGCTGCGGTGACCAGGAGCTCCGCGACGCGCACAGCGCCGGCGCTGGCGGGGCCACGCGTGCATTGACGAAGTGCGACCCCAATCACGCCCAACAGCAGCCGCCCCGGGGCGTGGCGAGGAGAGCGGAAGCAGCCCGAAGCCGAACGCCGAGGCACAAGCTGAACGGGCGCACACGCGAGGCGAATGCAGTAAGCGCGGAACACGAACGCCACGTGCGAGAGGGCCTTCTCGGCGAGTGGCGCCGCCGACGAGCCATGCCCCGGGGCGGCTGCGAGAGTCCGCCCCTTGGTTGTGCGCTGATCTTCGCGTGAGTCCGCCGCTACCTGGCGCAGGTGAGATGCCGGCCACCATCGATCAGCAGCGTCTCTCCCGTGATCCAGCCCGATCGCTCCGACGCGAAGAACAGCACCGCCTCGGCGATCTCGTCGGCGGTACCGATGCGGCCAAGGGGGTGGGTGGTCTTGGAACGCTCCAGAAAATCTGCGTACGTCTGCTCGGCCATGCCGCCAGCGCGGTGCAGGTTGGTCTGCACGACGCCGGGATTGACCGCGTTGACGCGCACGCCGGCCGGCGCCAGCTCGATCGCGACGCAGCGCGTGAGCTGGTCGAGCGCCGCCTTGCTGACGCAGTAGGCGAGCAGGTTCGAAAACGCGCGCACGCTCGCCACCGACGACACATTGACCACGCTGCCGCGCGTTGTCTTGAGGTGCGGGACCGCAAACTGCAGCAGGTGATAGACCGCCTCGAGGTTGAGCTGCAGGTGGTCCTGCCAGTCCTCGGGCCGCGTGCTCTCGATCGACCCGCCGCGCAGCAGTCCCGCGGCGTTGACCACGACGTCCAGCCGGCCGAACTGGGCAACGGTCTGGTCGATCACCCGCTGGCACTGGTCGCGCTGCCGCAGATCAGCGGCGACCACGCGCGTCCGGTCGCCGAACTCGGCTGCAGTTTGCTGTAGCCTCTTCTCGTCGCGCGCCACCAGCGCGACCCGGGCGCCCTCGCGGGCCAAGCGCTGCGCCACGGCGCGGCCGATGCCGCTCGACGCGCCGGTCACAATCGCGATCTTGTCCTGCATCGACAACGTCATGCTCTTGCGCTCCGCTCAGGGTGCTGCGCTGCCGGGAGCCGCTGGCTGCGACTCCGCATCGCCGGACCTGAAGATGAACGGGTAGTTGACGATCACGACGCCACCACCCTCGGGCGCCTTCATGCGCAGCGCGTACATGGTCTCGCGCACGCACTGGGCCAGCTCGGGAAACTGTTGCTCGGCCTCGGTGTTGATGATCTCGCTCGACGTCACCACGCCGCCCAACTCGTCGGCGCCCTCGATCACGAACTTGTCCACCAGCTTGACGTTCGGCATCGGCTTGCCGTCGTAGGTCATCTCGTAGCACTCCTTGACCAGCGGCACGATCTCCTTGATACGGGCGCGGATGTATTCCTTGTCCAGGCTGCCCATGGCCGGCGCGTTGTCCGGCGGTGGTTGGGCCGATGCGGCCGCGGTCTCCTCGGCGTGTTTCTTTGCGGCCAGCTTGTCCTGGATCTGCTTGATCAGCAGCGCGCGTTGCTCGGCGTCGATGCGCTCGACACCAGGGATCTGCGTCTGCGGCAGCCGCACGCGCCGGCTGGGCGCCGCTGTTGACGTCGTCGCCACGCCGCCACTGTTGCCGGTCTGCGCCGTCGCCGCCGGTTGGGTGGCCGCTGCCGAGGCGGGCGCGGGTGGCTGTTTCTTCAGGTACCAGATCAGTCCCAGCACCGCGACCAGCGCGATCGCGGTGACGACCAGCTGCAGCGATCCCCGGTTGCTTGGCATGTCTGCTCCGTTGAAGGCTGGCAGCCTAGCGCGGCCGGGCTGACCAGACAACGCGGTGCTGGTGCGCTGGTCGGTGCCTGCGCTTGCACCTCCTGGTGGATTGGATACCTTGCGACTTTAGGTGGCAGTGGACGATCGGGGCCGCTGCAGAGAGGCAAGTATGCTGCGCCCAGCGCTGTTGATGCTGTTCGGTTGCGGGTTGTTGCTCGCGAGCTGCGCCACGACCAAGCTGGCCGAGGGGATGCAGGTAACCGCGCCCGAGGTCAATCCCGAGTTCACAAACGACGCCAACTTCAATGCCAAGCTCTTCTTCAAGAACAGCACGGCCGAGGCGTGCGAGGTGGACGTCTACGAGCTGCGCTGGGAGGGTGGCGGCTTCAAGCGGTTCGAGGCGCGCCCCACATTCACCGTGCCACCCAAGAAGACCGTCGACCAGGTGGTAGCGCTCGGCTACATCCGCGATGTGCGCGCCTTTCAAAAGAGCCTGAGCGTGCAGGTCTACTGTCGCGTCAAGTGATCGCGGCTGCGCAGCGGGCGCCGGCTCCGGTCATGGCACCAGGATCGGTCCGTCGATCAAGGTCTGCTTGCCGTAGATGTCGGTGACGACGGCACGCGCGGCATGTGACCCCGCCGCCAGCTCGGCCGGCAGATTGAGCCAGTAGGTGAGCAGCACGTCGCTGCTGCGGTGCAGCACCGGGTAGAAGCTGTACAGGTGGGTGGCGCCGATGGACGTGCCGTCGACGAAGAACTCGACCTGTTGCACGCCGCTGTCGTCATTGGCGTCGACCCGGATCGAACGGCCGTTCATGCAGTAGTATGCCAGGTTGGCGGCGACCGGCGGCGCGCTATCCGTGACCGAGTCGAGCGCCGGCGTCGTGAAATAGACCGGCGCCGACGAGGTGCCATCGGTGTAGTCGACGTAGAGCGAGTAGGTCGTCTCCGGCACCAACTCGTCGATGGTGTACTCGAAGACGTCTGGCTGCAGGCTGCGCGGGCAACTGGTGGCAATGGGATAGCCGATGCCGCCCGAGCCGTTGGCCGAGTACGTGATCTGCCAGAGGATGTTGGCGCGTTTGGTCTCGAGCAGCGCGTTGCCGCTGAGGTAGACGCGCGCGCGCACCGCGCTCTGGACCACCACGCGGTCGACGACAAACGGCTGGTCCTGACCCGACGGCGGACAGGTTCCGCAGTCCGCGCTGCACGAGCTGCAGGTCTCGCCGCCGTTGCACTGTCGGTCGCCGCAGACAGCCGCTGCCGCTGCCGCGTTGCCAAAAGTCTGCGTCCAGTAGATGCCATAGGTGCTCGCCGCGTTCTCGGCGCGACCGATGCCCATCTCGGTGAACGATGCGCTCATGATGTTGGCGCAGTGACCGGCCGACGACATCCAGCTGCCGACCGTGGCGTTCGGGCAGGAGAGACCGGCGGCGATGTTCTCGCCGGACGCGGTGTAGCTGTAGCCGGCCGCGGTGATGCGATCGAACGCGCTGCTGCCATCCGAACCGGCGTGGTCGAAGAAGTTGTTCTGCGCCATATCGAGGCTGTGGCAGCGCGCTGCCTGGGTCAGCATGGTATTCGGGGTCAGCGCGGGCACTGGTGGAAACCAGGTGCCGCCACAGCTGTAGCCGCTGGCACGGTACTGGTTGACCGCCGCGAGCACGGTCTGGTCGTACGCCGACCAGGCGGCTGGCCAGGTGGCTGGGTCGTGGCAATCCGGCACCATCGGACAGGCACCGCAGTCGAGGCTGCACGAGCCGCAGGTCTCGTTGCCATTGCACTGGCCGTCGCCGCAGACCGGTGCGCAGACGCCGCAATCGAGGCTGCACGACTCGCAATCCTCGTCGCCATTGCACTCGCCATCGCCACACGACGGGCAGGCGCCGCAATCGACACTGCACGAGCTGCAATCCTCGGCGCCGTTGCACGCTCGGTCACCGCACACCACCGGCGCGATCACCTCGAAGGTGCAGCTGGTCTGCAGCTGATCGCGGTTCTTGCCGACCGCGTACACCAGCACGGCGGCAGGTCCGATCGCGCTCGATCGTGCGGTCACCCGCACTTCGCCATTGCGATCGCTGACCTGGTCGAAGATCGCGGAACCCGCGGCGTCGGCCACGTGCAGCGAGACCGCCCGTTCGCGCCCCAGCCCCTGCACCACCACCTGGTAGTCGACGTTGACCGGGGTCGGATTGGGGGTGACCGCGCAGACTGCGCGGCCGCGCGCTGCTTCGTCCAGCACGCCGTCGCGCGAGTTGATGCCGTCGCCGACGTCGCCGCAGGCCGCGGACATGATGATCGCAACGACCGTCAGCACTGCGGAGAGTGTCGCTCGGTTGTGGCGCGCCATGAAGGCCTCCTCGTCGGTTGACGGGGAGAAGTGGAGCAATCGGTGTGCCACCAAGGTCGATTGCGCACGTCAGAAAAAAAGCTTGCGACATCGAGCTGATGCAGCGGCGCGGGCAATTGCATCGGTCGCTGCTGGGGCAGTGCTGCCCCGTCGTCGGGAGGGTGGCTGGGGCGACTCCGCCTCAGCCGCACGCGATCAGATGATGCCATGCTTGCGGAGTAGCCGCTTGAACTGCGTTCGTTCCATGCCCGACGCACGCGCGGCCTGGCTGATGTTTTCGTTGGCCAGCTTGAGCTGGCGCGCCAGGTAGTCTCGTTCGAAACCCTCGAGCACGCGCCGTTTCTCGTCCTGAAACGGCGGTGGCGCGTCGCTGTCGTCGGCGATCTCGGTGTGGATCTCATTGTCGGGGCCAAAGCCGACTGGCGCGCAGCCGGTCGCGCGAAAGCGCGCCAGCGCGTTGCGTAGCTCGCGCACATTGCCGGGCCAGACGTGGCCGGTGATAAACAGCTCCAGCGTGGCCGGCGCGATCACCACCTCGGGGTGGCCCATCTCGGCCAGCAGCACACCGACCAGGGTCGGGATGTCCTCGCGCCGGGTCCGCAGCGCCGGCACCAGCAAGGTCACCGCATTGAGCCGGAAGTAGAGATCCTTGCGAAAGCGGCCAGCCTCGACCGCCGAGCCCAGGTCGCGGTTGGTGGCGGCAATGACCCGGGTGTCGACGTCGATCGTCTCCGAGCCGCCAACCGGCCGCAGCTGGTGCGACTCGAGCACGCGCAGCAGCTTGGGCTGCAATTCGAGCGGCAGCTCGCCCACCTCGTCGAGGAAGATGGTGCCGCCGCCGGCGCGAGCAAAGGCGCCGCGGTAGTCGTTGTTGGCGCCGGTAAAGGCGCCACGCTTGTGGCCGAACAGCTCGCTCTCGACCAATGTCGGCGTCAGCGCCGCGCAATCGCACACCTCGAACGGGCCCTGGCGCCGTCGCGAGTGGGCGTGGATCTCGCGTGCCACCATCTCCTTGCCGACTCCGGTCTCGCCCAGGATCAAGGTGGTGTAGTCGGTCTGCTCCAGCTTCTCGAGCATGGCGTACAGCCGGCGCATGGCGGGCGAGGTGCCGACCAGCTTGCCGTACTGGCTGCGCGCGCTGAAGGTCTCGCTCCCCGCCGGGTAGCGAGACGACAGCAAAACCCGGGTGTCGCCCACGCGCAGCGTCGCGCCAAGCGGAACCACCGCACGCTCGACCCGCGTCTCGAGGTAGAAGGTGCCGTTCTTGCTGCCCAGGTCCGATATCGAGAAGCCGTCGCCAGCGACCTCGATCTGGACGTGGCGGGACGAGACGCGGCGGTCGTCGAGCACCAGGTCGCAGCCGCGGCCGCGGCCGATCACCGCGCTGCCGTCGGCCAGCTCGAGCTTGGCGCCAGCGCTGGCGCCGAGCACGACGTGGATGACGCAGCCGGGCAGCGGCGAGGTCTCGTCGTCACCACGTTCCAGCAACAGCGAGACGGTCTTGCCAGGTTGTTCAAACGCGGACATGGCGCCAAACCTACGCAATGCCGGGCCGCTGCGCAATCAAAGTGCCATGCTGTCAGCTGCGCTCGGCGGTCGGCGCCAGCGGGCCCGGCTCGTCGCGCCAGCGCGCGAGCAGCGCCAGGTAGTCGTCGCGCGCGATCTCGACCGCGCCCATCTGGGTCAAGAATGGGTTGGGCACCTGGCCGTCGATCAGCGCGAAGCCGAGCTGGCCGAGATGGACCAGCGCGATTTTGGAGGCGTCGGGCTGCCGGCTGAACATCGACTCGCCACAGAATACGCGGCCGACCGCGACACCGTACAGCCCACCGACCAGTTCGCCCTGCTGCCAGCATTCGACCGAGTGCGCGTGGCCAGCGTGGTGCAGCGCGCGGTAGGCGCTGCGCATGTCGTCGGTGATCCAGGTGCCATCTGCGTACGCGCGCGGCGCCGCGCAGCCGGCGATGACCGCAGCAAAGTCGCGGTCGACGCTGATCTCGAACGGCTGCTGCTTGATGCGCTTGCGCAGGCTGCGCGTGACCTTGATCTGGTCCGGCGCGAACACCGTGCGCGGGTCGGGCGAGAACCACAGGATCGGGTCGCCCTCGCTGAACCATGGAAAGATGCCGTGGCGGTAGGCATACAGCAACCGCGGCAGGCTCAAGTCGCCGCCGACCGCGAGCAATCCACTCTCGAGCGCGCGGCTCACCGGCGGAAAAGTTTCGGGTGGGTCGCGCGGGTCGAGGATCAGCATCGTCGGCGCCAGGCCCAGGACAGCAGAAGCGCGAGCACGGGTACAGCACCGGCGCTTGCACTGGCACTGGCACAGCGGCAACCGGCGGGTTCGGTTGCGCCAGTGCCGTCGGTGATGCGGTCGGCGAGTAGCGCTCCAGCGTCGGCGATCGTGCTGTCGCCGGCGGTCGCACTGTCGATCGGGACCGCACCATCGCCCGCCGTGGTGCTGTCGGCCGCTGTTGCGCTGTCCACGGGCACTCCGGCGTCCACGACCACCGGCGTGCTCCCCTTGAATGCAGCCGCGATCGCCCAGCCGCTGTTGCCGGCCCCGCTGTAGCGGTAGGCGCCGACATCGGCCACGCCAGTGCGCGGTGTGCCATTGAAGTCGTCGCCAGCGACGTAGCTGACCGCGCCCGCACCGATCAATGCGCCACCGGTCTTTGGAAACAGGTCCTGCGGCGGCGTGCCGACATAGCTGGCACTGACCAGGTCGCTGGCCAGAGTGCCCGCGCTCAGACCACTGGCCATGCCCTCGAGCGGGCCAGCACCGACGTTGCCGCTCACGACCACCTGGCCCGGATCGCCGCCCATGACATAGATGGCGCGGCCGCTCTGCGCGTAGACCGCATTGTTGGCGATGATCACGCTGCCGCTGTTGCTGCGCAGGCTGATGGCGTCGCCCGTCGCCTCGAGGATCGTGTTGTGCACGACGACCAGGTTGGACGGAACCCCCGCCTGGTGCGGCTGCATGGCGATGCCGTCGCTGGCCGAACCCAGGATCAAATTGTTGCGGATGACGGCGTCGGCAGCGGACTGGATGGCGTGGTCGCCACAGTTCCACAGCGCGTTGCGCTCGATGACGTTGGGGCCGCCGTTGCCGACTGCGCTGTAGGTGAGGATGCAGGGGTAACCGGTGTCGTGCACCACGTTATCGCGGATGACGTTGTCCGCGCTGCCCTCCTTGAGCTCGATGCCGTCGCCCTGGGTGACGTTGACGCCGTTGGTGTGGTGCACGTAGTTGCCCTCGATCAGGCTGTGGCGCACCTGGCAACCGTTGCTGTTGCAGCCGAGGTACATGCCTTCGCCGGTGCCGCTGGTGTGGTGCAGCTCGTTGCCGCGGATGACCAGCGAGTCGTAGACCACGCCGCTGTTGTTGGCGCGAAGCGCCACGTCGTCGGTGTCGTGGATCGCGCACGCCTCGATCGTGAAGTGATCGACCGTGCCGAGCCGCACGCCGGCCGAGCCGCCGCTGAACTCGATGCCGCGCACGGTCACGTAGCTGGCGCTGTCGAAGTCGATGATGTTCTGGTCGGCCGTGGCACGGTGCACGGACGGGTGGGCTCCAGCCGTCGCGCGGATTTCGATCGGCAACTGGGCCGAGCCCGCGATCGAGATCCCGCAGCGGCCGGTCAGTTGGTAAGTGCCATCCGCGAGCAACGCGGTGTCGCCCGGACCGAGCGCATTGATGGCGCCGCACAGATTGTCGCCAGGACCGATGTCGACGTCAGCAGCGCGGGCAACTCCCGCGACCAGCAGTGCGGCCAGCGCGCACAGCACGCAACGCATCTCCCACCTCCCGGTCGTCCAGTCACCCGCGGCGCCGCCGCTCAGCGGTCAGCGCAGCAGCGAAAGCCGGTCGAGTAGTCAAAGTAGTCGAAACTGTGCGCGCTGGTTGCGTACAGGCAGCCCTGACCGTTGACCACGGTGTCGACGTAAAAACCGCCACGAAAGGTGCCTGCCAGGTCCGCTGTCCACTCATGCAGATTGCCCATCATGTCGAACACGCCTTCGGCCGTGACGCAGTTATTGTTGGCGCCAGTCCGGTCGAGCGAGTCGGCCAGCTGGTCAAGGCAGGGGTTGTTCAGCTCGTCGCTGCTGAAGGTGGCGCCGCTGCCATACAGCTCGATCACCGGGTGCACGCTGCGGCTGTCATTGCAGACGCCGGGCTGCCGCGTGTCGCCATAGGGGTAGATCAGATTGTCCGGACCGCGGCAGGCGCGCAGCCACTCGGCGTCGCTGCACAACCGCTTGCCAGCCTCGGCGCAGGCGGCTTGCGCCTGGGTTCCGCTGAGGTAGCCCTGCGGCACTGCCGCAGCGAGCGAGACCGCGCGCACGCGCGCGCTGCCTGGATTGAAATAGGGTGACCAGGGCGCCGTGCTGTTGTCGCTGTTGACGACGAGCAGCGCCGACTCGTAGCGATCGATGCAGAAGGTGTCGACGGCCAGCATTCCGGGCGGGCAACCGCCAGCGCCTGCACTCTCGGCCAGCCCGACGTTGGGTTGCGGCTGCGCCAGCGGGTCGCAAGTGGCGGTCCCGCTGTCGATGGGAGGCCCACTGTCGGCGGTACTCACGTCGGGTTGCGCTGTGGCGTCGCGTTGGGCCGTCGCATCGCGTGCGATGTTTGCGTCGTGTTCGTTGGCGACGTCGGGCGCGCTCGATGCATCAGCATTGGCCGCGGCGTCGGCAGTGACCAGCGCGGGCGCGCAGCCCTTGGCAGTTATCAGCGCAAGCACGAGCAGCAGGCCAGTTGAAAACGAAAGGCGAGTCGTCATTGCACCTCGGCGCGCGCGACTACGGGCAGGTGCCGCCGTTCATGTCCATGGTGCACTGCCCGCTGGCGCAGGTGAAGTTGGCGCAGCAGCGCTGGCCCGAGCCGCCGCAGGCCTCGCAGGTGTTGTTGTTCTGGCGGTTGCAGTAGGTGCTGGCCTCTGTGCAGTAGCGGTTTTGATTGTTGCCGCAGCATGGATCGCTCAGACCGCCGCAGGGGCCACACGCGCTGGCGGTGCAGGTCTGGTTGTTGGCGCACTGCTGAGTGGCCGCAGTGCAGGTACCGCGCTCGCAGCAGCCGCCGTTGTTGCAGGTATTGAGCGCGCAGCACGCCTCGTTGTCGCCGCCGCAGGCCACGCACTGCTGATTGCGCGGATTGCACGCCAGACCCGCAGCGCAGCTGCCGTCGCCGCAGCACGGCTCGCCCGCGATCGTGCCGCAAGTGCTGCAGGTGCCGGTGCCAAAGTCGCAGCCGAGCCCGGTGTTGCACTGGAAGCCAGCGCAGCAGGCCTGGCCGTCGGCGCCGCACGGTTCGCAGATGTCGGTGCCAAAGTCGCATCCAAGCCCGGTGTTACAACCGCGGTTGGCGCAGCACTGCTGGGTGTTGGCGCCGCACGCCTCGCAGGTCGTCTCGGCCGTGCACAGCTGGCTGGGTGCGCAGTCGCCGCCGATGCGCGCACAGGTCGGATTCGTCGGGATGTAGCTGTTGCAGCAACCATTGGCGCAGGGAGTCGCGCCCGGGCAGCAGGCCTGGCCCGGATCGCCGCACTGCGTGCACGCACCGTTGGCAAAGCAGACGCCCCAGAAGCCGCAGCTCTCGCCCACGGCCACGCACTGCGGATCGAAGCCGCCGGTGCAGCAGCCGGTGTTGCACGCGTCGTTGGCGCAGCACGGCTGGCCCGGCACGCCGCAGGCCACGCAGTTGGTGCCGTCGCAGTTGGTGCCCGACGCGGTGCAGACGTCGTTGGCGCAGCATGGCTGATCCGTACCACCGCACGCCACGCAGTTGGTACCGTCGCAGGCCACCCCAGACGCGGTGCAGACATCGCCGGTGCAGCACGCCTGGTTGAGCGCGCCGCAGCTGCCACACGAGCCCGCGCCGCAGTTTCCGGTGAGGCCGCCGCCGCATGCGGCGCCAGCAGCGACGCAGTCGCCGTTGACGCAGCAGCCGCCGCTGGCGCAGAAGTCCCCCGGGCAGCAGGGGTCGCTGTTGGCGCCGTTGCCGCACGCCGCGCACACATTGTTCCAGCTGCACGAGGTGGTGGTCGTGTCGGTGCACGCGCCGCCAGCGCAGCAGGGTTGATCGACGCCGCCGCACGGCACGCAGGTATTGTTGAAGTCGCAGCTCAGGGTGGCGCTGCCGCAGGTGCGGCCCTGGCAGCACGACCCGTCCTGGCCGCCGCAGGCAATGCAGGTCTGCGTGCCGAATGTGTCGCAGACGGTACCGGCCTCGCTGCACGGCGGGTTGCCGCGGCAGCAGGCCTGGTCGAGCGCGCCGCACAGCGTCGACACGCAGCGGCCGTCGCGGCAGACCAGGTCGGTGCCACACGACTCGTCATGGGTCAGGATGGTGATGTTGCAGACCTGGTTGCCAAGCTGGTCGCAACCCAGGGCGCCGGTCACGCACGGCCCCCGTTGCGGATCGCAGCTGCCGCTGAAGGGACAGATCCCGCCGTCGGCGATGCGCGCGTCGAAGACCGGTCTGTCGTAGCCGCCCTGGTCGGTGCGCGCAGCGTCGGGTCGCCGCAGGTCGATGCCGATCGTGTCGACACCCACGTAGTCCGCGCCTGCGGTGTCCGGTCGGCGCTGGTCGGCGCCCGCGGTGTCGGGCCGCCTCTGATCGGTGCCGACAGCGTCAAAGTTGGTGTTGGCGTCGGTGAGCGCGGCGGCATCGTTGTGCATCGTCGCGTCCTTGCCCGCCGGCGGCGTCATCCCGCACTCGCACGCCGCAAACAACGTGGTCAGCCACATGCTCCACAGTAGACGCGTTTTCATGGGTGTCCCCTTCATCCGTTATGAGCCGACAAAGACTAGCACATTCCTGGTGCGGTGCGGTACGCCGGTCACGCCGGCATTGACGTCGTGGGAAAAACCGCGTTCGATGGCCGGCATCCGCAGATCGGAGCAACCGCATGTCGGCGCGCGTCTGCCCCTGGTGGCTCGGTTACACCCTGATCATGCCGCTGCGCAAATTGTGGCACGACCCGGCGCGCGTGCTCGCGCCGCACGTCAAGCCGGGTATGACCGTGCTCGAGCCTGGTTGTGGCATGGGCTTTCTCACGCTCGAGCTGGCGCGGCGGGTCGGGCCCAGCGGCAAGGTGGTCGCGGTCGACCTGCAGCCCAAGATGCTCGAGGGCATGCAGCGGCGCGCGGCCGCGGCCGGTCTGGGCGACCGGGTCGAGCGGCGCTTTGCGCAGTTGACGACACTCAACGTCGACGACATGGCGGGTCGCATCGATTTTGCGTTGGCCTTCTTCTTTGTGCACGAGGTGGTCGACGCGGACCGGCTGTTTCGAGAAATGCACGCGGCGCTCAAGCCAGGCGGTCGGCTGCTGTTGGTCGAACCGATGTTGCACGTCAGCTGGCGCGCCTATGCGCGGTCGCTGGCGCTGGCGCAGCAGGCAGGACTGGTGGTCGAGAGCCGACCGCGCCTGCGCTTCTGCCGGTCCGCGGTGTTGGTCAAGCGTTAGCGCCATGCGCGGTTGTCGCCAGCGACGACCCGCTGCTAGAATGCCCACCGAACGTCCCACCAGGAGGGTGCCATGACGCGGATCTCGAAGCAGGCAGTCAATGCAGCACTCAAGCAGGCAGCGTCGCACATCGTCGACGCCAGCAAGTCCGACGGTCGCGTCAGCCGCGCCGATATCAAGGCCAAGCTGCAGGAGCTCAAGGGCACCGAGAAAAACCTGACCGACATCTTCTTCCGCTTCATCGATCACCGCGACTTCAAGACGGGCGCGCAGGTGACCAGCGACGACGTGAAGCGCGCGGTCGCCTATGCCAAGGAGCATATGATCGACAACTACGACCTCAACAACAACGGTCTCTCCAAGGACGAGATCGCCAAGATGTCGGTCACTGGCAAGCTGGCCGTGCAGCTGGCGCGCGAGCTCAAGGGAGCCGTGGTCGCCCCCGACAGCAGCGGGCCGGGACCGGTCAACTGCGGTGCGCTCGATCGCGCGCTCGAGGACCTGCAGGAGGAGTGGGGCAGCGAGAACATCATGGACGGCATGGTCGGCGTGCAATCGACCGTCGTCTCCGGCGGCAGCGCCAAGACCACGGCCGAGCGCGACCTGCAGGCGCTGGTGAGCAGCGGCGACCTCGACGAGTTGGTTGGAGCGCGCACTGGCGACGGTCCGCGGCCGCTCAAGTCAGCCGACCTGGACCAGCTGGCCAAGGCCGTCAACAACGATGGCTTCCAGTACGCCAATCCGGATGAGATCGGCCGCATCCGTGGTCAGATCGAAAATATCCTGAAAAAACTCGGCGGGCCAGCCGGTCTCGAGGTCGGGCTGGTCAAGCAGCAGGCCAAGGCCCTGTACATCAGCGACACCGACACCTTCCCGGTGCAGTGCTGGGCATTTCGCAACCCGACCACCGACGATGCAGTCAGCTTCGTGGTGCGCAAGGGTTCGCTCTAGACAGCCACCAACAATGCGGTCGCTACCGTCCGCTCCTCAGTCGTCGATGCAGAGCTGATCGACGCGTTTGGCCAGCTCGATGTCGCGCCAGGTGATGCCGTCGGCATCAAAGGTCGACAGATAGATGTCGACCACGTTGTATTCGTTGCGCCAGTGTGGGTGGTGGTCAAGCTGCTCGGCGCACATCGCGACCTGCGTCATGAAACTGAATGCCTGGCTGAAATTGCCGAATGAAAACCGGCGATGCAGCTTGCCCTGGACCACCTGCCACTGACCGACTCCGGCCACGGCCTCTTTGAGTTCGGTCCCGACCAGGCGATGGTGTTCCTTCGGATGTCTGCTGCTTGAGTCGAGGGGCGGTGTGCTGTGCATGCGTTAAAGATAACGTCGGCGCGATCGCCGGCAACTGTGGCCCAGGCCGCACCCGGCGCTTCGTTTTTCGCACCTCTGCCGTGGCGCCGTCTGGACTTGCGTCCCGCTCGGGTCTGGCCAAGAGTCGATGGTGGGACGACCTCGATGACGCCAATGGCCGATTTTCGCGCCGCACTGTTTGCCCGCGCCCGCCTGCTGATCCGCGGTGCCGACTACAACCGCGCGCGCGAGGAGATCGAAGCTGGCAACGAGCCCGCTATCTCGGCCAGGCTGTTCTACGAGGTGGTGCTCGACGACGCGGTCGACTGGGAGACGTTTCGCGATCGCACCTACCCGCGCTTCGTGCGCTATCTCAAGGACAAGAAATACGACCCGGAAGCGCCGTGCGCCGTGCTGGTCGCGGTCTTTGCCGGCGAGCGGTGTCTGTTGGTGCCGGGCACCGACTTCATGGCCTTGCTCTCCGAGTTCGAGCAGCTCAACGGGTCGGCGCTGCATTTCCGCGTCTTGCAGTGGCTCCACGGCTGAGGAGTCGCGCTGTGGACCTGATTCTCTCGAGCGGCTTTCTCGCCTTTGCCCGTCACGTCGGATTCTTGCAGGCAGTGGAGGACCGAGGTCTGGCCGTGCAAGGGATCTGCGGCACCTCGTCCGGCGCCCTGGTCGGTGCGTTGTGGGCGGCCGGCCTGCGTGCGCGCGCGATCGGCGAGTTGCTCGGCGCGCAACCTCCGATCGCGGGCGTACGGCCGAGTCTGACGCCATGGCGCGGGTTGTTCTCGTTTTCGCTGCTGCGCGCGCAGCTGACAGCGCGGTTGCCGGCGACGTTTGACCGGCTGCTGATCGCGTTTGGCGCGGGCGCCACCGCACCCGATCGCAGGCACCGGCTGCTGGTCGACGGCGCGCTGGTCGACGCCGTGCTCGCCTCGTGCGCGGTGCCGTACCTGTTTGCACCGGTGGTGGTCAACGGCGAGCCGCTGCGCGATGGCGGCATGGTCGATCGCACGGCGCTGCGGCCGTGGCGCGCGCAGCGGCCTGGTACGTCGCAGATCCTGCATCTGGTCGCGCGCACGCGCGGAGCCACCGGTGACGACGATCCGGGCGACGTACCGGTGGTGCGCTCGCAACCCTCTGGCGCCAGTTTCTGGTCGCTAGGAGATTTCTGGGGTCAGGTCGAGCAGACGCGGCAAACGGCGCAGCGAGTGCTGGCGACGGCGGCCGGCTGATCTGCGGCGCCGTGACTGGCTGCGGGCCGCGTGTGGTACATTGTCATCGATGGGCGAAGTCGCAGCACCTGGGCGCACGATCGCGCTGTTGGCTCTGCTGGTGCTGGCCGCCTGTCCGGTTGCGTTGCCCACAGCTGGCCAGATCGCCCACGCCTGCGCCGGGTCCACAGATTGCCCGTCTGGCCAGACCTGCCAGAACAAGGTCTGTGCCACGGTGCTCCAGGACGTCGGACCGGGCGGCGACGCGAACATCGGCGACCATTTCGTGCGCGGCGACTCGACGCTCGTCGACCGTGCTGCCGCTGACTTGGGTCAGCTGGATACCGCGGCACGCGATCGATCGGGCGCGGATGCGCTGGCGTCCGATCACCCGGACGACGGTGGCGTCGATGCAAACATCGGCGATGCTGGCGCTGCGGATCGCGCGAGCGCCGACAGCGCGGCCGACGCTGCGGACCTCGACACGACGTTGCCCGACAGCAGCGCGCCCGACGCGGCGCGGCTGAGCTGCACAGCGCAATTCGGCTCGGCCGACGGCTTCATTCTGTGCGCTGAGACGGCGACGGACTGCACCTACTTCAAAGTGCTCGGCCGCAGCTGCGATCAGGAGTGCCAGCAGTTTGGTGCGCGCTGCCTCGGCGGCTACGCCGACACGGCCAACGGTTGCGAGTGGAGCGGCCCGGTGGATTGCGCGACCAGCCAGGGCGATGGCGTGTGCGTCTGCGCGCGCTGAACTTTCGATCAGCCCGCGTACTGCCAGTGCCAGGGCTCGCGCGGCACGTTGGCGGTAAAGCCGTAGTTGTGCGCGTTCTGGCGCATCCACTGCTGGGCGCGGTTGTTCAGGTCGAGGTCGACTGCCACGCCCCAGCCGTGCTTCGACGTGCCAGGTCGGGCGGCCAGGCCACCCTGGCTATACAGCCCCTTGCGTCGAGCCACGTCGACCTGTGCGGCGTACGACCGATACGAGTCGGTGACACCGATGTGCACGCCCGCGCGCTCGGCATCGGCTCGCATCCGATTAAAGGCATCGGCCGCCGGGGCCGCCAGGCGATGGCCGCCGCCGATCGACGTCATGGCGCTGGCCGGGATATGGCCGTTACCGTAGCGCGCCAGATCGCGCGGCACACCGTTGACCATGCCGGCGCCGCGGCTGGGCCGCTCGTACGAATCGTTCTGCGGCAAACCGACCGGCGGCAGGTTGTGGATCGAGTTCCAGGTCTGGGGCCCGACCTTTCCGTCGACCTCCAGTCCGTGCTGCTGCTGGTACTGGCGCACGGCCGCCTGGGTCTGCGGTCCAAAATCGCCATCGATGGCGCCACGATAGAGCCCCTGGTTCTTGAGCACCGTCTGTAGCTCGCGCACGTCGGCGCCCCCAGCACCGCGCTGGACAAGGTGATGGCTGCTGACCGGTGTTGTGCGATGAGTGATGGCGTCGACTGGCATGTGTGATCCTCCTCAAACTCCTTATCGGTAGGTGCCTGTCCCACATCCCTCGGTCAAATGACCGATGGCAAAATTCGGCACTGCCGAAAACGCGCTTGAATGGAGGTGAGCGTTCGAGGCGAAGCGTTCGATATTAGCGGCGATATTCCCAGTGCCAGGGCTCGCGCGGGGTGTCGCCGTAAAAGCCGTATTTCGAGGCGTTGGCCTTGAGCCAGGCGGTCGCCTTGCTGCCGATGTCGAGGTCCAGCGCCAGGCCCCAGCCATGCTTGGATGTGCCGGGCTTCGCCGCCAGACCGCCCTGGCTGTACAACCCCTTGCGCCGGGCGCAATCGACCTGGGCCTCGTACGAGCGGTACGAATCGGTGACGCCGATGTTGACGCCCGCTGCCGCGGCGTCGGCGCGCATGCGCTTGAAGGCCTCGGCTGCCGGCCCGTACATGCGGTGGCCGCCGATGCCGATCGACTCGAGCGCGCTGGCCGGGATGTGGCCGTTGCCGTACTTGGCCAGCTCGGCCGGTGCGCCCCGGGAGCTGCCGCGCGACGTCGAGCCGGTGTACTTGTTGCTGCCGCCCGACCGTTCGAAGCCATCGCTGCTGTTGTGGCGTGGCGACGGCGCCAGCATCGACGAGCCCGGTGGATAGCTGGCGCCGAACAGCATCGAACCCCAGGTCTGCTGGCCGACCACACCGTCGACCTCCAGGCCGTTCTTCTTCTGATACGCCGTGACGCCGGCCTTGGTCTTGGGGCCGAACTGGCCGTCGATCGGGCCGTCGTACAGGCCGCGCGCCTGCAGCAGGCGCTGCAACTGCTTGACCTCTTCGCCCGAGGAGCCGTACGCCAGCCGGTGGTGCTGCTTGAGCGCGCCAGCGTGGTTGGTGTTGCTGGAGGCCTGGCTGACTTGCGAATTGTTGGTCACGCGGGTCATCGGGGGCTCCTTGCTGGTTACGCTGTAGTTATCGGTGGGATCTGCTCGCACAACCCTCAGTCAACTGACCGATGTCTCTAATTTGACTGATAATTTTCACGTTTGACCGTGATGACGCGCACAATCATCCTGGCTGCGCGAATGCGATTTCACTCTGCCCCGGCTGCTCGTAAGATGGTGGCTCGCAGCGAGGTGAACAATGTCGAACAGTTGCAGCAGGGGCGTGGGTGCGGGTCGCTGGCTACTGGCACTGTCATTTGGCGTGCTGACCGCGTGCCAGTACAACGCGCTCGAGGGCTCGATCGACAGCGACCTGAGTATTGACTTCACCGCCTTGAAGTTGATCAAGCAGGACCACTATCTGTTGATCGAGTATCTGCGCGAGTCCAAGCAGGGCACCGAGAAGGTCTGCAAGGCGGTGATCGAGACCAACCATCTGGATCTGCCCGACAGCGGGAGCTTCGACCTGGACGTGCAGCTCTTTCGCGACCACGTCGTCTTGCAGCGGTCGACCTTTGTCGGCGACACCTTTCCGGACATCGATCGCGGCACCATGCACTTCGAGCCGATCGAGTTCAGGCACGCCGGCTACGCGCACGGCAGCTTTGACATCTTCTTCGTCAACACCCGTCGTCTCAAGGGCTGGTTCGACGGAATCGTCGAGGAAATCTAACTTGGCCCTTGCTGTGGCGAGCGGTGCTTTGTTGTTCTGCTATTTGCCAGCGCCGTCGACGAACACCTCGCCGAAATCCTGATCGGCCAGCTGGAACACGCCACCCGGCGGGTCGTACAGGTCCAGCTCGCGCAGCACGCGGCCGCGCAGCTCGGCGCGCTTGAAGATCACGTGGTCGCTGCCGCGGTAAGCCGCCACCACCTCGATCACGTTGCCGCCGATCGGGTGGTCAACGGTCTTGCCGGTCTCGGCCATCGTCAGGTTCTCGACCTGCAGCTGGTAGCAGGGCGGCGCCTCGGTGTCGGCGGCTGGCTGTTCACTCAGCTGATAGCGGTAGCCCCAGCTCTCCTTCTCGTCGATCAGATTGGGCAGCCGCGGGTCGAGGTGAAAGCGCACCTCGTCCAGGTTGGAGATGCCGTCCAGGTCATCGTCGGCGCTGGAGTCGTCGCGCGTGGGCAGCGTGCCCAGCAGCACCTCGAGCCCGTCCAGCACCAGGTCGCCGTCACTGTCCGGGTTGAGCGGCAGCGTGCCAGCCGCAAGTTCCTCGCAGTCGCGCAGGCCATCGTCGTCGCGGTCGAGCGCGCCAGTGCTGGCGCAGTCGGTGCAGCCCGGGGCGCCAACACAGCCGGGGTCTGCCACGCGTGGGTCGAGGCCGCCGGGGGTGAAGTACTCGATGCCGTCGCGATAGCCGTCGCCATCGGTATCGGGGTTGAGCGGGTCGAGCTCGAGCTGCTCCTCGAGCACATCCTCGAGCCCGTCGCCGTCGCTGTCGGCCAGCAGCTCGCCGTTGCGCAGCAGCGTATGGCGGTTAAAGACCAGCAGCGACGCCAGGCGGTAGAACACCTGCACCGGCTGGCGATCGATCACGAACTCGAACGACTGTCCCTCGGGAATGCTGGTGAACTCGCCGTTGCCCATGCTGGCCAGCGTCTGCAGCAGCCCCTGCGCGCCTGCCGCATCGCCGTCGGGCGCATTGGCCGCGGTGCCGAGAAAGGCGCTGTTGAACTTGATCTCGGCCACCCGGCTGGCCACCTGATCCATCAGGTAGGTCATCGCCGGATAGAGCGCGGTCGACTCGGTCACGCCCACCGTCGGAAAACCGTCCGACAGCCAGTAGACCAGATAGTGGGTGCGCGCCGCCTGATCGGTCGACAGCGTGGTGATGTCGTCGAGGATGAACTCGATCACCGCCCACAGCGTGTCCGAGTAGTTGGTGCCACCCTGCGCCGAGCTCACGTTCTGGGTGGCGCCGTCGAGGATGGTCAGGTCGCGGGTGAAGCCAAAGGTCTGGCGCCGCGGCTCGTCCGAGAAGGTGATGATGCCGAACGACACCGTCTCCTCGTCACTCAGGCTGCTGATCGCGTTGCGCACGGCCTGCTCGCGCCGGCCGTTGGGATCGTTCCAGCTGTTGGAGAGCGAGGTGTCGATCGCGAACAGCACGCGGTAGGGCGCGAACTCCTGGGTCGGCGCCGGCGCGCAGGTGTCGCCGCTGAGGCGCTGCCGCTCCACCGCCACCTCGCGGATCACGTGCTGCAGATCGGCGTAGGTGCAGCCGGTCACGCCGCACACTGCGATCGCCGGGCCAAGCCAGCGCATCGGTCGCGTCGTCATCGCGTCACCCGTTGCACGGTGGACACGCCATGTCGGTCCACTGGCAGCTGTTGAGGTCGCACACCTGCTTGATGTAGCCGCAAGCCGCACCGAACGCGGGCTGGCACAGCCGCTCGGTCGTGTGCTGCTCGCCGGCCTGGCACGCCGGGCAGGCCGAGCGATCCTCGACGTCACCGGACCAGCCGCAGCCACTGGGCAGGCACTCGCGGGTGATGCTGAAGGTCAGGCCACAGGCGTTGGCACCGCACGCCCGCTGCTCGACCTGGGTCTGGCCCGGCGCACACGCCTCGTCGAGCGGTACGCAGACGTCCGGGTTGGCGGGGTAGCTGCACTGGCTGTCGCAGATCAACGTGCCCTGGCCGCAGCCGCCTTGCGCGGTGGTGCAGCTGACGCTGCGCTGGGCATTGGTCACGCACTCGGGACAGAGCTCGCGTCCCTCGTCGCTGCTGATCCAGCCGTAGCCGTCCGGGCTGCAGGTCTCGACCCGGGTGTAGCTGATGCCGCAGCCGCAAGGGATGCCGCGTCGCTGCTGCTCGCCTGGCACGCACGAGGCATTGGTGGCGCCGCACTGGTCGGCAATACCGGTCAGCTGGCACTGCGCGCTGCAGCCGATCTCGCGCACACCACCGCGGCCGTCCGCGAGCTGGCAGCGCTCGACCGTGCCCGGCACGCACTCGATCTGGCACTCGCCGATGATCTCGGTCATCTGCTTGCCGACCGCCAGCGAGTTGCTGCCGCCGCAGACCGGCACGCTGTGGTCGCTGACGCAAGTGGTACGCTCGATGGTGTGGCCACAGTCGTGGCCCGGCATGCACGCGAGTTCGCGCTCGACCACGGCGCCGATGGCACAGCCCGCGCATGCCGACGCCGGCGCCCACTCGCACTGCTGGCTACACTCGATGGTCGCGATCAAGCCGGCCACGCACTCGGACTCGGCGCACGGCACGCTGCGCACCTCGCCTGGCATGCAGGTGCCCTGCTCCTCGCACGCGCTCTCCTTCCAGAAGCAACCGTCGCAGCTTTTGTGGCGGTGGCCGCACTTGCCGCACGGCTCGTCCAGCTGCTGGTCGCTGTTGCACTGCGGGTTCATGGCCTCGCAGGCCGCGATCGTCTCCCAGCGGCAGTGCTCGTTGCAGCTGAGCGTGGTGCCGACACAGGTGGCGCCGCAGTCGGGACCGCTGCAGCTGTCGCAACGCTGCACCAGCAGCTCGCCCGGCGTGCACTCGCACGGTTGCTCGGGCTGCTCGCAGCTATCGCAGCTGCCCTGGTACCAGCTGCCGTCGTCGAGGCAGAGGTCGACGCGGTCGCTGCCACACGGGCAGCTGCCGAGCCGGGTGTCGCCCGGTGCGCACTCGAAGCAGACCAGTACGCCGTGCAGGCAGCGCGCGGTGCCGGCATTGCCCGAGGTTGCGCTGCAGGCGCCGCCGCTGGTCCCCTCGTCGATCTCGAGGTCGCCGTCGTTGTCCCAGCCGTCGCAGACCTCGGCGCCGACGCTGTGCTCGCCGGCGTCCACGCCCTGGCCAGCATCGGGTGACTGGGCGCCGGACTTCCAGTCGTCCAGGTGCTGGTCGGCGGTAGACGCGCCTGGCTCGCCGCGCACCTGGCACGCCGCCAAGGACAGCACGAACGTCAAGAACAACACGAGCCCGAGGCCGACCGTGAAGAGGACAGGCGCCACCAGCTGATGCACGAACTGCACGCCGCGAAGCAGGATGTCCATCTCGTCCTCCTGGTCGTCGATCGTGACCGTGGTCACCTTCTGCAAGCGGCGCGCCCAAGTCCCGGGACGTCCACCGTCGTCCCGTGCCTAGCTCTGATCTGCCGATGATGACGAGGTATTTGCGCAACCACTGTGGTCGAGCCGAGCACGCATCTTTATGGGTGCCGCGGTCTGCTGGTGCAACGTTGCCCCAGCGCGACACAGATCGCTGTCTGATCGATCCGACGGGTGGCCTTGCCGACGTGACTGCGGCGTGAAACCATGACCCGGCCAAAGACACCTCAAGCAGGTGGCGTCGCGGGGTGCAGCGTGACCGAAAAACGCGAAGACCAGAGCCACCGCAGCGGTGAAGCCAAGTTCCGCGCGCTGTTCGAGACCTCGCCCGACGCGATCATGCTGCTCGACGAGCGCGGCTTTTTCGACTGCAACCGCGCCACGCTGGAGATCTTCGGACTGGCCAGCCGCGACGAGTTCAACGCCTGTCACCCGGCGCAGCTCTCTCCGCCGCGACAGCCCGACGGCACCGATTCGCGCAGCGAAGCGGATCAGCGCATCGCCCGCGCTTTTGCCGACGGCTACCTCAAGTTCGAGTGGGTGCACCGGCGCCGCAGCGGCGAGGACTTTCCGGCGCAGGTCTGGCTGACCGCCTTTGAACTGGACGGCCGGCGCGTGTTGCAGGCCCTGGTGCGCGACCTGTCCGCAGGCAAGCGGGCCGACGAGCAGCTGCGCGCCAGCGAACGCCGCTTTCGCGCCATCATCGACCAGACTTTTCAGTTCATCGGCTTTCTCGATCCCGATGGCACGCTGGTCGATGTCAACGAGACCGCGCTCTCCTTCAGCGGTGTCAGCAAGGCCGACGTCGTCGGCAAGCTGTTCTGGGATTGCCCGTGGTGGCGCCACTCGCCGGAATTGCAGCGCAAGCTGCAGCAAGCGGTGCGGGCGGTGGCAGCAGGCGCCTTCCTGCGCTTCGAGGTGACCCATCCAGCAGCAGACGGCAGCCTGCACGACGTCGATTTCTCGCTCAAGCCGGTGCGCGACGAGACCGGCAAGGTGGTGCTGCTGCTGCCGGAGGGGCGCGACATCACCGAGCTCAAGCGCGCCGAGCAAGCCGCCCAGCAATCAGCGCAACGGTTGCGGCTGCACGTCGAACAGACGCCGCTCGCGGTCATCGAGTGGGACACCGGTTTTCACGTGCTGCAGTGGAATCCCGGCGCCGAGAAGACGTTTGGCTACAGCGCAGCCGAGGCGATCGGGCGGCACGGCAGTTTCATCATCCCGGAGACCGCCAAGCCCTTGGTCGACGCGGTCTGGGCGACGCTGCTGGTCGCGCGCGGCGGCGAGCGCGGCGGCGAGCGCGCCACCAACCAGAATGTCACCCGGGACGGTCGCACCATCCTGTGCGAGTGGTACAACACGCCGCTGGTCGACGCCGAGGGCAAGGTGATCGGCGTGGCGTCTCTGGCGCAGGACGTCACCGAGCGCCAGCAGGCCGAGGACAAGCGGCGCGAGTCCGAGCAGCGGCTGGCCGACATCCTGCAATTTTACCCGGACCCGACGCTGGTGATCGATCGCGCGGGCCGGGTCACCGCCTGGAACCGGGCGATCGAGGAGCTGACTGGTGTGCCTGCCAGCGAGATGCTGGGCAAAGGTGACCACGAATACGCGATCCCGTTCTATGGCGAGCGGCGGCCGATCCTGATCGACCTGGCGCTACAGGGCGACCCGGAGATCGAAAAGAAGTACACGACGATCAAGCGCCAGGGCAGCTCGCTCGCCGGCGAGGCCTACACGCCGCGCCTGCGCAATGGCAAGTTCCACCTGACCGCGACCGCCAGCGTGCTGCGCGACGCCAACGGCGAGATCGTCGGTGCCATCGAGTCAATCCGCGACAACACCGAGCGCCGGCTGGCCGACCAGCGCCTGCTCGAGTCCGAGCGGCGGCTGGCTGATCTGTTGCAGTTCCTGCCCGACGCCACCTTCGTCATCGACCAGCATGGCACCGTCACCGCGTGGAACAAGGCGATCGAGGATCTCACCGGGGTCCCGGCCGAGCAGATGCTCGGCCGCAGCAACCACGAATACGCGCTTCCGTTTTACGGCCAGCGCCGGCCGATCCTGATCGATCTGGCGCTGCGCCCCGACGCCGAGCTCGAAAAAAAATACAGCAACGTGGTCCGGCGCGGCGCCACGGTGTCGGGCGAGGCGATTGCGCCAGCTGTGCCGGGAGGCGAGATCTGCGTCTATGCAGCCGCCGCCGCGCTGCGCGACGCCAGCGGCCAGATCATCGGCGCCATCGAATCGGTTCGCGACATCACCGATCGCAAGCGGCTCGAACAGGCGCTGCGCGAGAGCGAGCGGCTCACCCGCCGCATCCTCGAAAACGCACCGATCGGCATCTTTCGCTCGACGCCCGACGGCCGCCTGCTCTCTCTCAATCCCGAGGGCGTGCGCATGTGCGGCTACCTCACCTTCGAGGACGTACAGCGGGCGATCGACAACTACGCGCGCAACCTCTACCTCGACCCTGCCGACTACGATCGGTTTGGCGAGGTGCTGGCCAAGCAGGGTGCGGTCAACGACTTCGAGTTTTTGGCTCATCGCGCCGGCGGCCATCAGTTCTGGGTCTCGATGCACGCGGCGCTCACTGCCGACGACGCCGGCCGGCCGCAGTACCTCGACGGCTTTTTCTTCGACATCAGCGAGCGCAAGCAGCTGGAGGAAGTGTTGCGCCAGGCCAAGGAGCTGGCCGAGGCTGCGGCGCGCGCCAAGTCCGAGTTCGTGGCCAACATGAGCCACGAGATCCGGACCCCGATGAACGGCGTGATGGCGATGCTCGACCTGGCGCTGGACACCGAGCTCAGCGCCGAGCAACGCGAGTACCTGACCCTGGCGCGCAGCTCGGCCGACTCGTTGCTGATCGTCATCAACGACATCCTCGACTTCTCGAAGATCGAGGCCAAGAAGCTGGAGATCGAGCAGGTCGAGTTTGCACTGGCCGAGGTGACCGAGGCGGTGCTGCCGCTGATCGGTGTCGAGGCGCACCAGAAGGGGCTCGAGCTACTGTGCGAGGTGGCGCCCGAGCTGCCGACCACGCTGATCGGCGACCCGATGCGGTTGAAGCAGGTGCTGCTCAACCTGCTGAAGAACGCGGTCAAGTTCACCAGTCGTGGCCACGTGCTGCTCGCGGTCAAAGCGCGTCCGGCTCCGAGTGCGCAAGAGTGCGAGCTGCAGCTGAGCGTGACCGACACCGGCATCGGCGTCGCACCTGACCAGATCGACCGCATCTTCGACAGCTTTACCCAGTCGGATGCCAGCACCACCCGCAAGTACGGCGGTACCGGGCTCGGACTGACCATCTGCAAGCGGCTGGTCGAGATGATGGGTGGCGCCATCTGGGTCGAGAGCACGCTCGGCGCCGGCAGCACCTTCCATTTCACGGTGCGGCTGTTGCGGCCGGCGGCTGTTGCGGCGACCGCGCCGTTGACCCTGCCGGAGCTGGCCGGCATGCGCGTGCTGGTGGTCGACGACAACGAGCTGAACCGCCTGATCCTGAAAAAGTACCTGACGTCGTGGGGTACCCACGTCGACGAGGCGGCCGACGGCCAGGCCGCGCTGCAAACGGTGCGCAGCGCAGCGACCACCGGCGGCAGCTATCGCATCATCCTGCTCGACTGCATGATGCCCGGCGCCGACGGTTTCGAGGTGGCGCAGGCGCTGCGGCACGAGGGCGTCGACGAGCGCTGCGTCATCATCATGCTGTCCAGCCTGGACGAGAAGGGCGACCGCGCGCGCTGCCAGCGGCTCAAGATTGCGCAGTACCTGGTCAAGCCGGTCAGCCCGTCGTCGCTGTACAACGCCGTCGTCAACGTGCTGGGGCAAGCACGGGCGGTCGAGATCTCGGCGCAACCGGTGCCCGAGGCAGACCGGGCGCGGGCCGCGCTGCCGGGCGACCTGAAGATCCTGCTGGCCGAGGACAACCCGGTCAACGTCAAGGTGGTGGTGCGGCTGCTCGAGCGGGTCGGTCTCAAGGTGGTGGTGGCCGACAACGGCGTGCAGGCACTGCAGATGCTGGCGCGCGAGAAGTTCGATCTGGTGCTGATGGACGTGCAGATGCCCGAGCTCGACGGCGTCGAGGCCACGCGCCGCATCCGCAGCGGCGAGCAGGGCAGCGATCGCCACTTGCCGATCATCGCGCTGACCGCGCACTCGATGCGCGGCGATCGCGAGCGCTTCATCGCTGCGGGCATGGACGACTATCTGGCCAAGCCGGTCAACGCGGCCGAGTTTTACCAGGTGCTGGTCAAGCACGCGCCGCGCCGGGCCGCGGCCGCAGCGACACCGGCAGCCGCGACGACGACGATGTCTGCACCAGCGGCCGGGCAGCCGCTGCTCGATCTGCGCGATCTGAGCGATCGGCTGGGCGGCGACGTCGAGCTGGGTAACGAGTTGCTTGGCCTGTTTCTGACCGAGTGTGAGTCGGCGCTGCATAAGGTGGTCGACGCGGTGCAGGGCGGCGATGCGGCGACCGTGCGCGCGGCCGCGCACTTCTACAAGGGCATGGCCGGCAACGTCTCGGCCAGCGCACTGCGCGCGCGCTGCCACGACATCGAAAAGCGCGCCGCCGCGGGCGAGCTCAGCGGCATGATGGCACTGGTCGAACAGCTGCGCGCGCTGACCGGGCAAACCGCGCAGGCGATCCGCGCGCATTTGGATCCAGCAACAAGCGGAGCGATGCCATGAACGTGCTGGTGGTAGAGGACGATCCAGTCCACTGCAAGATGATCGCGAGCCTGCTCGATCGCTGGGGCTACCAGGTGCGCACCGCGGCCGATGGCGTCGAGGCGCTGGCCGTGCTCGAGGAGAAGACCGCGATCCAGCTCGCCATCGTCGACTGGATGATGCCGCGGCTCGACGGCATCGCGCTGTGCCGTGAGATTCGACGCCGATTCAACGAGCCCTATCTGTACGTCGTGCTGCTGACCTCGCGCGACCAGCGCGACGACATCGTGACTGGGTTTGACGCCGGCGCCGACGACTATCTGATCAAGCCGGTGCACCACAGCGAGCTGAGCGCGCGGCTGCGCGCGGGCAAGCGCATCCTCGACCTGCAGGAGAAGCTGCTGGCGGCGCAGGAGACGCTGCGCGTGCAGGCGATGCACGATGCGCTCACCGGCATCTGGAACCGCGGCGCCATCTTCGAGGCGCTCGGCCGCGAGCTCGACCGGGCGCGTCGGCAGCAGAGTCCGCTGGCCGTGATCATGGTCGACCTCGACCACTTCAAGCAGGTCAACGACAGCCACGGCCACCTGGTCGGCGACCAGGTGCTGCGCGAGGCAGCGCAGCGGATCAAGGCCACCGTGCGCTCGTACGACGGCGTCGGCCGCTACGGCGGCGAGGAGTTCTTGCTGGTGGCGCCGGGTTTCGATGCGGCGCAGGCACTGGAGTTTGCCGAGCGGCTGCGCCGGCGCTTTGCCGAGAACCCGATCGTCACCAGCGGCCCGACGCTGCCGGTGACCATGAGCCTCGGGGTGGTGGCGGTAAGCCCTGGCCAGACGCTGGCCGCCGAGCGTGTGCTGGCTGCGGCCGACGACGCGCTGTACCGGGCCAAGACCGATGGCCGCAACCGGGCGGTGCTCGGCACTGTGCCCGCCGTGGAGAAAGCATGAAGCGCATTCTCATTGTCGACGACGACCCGACCATCACCACGCTCGAGGACAAGGTGCTGTCGCGCGAGGGCTACCAGGTGGTGGCGGCGGCCGATGGTGAGGCGGCCAAGACGTTGCTGCGCGAGCAGCACTTCGACCTGCTGCTGCTCGACATCATGATGCCGGGAGTCGACGGCTTCGACGTGGCGCGCGCGTTTCGCAGCGAGAGCAAGAACAAACGGGTGCCGGTCATCTTCGTCACCTCGCGCAGCGACGGCGCGGCGATGAAGGAGGGCTTCAAGGCGGGCGGCACGTTCTTTCTGGCCAAGCCGCTCAACTCGGTCCAGCTCAAGCGGCTCGTGAACTCGCTCATCGCGGAGTAGGGGCGACTAGCCAGCGAGCTCTTCGCGCGCGCGCTGTGCGACGTAGGCGTACGGCACCTTGGTCAGCTCTTGCATCAGAGCGCGCGCGCCGCCGTCCTCCATCTGATACTTGACGACGTTGAAGCAGCCCCAGGCGGTCTTCTCGTTGGGGTCGGTCGCGAGCCGGCTGCGCAGGAACTTGATCGCGTCGGGCAGCGGCAGCAGCCGATCCATGCCGCCCAGCGCGTTGCCGCGCACCTCCTCGTCGGCGTCGCTGGTGGCGGCGCGCATGAACAGCTCCTTGAGCTCCTGGTGCTCGGACATGTTGCAGGCCTGCCACGCCATCTTGCGCCGCACCTCGACGCTCGGGTCGGACAGCAGCGTCTGCACGATGGTGGCAGTGCGCGGATCGACCGGCAGCCAGTGGATGCAATCGGCCAGCTCCTCGCGCACCGGGCTGTTCTGGTTCTTGGTGTGGTGCAGGAACGTATCGAGCACCAGGTCCGCCATGCCGTGGTGGTGAGCGATCGTGATCGAGGCCAGGCAGGCCTTCTGCACGTCGGGCGACGGATCCTTGGCTGCCTGGGTCACGGCGCGCTGCACCATGGTCCGGTCCTCGGAGAAATCGGAGAACGAGCGGTAGGCGGCAGCGCGCACGCCCGGGTCGGCGTCCTCGGTCAGCTGCAGGATCAGCGGCTTGCGCTCGGGTAGCGCCTTGTCGGTGTCGAGGTAGAGCCGGGTCGCCATCTCCTGCCGCACCGTCGGGTCGCTGTGCTTGCAGAGCCGCTGCACCAGCGGCAGCCCGCCCTCCTCGGCGAACTTGGCAGCGACCGTCACTACCTCGCGCATCATGTCCGATGTCAGCGTCGGGTCGGCGGCCATGGTCTCGAGCGCCTTGATGTGCTCGGGCGTGGCCCGGTTGTTGAGCACGTTGCCCCAGGCCGACAGGGCGGCGGTGCGCACGCGCTCGCTGTTGCCCGTCGCCATCTTCTGCGCCAGCCAGGGCGCGATGTTGACGAAGTTGTTGTCGGCGTCGTAGGCCGCGCACAGCAGGTCAGAGAGGCCGCTGCACAGCTTGTCCTCCTCGCGCGACATCAGGTCCGGGAACCGGCCGAGGATGTCCTCCTGCTTGGACTTGCCCTTGAACAGGCCGCCGAACAGGCCCGGGTTGGCGCCCTCGGAGCTGGGCGAGATCACCTTGAGTTCGCAGTCGGACGACGGGTCCTTGACGCCCGGGATGTCGGCGACCGCCATCACCTTGTAGGTGCCCTTGGGGTCGGTGCCGGTCGGCACCTGAAAGTTGAACTCGTACTTCTGCAGGCTGGCTGGTGGCAGGTCCTGGTTGGAGACGACTGTGTTGTCGAGCAACACCTGCAGGTCGATCTGCGGCAGGCTCTGGCCCGGCTTGGTGGTCACCTTGACGTAGACCAGCCGCACTTTCAGTGCCTTGAGCTTGAGCGGTTTCTTGCCGCCCGAGAGCGTGCAGGCGCCGGACAGCGTGCCGCCCTCGGGGATCATGTTGGTGTCGAGCTTGAGATCGAGCTTGGTGCCGCCGCCGAACAATGAATCGAGCAGACCCATGACGTCCTCCCTGGTGCGCGGGCACGGCTGTGCCGGCGGCTGGTGTGATCGCCGATGGAGCGTGATCCCCCCACGACGCGATCAGCCTTGTACCACCGATCGCGCCGGCGTCGTACAATCGGCCGGTTTGTTGGGCGAACACGGAGTCGGACCATGGCGAACGAACTGGGTCTCAAGAAGAAGGATGTGGCGCAGATCGAGGCGCGCGGCATGACCATCGACCAGGTGGCCGCGATCGTCGACAAGCTGAAGAGCCCGCCCGTGTTCGTGGCGCTGGACAAGGCAGCCACCCGCAAGGACGGCGTGGTCGACCTGCCCGACGTCGAGTTGCTGGCCGCGCGCTTTGGCCAGCTGCGGCAGGTGCCGGGCAAGTTCACCCCGATGTCGGGCGCGGCCTCGCGCATGTTCGGTTTTCTCGAGCGCTATGCCGCTGGCAACGCCAAGGGTGACGACGTCGCCAAGACCGAGCGCTTTGCCGCGGCGCTCGACCCGAAGACCGGCGGTCCACGGCTGGCCTTTGCTGACGCGCTGGCCATGGTGCTGGCGCAGCGCGGTCAGCCGCTGAACGCGTCGCTGAAAAAGGGCGATCTGAAGACGCTGATCGCGGCCACGCTCGAGGACGACGGGCTGGGCCTGCGCGGCAAACCCAAGTCGCTGATCGCGTTTCACCTGCGTGATGGCCGGCCGATCTATTCGCTCGAGGAGCACCTGCTCGAAGCAGCGAACTACGCTGGCAACCGGCTGCACATCACCATCTCGCCCGAGCATCGCCCTCTGTACGACGCCGCGCTCGACGAAATCCGGCGGCAGGTGCCGGCGCTCAAGAAGGTCGAGATCGAGTTCTCGGAGCAACATCCGGCCACCGACTCGGTCGCCATCGACGCCGAGACGAGCGAACTGGTGCGCGATGCCGACGGACGGCTCGCGTTTTTCCCGGCCGGCCATGGCTCGCTGCTGCGCAACATCGATCAGCTCGGCCGGGCGGCAGTGCTGCGCAACGTCGACAACGTGCCCAAGCCCGAGGCAGCGCGGCGCCAGGTGGCGCGTTGGCACCAGGCGTTTGCCGTGGTGCTGGCCGACGTCAAGGCACTGGTGGCCGAGGCGCTGACCGCGATCGACGACGGACGCGCCACCGATCAGCTGCTCGATCGCAGCATCGAGCAGCTCGACGCACACCACATCACGCTGTTTCTCGACCGGCTGCAGTTCAAGCGCGCCAATCTCGAGCAGAAGCGGGCGCTGGTGCAGGTGGCGCTCGACCGGCCGTTCAAGATCGTGGGCGTGGTCAAGAACCAGGGCGAGCCGGGCGGCGGACCGTTCGTCATCAACTTTGGCGGCCACCGCATCGTCTCGATCGTCGAGAAGGACGAGATCGCTCCCGACCAGCGCAAGCTGATGGCCGACGGCGAGTTCTTCAATCCGGTCGACCTGGTGATCGATCCGACCGACCACCGCGGCCAGCCGTTCGACCTGGGCCGCTTTGTCAACCGCAACCGTCACTTCATCGTGCGCAAGCCCTATCGCGGCCGCGACGTGATCCGGCTCGAGCACCCGGGTCTGTGGAACGGCGCCATGGACGGCTGGAGCACGCTCGTGGTGGCGATGCCGCTGGAGACTTTTGCACCGGTCAAGGAAGTGATCGACCTGCTGCGGCCCGAGCATCAGGCCGAGTGAGAAAGCGAAGCATGCGAGATCTACGCGCGGTGGCAGCATGGCTCGGTATCGGGGCGACGCTTTCGCTCGGGGCATGCCAGGGTTGCGAGCCGGGCGGCGCCGATGGCGCAAACTCGGATCGGGCGCGCGCCGACGGCGCAACGGCCGACGGCTGGCACCCCGATGCGGCCGCTGTCGTCGAGCCTGGCGATCCCGGCGCTGGCGACATCAACGTCGACGTCGACACGCTGGCCGACATCCGACCGATCTCGCCCTACATCTACGGCCTCAATGTTTTCGACAGCGCGGTCTGGCAAGGCCAGCACGGCATCACCTGCAGCCGGCTCGGCGGCAATCGCTGGACCGCCTACAACTGGGAAAACAATGCCAGCAACGCGGGCAGCGACTGGAGCTTTCAGAACGACGGGCTGCTCAGCGCCAGCGACACGCCCGGCGAAGCCGTGCGCACGCCCACGGCCGAGGCGTTTGCGGCGGGCGCCAGCATGCTGGTGACGGTCCCGATCGTCGACCACGTGGCGGCGGACAAGAGCGGTGACGGCGACGTGCGCAACAGCGGCGGCAACTATTTGCAGACCCGCTTTCGCACCAACCACGCGGTCAAGGGCGCAGCGTTCAGCGACCCGCCGGCGACCGACGACGGCGACGTCTACCAGGA
>Ga0315268_10000411_pt1 | contig 50281 bp, 39 predicted proteins | sample C1_top_MG_FD_204535 | JGI IMG/M metagenome (GOLD analysis project Ga0315268, IMG submission 204535) | Sediment microbial communities from Yellowstone Lake, YNP, Wyoming, USA - C1_top | ecosystem: Environmental > Aquatic > Freshwater > Lake > Sediment | place: USA: Wyoming | collected 2017-08-01 | reverse complement strand
CCCGAGAACTTGAACTTGTTATTTGCGAGCCAGGTCGGGCTGGCGCCGATTCCCATCGCATTGGCGACCTTGATGTCCTCTTCGAGCAGCTTCTTGCCCTCGTCGCCCTCGAAGCACTTCTTGATCTTGGCAGCGTCGAGCTTCTTCGCGCGCTCGCAGACGTCCTTGTTGGCGTCGGACGGGCAGGCATCCTTGCGGCCGTTGGTGCAGGACTCCCAGTTGGCGTCGCGGATGTTGACGTTGCGGCACCAGATGTAGTCCATGTACTGGTAGTTCTTGGGATAGTACTTGGCCGCACACAGCTCGCGGATGTTCTCGTCGACCTCGCCCTGGCCGTGCAGCGACTTGAAGCCAGCCTTGGCGTCGCCATTGGCGATGAAGTGCACGTTGAAGGCGGCCTTGCCGGCAAAGTTCTTGAGCACCTCCTGCATCGCCGTGAACGCCTTGACCCCGAACGGGCACTGCGACATCACGAACAGGTCGAGCTTGTTGGGCTCTTCCTTGCGGCAGATCATGTTGGCCTTGCACTCCTCGATCTCGCAGCCCTTGTCGTTGGCGCAAACCGGGTTCCAGGCTGCCCCCACCTGCAGGCTCTTGTACTCGCCCATCGGCTGCAGGCCGCGGCTGAACATCTGCGCCGCTTCCTTGTCAGCGTCGAGCGTGCTGTCGAACAGCACCAGCGGCAGGTTGCCCTTGCCACCGATCTTGTCCCACAGCGCCTTGCCCTCGGCGTCGGCAAAGTCGAGCTGCTTGACCTCGGGATTGGCCAGCCGCGTCTTGAGCATGGCCAGGTAGCGGTCGGCGTTGCACTCGGTGCAGCGCTTGTCGCTGAGCACGATCACGTTGACCTTGACCGGCTCGGGGATGTTGGCGCAAGCCGCGACCTGAGCCTTGCGCGGGTGCTCGGTGCAGATGCTGCGCAAGAAGTCGTTGGCGCCGCGGCGGCCGCTGTACGGTTTGCCGGCCAGGAAGATGGTCGGACTGCCGCGGGCGCCCTTTTGCTGCGCCTTGGCGTACGACGCGGTCAGCAGCTGCTTGCCCTCGTCGCCGTCGGCGCACGCCTTGATCTTGGCGCCGTCGAGCTGGAGCTCCTTGGCGCAAGGCTCCCAGTTCTTGGCCACTTCCTTGACGGTCTTGTTCTGGCAGTTGATGAAATCGAACCACTTGGCCGGCGCGTACTTCATGGCGCACAGCTGCAGCTTGTCACCCATCACCTCGTCCGGTCCGTGCATCGAGGTGAGATTGCCATCCTTGTTGTCGCCGATGAAATCGATCGAGAGGTCGAGCTCGCCGCCCAGCTTCTCGACGGCTTCCTTAATGCCCTGCTCGACCTGCACGCCGAACGGGCACTGCGACATCACGTAGAACTCGACCTTGACCGCGTCGGCGCTCTTCTTGACTGCCGCCGTGCTGCCGCCCTGGCCGGGCGGGCAGGCCGCGATCAAACCCACCAGCATCAGACCACCGAGGAGACCGATCATTGATTGACGCATGACAGTTCAACGCTCCTTTCAGCGATTCTTCCGTCGCTTGCTGGCGGGTACCATAGACGACGCCGCAGCCAAACGAAACTGTTTTATGTGCGCTATTTAGCCCGCTTTGACAGAATCTTCTCCATCTCGGCCAGAGTCTGATCGAACAATCGAGCCGCGGCTTCTATTGCCTGTGGCTTGGTCAGATCGACGCCAGCGCCCTTGAGCAGCTCGAGCGGCGGTTTGCTCGACCCACCCTTGAGCATGCCCAGGTAAGCGTCGCGCGCCGGCGCGCCCTGCTGCTGCACGCGCTCGGCAATGGCGACGCCCGAGGAGAGGCCAGTCGCATAGGCGTACACGTAATACTTGTAGTAGAGGTGCGGGATGTAGGCCCACTCCAGCTCGTCGTTGGGCCCCATGGTGAAGTCCTTGCCATAGTAGGTCTTGATCAGGTCCGCGTAAGTCTTGTTGAGCAGCTCGGCGGTCAGCGGTGTGCCAGCCTCGGCTGCGCTGTGGGTCTTGAGCTCGAACTCGGCGAACAGCGTCTGCCGGTAGATGGTGGTGCGCAGGGTCTCGGCCAGCTGGTACAGGATGTAGAGCTTCTCGTCGTCGTTCTTGGCGTGCGCGACCAGGTAGTCGGAGAGCAGCTTCTCGTTGCAGGTCGAAGCGATCTCGGCAATGAACATCGAGTAGCTCGACGTGACGTAGGGTTGGGTGGTCATCGACAGGTGGCTGTGCAGCGCATGGCCGTACTCGTGGGCCAGCGTCGACAGGTCGTCCACCTCGTCAAAGTAGTTCATCTTCACGAACGGATGCGTGCCGTGGACGCTTGACGAGTAGGCCCCGCTCTCCTTGTCGGTGTGCGGGTAGACGTCGGTCCATCCAGCCTTGGGGTCGAGCCCCTGCTTGAGCACCTTGATGTAGTCGTCGCCCAGCGGCGCCAGCGCCTCGGGCAGGATGCGCAGCGCCTCGCTGTACGGGATGTTCCACTTCACCGCCGCCACCAGCGGCGGGTACAGATCGTAAAGGTGCACCGCGTCCAGCTTCATCACCTTCTTGCGCAGCGCCACGTAGCGGTGCAGCGGCTTGAGGTTGGCGTGCACCGCCTTGATCAGGCTGTGGTAGACCGCCGGGTCGATGTTGTCCTTGTTGAGGTAGGCATCGAGCGCGGTCGGATAGCCGCGGGCCTGGGCCAGCGACACGTCGGTGCGCACCTGCCCCGAGTAGGTGGCGGCCAGCGCGTGCTGGTACTGGCGGAGCGAGCCGAACAGCGCCTCGACCGCACCGCTGCGCACCTCGCGCTTGTCCGAGCCGCGCAGCTTGCCGTAGTTGGAGAGCGTCAGCTGCACCTCCTTGCCCTGCTCGTCCTTGACCTTGGGCAGCGGAATGTCGTTGAGCAACCCGTCAAACGTCTTTTCGAAGTCGCTCGGCAGCTCGTTGAGATCGATCTCGGCCCACAGGTTGTCGCCCATCAGCGTCAGCGCGCGCTCGCCCGCCGCATCCAGCACGTGCGCCCGGCGCCGCCGCATCTCGTCCAGGTAGGGCTTGTACTCGGCCAGCTTGGGCTCCTTGGCATAGGCGGTCGCGATCGTCTTGTCGTCGAGGGCGAGCACCTCCTGCCGGATGAAGCCGGCGTCCTGCAGCAGCGCGCGCATGGCGTCGAGCGCGCGGTCGTTCTGCTCCTGCATGGCGGTGTTCTTCTGGTCGGAGTCGAGGCGCATGCTGGCGTACAGCGTGGCCCGGTTGGTGAGCAGCCGCGTCTTGAAGTAGAGGTCGAGACAGGCGGCGAGCTTCTTGCCGTCGACCAGGGTGCCCTTGAACTTGAGCAACTCGACGCGCTGCGCTGCCGCCTGCTTGACACCGGCCGCGCACGCCGCGTCGTCCTTGAACAGCGGCGCCAGTTGCCATTTGTAGAGGTCGGGGATCTGCGCCCGTGGCATGTTGGCATCGGGGACGAACGGTTTTTGCTCGACCATCGGGGCTCCGCCCTTGGCCGGTGCAGCGGCCGCCAACACCCCGGTCGCACTCAGGCCAGCCAGCACTACGCCAACGAAGATCAGCTTGCGCTTCATCGCCTGCTCCTGTTACCGAAGGGATCTCGAAAAAATCGCGCCCTTGATAGCACGCCCGCCTGGTGTGCTCCAGCCGCGAAACAGAGAGGACTGCCATGGTTGCTCGCGCCTATCAGCCTTCTGGAAAGAGCGCCCCCGGAGCGCTGCTGAAGTTGGCGGTGTGGGTCGTCGTCGCCGGCGTCGTGGTCGGCGTGGGCGAGGCATTCATCGGCAAGTACGTGATTAGCCTGCTGCTGGTCTTTCCGCTGTTGGTCGGACTGGGCGCCGGCGCTGCGGCCAACCGGAGCGTCGCGAGCGGCAAGGTGCGCGCGCCAGGCTCGGCCGCCCTGCTCGCCTGCCTGGGTGCACTGCTCGGCCAGGCCGCGGTCCACTATGTCGAGTACCAGTTGTGGCGCAACGACGTCCTCAGCGCGATGCGCAGCGAGACCGAGACCGCGCTCGCCGACCCGGCCACCAGCGACGAAGAACGAGCCGAGATGGCGCAGTCCAAGCCCGAAGAGCAGCTCGATTCGTTCATGACGATCAAGTATGGCCGAGGCGGTTTGCTCGGCTACCTGGAGCTGGCGGCCGAGGCAGGCGTCTCGATCAGCCGCGCCGGCCACTCGTCGAGCGAGGAGTCGAAGCCGACGCTGACCGGGGTCGGCGTCTACGTGCTGTGGGGGCTGGAATTCATGCTGGCCGCGGGCGTTGCTTTCTTCATGGCTTTCGGCCGCGCAAAGCAGCCGTTCTGCGAGATCTGCGGCACCTGGTACGAGCGCACGGTCGCGATCGCGGTCGGCAACGGCCAGAAGGAGCCGGTCAAGAATCTGATCAAGACCGTCGACGCTGCCGACTGGGCCAGCATGCTGGCGCCAGCCACGCTCGGCACCCCGACCAAGGGTTTGTCGTCGGTGGTCTTGGTCGAGCGCTGCGCCACCTGCGAGGAGCACGAGCCGCTACTTTCGGTCAAAGTGATCAAGGAGTCCGGCAAGGGCAAGGCGCAGACCACCGATCGCTACAAGACGTTGATCCGGGCCGACGAGATGCGCACGATCGGCAAGATCCTCGGCGAGCAGGCCGCAGCCGAGCAAGCCGCGGCCGAGTCGCAGGCGGCGATCGCGGCGAGCGCGCCCGAGCCGACCAAGGATGGATTCGCGCCGCCCAGCGAGTGACCCGCTCGCGACCGGCGCAGCAGGCCCGACCGTGAACCCCGATTCCGATCAACTGTACGTCTGGATCGATGCGCTCGACGCCACTGACCCGGTGCGTCGAAGCGCGGCCGAGGGTGCGCTGGTCGCGGCCGGCGACAATGCCCGGCCCCTGCTGCTCAAGGCAATCGCGCTCGACGACCGGCCCTTGGTGGCGGCGCGCTCGGCGTTGCTGCTCGCTCGGCTGGCCGACCATACGGCCGTTACCGCGCTGCTCGACGCGATCGACCGCCACCACAACGACGACGTGCGCGCCGTGTTGTTTCGCGCCGTGGCCGACCTGGTCGACCGCAACCTGGACGCGACCGCGCGCGAGCGGATCGTCGCCCTCGGCCGAGACCACGACGCCGACGTCCGCGCCTGGTCGAGCCGCGCACTCCAACGCACGGGCGCCAGCGCCGGCTCGCAACCCGCAGTCGAAATCGCGTCCAGCGCTGACCGTGGTGCCACGGTCGACGTCGGTGCCGACGACCTGGCCAGCTTTGCCCAACTGGCACAGGACGCCGCCGACGCCGACGTGCGGGACGCGGTGCGGCAACTGGCCACCGGCAACCCGGCCGCCCGCCAGCGCGCCGCTCAACTCCTGGCCGACGTCGGCGCGCGCGGTCAGCGGGCGCTGATCCAGGCGCTGTCCGAGCCCTCGATCGAAGTGCGCACCGCGGCGGTGCAACTGCTGCTGCAGCTGCCGACGCCCGACGCCAGCGGCGCGCTACTGATGGTCGCGGCCGGTGGTGGCGATGGACCGCGCGCCGCCAACCTGCGCGCGCTGGCGCTACGCGCCCTGGCCGGCTGCTTGACCGGCAGCGAGCACTTCATCGTCGACGACCTGGCCGAGCTGTGCCACGACCCGGATCGCTTTGCGCGCGCCGGAGCGGCCGCAGCGCTGGCGCGACTGCCGGGGCCGGCCGCGGTGCAGGCGTTGATCGGCGTGCTCGACGACAGCGATCCGTTCGTGGTCGAAGAGGCTGCCAGAAGCCTCGGCCGCATCGGCATCCCACCGGACGCATTCTCCGCGGCCATGCGCTGCCTGGAACGTCCGGTGGCCCGCGCCCATGCACCGCTGCTGCGCGGATTCATCGGGCTGCTGGCAACGACGACGCTCGACGACAGCGGACGCTGCGATCAGCTGCGTCGCATCGCGCGCAGCCAGCTGCGCAGCGGAGACAGCGAGCGCATCACGGCCGCGCTCGCCCTGCTCGATACGCTTTTCAAGAAGCGGCCGATCGACGCAACCGAAGCCGCGGCCATCGCCGCGCTGCTGACCAGCCGCGATCCCGACGTGGTGCGCGCCGCGCTTGCCGTGCTCGCCTCGCACGCCACGATCGAGATGACGGTGGTCGCCAACGCGCTCGATCGGGTCGACGTCAATTCGAGTACCGGGATCGACGCGCTGGTCGCGGCGGTGCGCGCGCGGCTCGCGATGCACTGAGCCCGCGCCTCGCCGACTTCGCTCGGCGAGACCTGCCCCTCAAATGAGGCAATTTTCGGCGGGGCCCCGCTGATCTGCGGAAGCCTTCTCGTCGTTCCTGAAGGGAACGCCAAGAAGGCTTCCTCCGGCCCCCCGCCGGACGGTTGGGCTGTGGAAGATACGGCGTCAATCTGGCGCAACCAGCGCACACCGACGTCGTCGTCAAACTGAAACGAAATTCACGGCTGGGGGGCCGGAGCAAGGCTTTTGGCGGTCCCCTTCGAGGGACCGACAGAAGCCTTGCGCAGATCAGCGGGGCCCCAGCCGGAATTGGACCCAACTGAGCAGCCGGACGCGTCGAAAATGAGGTGGGTATTTCGACGCTCTAGAACAGATGCAGCAATCCGATACCAACGGTGATCAACCCGAGCGTCGGCACCACGACAATCAGCACCGCTGGCGGTGTGGCGACGATGGCCAGCGCAGTGCCGGTGTTGACCGCGTAGATCTCGCGCACGCCGATCACCAGCAACGCCAGCTGCCAGCCCGCCACCGCCAGCCGCGCCAGCCACCAGACGGTACCGCCGAGCAGGGCAAACGGCGGCAGCAGCGCGTTGAGAAAGAAGACCAGCGCAAACAGCCGCAACAGGTGCGCGGCGCGCCCCTCGGCGCCGAGCAGCCCGGCCATCAGGTGGAACAGCGCGCTGGCACCGAGCGCGATCAAGGCCGCGGCCAGCAGCGCGCCGAGCAGCGCCGAGCTGCCGCCCAGGGCAAAGCCATGGTCCAAAACGCCCTGGCTGATCAGCTGCGACAGCACGCCCCACAGAAACAGCGCACCGAGCACCAGATCGTTGGGGTGCAGGATGGCGCGCCGCACAGCCTGCGGCGGTGCGCCGAACAGATCCGCGCAGAGCGCGAGCAACCCGCTCATGGCGCGGCCTCGGCCGCTGTCAGCGACGTCAACGGCGGCAAGTACAAGTACGACACCGGCAAGTAGCGCAGCGACCCGCGCAGCGCGACGTCGGAGAACGCCAGCTCGCGCAGCGCACCGTCGACGCTGCGACCGCCGCCCAGCCGAGTGCCCAGATTGAGGTCGAGCTTTTCCCACAGGCTCTCGCTGCGTCGAATCAGGTAGGGTTCGTCGTCGGTGATGCCGGCCAGCTCAGCCGCCAACTTGACCGCGTCGTGAAACGATCCGAGCTGGTCGACCAGCTTGAGCTGCTTGGCCTGGCTGCCGAGCAGGATGCGGCCGTCAGCGTTTGGTCTGAGCTCGTCGATCGGGATGCCGCGGTACTCGGCGACCGCGGTCAAGAACTGGCCGTATGCCTCGTCGACCAGCTTGGTCAGCAGCTCCAGCTCGTCCGGCCGCAGGTCGCGGTAGTAGGCCAGCGTGTCCTTGTTTTTACCGCTGGTGATGGCGTCGACCTTGACGCCGTAGCGCTCGAGCAACCCTTTGAGGTTGAGGCTGGAGACGATGACGCCGATCGAGCCGGTGATGGTGCCCGGCTGCGCCACGATGCGGGTCGCCGGCGCCGAGATGTAGTAACCGCCGGACGCCGCGACGTCGCCCATCGAGACCACCACCGGCTTCTTGGCCTCGCGCGCGGTCAGCCGCACCTCGTCGAAGATCTCCTGCGACGCGGCGAGCGTGCCGCCCGGGCTGTTGACCCGCAGCACGATCGCCTTGCAGCGCTCCTCGCGCCGCAGCTCGCGAATGCGCTGGGCCACCTTCTCGGCCGTCATGTCGAACGAGGAAAGCGGGCTGCTCTGGTCAGTGCCAAACTGGATGACACCGGTCACCTCGACCACGCCGATGCCATCCTTCTTGGGATGGCCGCCGCCCTCGGCCCAGAGGTCCTTCATCAGGTCGGGCAGGTCCGCACCCGGCGCCGCAGCGACCGGTTCCCTGGCAACGGACAGCTCCACCACGCCGACCACCAACGCCGCCGCACAGACCAGCAGCAGCAGCGCGACCAGCACGAGTTGACGGTTCATCGACGACCTCGATGCGCTTGCGCGCAGGACGCAGGACGCAGGATGGCGCCACTGTAACACAGCGCGGGCGGCGTCACTCGCCCGGCGCCTCGTGCTCGAGCGCGAATTTCTCGATGCGGTAGCGCAGCGTGGCGCGGCTGAGCCCGAGCAGCTTGGCGGCGCGGCTCTTGTTGCCGCCGGCCCGCTGCAATGCCTGCCGCACCAGGTCGCGCTCGACGTCCTCGAGATTGATGCCGTCGCCCGGCAGCACGAACGGCGTGCCGGGCGGCGTTGCGCCGTTGGCCGCGACCGGCCCGGCCGACGCGGTGGCGCCCGGCACCACAGCGTTCGTTCGCGGCGCGGTCGCCTTGGGCGCATCGCCCTCGCCCAGCGCCAGATCGATCGCATCGATGGCGTCGCCCTCGCACAGCAACACCGCGCGCTCCATCACGTTGGCCAGCTCGCGCACGTTTCCCGGCCAGGGATGGAGCTTGAGCGCCGCGGTGGCGCCCTTGGACAGCGCCAGTACCGGTCGGCCCAGGTTCTGGCAGTTGAGCTTGATGAAGGTCTCGGCCAGCAGCAGCACGTCGTCGCTGCGCTCGCGCAGCGGCGGCAGCCGCACCCGCAGGCCGGTAACCCGGTAGTACAGATCCTCGCGAAAGCGGCCGTCGTCGACCATCGACTTGAGGTTGCGGTGGGTGGCGACCACGAACCGCACGTTGGCGCGCAGCTCTTGCTCACCGCCCAGCGCCGTAAAAGTCTTCTCCTGGATCAAACGCAGGATCTTGGCCTGCAACAGCAGCGGCATGTCGCCGATCTCGTCGAGGAACAGCGTGCCGCCCTGCGCCAGCTCGACCCGGCCTTTGCGCTTGCGAGTGGCGCCGGTGTAGGCGCCGACCTCGGCGCCGAACAGCTCGGCCTCGAGCAGCGTGTCCGGTAACGACGCGCAGTTGACCGCCACAAACGGCCCGGACGAGCGGCGGCTGTTGTAGTGGATGGCGCGCGCGACCAGCTCCTTGCCGGTGCCGCTGTCGCCCTCGACCAGCACCGTGGCCTCGCTGGCAGCGACCTGGCCGGCAATGCGTAGCGCCGCCACCATCGCTTCGCTCTCGCCGATGATCAGCGAAAAATCAAAGCGCTTTTCGACCGCGTCGCGCAGCCGTTTGTTCTCGGCCATCAGGTCGGTGACGCGCAGCACGCGCTGCAGCGTCATCCGCAGCCGCGCCTCGTCGAACGGTTTTTGCAGGTAATCGATGGCGCCCAGCCGCATCGCGTCGACCGCCGAGTCGACCGTGCCATAGGCAGTGATGACGACGACCGGCAGCCCAGAGTGCTTGGCGTTGAGCTCGGACAGCAGCTTGAGCCCGTCCATGCGCGGCATGTTGAGGTCGGTGATGACCAGGTCAACCTCCTCGCGCGCCAGCTTCTCCAGCGCCTCGACGCCGTCGCCAGCCTCGAGCAGTACCACGTCGAGGTCGGCGATCATCATCGCCAGCACCTGCCGGTAGTTGACCTCGTCCTCGACGAGCAAGATGCGATGGGTCATGGCTCCTTCTCCTGCGCTGGCGCGGCCGCCAGCTCCAGCACGAAGTGGGCGCCGGTTGCCGCCTCCTCGAGCTGCAGATCGCCGCCGTTGTCGCGCGCCAGCCGGCGCGAACCGGCCAGACCAAGGCCGGCGCCGTGCTGCTTGGTGGTGACGAAGGGTCGAAACAGCTGCTCGCGCACCTTGGCGTCGATTCCAGGACCGTCGTCGACGACGTCGACCCGCACCCGGTCGGCCGCGGCTGCGACGGTGAGCGAGATGTGTTGGGCGCCGGCCTGCGCGGCATTGGTGACCAGGTTGAGCAGGATCTGATTGGCGTGCGCCTCGTCGACCAGCGCGAGCAGCGGCTGCCCGTCGACTTTGAGCGCCACGTTCTGCGCCGGGCCACCGGGATAGGCGGTGCGCTCGGCCACGCTGCGGCACAGCGCCAGCGCGTCGACCGGCGCCCGGCTGGGTGGTGTCGGCCGCGCGTAGTGCAACAGTTGGCCGAGCGTGCGCTCGAGCCGACGCACCTCGTCACCGATGATCTGCACTGCTTTGCGCCGCGCCGCTTCGGGACGCTCGGGATTGGCCGCAATGTCGGCCGCGCCGAGCAGGATGCCGAGCGGATTCTTGAGCTCGTGGGCGATCACCGCGGTGGCGCGACCGATGGCGGACAAGGCCTCGCGCTCGGCCAGCTGCGCTGCCGCTGCAGCGAGCGCCTGCCGCTGCTCGGCCAGCGCGCCGGTCATCAGGTTGAAGTCATGCGCCAGCGTCGCCAGTTCGTCGGCGCCCGCGGTCTCGACCCGCACACTCAGGTCGCCGCGCGCCACCTGCGCTGCGGCCTCGGCCAACCGCCGGGCTCGGCGCACCACCGACGACGCAAGCCACAGCACGGCCAGCACGGCGAGCCCGCCGACGATCACAAAGACGCCGATCACCTCGTTGCGCACGCGCGACTGCACGCGCTGGGCATTTGCGATCGAGAAGGTGGCCACCACCTGCCCGACCAACTTGGGTTCGCCGCTGGCGGCCACACCAAATGTCGCCAGCTCGCCCTCGTCGTCGCCAGGCGCCTTGCCCGCGGTGTTCACCGGCGCCTTGACCTGCACTGTACCCGGACGCACGCCGCCTTGCTGGTCGGTCGTTGCCACGCCATTGGTCGCGCGCGCCAGCTCCGCTCCGGCGTCGTCGAGGATCACCACCTCGATCAGGTCGGGCGTGCGGGCAAAGACGTCGAGGCTGGGTTTGAGCAGCGCGGTACTGCGCGCCAGCACCGGGTAGCGGATGGCGTCGGCCAGCTGGCGGGTGACCGCCACGAAGTGGCTCTCCTGCACCTCGAGCAGGGCGGCTTGCGACCGCAGCACCACCAGCACGCCAGTGCTGGCGAGCAGCAGCGCGAGCGCGATCGAGACCGCGCCGACCAGGCGACCGCGCAACCCGAGGGCGACCAGTGGCCGGCGGCTCATCGCTGAATCTCCACACCGGGGCCAGTCCCCACCGCGATGCCCAGCCGCTCGGCCAGGCGGCCGTCGACGGTGAGTTGAGCCGCAGCCGGCGCTTCGACGCGCGCGCTGTTGCCTTCGGCCAGCCGCAACGCCTGCAGACCGCAGGCCCGATAATCGACGGTCACCGCGGCCAGCGCACCGACCCGCAGGAAGTAGTCGCTGAAGCCGACCGCCGGCATGCGCGCGGCCAGCGCAACCTGGACCAGCGGAGCGATGGTGTCGTTGTTGACCGCCACCGGATCAGGCAGCAGCCACAGCACCGCCGATTGGCTGCGACCGCGCAGCGCATCCTCGAGCGCGGCCACTGCGTCGCCGCTCGACGTCACCGGCGCAAAGACGAGCTCCAGGCCGAGCGCGGTCGCCGCTTGCCGCAGCGACTCCTCGGGCACTGCCGCGCTGTTGCGCTGGCGCAGCACCAGCAACTGCCGGCGACCGGGAAAGGCGGTCTTGATCCAGGTCAGCTGCTGCTGGTACGGCACCTCGAGCGTGACCGCCGCGACCCCGGCTGGCGCCTGATTGGCGCGCACGAACAGCGCCGCGCGTCGCGGCCGTGTCACGCCGCCCAGCAACTGCGCTGCCGGTGGTCCCATCGCCAGCCAGACCGCGTCGGCCGGGCCGAGCGCCTGTCGCTGCTCGACCTCGGCCGCGCTCGCTGTCACCCGCTCGACGTGATGGCCAGCCTGCTCGATACCCGCGATGGCGTCTTTGTAGGCGCGGGTCTCGCGGTCGATGATCACGTACACCGGGTCGGCCGCCGCGGTTTGTGCCAACGCCAGCAGCAGCGCGCTGGCGACCCAGCACTCGCGAGCAGCACCGTGGATCACAGCCGTCCCTCGATCGAGAGGAACAGCACCCGCCCGCGGTTGGGGATCGCGACCTCGGAGGTTCCTGCCAGCGCCGCACTGTCGGGCGACGGCTCGAAGCCATCATTGACGTTGCGCGCCGCGGCGGTGAGAACGAGCGCGCCGTCGAGCAACTGGTACGAGGCGAACAAGTCGAGCACGGCCGAGGCGCCCAGGTCGGGCTCGCGCTGCGTGTACAGCGTCACCCGTCCGCGTGCACCCAGCTCCAGCCCGCTCAGCGGGGTCAGCGTGGCAGCGACCAGGGCGGTCGCGCGCCGGCTCTCGAGCTCGGGTCCGTCGACAGTGCGGCCCACGGCGCCACCCGCACTGAGGCGCAGCAAGCGCGGCCACGCCTCGACCGCGGCGCTGGCCTCGCTGCCGACCACCAGCCGAGGCGACAGGTTGTCGGGAACCAGCTGCTGGTTGACGATCTGGGCCTCGATCGCGTCCTCGTGCCGCGTCACGAAACCATCGACCTCGGCCTGCAGCTGCGGTGACGGCTCGAACCGGACCGCCAGCTCGCCGGTCCGCGCATGCTCGGGCCGCAGGCCCCGGCTGGCGCCCGCGCCGTCGACCCGCCCTGCCACCACCGCCTGGGTCAGCGCTGCCAGGTCGTAGCGATCGGGTGCGCGCGAGCCCTCGGCGTACGACAGCCGCAGCGACAGCGGCGGCAGCGGCACATAGATCAGGGCAACGCGCGGGACCAACGCCAGGGCATAGCCGGTACGCCACTCGATCGCGGCGCCGGCTGTGGTGTGCAGTCCGTAGCCAAAGTCGCCCTGATACTCGGCAGTGGCGGTGGCCGTGGCATCCAGTTCGTCCAGCTCGACCAGTCGTGGGTAGACCTGGCCGGTGACCGGGTCGACGACGTCAGTGTGGGTGTGGCCGCGCACCAGATCGCCAAAGCCGCCCAGGATCAGACGGTGGCCGCGCAGCAGCGCCACGTCGGTGCGCAACAGCGCACCGCTGGTCGCGCTCTCTCCATCCAGTCGGATGTTACCACCGGCCGGAAACAGACCGCTGCGCGGATAGAGCGCGATCAGATCGGTGCGCAGCTGGTGCGCGGTGTAGACCGCGACGTCGACGCTGGCCGGTCCAAACAGATGCTGCCAGGCCAGGCGCAGCCGTTGTCGCTCCCGCAGCAGGCGCTGTTGCGGCCCGGGATCGAGCAGCGCATGGCTGAAGCTGGAGATCGGCGTGTGCAGGTCGGTGCGGGCGATGCTGACGTCGAGTTGCAGGTCGCCGGCCACTGCGGTCAGCCGACCCTGGGTCGACGTGTCCTCGTCTGCGGCGATCTCGACGTCGCGCTTGGTGGCGGGCACGATCGCCCGTCCGATGCGAATGAAACGGGTCGGGACGCTCTGCAGCCGCCACAGCCCGCTCACCCCCTGCCGGTGCGCCAGCGCCGCGCGCACCGCAAATGCGCCATGTCGCAGCGCCGCTGCACCATGGACCTCGCGCTCGCCCAGCTGGGTCACACCGAGTTGTAGCTGACCTCCGGTCAGACCCGGCCGGCGGCTGGTGACGCGAACCACCCCGGAGAGAGCGCCGACGCCGTTGATGGCCGAGACCGGACCGCGCACCACCTCAACCCGCTCGACATCAGCCAGATCGATCGCCTCGTCCACGTCGATGCGGTCGCGCTCGCCCTCCAGCCAGATCGGCACGCCGTCGACCACCAGCGCAACACCGTCCGGGATGCCGCGCATGCCGTAGCGCCGGCCGCGGCTCGAGTCCTGCACCTCGACCCCGACCACATCGGCCAGGGCGTCACCGAGCGTGCGGTATCCGCGTCGCAGCAGTTCCTCACCGCTGAGCACGATGCTGTCAGCCGGCTTGAGGCTGGCGGGTGGCGGAGCGGCTCGAACTGCTGCAGACGGTCCCTCGCCCAACAACAGGTCGTCATCGCCCTGCGCCAGGGCGACCGGGCCAAGCAGCAGAGCTGCGACCAATGGCGCGAGGATCCGTGTGGTCATCCTGGACAATCGGCAAAGCAAGCTGCGTTCCCTCGATCGACTGGCGGTATTCTCTCGCCTTGCCGCGTACAATACATTCAAGAAATGGATCATTTGCACCAATGTGGAGGATCTCAGCCGGCGAAAAATGGCCACGCCGCGTTCAATTGAAACTGATTTTCTGCGCAAAATCGTGCGGATCAGCACAACCGGCAACCTGGCCTGACTCTGGCATATCCGGTCCCTACCCGCTGGCTTGCGATGCACAGCCCGGGTGCGGTATGACGGTGACGAACATGCGGTCGAGGCGCCTTACGATAGCGGTTCTGGGTTGTGCGCTGCTGGTCGCCGCGTGCGACGGCAGCCTGCCCAGCGTCCGCGGCGTCGGCCTGACCGTCCCATCGCTCACCCCGCCCGGCGCAGGCGGCATTCGACGCATTCCTTCGATCGATGCCAAGTCGCTGGAGGACGGCGACGAGACCAGCGGCAGGTGCGAGCGGTGGGTCACCGAGATCGACACCTACAGCCGCCGCAGCGGCGACTTCGAACGGCTCGAACGCTGCCTCAGCGGTGGCGAGATCGAGACCATCCACACGGTTGGTAACCAAGAACTCGATGGCAGCGGCCACTACGCCACAACCTACACCTATCGAGATGGCCACCAGGTGGTCTGGCAGTACAGCTTCCAACCCGACCCCGCGGATCCGAACACGACCTCGTATGTCGCGTCGTCGGACGCGGGGGAGTCCTTCCAGGGCCAGTACCGGTCGCTCGAAAACGGCGCCACCCACGCCAGCGAGACCTGGGATCTGGTCGACGGCACCTATCAGATCGAGGGCGTGTACGAGGCCGACAACCGGTTCAACGGCTCGGTCACCTTCGACGACCCGACCACCGAGCAGAGCCCGGACTGGATCCTCGACAATCAAGAAGACCTCGACGGGACCGTGACCCAGCAGGTCACTACCTACGTCGCCAACTGGCAACTGCATGAATCGGTTGTCGTGGCGCCCGACGGTTCCTATGGCTTTAGCTTCGGCTACGACGACACCCGGACCGAAGTCAGCCCCGACTACCGTGGCGGCTACCAGTTCGACGCCGCTGGCGCGGGCAGCGGTGGCTACCACCAGTACTACGAGGATGGCTCGACCCTCGAGGTCGAGCAGCAGATCGCGAGCGACGGCTCCTTCGATCAGCGCTGGTGGTTCGACGACGCCAACACCGATCAACGGGTCGACCAGGAAGGTGCCGCCCACTACAACGCCGATGGCAGTGGCAGCGGCACAGTCATTACCCACGTGGTCGACGGTGGCACCGAGACTTGCGATCTGAGCGTCAGCGCAGACGGCGCGACCAGTATCGACAACTGCCGCTGAAATCCGTGACCGGCCTGGCCCAGCTTGACACGATTGCGCGCCTCCCCTAGCTTGCGTGGCGACGGCTGCCGTCACGGCAGCGCAATCGTGATCGAGCAGCGGGTGAAGGCGGGTGAGCATGAGCCGGACACTAGGCCCTCAGGTCAAGCAAGAGATCGAGCAGATCTGCCAGCGCTATCCAACGCGTGGCGCGGCCCTGTTGCCAGCCCTGTACCTGGCGCAGCGCGATTTCGGGATCATCGACGATGACGTCATCGGCGTCATCGCGGACGAACTCGGGGTGCCGGCGATCCGGGTGCGCGAGGTCGCGACCTGGTACACGATGTTCAAGCTGCGGCCCGAGGGCGCGCACCTGATCGAGATCTGCACCAATCTGTCGTGCCATCTGTGCGGCGGCCGAGAACTGCTCGATGCGGTCTGCCGGGAGCTCGGCATCAAGCCGGGCGAGACCACCAGTGACGGCAAGTTCACGGTGCGCGAGGTCGAGTGCCTCGGGTCGTGCGGCACGGCGCCGGCGATGCAGATCGACGGCGCGTTCGTCGAAAACCTTTCGATCGAGAAGGCATCGGCTGCCCTGCGCAGCGCCCAATAGCCAAGCGGAGACGACCATGGGTGAGCGGCTGCTGACGCGCAACTGGGGCACTCCTGACAGCCACCTGCTGAAAAACTACCTGGCGACTGGCGGCTACCAGTCGCAGAAGAAGGCACTGGCGCTGGAGCCGGCCGCGATCGCCGACGAGGTCAAGCGGTCCGGCTTGCGTGGAATGGGCGGCGCCGGTTTTGCCGCCGGCGTCAAGTGGGGGTTCGTGCCCAAGGACAACCCCAAGCCGCGCTACCTCTGCATCAATGCCGATGAAGGCGAGCCCGGAACCTACAAGGACCGCTACCTGATGGATCGCGACCCACACATGCTGCTCGAGGGCATCGCGATCACCTGCCGCGCAATCGGCGCGCAAACCGCATTCATTTACATCCGCGGCGAGTTTCACGCGGTTGCGCAACGGCTCGAGGCGGCCATCGCCGAGGCGCGCAGCGCCGGGCACATCGGCCACAACGCCCTCGGGCCTGGCGTGGACCTTGACGTCTGGGTGCACCGTGGCGCCGGCGCCTACGTCTGTGGCGAAGAGACCGCGCTGATCGAGTCGATCGAGGGCAAGCAGGGCAAACCGCGGCTCAAGCCTCCGTTCCCGGCCGTGGTCGGTGTCTTTGCGTCGCCGACCATCGTCAACAATGTCGAGACCATCTCGCAAGTGCCCCACATCATCGAGCGCGGCGCGGCGGCCTGGAAGGCGCTTGGTGTCAACGGCGGCAGCGGTACCAAACTCTACGGCGCCTCGGGCCGGGTCCAGCGGCCTGGTCTGTGGGAGCTGCCGATGGGCACCAAGCTGTCCGAGATCGTGCTCGAGCACGCCGGCGGCGTCCGCGACGGCAAAAAGCTCAAGGGCGTGATCCCCGGCGGCTCGTCGTGCCCGGTGCTGCTGCCCGACGAGATCGACGTGCCGATGACCTTCGACGCCATGATGGCCAAGGGCTCGATGCTGGGCACCGGCTGCGCCGCGGTCCTCGACGAGGAGACCTGCGCGGTTCGGCTCTGCCTGCGGCTGATGAAGTTCTATGCCCACGAGTCATGCGGCCAGTGCACACCCTGCCGCGAGGGAAACCACTGGCTGGCCAAGATCATGCAGCGCATCGAGGACGGCCATGGCCAAGCCGGCGACGTCGACCTCGCGCTCGAGGTGGCCGGCAACATCCTCGGCAACACCATCTGCCCGCTCGGCGACGCCTGCGCCATGCCGGCCCGCGCCTTTTTGCAGAAGTTCCGCGGCGAGTTCGAGGCCCACATCCGCGAGCGGCGTTGCCCGTATGGCAGCTACACGGTGCGACCCGGCAACACCGAGATCACTGGCTGACGACAGTGTCGCTGCTGCTCGCTGCCCCGGTCCTGGTCGCCGCGCTGGTCGCCGCCGACGCGGCGCCGACCTTTTCGCTGCTCTTCACCCACAACCGCGAGGGCGCCATCGATCCTTGCAGTTGACCGGCCGCCCCGCTTGGCGGTCTGGCCAGGCAGGTCAGTTACGTGCGGCAGGTCCGCGCCGGCGGGCCGACGCTGGTGATCGAAGGCGGCAACGCGTTGTTCGAGCCAGAGACGCCGCTGGCCGACCCCCAGCATGCACAAGACGTGGCCGACGGTATTGCCGCTGCTGCCGCGCGCATGCCGGTCGACGTCTGGGTGCCGGGCCGCGGCGATCTGGCGCTCGGGCTCGACTTTTATCGCGCGCTGATGCAGCGCCACGGCATCCCAGTGGTGGCAGCCAACCTGCACCGACGCGACGGCAGCCTGCCGTTCGCCTCGCACGTCGTGCGCGAACTGGGCGGCGTCCGGATCGTCGTCGTCGGACTGGTCGGCCGCGGCTGGCCAGCGGCCAGCGGTCTGGTGCAGCGCGATCCGGCGGCCGCCGCGCTGGACCTTGCCCGCCGGGCCGTCGCCCCTGGCGACATGCTGGTGCTGGTGGCGCAACTCAGCCTGGACGAGGCCAAACAGCTGGCGCAGCGGGTGCCACGGGCCAACGCCATCCTGGTGGCCGACCCAAAGAGCTTCACCTTTCAGCCAAGCGAGGTGGTGCGCGACCGCCGGCGACCGACCGAAACCACGCTGCCGCTGGTTGCTGCCGGCCGCCGCGGTGCGCACCTGCTGCGGTTCGACCTGCTGGTCCGGCCTGGCGATCCGGTCTGGCGCAGCGACGCCGTGGACGCCGGCTGCAGCAACGCCACCTGCTATCGATTTCAATTCGTCGACGTCGACGGATCGATCGCCGAGGACGTGGCGACCACGGCCTGGCGCGCAACACTGCCAGCGGCCCAGGCCGCCGCGCAAACGCTGCCGCGTCCGCCCTGACCTGGGGTACAATTGGCGGAGCGGAGGCGATCATGGCAAAAAAGAAGCCGAGCAAGACACCGCAGAAGAGTGCCAGGCGACCGCCGCGCAAGACGCACGACGAGCGCCGCCACCACTCGCGCGTCGACCTCGACCTGCTGGTCCAGCACCGGTTTGCCTCGCTCGAGGAGTTCATCGAGAAGCTGGCGATCAACATCTCGGCCGGTGGCATGTTCCTGGCGACCGAGGAGCCGCACGCGAAGGGCACCACCATCTACCTGCGCTTTGCGCTGGCCGACGGCCTGCCGCTGATCGAGGGCATCGGCCGCGTCGTCCACGTCAACCGACCAGGGGAGCCCGACCGCACCGCCGGCATGGGCATCGAGTTCGTCAGCCTCGACGACGACAGCCGCAAGCTGATCGATTCGCTGGTCGCCGAGGGCATCGACGACCCGACTGCTGCCGGACCGGTGAACTGAGCCGCCCGATCGCGATCGCTACTTCTTGATCAGCGCGCGCTGCAGTTCGTCCAGCGACAGCAGCCCCTTGTCGAAGAGCAACTTGACCAGCGCCGGCAGATTGGCGCTGTCCAGGTTGCCCAGCAGCGCGTCGATCCCTGGAGGTGTCGACGGGGCAGCGGGCGTTTGCGAATCCTGGGACGCCAGCTGCGCCGGTCCGCCGGCCGGGATCTCGACCGCGAACGACGGCGACGAGTCATCAAATTCCAGCGGCGTGACTGCTGACGAGTGCTCGGCCGCCTTGGCCATCATCGATTCGGCCATCGACTCGAGCTCTATCGCTTCAGCTGGTGGCAAGTCGACCGGTTCAATCGGCGGGCGTTCGACCGCCTCGGGAAGCTCGACCCCGGCGCTCGGCTCGACCTCGACCTCGGCGCTCGGCTCGACCTCGACCTCGGCGGCCACCTCGATCAGGTGCCCTTCGCTTTTCCGTGCTGGCTCGCTGACCGGCCCGGTAGCGCCGTCCACGCCGTCACTGGTGAGCGAGGCCCAGTCGGCAAGCGACGCCTCGATGTCGGCCAGCGGCGACACCTTTTCTTCGGCCACCGCCACGACGACCGGGGCCGCTTCGACGTCAGCAGACGGAATAGCCGAAGCGTCGAAAGTCGGGAGCGCGACGCTGGCAATGACCGCAGGTGGTTCTTCAGTTTCAGTTGCTGCAGCGACGACCGGTACGGGTGCGGCCGCCAGAATGTCCGGCTCGATCGGCGTCTCGGGTTCCAGCGTCAGATCGAGGCCTGCCAGCGCCAGCACCTCGACACTGGCAAGCGTTGGCTCGAGGTTGCTGGCCACGCCCGGACCGGGTTGCTGCGTGGCCAGCGCCGACAGTTCCTCGTCGAAGGCGCCCAGCGCGGGGCCGAAGGAGTGGCGTGCCTTGACCACCTGCTCGGCCGCAACCGCAGCCGTCATCGGCTCGCTGACGACTTCGGGCGGCGGCTCGACTGCAACCGGAGCTGCTGGCTCGATTGCCAGTTCGAGGGCCGCTCCCAACGGCGATTCCAGTTCGCCTGGTGCAACGCGCGCCATTTCAACCAGCGGTTCGGCCGCCGTCTCGCGAGAAGTTTCGACCGTCAGATCGCTCGCAGCCGCAGCTGGCACCACGACCGACCCTGCGATCAGTGGCTCGTCCGCAACCTCGTCCGCAACCTCGCCCGCGACCTCGAACGAAGGTGCACCCTCCGGTGGAGTCTTCGGCACGTCGTCGGCAAACTGATCCAGACCGACCGCCGCGCCCGCCTCTGCCTCGCCCCAAACCTCGGCTGCCACGACGTCGAGTGGCGCCGCTGGTGCCACGGTGACCGCTGCTGCGTGGTCGGGTGCTGGCGGCGCCGTCGTTGCTCGCTCGGCAAAGCGCAAGGCCTCGGCCAGCGACGGGTCGATGCCCACTTCAGCCTCGGCGAGAGCGGCGGGCGGTGAACCCTCAGGTGGCGTTGCCACCTCGAGATCGAACGGAGCCTCGGCCGCTGCTACCGCGTCGATCTCGGCCAGCACCTCGGCGGCAAGCGACCGGTCGAGCGACCGGAAAGCCAGCGCAGGTTCTGCTGGTGGTGGGACCGGTGGTGCTGCCTCTGCCACGATCGGAGCCGGTGGCGTGGGCGGTTCGATGGCATGCGCCGCCGGTGCGATCGCCAGCCCCCAGTCGTCGACGGGCATAGAGCCATCGGGCGCGGCCGATGGCTCGAACAACGAGGGGTCGATGATGACCGACGCCAGCCCGCTGCTCGGCGGGACGGGAGCGGGCTCGACCTTGAATGCGGGCGCCAATTCTGGTTCGAGTGCCGGCGTGGGTTCCGACGTGGGCTCTGGCGTGGGCTCTGGCGTGGGCTCTGGCGTAGGCTCTGGCGTAAGCTCTGGCGTGGGAGTCGCCGCGATCGGAGAAGCAGTGTCGGCGGCCGGGAGCTCCGAGATCAACGCGCTGTCAATCTCGACCGGTTCGTCGGCCGGTACGACCGGTGGCGCAACCACCGGCAGCGCCTCGACGACAGCGGACGCAAAAGAGGCCGCCAGCGGAGGCGGCGGCGTACGCACGGCCGGAGGAGCAGCCGATCCGCGTGGTTGCGGTGGCGGTGGGGGAGGCAGTGGAGGCAGGGGTGCCGCTGCCGATGGAAATGCCAGGTCGAATGCCGCCGAGAAATCGGGCAACGGTGCCGCGTCTGGCGGTGTCGCGACCGGGGCCGTCTCTGGTCTTGGCGGTGCCGCCGAAAACGCCATGCCGTGGCTCGGCGCAACGATCACATCCAGCGACATTGGCGGTGTAGGGGTCGGACGAGGCGGGGTGGCAGCGACCACTGCGGGTAGCGGATTGCCGTCGGGTGGCGTCGGACCACTGACGTCGAATCCAGATGGCTCGGCATCGGTCGCGCCGAGAAATGAATCGGCAGGTCCGAACATCCCACCTGGCGCCGGCGGCGGCGGTGCTGCGAAGGTCGGTGCGGGTAGCGGGGCTGCCACGTGCGACGGCGCGACCGCGCCCGACTTCGCGGCCGCCGGTAAGAACCATTCCGCATTTTTGGGAAGCAGCTCGACCTTGCCCGCAACCAGCGGGAGTTCGTCGCCAACAACGACGCCAGGAGCCAGAAGCGGCTGCGCCACGGCCACCGGTGCTGCGGGCCGCACGACCGGCGGCGGTATTGCCGGCGCCGCGGGCAGGCGCGCACCGGCCGTCACCGGCGGTGCGACGACGACCGCTGTCGGAGTAGGAACCGGCGCGACCGCCGCCGGTGCAGCGAGTATCGGCGCGTTCGCTGCCAGGACCCCTGCTGGCGAGCCCGCGGTCCCCGTCCGGTCGAGATCGAAGGTCGCCTCGCGGCTTGAGATCTGGAGCTGGCTGGTCGCCGCTTGGTGTACCTCTTGCCGCGTCTCGCCGTAATAGTAGTGGCGGATCGCCCGCTCGATCGCCGTGTCCGCCGCAATCATCGGGCGCACGCGCTTGCCGGTCTTGAACTGGACGGTGTCGATCGCCTCGAGATTGGTTGGATCGCTCATCGCCAGGTAGAGAAATTCGCCGCCCGCCTCGCGCTTGAGCCCGACCGGGATGACACCAAAGCGCTCGGCCAGATCGGTCGGCACCAGCTTGACCACGCGATCATGAATGGTCATCAGGCCCAGGTCGATCGAGGGAATGTTGAGCTGCCGCGACAACGCACGGACCAGGACATCCTCGCTGAGAAACCGGTTTTCGACCAGAATGCGCCCCAGCTTGCCGCCCCACTGCCGCTGGTGACCGAGGGCCGACTGCAGCTGGAAGTTGTCGATGACTCCCGCCTCGATCAGGATGTCGCCCAGTCGCTTCCGTTCGGCCATGTGCGCTCCGCCCACTACCTCGGACGCGATTTCCGCTCCACCGCCCGCAAACTATTGATCAGTTTTGGTGCTGACGCAGGCTAAAAATTCCTCGCGCGTGAACACGCCTTTCTCGACCAGCAACTCGACCACCGACTTGATCGCGCGCGCCTGACGATTCTGCGCTGCCTCGATCTCGTCGAGCTGAGCTCCGATGCCCGCTGGCGGGGGGAGCGACGGCGCGCGCTCGACGCCGGTCGTGCGGACGCTGGGCGCCGGTTCCGCGGCCTCGATCGCAGCACGGTGCTTGACCACCGTGCCACCCTGATTGTCGACCAGCTTGATCCCGACTTCGAGCGGTGCCGCCGCATCCAGCGACGCGCCGTAGAAGAGCGTGCGCGCCGCTTTTTGCAGCGAGCGCTCACCGGCGATGGCCGGCTGCACGACGAAGCCGTATTTGAACCGCAACTCGTCGACCAAGGCCAGGTCATTGACCTCGACCATGGCGACGGTCAGTCGCTTGTCCGAGGCGCGATACTGCACCGGCAGATACCCGCGGTTCTGGCAGTCGGTCGGATCGAACTTCTGCATGACCGCTGCTGGCACATCGATGTGTTCCAGGTCGGCGCGCGCTACCCCGAGCAACCGCGCCAGCCCCTTGACCAGAATGTCCTCGGAGATGAAGTTCATCTCGACCAGCGTGCGGCCAAGCCGACCACCCCATTTCTTCTGCTCGGCAAGCGCCGCGTTGAGCTGCAATTCGGTGATCAGACCCGCCCGAATCAGCAGCTCGCCGAGACGTATCCGTCGTTCGTTGCTCACGCCCAACGCCTTTTCTACGCGCCCACGACGAGATGACGCCGCGCCGCGCGTGGCCAAACGTTCGCCATGCTACCACCGGCCTCGCCGCACCCGCAACCGCCCGCTCAGGGCTGCGCGGCCGCTTCCTCGACGGAATATCCCGTCGGGATGGCCAGTTGCCACAGCGCGGCATCGAGCGGCGCGCCATTGACCTCGACTTGCAGCCAGTGCCAGCGAACGGCACCGGCCCGGCCAGCCACCTCGATCTCACCGCGGCGCGGAAAAGCGACGCCGCCCACGGCTGCGTGGTCGGCCAGGCGCGCCACAAAGTCACGGCGACCGCTGCGGTCGGAGCGCGCCACCCGGAGCAGGGCGTGGCTGCGCTCGTCGATCTCGAGGCGCCACTGCGCGGTAGAGCCGATCACTTCCAGCCCAACCGCGCCGGCGACTTCGGGCCGGATGTAGCCGACCGTGCCCGCGCCCAGATCCGGCACGCTGCCGAGCAGCAACGGAACGGCCAGGTCGGGGGCGAGCGCCAGCGGCAGGATCTGACGCAAACGCCCGGCCGCACTGGAACCGCGCACGATTGCGGTGGCGCCGTTGTCGACATACGCAAATTGAGGGCCGTCGACCGCCAGCGCCAGCAGCGGCTGGCCGAAAAACGAGCGCAGCTCGAAGCGCAATTGACCGGGCCGCGCCACCGCGACATCGGCGTCGCCACGAAACACGCCGTCGCCTGCCAGGTAGTCGATACGCACCAGACCGATCGCCTGCCGGTGGGCGCGACCGCTGTGGACCAGCTCCGCCAGCGCCTGTTCGGGCGACTGGCCGGCCAGCTCGGGTGGCGGCCGTTCGAGCCGTGGACAGGCCGCGGCGGTGACGAGTAGCGCCAGCGCGATGGCACACCTCACCGTTTGCCTCCAGGCTGTGATAGCCGCTCGGCCAGCGCCTGCTTGACGACGGGTTCGCGCGGAAGCATCTGGTGAGCGCGCTGGTAGTGGCGGACGGCAGCCGCCCGATCGCCGAGCGCCCGCTCGACATCTCCCAGGTGCAACAGGATCTCGGGTTCGTCCGGGCTGAGCCGGTCGGCTTCGCGCAACGCGCGCTGCGCCTCGGCCAGACGATTCAACCGCAGCAGCACGAAGCCCAGCGTGTCGACGACGGCGCCGTCCTCGGGATCGGCCGCGGCCGCGCGTTGGGCGTGGGCCAGGGCCTCGTCCAGCCGTTGGTTGCGCTGGGCGAGCGTGTAAGCAAGAAAATTTTGTGCCGCCACGTGATCCGGGGTTGCCACCAGAATCTGACGAGCAGCCCCCTCGCCTTCGGCAAACCGGGCGGCGCGGTCGGCGGCGATGGCGAGCACGATCAGCAAGTCGGCGTCGTCGGGGTGGACGGCCAGGCTCTCGGCGACGACGTTGACGCTCTCGTCGGCCCGCCCGGCGTCGTACAGGACGTGCGATCGCGCCGCCAGCAACAGCGGCGTGGCAGCCTGATCGGCCGGCGCTGCCGCCAGCACCGCCAGCGCGCGATCGACCCGGCCGAGCCGAACCGCCAGATCGGCCAGCTGCACCCGCAGCTCGGCCTGGGTCGGCGCACGCGCGACCGCGCTCTCCAGCAGCTGCAAGGCGTCGGTCGCGCGCTCGAGCCGGACCAGCACGCTGGCGCGCTCGGCCTGGGCTTGCGGCAGTAGCGGGCTCGGCTCGCGCACCCGTTCCAGGTGGGTGAGCGCCGCGGTCAGCTGTCCGAGCCGGGCGCGCAACCGACCGACCTCGAACTGCGCCGCGACCAGATCCGCGTTGCGCGCCAGCACACGGTCGAGCAGGGTCAGCGCCTGGTCGTCAGCGCCACCGCGGATCAAGGCCTGCGCCACCGGTACCGTCGACCGCTCGTCGCTGCCATCGGCGGTCAGTTGAGTCACGGTCCGCCGCAACTCGTCACGGCGACCGCTGCGGGCCAGCAGCCGGACCAACTCCTGAGCCGGTTCGATCGCGTCCGGATCCAGCGCCACCCACTGCGTCGCCGCCAGCACCGCCGCATCGAGCTGGCCAAGACGCTCATGGCAGGTCGCCAGCAATTCGTACGCCTGGCCGGCGCTAGAATCTCGCTCGACGGTGCGTTGCAGGAAGGCGATCGCCTGTGCGTAACGACCGCTCTGGAAGAACAGCTGACCGAGAAACAGGGTCGGCCGCGGATCTGCCGGGCTGCGTTCGGCCAGCGTCTCGACCTGCTTGATAGCACCCGCCTCGTCGCCGCGCGCGAGCGCGATCTCGGCCAACAACTCGAACGCCGGCAGCCGGTCGGGATGCTTTTCGACCACGCGCTGCACCGCGCGCTCGGCAGCAGCATGGTTCTTGGCCAGCAGGTTGGCGCGGCCGAGCAACATCAGCGCGTCGGCGTCGTCAGGGGCAATCGCCAGCGCCTCGTCGATGACCCGCACCGCGTCCTCGAGCCGGCCCAGTGCCACCAGGCATTCGGCCTCGCACACGCGCGGATAGACGCCCTCGGGATCGAGCACGGCGGCGCGCCGGTAGTCCACGACAGCGCTGCGGCAATCGCCGCGCTCGGCCGCAAGCCGTCCCGTCAAGTAGAAGTAGTAGGCCTCGGCCGGCACGAAGCGCGTGGCCGCGGCTGCGGTCGCGGTCTCAACCGGTGACACGGTCACGCCAGGGTCGCCGGCTGCGCGCTGGGCACAGCCCGCGGCCAGCGCAACCAGCGAGATCGCAACGGCCGGCCAGGTCGGCGCACTCAACGCAGCGTGTCGTCCTCTTGCCACGTCCACATCATATGCGCACGACTGGCGCCAAGCGAGCGTTGACGACGACGCCCCGCGGGTGCGCCGGGTTGCGGACAGGCGGCCCTTCTGTTAGCTGACAGTGCGACCGGCAGGACGGAGGCGAGATGTTGCAGTGGAATGGTCTGCGGATCTGGGCCCTGAGTGACGGGCGCTTCGCGCTCGATGGCGGCGCCATGTTCGGCATCGTGCCCAAGCCACTGTGGTCGCAGAAGATCGCGGCCGATGATCAGAACCGGATCCCGATGGCGCTGCGCTGCTTGCTGGTACAGACCGACCAGCGCCTGATCCTGGTCGACACCGGCATGGGGCCGCGCTGGTCCAACCGAGAGCGAGAGATCTACGCCATCGATCGCGCCGACCACGATCTAGTGCGCGATCTGGCCAGCGTCGGGTTCTCCCCTGACGACGTCACCGACGTCGTGTTGACCCATCTCCACTTCGACCACGCCGGTGGCGTGCTGCAGGGTGCGGCCAGTGGCAACGCGCTGACCTTCGGCCGCGCCACCCACCACCTACAGCGCCGCCACCTGGAGTGGGCGCGCCAGGCGTCGGAAAAGGACCGCGGGTCGTTTCGCAACGACGACATTGCGCGTTTGCTCGATTCGGGTCGGGTCGAGCTGCGCGATGGCGCTGGCGCGATCGCACCCGGGGTCGAGGTGCGGGTCAGCGATGGGCACACGGTGGCCCAGCAGCTGGTGCGAGTGAGCGACGACAGCCACACGCTGCTCTACTGCGGCGACATCATCCCGACGTCGGCGCACATCCGGCTGCCCTGGATCATGGGCTATGATCTGCAACCATTGACCACGCTGGTCGAGAAGAAAGAGTTGCTCGCCCAGGCAGCGGCCGGCGACTGGCTGCTGGTGTTCGAGCACGATCCCGTGGTTGCTGCCTGTCACCTGCGCAGCGAGAACGGACAGCTCGTGGCCGGGCCGCCGGTCGAGTTGTAACCGGGCGGCCGACGCAGCCCGGATCGCGTCAATAAAGCTCTTGCAGCGGGCTCAGGTCATCGACCGGTGTGCAGCTGGCGCCCTGCGGGCAGCCATAGTCCGGGCACGAGCGCGAGCAGTAACCGTAGCCGCCGTCCTCTCCACGACGGCCCACGCAGAAGTTGTCGAGGCACTCGCTGCCGTGCTGGCAGCGCGCGCAGAACGGCAGCGGCGCAGTTGGGTTATCGATCACGGGCTGGCAGCGGCCAGCGTCGATGTCGCAACGCAGGGCGCCCTCGAAGCACTTCTGATCGCTGGTGCATTCCTTGGCGCAGTTGAGCGCGGCCGCACCACCGGCGCCAGCGATGCAGGCGCTGTCGCGCAAACCGGCCGGACAGGTCGGCCGGCGACCGAGGTCGAGACAATCGCAACCGGCGCGGCACTCAAGTTCGATCTCGAGCCGGCTCACCCCACCGTCGGGCGCCAGCGAGGTCGGCCGCGATCGGCCCCACAGCATCATTTCACTGACTCCGGACTGGCAGCTCCACGGTTCACTGATCGCCGGTGCCGTGCACTGCGGTCCACCATCGCCACCAGCATCCGGCAGCGACGCTGCACTGTTGCGATACGCGCGCAGCTCGACCACCACCGGTTTGCTCGTCGGCACATTGCTCAACACCGTGATTTCGCTGCCCAGGGTTAGGTCGCACAGCGTCTCCCAGCGACCGCGCACGTTCTGGCATTGCGTCTCGACCAGCGAGACCCCATCAGCGTCAGTGGCAAATGCGAGCAGGGTGTCGACGCAGGCCAGGCAGGTGCTGCCGCACATCACGCGGCACGAAGGCTTGAACAGCGGCCGGACAGAGATCTCGCGCGCGATCGGCTCGACCGTCGGCTGGCAGCCGGCGCTGGCCAGCAGCCCGCCAAGGACCAGGGCACAAGCGCGCGGCGTCACAGGCTGGGCCCTCCGATCACGATGTTCACTCGATCCTCCGGCGGTTGCGGCGGCGGCAGCGAGACGACGTACACCCCGATCGCAACCGCAGTCGCCGCCACCAGTGCGGTGCCGGCAGCACCGGCCGTGACCCAGACCCAGGCCGGCCACGGTTGGTCGCCTGCTGCCGCGCTGCTGGCGCCGATCTTGGGCGCACTGGCAGCCGCGATCTTCGGCGCACGCTCGCGCACTGCCACGTCGCTGGCCTCGAGCAGACGCCGCGTGCGTTGACCAGGGTCGGCCGCCACGAATGCGGGATCGCGGTCCTCGAGCGCGACCACGCTGCGATCGGCCGCCCGCCGCACCACGGCGCCCCGGTCGTCGGCCAGTGCGAGCAGCAGGTCGGCACCGACCGCCGCGAGCAGCAATTCGGCCGCGGCCGGGGATCGCGGCGTTGCGCGGTACGCTGCCAGCAGCGCCGGGACCTGGGTCGCGGCCTGCACCAGCGGCACCAGCAGCGACAGCTGCGTCGAATGGCCACCAGTCACCTCGACCACGCGCGTGCGCGCAGCACGCCCCTGCACCACCGCGGTCACGTAGTGCAAGCCGGCCGCCAGCTCGGGCACGACCAGCGGTGCGGGTCCGCGAAAATCTCCATCCAGGTAGATCTGAGCTTCGGCCGGCAGCGCCTCGACCACCAGCGCGCCCGGCGCCAAAGCGATCGGCTCGCTCTGCGCCTGCTGGTAGGCGGCCACCACCTCGGGCGGGTAGAGCCCGGGGTGCAGCGTGCGGGTCGGCTCGATGACCGCGGCCAGCGCAAATTCGCGCCGCGCCTCGGCCGCGCGGCCGGTCGCGATGTCGATTTGACCGGTCAGCAGATGGATGTCGGCAAGCAGGGTCCGCTCGGCCAGGATGCGCGGCGACTCGCACAGGGTGGCGCGCGCTTGCTCAAGCTTGCGCCGTGCGTCCACCTCGTCGAAGTTAAGCAGTGCACGCCGGGCCTCGACAAACAGTGCATCGGGCGACGGCTCGGCAATTGCCGCGCCAGGGTCGGCCTCGAGCGCTGCCGCATCGACCGGATCGAGCGCCTGAAATCCACTGACGTGCAGCACCGATTCCACGGCCGACCGCTCCTGCGGCGAGAGCGGCCGCGCCGGGTCGAGCGCGACCAGCGCGGCGCGGGGGGCCGTTGCAGCAGCCAGGAGCGACAGTGCGAGCGCGAAACAGGGTGTCACGGCCGACCACGCATGCGCCGCATCTTGCCGGCGCCCAGCGACGGTCGCGTCTATCACTTTGGCGCGCACCGCCGGGCACGGTACGATAGGAGAAACCCAGGCGCGGGGCAACGACCGCACGATGGCAACGCGTTACCAGACGATTGGCGTGCTGGCCGATGGCGGCATGGCCGAGATCTGCCTTGGCCGCTGCCGCGACGACGACAGTCTGGTCGCCATCAAGCGCATCAAGCCGCCGTTCGACCGCCAGCCCGACTTTCTCGCCATGTTCGAGGACGAGGGCCGACTCTGCCAGCGGTTGCGCCACCCCAATATCGTGCGCGCGCTTTGCACCGACAGCGACGCTGAGGGGCCGTTCATCGCGATGGAACTGGTCGACGGGCTCGACCTGGCCACCATCCTGTTGCGCCAGCGCGGACAGCCGCTGCCGGTCGCCTTCGCGTTGACCGTTGCCGCCGGCCTGTGCGACGCGCTCGACTACCTGCACGCGGTTGCCGACGAGGCGGCTGTGCCGCTCGCGCTGGTGCACCGAGATGTCAGTCCGGGCAACGTGCTGTGCGGTCGCAATGGCGACCTCAAGCTGACCGACTTTGGTGTCGCGCAGACCGCAATCAAGACCCACCAGACGCGGGTCGGCGACCTCAAGGGCAAGTTCGCCTACATGTCGCCCGAGCAGACGCGCGGTGAGGCATTGAGTCCTGCCAGCGACCTGTTCTCGGCCGGCGTCGTACTCTGGGAGACGCTCGCCGGCCAGCCGCTGTTCGACCGCGCCACCGACCTCGACACCGCGCAGGCGGTGCGCAGCGCCGACGTCCCGGCATTGCCGTCGTTGCGCGCCGAGATCGGCCCCGAACTCCAGCGCGCCGTGAGCGGACTGCTCGTCCGCGATCCGACGTTGCGCCCGACCGCCGCCGCCGCTGCCACCGAGATTCGGCGGATCGCCCGCAGCAGCGGGTTGGTGCTCGGTGCCGAGGCGGTCAGTGCCGTGGTCGAGGCGCTGACGACAGCGGCGGATGGCATGACCGAGCGCGCGGCAGCACCGACGCGCCGGCGCACGCGCGTGGCGCCGCTGCTGGCGATGGGTGCACAGAACCGACGTCGCTGGCAGCTCGCGTTTGGCAGCGCGCTGGTGGCGACGGCAGCGATCGCGGTCGGTGGCTACCGCATGTTCGTCGCCGGGCTGCCAGAGCCGCCGCGCACCAGTGCCGATGCTGCGGTGGCGGTCACCCCGGCGGACGGCGGCCGGATTGCTGGCAGCGACGGGACCGCGGATGCGGCAGCGATCGCCCTTCCTGTTGCGCGCGACGGTGGCCGCGACGACCCGGGGGCCCACGCTGTGCGCCCGCCAACGACGCGGCCGCATGGTCGTGACGGTGGAGCGGCCGTCGCCATCGGGTATGGGATCATCGACGTCAATTCGGACCCGTGGGCGCAGATCGCGATCGATGGTGTACCAATCGGCCGCAACACGCCGCTGCGCGACTTTGCGGTGGCCGCGGGAAGGCACCGGCTGACGCTGCACAATCCGGTGTTCGACATCACCCGCACCATCGTCATCGACGTCAGACCGGGCGAGCGGGTGCGGCAGGTGGTCGACCTGGCGGCCGAGGCGCGGCCACCCAATGCCCAGAACGGGCAGCGCTGAACGCTGCGCCCTCGCCGGTGCTGCGCGCTGGTACCCGGCTCAAAACTCGAAGCGATAGCCGACGCCGGCCGCCAGGCCGCCCAGCTGCGGCAGCGCGGGTTGCTCCGTCAGTGGCTGGCCATAGCTCGCGGCAAGCGTGGCTTCGAGGGTGCCGCTGGCGAGGTCGATCCCGAGCGCGCCCAGCCCTTCGATCGCCGGTGCAACCAACAGCTGGGTATCGACGGCCCGGCCGTCGAGGTCGAGCACTGGTGCGCCGATCATTGGACCGACTCCCACCGCCGCGCGACCCGACAGCCGCCAGACCAGCGGTCGGCGATATCCGACCTGGACCAGGCATGGGAAAACGGTGAGCCGCCGCACCTGTGGCTGGTCCCGCGCCCACGCGAACCGTGGGGGCGCCAGCAAGGTGCCGACGGACAAGCCGAGCGTGATCGCATCGCTGTTCAGCGGCAGCGCCAGCTGCCAGTCGAGGGTGGCACCGCTGCGCCACTGCTCACCATAGTTCCAGCCAGCGACCAGCCGCGGTCCGAGGGTCGCGACCCCTCCACCGCGGGCGATCACCTCGACGCGCGCGACCGCCTCGGTCGAACCGCTGGCGACCCGCAGCCGTGCCAGCTGGGTCCGGTTCGACTCCACCGCGCGGACGCGAACGACCACCTGGTCATCGACCGGCGGTTCGACCGCGACCAGCTCCAGTTGCTCGACCACGACCTGCGGCTGCGCCAGCGGTGCGGGATTGCCGAAGCGGTCGACGCAACTGGCGACGAAATCGGCCAGTCGCCCGTCGCCAACCAGCCGCAGCGGGCCAACCACGTGCAACCGCGAGCAATCCGCGGGTTGCAGCGCCAGGGTCGCCTGTCCGACCGCGCCGCCGCGGGTGGCGTGCGCGTGAACCCGCAGTTCGCGCCGGGCGTCAAATTGGTCGTCCACCTCGATCGAATAGACCACGCCGCCATCGAGGGCGGGCGCCGGAACGCCGAGCACACCACCCTCGACTTCGACGTCGACCAGCGACGCCGACGAAGGGTTGCCGGCGCTGTCCGTCGCGCGCACGACCAAGGTCGGTCGCGCCCCGCTGCCGGCGCGATAGCTGGCCGGTTCGATCTCGACCGCGATCGCCGATGGATCGCCTGCGGTCAGCGCGATCTCCACCGCGACCCTGGACGCCCGGTCATTGGCCAGTTGCACGACCACCTGGTCGCTCCCGGCCCCCACCTGCGGCGGCGCCTGATAGTCGATGCGGTAGACGCCGGGCGCCAGCTGGGCGACAGCGCCGGCCACACCTCGCTCCGCCGTGGCAGTGAGCGGCGCGTCGCCAAGTGCGACGCCGCGCGCATCGACAGCAAATGCGACCAGGCCCGACTGCTGCGTCCCATCGGCGACCACTGCTTGATCGAGGGCAAATGCGGCCACCCGGCTGAACGGCTGCACCCCGAGGTCGATGGTCTTCTTGCTCTGATTGCCCGCGCGATCCACGGTCTCGGCGACGCCCTGCTCCGGTCCGGGCGGCACCAGAATGTCCAGCCCGGCGCGACCAAACTCGTCGGACTCGACCGGCCCGAACGCCGCGTCGCCGATGCGCAGCACAACCCGCGACGCTGGCTTGGTGACGACGGTGACGCGTCCCTGGCCCCACAGCGGAATGCGGGTCCAGCCGACGATCAGCCCGTGGCGACCACGCACACGGCACAGTACGATGGCGACTCGCGGTGAACCGGTGGCCGGGGCGCGATAGGTCGCCATGAACTGTCCGCGGCCGCTGCGCCGCACCGGGCCGATCTCGCCAGACGAGGCCAGCAGCGTCGGCGGCACCTGATCGACGGGAACGCCACTGGCGTCGACGACCCGGATGCTCAACTCGGTCTGCGAATCGGGTCCGAGCACCAGGTGGTCGGCAGCCGCCTCGATGCGGATCGCGCCACCCGGCAGGATGCCGCTAGGCACGATCGCTGATCCAGTCAGGGCGCAGACCACGGCGATTGCACCGATCACGGTGGCAGACTGCCCCGCTGGTCGATCGCGCCGACCCATCCCTGGACCTCCAGGCCAAAGACTAGCCTCAGGTCCGCCGAACTGGAAATTTTTGGCCAACCGATACTGCCCAGGGCCACGCCAACAGCGCAGGTCACTTGTCGGAGCTGCCCCAGCGGACCTCGGTGTTCTCGATCGCGGGCGGACGGGTGTCGACCACGATCGGCGGCATCTTCTCCTGGCGCTCGTTGCCGGCGACGTCGGTCACCTGCACGTCTAGGTTGTTGGTGCCTTCTTGCAGCGGCACCTTGATCTTGAACTGACCGCGGGCATCGACCTCGGCCAGCCGATCGCCGACGCGCACCAGCGACCCCGGCGTGGTGGTGCCGGTGATGGTGGTCTCGCGCTCGCGCTGGATCTCGCGCTGTGGCGCGGCGACCTTGAGGAACAGCGCGCGCGGGATCGCCACCGGTGCGGTCGGAGTGTTCTGCCCCTCGACCCGCGCGGCCTGCCCAGCCGGCACCTCGACCGCCGAGCCGGCGGCCGACAACCGCACGCTGCCGGCGGTGGTCGCCACCGCCACCTGGCCGCGGCCGTCGCTGATCATGGAAAAGCTGCCGCTGTTGGCCTCGGCTGTCGCCTGCGAACCCTTGGCCTCGACCCGCAACACGGTTTTTCCCTGCGGATTGACCTCCGCCACGATGCGGCCTTCCTCGATCCGCACCCGCGACGCGCGTTCGGTCAGTTCGCGGATCGTCACCTCGGTGTGCGGCGTCAACCGGACCTGGACCGCATTGCCCAGCTGGACCAGCATGGCGCCGCCGCCGAGCGTGCGCACCGCGTCGTCCAGCGACAGCTGCTCGCCCGCCGCCACTGTGGTCCAGCGTCCATCCGGCTGCCGCTTTTGCGCCAGGCCGCGCACGTCGACGATGGCGGCGCGCGCCGGGACGGCGCTGGCGTCGCTGGTGCCGGACGCCACTTCGCGGCCGCCATCGCTGACCAGCGACGGATTGACCGCGACCGCCGCATCGCTGCCGGTCGGTCCCGAGTTGCCGGTGTCCTCGGGAAACAGCTTACCGTAGAGCAGCCAGCCGCCGGCGACGACCAGGCCCAGCAGCACGACCAGCAGCAGCGCGCGCTTCATGCGCCGGCCTCGCTGGCCGTGGTGAGGGTGTGCGGATCGATGGCGCAGACGCCACCCAGCACCAGCAATTCGACGGCCGCTTTGAAACCGAGCGCGGGGCCGGCATACCAGGCGGTCGCGGTTGGCGCGCGCGCCACCAGTCGCTGCAAGACATCGAGATCGTCGGCGACGACCACCGCCGGCACGCGCTCATTCAGAGCCACCAGCCCCAGCTCGGTGTTGGTCAGCACCCGGGTCGTCGTCGCGAACCGCCGTTGGACGATGGCGCGGACGCCGGCGTCGGCAACCACCGCCAGCGCCTCGGGCAGCGGGACCAACAGTTCGCTGCCGCGCAGGTGTGCCCGCAGCTTGGCAAGCGGGACCGCGATCGCGCGCTCGCCGGTCGCCAGCACGCGCTGCACCTCATCGACGACAGCGCTGACGCGCGCGAACGGCTTGACCAGATAGCCGGCGATACCGGCGTTGATCGCCTCGACCACTGAACCGGTCGAGGGATAGCCGGTGATCATCACGACGCGGCGCGCGACGCCGCGCGCCAGCGCCTCGCGCGCCAGGTCGATGCCGTTCATGGCCGGCAGGTTCTTGTCGACGACCAGCGCATCGCACGGCTGCTGGTTGAGCATGCGCAACGCATCCTCGCTGCTGGCGGCGCTCTCGACCGCGTAGCCGGCGTCCTCGAGGATCGCCCCGAGCACCGTGCGCAAGGTCGCCTCGTCGTCGACGATGAGAATGCGCGCCTTGACCACGCCGACCTCCGCTGCCAAACCGACCCTAGCCTAACAGCCCACGCTACCCCGGCAAAGCACGGCGCCAGCGCCTGCGATCAGGCCAGGTGCAGGTTCTCGCGCGCGATCGGGAACAGCAGCGTGAACGCCGCGCCCCGACCGACATCGCTCTCGACCGTGATCCGGCCACCCATCTGCTCCACGGCGCGGTGCACGACCGCCAGGCCGAGCCCCTTGCCGTGCCAGTCCTCCTTGCGCGTGAAGAACGGCTCGAAGATCTTGTCCAGATCCTCGGGCCGAATGCCGACACCGGTGTCGGCCACGGTCACCTGCACCAACCGGTCCTCGACCAGGCTGCTGGTCAGCCGCAGTTCGCCACCTTCGGGCATGGCGTTCTTGGCGTTGGACAGCAAGTGCAGAAAGACCTGCTGCAGCTCGGACGGGTCGGCGCGCACCTTGGGCAACTCGGTCGCCAGCGTCTTTTTGACCCGGATCCGCTGTGCGATGATCGGACGCGCCACCAGGTTGAGCGCGGCTTCGATGACGCGATTGACGTCGACCAGAACGCCGCTATGCTCGTCGCGCGTCTGGCTCAACTGCAGCAGGTTGCGCACGATGTCGCGGATGCGCAACGCCTCGTTCTCGATGTTCTTCAGATGGGTGATCGATGGGTGATCGGGCTCGGCGCGCAGCAACAACAGCTGCGCCGAGCCGAGCACGCCGGCCAGCGGATTGTTGATCTCGTGCGCCACGCCAGCGCCAAGCTCACCCACCGCGGCCAGCTTCTCCGAGCGCAGCAGCTGGTCCTGCGCCTGCTTGAGCGCGCGCGTCCGATCCTCGACCCGGGCCTGCAGCTCGAGGTTGAACTGGCGCAGCTCGTCGTCGCGCCGCGCGATCTCGTCGGCCATCGCATTGAACGACGTGGCCAGCCGCGCCAGCTCGTCGCCGCCCTCAACCCGCGCCCGCACGCTCAGGTCGCCCTGCTTGACGGCGAGCGCGGCGCGGTCGAGCGAGCGGATCGGGTCGCCGATGCTGCGCGCCAGCACGACGCCCGAGATCACCGCGCACAGCAACGCGATGACGACCCAGAACACGGTCTGCCACTGGATGCGCAGCGCATGGCTGAACGCGACCCGTTGCGGCCGTTCGACCACCACGCCCCAGGGCAGCCGGCCGAGCCGAGCGTAAGCAGCCGCCATCAGCGTGTCGCCGGACGTGTAGTTGACCGCGCCAGCCGACTCGAGACCGGCGCCGGTGACCAGCCGCACCGGCTCGCGCTCGGCGAATGGCGCGCGCAGCAGCGCCACCTCGGGCAGGCTGTGCGCCACCACCTGGCCCCGCCCGTCGACGACATAGGCCGAGGCGTCTGCCTGCGCCGCGATCTCGCGCACCCGCGTGGCCACTGGGTCCAGCGTCAGCTCGACCGCCAGCACCTGATCGCCGCCCAGGTCGGCCACCTTGACCGCCAGCACCAGCGCCGGCGAGCGCTTGTCCGGCGACAGGTAGACGGGACCGACAGCGGCGCCGGCGGTCAACGCTGCCTCCAGCGGGACGTGTTGCGAAAAGGCGTTTAGGTCGGCCTCGGACACCCGCTGGTGGTGGGCTGCGCCGGGCTCGTGCTCGGGGTCCAGCGCGAACACCGGCGCGCCGACGCCATCGCCGGCAGCGTTGATCAGGCTGACGACGTTGAAACCGTCGTTCAGCCGATAGGCCAGGCCGAGCGCGCCCTGCCGCTCGTCCGGCGCCAGCGTGGCAAACGGTGTGTAGTCGACCGCCAACCGCAGCTCGCGCAGCGCATCGGCGATGTAGCTGTCGACCGCCTCGGCCAGGTAGCGCGCCTCGGTGACGTTACTCGCCTGCACGTAGTGCGTGATCGCGCTGCGGCTCAGCGCGACCGCGGTGATGCCGCTGACCAGCACCGGCACCACGGCGACGACGAGCAACAGCAGCAGCAGGCGAGTCTGGATTCGCATGTCTCAGTCTGGGTAGATGCAGCGGAACCCGATCAAGCGGGCCAGCTCCAAGGTGGACTCGAGCGTCGGATCGACGCCGAAGCGAAACGTCGAGCGCAATGAGTAGTCAAGAGAATCGGCGCTGCCGCCGCGGATCGTCACCAGCCCGGGCGCGCCAAGCGCCGGGTGCGGGTCCCGGTAGTCGTTGAAATCGCTGGCGGTCCACTCCCAGGCGTTGCCGGCCATCTGGCACGGACCGCCGTTGTTCGCGCCGGAGACGGCCTGTCGCGCGCAGGCGCTGGCGTAGCAACGGTCGCCGGCCTGGCAGTCCAGGTAAGCGTCGACGTCGACCAGCTGTGGCGTGCTTCCGTTCTCCGGATTGCAGGTGCGCGTGTTCGAGGACAGCGGGTACCGCGCGTTGACCAGGTTGCAGCGGGTGGCGTCCGCTGCGAGGTTGTCGCCCCAGGGGAAGGTCCAGCCGGTGTTGGCGCGCGCGGCATATTCCCACTCGGCCTCGGTCGGAAGTTCGCCACCGACGCTGCGGCAGAATTGCACCGCATCTTCGCGCCGCATGCCGGTCGCCGGCCACGCGAGATGCTCATCTGCGGCGAGGTAGACATCGCGCTCGACGCCGTGCGGCGGCAAGCAGATCTGGGCGGCCACGCACCGGCGGTAGCGGCGCGTGGAGACCTCGAACCGGTCGATCTGGAAAGCGCGGTCGATGGACTCAGCGTGCGCCGGCGCCTCGGCCACGGTGCCACTGTCCGATCCGATGTGCGCGCTGACCGGTCCGCTGGTCACCACCACCAGTTGCCGATCGTCGCCAGCGTCGGCGTCCGGAGTTGCCGGTCGAAACCCGAAGCGAACCTCGTCCAGATTGGAGATACCGTCGCTGTCGAAATCGAATGCGGTTTGCAACGTGCTCTCGTCCAGATTGAGCGGGATGTCCACCCGCGCGGCGACGACCAGCAGCTGTTCGGGATAGGCGGCCAGCGGCAAGGGCACCGCTTCGGGCACGGCATCGGTGGCGAAGGATACAGTCAGCTGGTAGGTGCCGGCCCACAACCGCAGCGTCGTCGTGAACCGGTCGCCCGCCTGATCGAATCGCTGTTCCTTGACCGGATCGCTGCAGCCGGGCTTGCGACAGACGCGCGCGGTCGCATAGACATCGGCTGCGTCCAGCGCTGCCAGAATCTGCGGTCGCCGCACCGAGATCTCGTCTGCGCCGCCGCCACAGCCAGCGGCGACCAGCAACAGCGCTGGCAGGCACCACCATCGCTTCATGGCATTGCTCCGCCGATCGCCGGGTTGGCGCTGGTGATGCTGACCGTCCCCTCGCCGAGCAAAAACACCGCCGCCACCGCGCCGCCGACGACCAATGCGCTGACCACGGCCACGCCACCCCAGAACCACCAGGTGGCGTAGAACGGAATCGGCTCGGTCGCGCCATTGACGCGCACCGGCCGCGCCGAGCGCATGACGATCGGCACCTCGCGCGTCTGCCGACCACCGGCGACCAGCCGCACCAGGTGCACGCCGACGTCGACCGCGGCCACATCGAGCAGGCCCTGGTCGCTCACGACACCGACGCTCTTCTCGTCGATGAAGACCTCGGTCTCGGACGCGGCCTCGACCACCTGCAGCGGTGCCGCCTGGCGCGCCGCCGGCTCGAGCACCAGCAACTGCGCCGCTACCTCGATCACGTCGGGCAGGTGGCGCGAATCGCCGGGCCAGGTCAGCGCGACGCGGTTCATCACGTTGGCGAAACGCTGGTTGATCAGCTGCAGCGACACCACCGAGCCCTGGCCGAGCGGCGTCACCGCGCCGGCCACGATGAAGTCGACGTCGAGCGCACCCGCGATCTCGGCCAGGCAGCTCGACTGGTCGCAGCCCATCAGCTGCTTCTGTGCTTCGACGTCGAGCATGGCCGCAATCTCATCGCGGCTGATCACGCTCAGGCCAGGCGCCTCGGCCACCGCCTTGGTGAGCACGTCCATCAGGCCGCGCCGCGTGCCCTCGGGCAGGCCAGGCGCGCGCAGATCGAAGACCGCCACCCGCTGTTGCGGCCGGGACGCCGCGGTTGCCGGCAGACTCGCCGGGGCGCTCGCAGGTGCCGGCGACGATTCGGGGGCAGCTTTGGGCGCGGCCTTGGTCGCTGCCTTGCGCGCGGCCTTGGCCTGCGCCGGCGCCGCGATCACGGTCGCGCCGAGCAGTAGTGCCAGCAGTCGCACCGGATTCGTAGACCTGGTCACGCCATACCCCAGGAATTGCAGAACCGCTCCAATGGCTGTCGGGTATAATACGTTCATGCTCCGCCAGTGCGCTACGCCATTCGTCTGGCTGGTCGCGACCGCTGCAGCGATCGGACTCCTCGCCTGTCCGGGGGAAGACGCCGGCGCGAAACGCGGCGACCCGTGCAGCCTGCTCCGCAGCCAGACCTGCGGTGAGCACGACGAGTGCGCGGGCCAGGGCTGGTGCGAGACCGCCAAACTGCTGGTCGATGCGGACGAGACCGGCGATCGTTGCCAGAAAGCGCTCGCCGACCCGACCAGCTTCCCCGTCTGCGCGCAGGGGCTCAGTGTCCTCGTCAGCTGCGACGAGTTGACCAACCTCGTGTGCGGCAGCGCGCAGGATGGGGGATCCGAGCGGCCGTGCAATGGCGAACCGGCCTGCGCCAATGCGCTGCTGCTCGCGGCAATCCCCGATGGCGGCAGCGTCGACGCCGCCGCGCTCGAGGCGCGCTGCAAGGCAGCGCAGTACGAGACTCTGCTCTACCCGCCCTGCCAGAGCTGAATCGAAAACCGCCCCGCGCTCGAAACCGGTGGTCCCGAAGCGTCAGCCCGGAGTGACCGCGTCCACAACGCCGGCGTCGGCGGCGCTGGTGTCTGCCGGCGGCGCATCGGGTCGGGCAGCGTCGGGCGACACGGCATCTGGAACCGCAGCATCGGCGGTTGCGGCGTCGGCCTGCGCAGCATCGTGCGGCGCCGTGTCCGGTTGCGCAGCGTCGACGCGCGCCGCGTCGTTGCGGCCGGCGTCGTTCTCGGGCACCACCGCCGGCGGACCGGCGACCAGCGCGCCGAGCGAGATGGTGTCCTCGAAGAACATGTCGTACAGGATCACGTAGCGGTAGTACGCCAGGTCGATCCACGAGTTGACGACATAGCGGCGCACGGCATCGGCCGGTGCGGCCAGTGCGCTCGCCGCAAACTCGGGCGACAGCATCACCGAGTCCCAGTCGTTGGGATCGGTGGTGGGCGACAGGATGACGTAGGCCTGCGCCAGTCCGCTGGCGGCCGGCCCCACCAGCAACGGGTCGAAGACCAGCGACTGGTTGGTGTCGAAAGCGTTGTCACTGCCGACGTCGACATCGGTGCCGGTGTCCTCGACCAGTGCGATCGTGCCGTTGCGGACGAAGGCGCCGTTTTGCCGTTGATCCATGGCCGCGTGATACAGCACGCAGCGTTGACAGCCACCGCAGCTGGTGGTGCCACGGCCGCGGTAGCAAGCCAGATCGTTCTGGTCGGTGGTGCAGAGCCAGCGGCCGGCGCCACAGCTCGAGCAAACCGCACCCGGCGGTCCACGGTGAGCCGCGTCCGGGCTGCCAGCATCGACCCCCGCGATCGCGCCGCAGCCGCCGCAGATGTTGCGCGGGTGCTCGCCGCTGCATTCGGTCGCCGTGCCATCGCCGTTGCAGGTGACGATGCCGCAGGTGCCGCACACCTGGTCGAGCTTGCCGGCGCTCTCATCCAGCTCGCCGCACACGCCGCAGTCGTTCTGACCTGGGTCGTAGCAGATCAACTGGTCCGACATGTCGCAGACGTAGACGCCGCACTGCGGCGACCCCTCGCCGCAGATCTCGCCGAAACCAGGCGTCCCCGGACCGCAACTGGCATCGGCGCTGCCATCGCCGACGACGTCGCTGCCGATGCGATCGCTCGGCCGGGTATCGCGCGGACCGCCGTCACCAGCACCGTCGCTCGCCAGCGCGAACACATCCGGCAAATCGGGGCAGCCGGTGGCCAGCGCGCTGACGACGAGGACGAGGCTGCGGGCGCGCATCAGTTGCACCGCAGACGTGGGCCCGATGCGACGGTGGCGGTAAGCTATGACGTCGAGAAAGCTCATCTTTTTCATGCGCCGGGCGCAACCTCGCGCGCTGTCGTCACGAGAATAAGGTGGTGAGGGTCGCCGCGCAAGCGCCGCCACGATTGGGGCCAGACGAGCCGGTACCCGCAGTACTGCTGGAGCGCGGGACTGCTTTCGGATACAAACGGGCCGCATGCGGCTGTGGGAGGTGACCATGCTGCGCATCAAAGTTGGATTGCTGGCAGTCGCCATGACCGCTGCGCTGCTGGTGCCGGCCACCGGGCGCGCTCAATTTCGCAACAACGGGATCTATCTGCCGCAACTGGGCTACATGTCGCTCGAGCTGTTTGGGCTCAACGACGGCGACCCGATGGGCGACTTCGGCTCGACCGACGGCGGCTTTTTTGGCGTCGGCGGGCTCAGCTCGATCGGCTACAACTTCTGGGCGACCTACCGGCTCTGGGTCGGCTTTTCGCTGCCATCGCACAACACCGTTCCAGGCGAGCCATCGGTGCTGACCATGCTCAATATCATCCCGGGCATTCGCTACAATTTTCTCAACGAGGAGATCCGGCCCTACGCCGAGATCGGCTTCCACTATCTGTGGTTTCTCTATGGCTACGGCAACATGCCCAAGAACAACGCCTTCGGCCAGCCCATGTATGGCGCCCCGCGGCTGGCGGCGGGTCTCGAGTGGTACTTCATGGAGGAGATGTCGCTGTCCGCCGAGGTCGCGGGCGAGCTGTACCTGACCATCGGCACGTTCCTCGCCCCCGGCGTCACCGCGCTGGTCGGCTACACCGTTTACTACTGATCAAACCATGCTACGCCTGGCTGCGCTGTTGCTGATCGTCGCGGGCTGCGCCTGCGCAACCAGCCGGCCCAGCGTCGCCGAGGTCGCAGTCGAGGACCTGGACGGCCGACGTTCGACGCTGGCCACGCTGCGCGGTCGGCCCGCCCTGCTCTACCTGTTCACCACCGGCTGCGACATCTGCCTGGCCGACATGGCCAAGCTGCGCGCGCTCGACGAGCACTATCGCGCTCGCCAGGTGCGGATCGTGGCAGTGGCGCTGGACCCGGACGGCCCGCGCATCGTGCAACCGTACGCCGAGAACCTGGCACTGCCGTTCCCGATCGTGGTCGCCGGCAACGAACTGCGCAGTGGCAGCAGCGGGCTCGGTCCGACCACGGCGGTACCCCGCGTCGTCGTCGTCGACGCCAGCGGTCGAGTGCGCGACGACCTGGTCGGCCTCGTCAGCTACAACAGCATGGCAGCGGCGCTCGACCGGGCGCTGGCGGCCAGCCCGCACTGAGCGAATGCTGCTTGGGTGAATGCCGTCGAGGTCTCCTCGACGGCAGAGGGTCTGGCCGACAGACCCTGGAGGAGACAGCGACCATGCGCCGACCGATCATCCACGTTCTGGTCGCGCTGGCGGCAGCCGCACTGGTCGCACTTGCAGTCTGGGGCGGCCACGCGCTGCTGACCGGCCGCGGTACGGACCTCGACGCGGTGATTGCAGCCTGCGAGCGACAGGATTTCGCCGCCGCCGAGCAGCGCTTGCAGCGCATGCGGCTGGACGACCGGCAAGCCGGCGCCGCGCTGGCGGCGCAAGGCTACCTGGCCAGCAGCCGCGGCGACTCGACCGCGGCGCTGCAACTCTACCGGCGCGCGATCGAAACCGACCCGGCGATCGCGGCCCACCCGGTGATCGTCGACGACGTGATCGCCTATTTCGAGGACTATCCGGCGGCGGCGCTCGCGCTCATCGCGCGCTGCGATCCGGCCGCCGCGCGCGCCAGGTTACGCCACACCGTCGAGGACAGCGGGGTCGGCTACGCCGGACGGCTGGCCGCCGCCCGCCTGCTGGTCGGCCGCAGTCAGCACGAGCGGGCGCCGGTGCAGGCGCTGGCGCGTGAGGTGCTGACGCGCGCGGCCGATTGCCAGCAGCGCAAACTCGCAGTCGAGCTGCTCGGCGATACCGGCGACCGCAGCGACCTGACTGCGCTCGAGGCGCTCGGCAGTTCTGGCGATTCGGTCGACGGTGGAGCCGACCTGCTGGCCCAGATCGGCCGCCAGCTGCAGCGCAACGCACGCGATTTCTGCCTCGGCGATGCGCCACGCAAAGCGGTCGAGCAGATCCGCAGCCGCTCGTGAGACGACGTCACCCGGGCGGAGCAGCCGACCGCCGGCCGCGCCACCAGACCAGCAGCGCACCGGCCAGGCCGATCGCGATCAGTGCGACCAGTACCGGCAGCAACCACGGACGCGCTCGCGGCGGTGGCTCAAGCGTGGCGTGATTGTGCTGTGGGTCGAGCAGCGCGCTCGCCTCGCCGCTGGCAAAGACGGCGTGCGCATGCAGCTGGTACGCGTAGTCGCTGCCGCGAAACAGACCCGAGCGCAGCTGCAGCGAGTCGATCGGCGGCGGACAGCGGTAGCTCAGACGGACTTGCACCCGGTCGAGGCCGACGATCGACAGATCGGCGAGCGCGCCGGTGCACGTTGCGGCGGCCGGGCCAACCGTCAGCGGTAGTGCCACCATCAGCGCGGCGGCGATGCGATCGCGATCGGCTGTGACCGAGGCCGGCGACAATCGACCCGAGGCATCGGTGTCGAGGTCGATCAGGTGGCGCAGGTCGTGGGTGGTGAGATGAATGGTCGCGGTCACGCTATCGGCCGCGACCGCGTACTCGGCCTCGATCTCGCCAAACGAATGTGCGGTCGCCGCGCTCGACCAGAACAGACCAGCCGGCAGCAGCCATCTGATCGCCCCTGCCAGCAGAGTGCGATATAGAGAGGGCATGCGAACCATCATCGCGGTCACTCTATGCGCCATCGCGCTGCCGGTCGCCGGCGCCGAGCTCTCGGCGACGCAAGCGCTCGAGGCAGGTCTCACTTACGCCGACTCGGGTGTCGCCCGCAAGGCCATGCCGCTGCTCAAGCGCGCGCTCGACTCCAAGAAGCTCGACGCCAGGCAGCAGGCGCGGGCGCACCTGGGCCTGGGCATGTGCCACGCCCAGCTCGAGCAGTCCGAACCGGCAATCAAGCAACTGGAGCAGGCGATCGGCCTGGACCCGACGCTGGGCAAGGCCTACCTGTTGCTCGGCATGACCTATGATCAGAGCGAGCAGCAGCAGCAGGCGTTGACAGTCTACCGGCGCGGGATCGCGGTGCTGCCCGACGACGCCGAGCTGCTGCACGAGCTTGGCCTGTCCGAGCTGATGGCTGGTGAGGTGGCAGCGGCGGTCGATCATCTGCGCGCGGCGCAGAAGCAAAAGCCCCACGACAGCGAGCTGGCCGGGGACCTCGGCTATGCGCAGCTGCGCGCCGGTCAGTTCGGCGCCGCCATCGGGTCGCTGAGCGAGGCGCTCACCGACGGCATCGGCAACGCCGACCTGTTCACCCACCTGGGCGACGCTTATGCCGGCAAGAACGACCTGCAGCGCGCGCTCGACGCCTACGACCGCGCGCTCGAGATCGAGCCGGGCAAGACGCGGGCGCGCTTTCACAAGGGGCTGGTGCTGGCGCAGAAGGGCGACCTGGCGGGCGCCATGGGTTGCTACCGCGCAGTGCTGCGCGGCGAGCCGAAGAACCTGCGCGCCCAGCTCGAGCTGGGGTCGGCGCTGGCGCGCACCGGCGGCGGCTCGCTCGAAGAGGCCGAGCGGACGCTGCGCGCGGTGCTGCAACAGGACCCGTCGTACAGCGACGCCTATGTCGAGCTGGCCCGCATCGCGGTCGCGCGCGGCGATCTGGCAGTGGCGCGCCGTCTGCTCGAGCAGGCGCTCGAGCGCAAGCCCGACGACGAACGCGCGCTCGAGGCGCTCGACCAGCTGCTCGGCCAGGTCAAGGACGGCGCCGCGCAGGCCAAGGTGCGCGAGCGTCTCAAGCAGCTGCGCCAGCCGCCGACCAAGGAGCGGCGCAAATGACCGGTCCGGCACTGGCCATGCTCGTCGCGGGCCTCGCGCTGCAGCAGTTCGAGGCGCCCGGCGTGTTCACGGCGCGCGCCGTCGTCAACGGCAGCGACGTCAGCGACAGCTGCCGGTTGTCCGCCTACGCCGAGGGACGGCCGCAGGAGCTGGCGCTCGACGGGCCCATGATCGACGGGTTGCGACTGGCCGCCGGCCGCTACCGCGTGCGCATCGAATGCCGCACCGACGACGGCCCGCTCACCACCTGGCTGCACCAGCTGCCGGTCCAGTCCAACCGGACAACCAATCGAACACTGGCGCTGCGCACTGGCGCCATCATCGTGCAGACCGAGCGTGACGGCGGCACCGTCTACGCCGACGTCGAGGTGGTCGACGGCCGGGGCGTGATCGTCGCCAGCGGGCAGAGCGGCAATCGGCTGCTGGTGGTCAGCGGCCTCTACCGGGCGCGGATCAAGCTGGCGGCAGTGAGTGGGATTGCGTGTCGGCTCGAACGGCCGCTCAGCGTGGCCGCCGGGCGCACCGCGCGCCTCAACCTCGACCTGTCCGACGGCAGCGTGCGTTTCGCGGTGACGCGCAATGGCAAGCCGGCCAGCGGGCTGGTGGTACTGTTCCCGGCCAATGCGTCGGAGCGTTTGGCCGAGTTTGCGACCGGCCACGAGGCGCTGGTGCCGCCCGGACGCTACGATGCAATGGTCACGCTCGAGAGCTCTTACGACTTTGAGGGCAAGCGCATCAAGGGCATCGAGGTACGGCCGGGCGCCGAGGCGAAACAGACGGTCGGCTTCGTCGCTGGCACCTTGCGGGCCGAGGCGCGCATGTTGGGCGAGTCGGTGCCGGCCAAGATCTACCTCTATCTGCCCAGCGGTCTCGACTACTTCAACTTCTTCAGCTCGGGCCAGAACATCGATCTGTCACCGGGCCGTTATCGGCTGCGCGCTATCCTCGACGACAGCGTGCCCTACACCGCGGCGCGGCCGACCGACCTCGGAGTCGAGCGCAGCGTCACCATCGGTGCCGGCGGCCGCGAGTCGGTCAGCTTTGATTTCACGCCCGGCGCGCTGGTCGTGACCGCGCTCAAGAACGGCAAGCCGGCGCAGGCGGCGCTGACGGTCTGGACCCAGAAACCGCGCGTGCGGCTGATGGCCGGCGCTGCCGACGAGACGCTGGCGATCGCGGCCGGCGTCTACGACGTCGACGTGCTCTACCCCAACGGCCGTGGCGGCGACCTCGAGCAGATCAAGGGCGTCAAACTCGGCACCGGCGGCACGGTACGGCGCTCGGTCAACATCGAGCGCGGGAGCATCACCATCGACAGCTACGACCAGGGCACCCGCGTCGACGCCGAGATCCGCTATTACAAGAAAAGTTCCAAGGAACCCTTCGCCATGGTGCGCGGCGGCGACGCCGCCGAGTTGCCACCAGGTGTGTACGAGATCGAGATGGTGTACGGCGATCGTTCGCGCTGGGTGTCGCCAATGCGCGTCACGCCTGGCAGCTGGGAAGTGCGCAAGGTCGAGCTCTGACCGCTGGCGACCGGAGGTTTATCGATGGCGTCCCCTGATCTGCGATCGTTTCTCGACCAGCAAGAGGCCGCTGGCTGCGTCGCGCGTATCGGCGACGAGCTGGCACCCGACTACCAGGTGGCGCGCCGCATCTACGACGCCGACGCCCGCGTCCTGCTGTTCGAGCGGCTGCAGGGCTACCACAGCGCGGTGGTCGCCAACGTCTCGGCCAGCCGCGAGCTGTGCGCGGCTGCGGTCGGCTGCCCGCCGGCACAGCTGGTCGCGCACCTGGCGGCGGCCACGTCGCAGGTGGGTCGGCTCGAGGTCGGCAACGACGCGCCGTTCATGGCCAACCGCGCGCGCCAGCCCGACGTCATCAAGACGGTTCCGCTGATGCGCTTTTACCCGCGCGGCGAGTGCATCTACGCGACCGCCTGCGTGATCTGTGCACCGCACCCGCAGCGCGCGACCAACCTGTCGTACCACCGCATGATGTACCTGGGCGGCAACCGCTTCGCGGTGCGCGTGGTGCCGCGCCACCTGCACCAGATCCTGCACCAGGGTGGCGGCAAGGCCGAGGTCGCGGTCGCGGTCGGGGTGCACCCGGCAATCGGCATCGCTGCCTCGACCAGCGGCGGGCCCGAGTTCGACGAGCTGAAGTTCGCAGCCACGCTGCTCGGCGGCTCGATCGACTGCGTCGACCTCGATGGCGTGCTGGTGCCGGCCGGCGCGGAGCTGGTGTGGCGCGGCCGCTTCACCGGCGAGCTGGCCGACGAGGGGCCCTTTGTCGACCTCACCGGCACCTACGACGGGGTGCGCCAGCAACCGGTGTTCGAGGTGACCGAGCAGCTCTGGCGCGACAACTTCGTCTACCAGGTGATCCTGCCCGGCGGCGTCGAGCACCGCGTATTGATGGGGGTGCCGCAGGAGCCGCGCATCCTGCGCATCGTGCAGAACACGGTGGCCGGCCTGAGCGCGGTCGCGCTGACGCCGGGCGGCTGCGGCTGGCTGCACGCGGTGGTCGCCATCGACCAGCGGGCGCCCGGCCAGGGCAAGAACGCCGGCCTGGCGGCGCTGGCCGCACATCCGTCGCTCAAGCGGGTGGTGGTGGTGGACACCGACATCGACGTCGACGATCCGGTCGCGGTCGAGTGGGCGATCGCCACCCGCGTCCAGCCCGATCGCGACGTCGTCGTCATCAGCCACGCCCACGGCTCGTCGCTCGATCCGTCGCGCGATCCAGCGGCCGAGACCACCGCCAAGTGGGTGATCGACGCGACCCGGCCGCTCGGCGCGCGCGAGGACGAATTCCTGCGAGTGGCACCGCCGGTATAGCGCCCAGATCGGGTTTTCCGGCCGTCGGTCGACAAATTGATCTCGTTTTTTCAGGCGGTTACGTGCTGGAGGTTGATCTTTGCCTGCGCGCTTATTATGAATCTACATTCAGAAAATGAACGAGCAGATCAAAACTGACAAAAAGGACCGCCGCCGCGAACGCGTGCGCAAGGAGATCCTGCGCGCCGCGGCCGAGGTCTTCACCAGCAAGGGCTTTCACGAGGCCACGATCCAGGAGATCGCGAGCATCGCCGACTTCTCGGCCGGCGCCCTCTACAACTACTTCGAGAACAAGGAAGCGCTCTTCATCGATCTGGTCACCGACGTGCACGAGAGCATCCAGCAGCGGCTCGCATTGCCGGACGGGGATCTGCCGCTGGTCGACCTGCTGCGCCACGCCGTCGGCAATCTGTTCTCCTTTGCCGAGGAATACCGCAACCACTTTCGCCTGGTCGCGCTGCTGCAGATGGGCGGTGACCTGGCGCTCGGCCGCTTTGTCAAGCAGCACGCGTTTGCCGGGCCCGAGGCGCTGACGCGTTACATGCATGCGATGGTGGCGCGCGCGATCGAGCGCGGCGAGGTGGCGGATTTCCCTGCGGGCTGTGTCGAGACCTTTGTCGGTGCCGTGATCCAGGGCTTCGTCTTTCGTTGGTTTCACGAACCAGGCGCCGGCCGTCTGACCGATCGGACCGAAACCGTGGTTCAGCTGATCCTGCACGGCATTGCACCCGTGCAGCACAACAACGGCGCGGCAGCCGATCCCGCGGCCGCACGCGCGACCCGCAAGCAGCGTTGAAAGGAACGTCGATGGCAACCGCAACCCGCATCGGGGGAACGATAGTGATGGCTACCAGCCTGGCGCTGGCCAGTTGCAGCGGCAGTGCCTCGGCCAAGGACAGCGCTCAGGCCACCACCTCCAGCAAACTGGTGCAGGTGCAGGCGGTCAGCCGAACCGATCTGAAAGAAGTGCTGGTCTACGTGGCCGACCTCAAGCCGGCGGTCGAGATCAAGATCTACTCCAGCATCCCCGACCGTATTCTTTACTTCCCGTGGAAGGACGGCGACGAGATCAAGACTGGCCAGCGCATCGCGCTGATCCGCTCCGAGGGGATGGGCAAGGGGCTGGAGGGGCTGGCGGCTCAGCTCGAGTCGCTGGACGTCCAGATCAAGAGCCAGGAGGACGACGTGCGGCGCAGCGAGCTGCTGCTCAAGAGCGGGGCCCTCAACCAACAGACCTACGACAAGCAGGTGTTCGGACTGCAGGCGACGCGCGCCCAGCGCAAGGCGCTGGAGGCCAACCGCGGCCAGCTGGCGATCAGCGCGGCCAATGCCAGCATCAATGCGCCGATCGACGGCGTCATCGCCAACAAGATGCTCGAGACCGGTGACATGGCGGTGCCGCAATACCCGCTCTGCCGCATCCTGGCGGTCGAGACGCTCAAGGCCAACCTGGCGCTGATCGAGGAGGACGTGAGCAAGGTGCGGGTCGGCCAGAAGGTGGCGCTGCGCCTCGACGCCTACCCGGACCGCGTCTTCGCCGGCGCCGTCAGCGGGGTCATGCCCTACCTCGATGCGCAGACTCGCACCAACAACGTCGAGGTCACCATCGCCAATCCGCCCGACGCCGACAGCGGCAAGCGGCCGCTCAAACCCGGCATGTACGGCCGTGCCGAGCTGGTGGTGGCCGAGCGCGCCAATGCGCTGGTGGCCCCGGAGACGGCCCTGCTGCTCGACAACAAGGTGCTCGAGGAACAGAAGCCGGGCGAGACGCTGCGCAAGGTCTTCGTTGTCAAGGGCGACAGCGCCGAGCGCCGGCTGGTCAAGATCGGCGCGCGCAAGGGCAGCCTGCTCGAGATCCTGGACGGTCTGAAGGAGGGCGAGCGCATCGTGGTGCGCGGCCAGCACGAGCTGCGCGGCGGCGAGAAGATCGAGGTCGTGACCGCCGCCAATTGACCCGACACCCCTCCAACCACGCTTCCTCAATCATGGTGTCCCGATGAATCTTGCTTCTCTGTCCGTGCGCCGCGCCGTGACCGTGGCCATGATCTACCTGCTCGCGGTCGGCTTCGGCCTGTTCTCGCTGGCCCGGCTCAAGCTCGACATGATGCCGGACCTGTCGTTCCCGATGATCATCGCCATCACCAACTACGAGGGCAGCAGCCCAGAGGACATCGAGACCCTGGTCACGCGACCGATCGAGAACGCGGTCTCCAGCGTCAAGAATGCCGAGAAGGTCAGCTCGACCAGCAAGCAGGGTCTGTCGCTGGTGATGGTCGAGTTCGGCTGGGGCTACGACATGTCCCAGGCCGAGACCGACACGCGGCGCGCCATCGACATGGTCTCGGGCTACTTTCCCGATGACGTGCAAAAGCCGATGGTCTTTGCCTTTGACCCATCGCTGCAGCCGATCGTGATGATGCTGGTGACCGGCCCCTACCCGCTGGACCAGCTGCGCCGCCTGACCGAGAAGGAGGTCAAGCCGCGGCTCGAGCGGCTGCCCGGCATTGCCTCGGTCGACGTCAGCGGCGGCCTCGAGCGCGAGATCCACGTGGTGCTCGACCCGGCCAAGATGGCGGCGCTGGGCATCGACGTCAACGCCATCACCGGCGCCGTGTTTCGCGAGAACATGCAGGTGCCGGGCGGCACCGTGGCGCAGGGCGCGCTCGAGTTCGCGGTGCAGACGCGTGGCAAGTACCGGACGGTCGAGGAGATCGGCGAGGTGCTGGTCGGCGCCAAGACCGAGCTGGTCGGGCTGGCCCCCAAGGTGACACCGGTCAAGCTGAAAGAGGTGGCGCAGGTCAAGGACAGCTTCTACGAGGCGCAGCGCATACTCGAGGCCGACCGCGAGCCCGCAGTCTTTGTCATGGTGCGCAAACAGTCGGGCAGCAACACGGTGCAGGGCGCCCGCGCGGTCATGAAGGCGCTGCCCGAGATCAAGAGCCGGACCGGGGCCAGCCTCAATTTCCGGGTGGCATTCAACCAGGCCGACTTCATCGAGAAGTCGGTCAGCAACCTGACCGACACCGCCTGGATCGGTGTGTTGTTGACTTTTTTGGTGCTGTTCGGGTTTCTCTGGAACGTCCGCAGCTCGCTGATCGTGGCGGTCGCCATCCCGGTCTCGGTGGTGGTGACTTTTGCCGCAATGGACCAGATCAACATCACCCTCAACGTGATCTCGATGGCCGGTCTGGCGCTGGCCATCGGCATGCTGGTCGACAACAACATCGTGGTGCTCGAAAACACCTACCGGCTGATCGAGGAGGGCAAGAAGCCCTGGAAAGCTGCGATCGAGGGCGCCCGAACCGTGGGCATG
>Ga0315268_10000409_pt1 | contig 50331 bp, 34 predicted proteins | sample C1_top_MG_FD_204535 | JGI IMG/M metagenome (GOLD analysis project Ga0315268, IMG submission 204535) | Sediment microbial communities from Yellowstone Lake, YNP, Wyoming, USA - C1_top | ecosystem: Environmental > Aquatic > Freshwater > Lake > Sediment | place: USA: Wyoming | collected 2017-08-01 | reverse complement strand
CGGCGGTGGAGCCGACACTGTTTGATTGTATGGTGGCGGTGGCCGTATCGCCGATCTTGAGGTAGCCGGAGTCTGGCGTGAACACGACCGAGGAGATGGTCGGACGGGTCGCATCCACGCCCGGTCTTCCGCCGATGTCCGCGGTATTGTAAGTGAGGCTCGTATTGCCGTGATTGTCGATCAAATTTATTACAACTGGAAGATCGCTTCCGTCGTCAATGTAATTGTCACTTTCGGCCACGGTGTAAGTGATGCGGTAGGAATTGTCGCCGTTGTCATGAAGCGAGGCAGCGACATTTTTTCCGTTGATGGTGATTGTGCCGGCGGTGGAGCCGACACTGTTTGATTGTATGGTGGCGGTGGCCGTATCGCCGATCTTGAGGTAGCCGGAGTCTGGCGTGAACACGACCGAGGAGATGGTCGGACGGGTCGCATCCACGCCCGGTCTGGTTCCGGCGCTGGCATTGGTATAAGAATCGCTATAATTGCCGGCATCGTCTATCAAGGTAATACTTACAGGCAGATTCAATGAATCGTCAATATAATCATCGCCTTCAGCCACGGTATAAGTAATCAGGTAGGTATTATCACCGTTGTCGTGAAGCGAGACAGCCACGTCTTTGCCATTGATGGTAATGATGCCGGCATCATATCCGATGCCATCAGAAGTGGCGGTGGCCGTGACTGTCTCACCGATTTTTAAATAACCCGACGTCTTGGAGAAATTTAAAGCGGAAATGATTGGTTTGTTAGCGTCAATAGAAGCGGTATTCGGCGCTAACGCTGTATAGGCGGTATTTGATTGCAATCTCCCATCGGTCAAAACCAAACTTACCGGTATATTATTACCTATGGGCTGATTAGCGTGGCCGTTCTCTACGATATAATCAAAAGTATAATGCGTTGAGTCGAATTTTTGCAGATTTGAAACAGATTGCAAATTGAAACGCGAAGCGGCGTCCAAAGTATAAGTCTCGGTAAAAAGATCAGTCGCGACTGTGGCTGTGGCGCGGATCGTATCGCCAACTTTGTAGGCTATGCTTGGAATTTCTATCAATGTAATGATCGGTTTATGTGCGTCAATGGAAGCGGTATTTGACTCTGGAGTGGTAAAGGGCACATTTTCATTTCCTTTACTATCACGAAAAACCACAGAAATCGGCACCGGGTTAGTGCCTGAAATGCGATCCGGATCGCCTTCATTTACCGTATAAACAAAAGTGTAGCTATTGTCTCCGACATCGGTGAAATTGCTTAAACTGTTTACGGTGTTAATGGTGGCGTTCGGGCTCAATGTGTAACCGATTGCATCGGCAAATACTATAACAGTATTCTGATTACCAATCTTGAACATACCATTTTGTAAATAAACAGTGGATATCACCGGTGCCACATTGTCAATAAAAATTGTAGTGGTGGCTGAGGTTGCCTGATCGTAGTATTGATCATTGGCAGTCAGCCGCAAACAATATGTTCCGTTTGCAGTTGGGATGTCAGACATGGAATTCCAGTCAAAACTTACGGTATTGGTGGCTATATTGGTTGATATCCATCCGGTTGTTGTGCCGATTTGATAATTATGAAAATCAGAATCAACCTTGGCATCATCATAGGTGGATGTGGCAGTATCATCGGTCTCGTCCAGGGTTGGATAGTTTGGCGAGCTAAAATTACATTCGGCGCCGGCTACATACTGGATTTGCGCTCGGCTCGGATCACTGTCATAATCACCGACTTTAATGGAAATATCAATTATACCTGAACTGTTGAATTTTCGACTCACCGTAAAAAATTCTCCCAGTGGCCGCCGGCTAGTCTCAAAACTAACCGGCGTAGCGCTGGCACGATTGCCGTAATTGTCATAGGCGAAAATATTGATATTATAAATTGTATTCGGCTGAAGCCCGGGAATGGTGGTGGTGGAAAAATTACTGAAAAATTTATCGCCAAGATGCGGATCGGTAGAAGAGGCCAAGACGCTGTCCGACTCATTGACTGGAATGCCGTTGTCAACTTTGTAATATATTTTGTATTCTTTAAAATTATTTTCCGTGGTGGTAGCGCCAAAATTAATGATCAAGGTTGAACCTGTTTTTGCGTTTAGCGATAAATTTCCTGGCGCAGTCGGATTTTTGGTATCAATATAAATCGTGGAGGTCGCCGATGTGGCTTGGTTCAGATAAAAATCATTAACAGTGAGCTTGAGGCAATAAGTGCCTTCCACGTTATAGAGATCAGTACCCGCTTCCCAGGTGGTATTCACGTTATTGGAGCCGGACGTGGTCAGGATATATCCGGACGAGGTGCCGATTTGATATGGAAAGCCATTATCAATTTGCGGGTCGCCGGTCGAGGCAGTGGTGCTGGCGTTATTCGTGCTAATGGTCGGGGTGGAGGTGGCGGCAAAATCGCAGTCCGCGCCAGCATCGTATTCCAGCTTAGCGCGCAGGTCCTGCCGGTCTTGATCCCAGGCTTGGAAAGAAATATCAGCCAATTTCAAACCGTTGGCTTGCTGAGCTATACTTAAAAAAGTGCTGGTCGGCGCCTTATTGTCCCAGCTATAGGTATAAAATAATATGCCATTCATCTTTGCTCCGCCGGAAGTATCTCCGCTCGGTCCGCTATTTGTATAGCAGGCATTATAAGCTTGGTTATTGGTAGTGTTCATGGCAGAAGTAACATTCTTGTAATGTTCGACAAAACCATTGATGCTTGATATATCCGCTCGGTATATGCCGCCTACCGTGCAAGATGGCGTGTTTGTTGAAAGCTGCGTGTCCACAGTAAACGTGGTGCCAACGTTTCCATCACTATCTTGAGCCAAGTAACTCGCGTTAATAGCCGCCGCTCGTATTGTTTTGGTGCCCAGTGTCTCCGGCAATACTGAGTTCGCGGTCGGAGTGGTGGTGCTTTGCCCCAGGCCGACGGCCACGCCAGGATTAACTGCTGATTGGCCGCCATATAGACTGAGGCTGGTCAAATAACCATTCCTTTCATCGGTATAATCATAAGTTATCATCAGGACAGCCGATACCCCTCCTTGCGCGGCAGTGGATCTGTAGCTATACACGCCAACCGGTACGCCATTTGTGGCATTGGCTTTTTCCAGCTCCGAGTAGGAAGTAGAACTGATGACGTGAATGATATTGAATGAGGTCTTGGCAATAGTGGCGGCCACGCCAGGATTGTAGGCATAAGCTTTAAAGGCGGACAAAGAAGTTCCTCCGACCTTAGTGGAAATACCGGTATTATTTACCGCGGTCGTATTGTTGCTGGTGATGAGTCTAACCCATGCTTTTTTAATTCTGACCGTACCGGTAGCTGAACCGTTCTCAGGAAAGTAAACCGTGGTGGTGGCCGTGGATGTTCCGGCGGCGCCCGGATTATCTACGATCACGCCGAGTGGAAATACCACGGTTCTGGTCTTGGTAGCGAATGACGATGAAGCAATATATGTTTCCGTTACTTCCCCACCCTGGAGATAATAAGACGGGGCGCCGGTGGAGGTGGCGCGGTATTCCAGGGTTTGATTGGTGTTTTCCGCATAACCCGCGACGCCGGAAAAAAGCATAGCCGGCATGACCGACTGCTCGGTCTTGTTGGCATTGGACTCAAGCCAGTAGGCGGAACTTTCCGTTTCATTTCCCTGGATGTTCACGGTGTTCTTGATATCCGTGCCGGCCGCGGCCGCCCGGTCATTGGTATTATACATCGTGAACCACTGCGACTGCTGGCTAGAGCTGGCCACACTATAATCAGACAATGTCATATTGTAGCCGAAGAGCGGACAAGTGGAATTCAATATACAGGCATCAGATGTGGTGGTCGCTTTAGTTCCGCCCCTTGATGAATCTATGGATTCAAGAGGATAAATTACAGTTTTTGTATAATTCTCTGTTGTACTGGGATTATACGTATAAGTAATATGAAGCGTGGCTTTGGCATTGGCAATGGACACCGAGGCGGCCGCCTTATTAATAGTATAGCCGACTTGCCCGGACATTAATGTGCTGGTGCCGCCGTAGGCGGCTAGTTGCGCTTCGCTGGTGACATCAAATAACAGCCGGACTTGATTGGAGTTGTTGGTCTCGTCATAGGCGAGCACAGTCGCATCGGTTTTAGTGACGCTGCTCGTGCCGGTAATGGCGTTCGGCGTACAAGGCGCCTGGCAGGAATCAAAATATAGGCTATAGCCAGTATAATTCACGTTATTATTGACATAGGCTTCAAACTGCGCTTCAAAAACTATGAAAGCATTTTTAATAGTTACGCCATTCTCGCCCAGCCGAAAATTAAAACTCGGAAGTGTTTGGTTCGTGTCCGAGTTCTGGCCATTGGCCTGATTGCCGTCCGACGACCAAGTGCCGGCGATAAACTGTACGGTATTTGCCCGCGTCTCCAGTGCGTCCGATGCGATCTGCCACTTCCTCGCCTCGACAAACTTTCCAACCTGAAGAGGGCCAAGCATATAAAAGGCAGGTGAGATATCGGGAGCATCGAAAGAATATTTCAGGATAATTTCTTGGCCAGCCTTTAATTTTAAATTTTTCCAAATCAACTTTTGTTCATCTTTTGAATTTCCAATTTCGAATTTCCAATTTCCAAAATTTGAATCCTGTTGTGTATTGTCTGTTGTTTGTTGTTTGATTATTTTAAATCCTTCCGGCACCACCTCCGTAATATCTCCGCTAAAGTCCTCATTAGCTCTAACTTTAATCTTCATCTGATAATCCGCGCGAGGATAAATACGTGTCGGACCAACCCGCTCAATCTCAAACGGCAATTTTTCCCGCACTTCCAGATAATCATATATTAACTTCTCGCCATTCGGTGTCTTGGCCGTAAATTTAATTTTGTATTTGCCGACACCGTCTAATTTGTAATATCCGAAATAATCCGGTTCGTCTGATTTATTATTGCCACTGCAGCTTTTACTTCTCGTGATCAAGCTATTCTCGGTACTCAATGCTTGTGTCTGGCCAGTCGGGTCGGTGATCTCCAAAGTGGTCACGGCGTTACAAACAGTGTCGCCGGCATTATCCAATACGGCCATTTGGAGATAAGCAGTTTCGTTAGACAGATACAAAGATTTGTTTGAGTTGATCGCCAGCACCCCCCAGCTGAAATCCTGTTTAACATCTGTTTCTTTAATGACCGATGAATTTTTTTCACCGATAGCGATAATGAATTTATACTGTCCTGGCCTGAATGAATTTTTGACCTGTGGCAATTTGACATAAAATATTCCCTTTTTCTCATAAACCATTTCCGGTTTAACTTCGCTCACAATCCGTCCGGTAGAATCTTTCAAATAAGCCTTGATATCTTTATTTTTATAAACATCAACGAACAGTCCTTCTATCCAATAAACCGCCTGCATTAAAAAATTTCCGTTTCGCTTGATCTGGAATTCAAATTCCGGCGCCTCGGTCAATGCAAAATCCTTCTCGGCCGATATCTGTTGAATGTCATATTTCCCAACCTTAACTTCTTCACTATCAGCATAAGCAGACATCCCGATTAAAACAAAAACGGCTATAACAAATAATCCGATTGCCATCGATTTTTTAAATAAATTATTTTGTTTTAATATTTGCTTAAATATCATTTTCTAACTTTTTTAACTATTTTATCTCTCAACTTTTAAATTTATTAATTGTTAATTGTTAATTGTTAATTGTTAATTGTTAATTGTTAAAATCACTCTTTCCCATTATCATACCGCCAACGATAATGTATCTGTTTTACTTTAATAACTTTGACTTGATATAGGTCCGCGTAGGCGTCCTCATCGTAATGCCAGGTATCGTTAATGCTGTATAGCTCCGCGGAATAATTGGTGCTCGTATTCAAAAATAAATTGTTGAAAATTATCTTGAAATCAAGGGTGCAAGTAGTGCCCGAACAATCGGAACTGGAATTTCCGGACAAGCTGGCAGCCCCGAGCGCATCAGAGCCGATTTCCGAAAAAGTATTTGTGTTCTGGTCCCATCTGAATGCCAAATCGTTAAATGGCGAACTATTATCAGTTGAATCAGCCAGCCGCAAAGTGGTTGAACTGATATTCTCCCATCCCGTGCTTTCGATCACGACCGCGCGAAAATCCGATTCACTCGTCCCGTTCCCGACCGCGATGTTTCCCGATGGCGGATTTACGAAAGTTAGCGACTGATTAGTGAGAGTAGAATTGGTCTTGATCGTCACCGGTGTCGCGCTGGCCTTGTTGCCGGCGAGATCATATGCCCAAATATTGAAAACATAATATTGATCGGCTAATAAGCCGGAAACGGTCGTAGTAGGCTTGCCGCTATAAAACCGATCATTCAAGTTACCATCGACTTTTTCCGAATCACTTTCTGTTACTCCCTCCGTGCCGGGTTTATAAAATATTTTATAATGACTAAAATGATCATCGGTGCCTGGTAATCCGAAAGTCAATGTAATAGAGCCGGTTGTTTTACCGCCATCAGTTAGATTGCCGGCCGCCCCCGGATTGACATTATCAACCAGAACAGAAGTGGTCGCCAAAACCAGTTGATCATCATATAGATCGTTTAAAGTCATACGCAAACAATAATAACCGTTTGCCGCCGGCAAAGCGGTTTTGGTGAGCCAGTCAAAACTAATGGTATCCTGTCCGGGCTGGGTCCAGATCCAGTGGTCGGCCGGAGTAGAGGTGCCGATTTGGTAAACTTGGCTATTATCAATCCAGGTACTACCGTATTCCGCCTGAATGCTCGCCGCATCAAGCGAAGGGATTTGCGAAGAAGAAAAGGCGCAACCGGGTCCTTCTTCATATTCGATCTTGGCCCGACAAGTGTTGGAATTGTTATTATCATCCGCTTCCATAGAAATCGTCACTTTGCCGGAACCGTCATTTTTCTGCAGGGTTAACGGGTCAGGATTGAAAAATCCTATCGGCGCGTCATTGGTCATCATATTTACCTGCGAGGAGCTGGCCTTGTTGCCAAATTGGTCATAGGCATAAATTCTGATACTGTACGTTTGCATAGCGGTCAAACCCTGTATTGACGTGGTGGCAATGTTTTTAAATAATTTGTCTCCCAAATTCTCATCAGTTGATGAACTGATAACCGAAACACCTGCATCCGTATCATATACCGGCGTCCCGTCAAACTGCTTGTAATAAATTTTATATTCTTTAAAATTCGTTTCCGTGGTTGTGGCGCCATAATTCAAAACAAGCTTGACCCCAGTGCGCGAATGAAGCGAGAGCGCCCCCGGATCGCTCGGATTTTTAGTATCAATATAGATCGTAGAAGTAGCCGAAGTGGCTTGATCCAGATAAGTATCGTTCGTCGTAAGCCGCAGGCAATACGTGCCTTCCACGTTATTCAAGTCTGTGCCCGCCTCCCAGACCGTGTTTACATTATTTGAACCGGAGCCAGTCAATATCCAGCTCGAGGTCGTGCCGATTTGATAGGTTAAATTATTATCAATCTTCGGATCGCCACTCAAGGCCGTAGTGCTCGCGTCCACTGTGCTGATTGACGGCTTAAGCGGAAAGGTAAAATTGCAGTCCGCGCCGGATACATAATCAAGCCGCGCTTTCAGGTCTTGCGTATCCTGATCCCAAGTTTGAAAAGTAATATCGGCCAGCCGCGAACCATTGACTTTCTGCGCCGCGCTCAAAAAAGTGCTGGTCGGCGCTTTATTGTCCCACTGATAGGTATAGGTCAGGATGCCGTTCATTTTAGCACCAACAGTATTATTTGCCGCCGTATTATTTGAATAGCAGGCATAATAAGACTGATTATCGGTTGGCGTTAAGACGGAAGCAACATTTTTGTAAAATTCAAAAAAATTGTTCTGGGTATCTATTAAAACATTATGTGCATTCGTGCACACCGGCGAATTTACAGCCAAATTTGCATCAATGGTTGTAGTTGCATTAGTCGGCATTGTTGCATTGCCGGCACTGGCCAAATAACTTGCGAGTATCGCCCCGCCCCTGATGATCTTGGTGCCTTTTGATTCAGCTATCACCAGATTGGCAGTCGGCGTAGTAGTCGCGGTCGAGCTGGCTAACACGGCTGATTGGCCGGCATATAAATTAAGCGTGGTTAGATGGCCATAATTTTCATTATCATAAGTATATGTGACCATCAATTCGGCCGAAATGCCACCCTGGAGGATAGTACTATTTTTCGTAAACAAAGTTATGGTTTTTGAAGCAATGCCATTGGCATCCTCCAGTTGGACATAATTTGACGAGGGAATGATGTGATAAATATTAAATGACGGTTTAACCACGGTCGCATCCTGCCGATAGTTATAGGTGGTGATGCTGGAAGTAGCGTTGCTACCGGTTTTCGTACAAACTTGAGTGGTAAAAGCGGCCGCGTTATTTGACTCATTGGTAATAATTCTCAACCAAACTTTTTTAACCTTAACGGTTCCTGTGGCCGCGCCGTTCTCCGGAAAAAATATATCGGCCGAAGCGCTGGTCGTGGCAGTGGTCACACCGTTATTCACCACGCCGATCGGGAATGAGACGGTCCTTGTTTTGGTGGCGAATGAACTGGACGCGAAATAGGTCTCGGTCACTTCGCCGCCCAGGAGATAATGCGGGGGGTTAGCTGTGGTTGTGGTGGCGCGAAATTCCAAAAACTGGTCGGCATTTTCCGTGTAGCCCAGTACTTGGTCAAAAAATATCGCGGGTAAAGCAGTCTGGCCGTTAAGTGCCGATTCATGGACATAGGTATAGCTCGGGGAGTCATTGCCTTGAATATTGACCATAAAAGTGGCATCGTTCGCGCCGTTGGCATAAGAAATTCCGTCGTACTTGAACCATTGGGAAACCTTAGAAGAACTGGCGAGGGTAAAATCCGGCAAAATCATGTTGTATCCGAATAGCGGGCAAGTGGAGTTTAGAACGCAATCATCAGCCGTGCTGGTCGCTTTGGTGCCGCCGCGAAGCGAGTCTATCGATTCCAATGGATAAGTGACTGTATTGGTATAGCTGGTCGTGGTATTAGGATTATAAGTATAAGTAATCACCAAAGTTGATTTGGCATTGGCGATTGAACCGATAGCGCCGCCGCGATTAAACCGATAACCGACCTGTCCGCTCATTAATGTGCTGTTCCCGCCATAAGAAGCCAGTTGTGCTTCACTGGTCACATCAAGAAGCAGTCTGACCATATTGCTTTCCGTAGAATCATTCGCGATAATGGTATTGTCGTATTTAACAACGCTCGATGTGCCGGTGAATGCGAGCGGATTGCATGGCGCCGCGCATGAATCAAAACCGATCCGATGGCTGGTATAATTGCCGGCATTATTGGCATAGGCCTCAAATTGCGCTTCAAATATAATATAGGCGTTTTTTACCATTACTCCGTTTTCCGCCAGCTTAAAATTAAAAGCCGGCAAAGTATTGGTCGCGTCGGAACTAGCGCCGGAAGCGACCAGGCCGGTGGCATTAAAACGTCCGGCTATGAACTGGACAGAATTGGCACGCGTTTCCAGCGCGTCCGAAGCGATCTGCCACCTCCGCGCTTCGCTGAAATCTGCGACTTTGAGTGGGCCAAGGAGATAGAAGGCGGGAGACACATCCGGGGCATCAAATATGTATGAAAACTCAAACAAATCTCCTTTCTTAATTTCTACATCTTTCAACGTCACGCTTTGACCGATGTTACTGTTTATGATTTGGGATTTGGGATTTGGAATTTTATTGGAAATTGAAAATTGAAAATTGAAAATTGAAAATGACTCAGGCACTACTTCCGTTATGTCTCCGTTAAAGTCTTGATCCGCTCTCACCTGAATCTTCATAGAATAGTCCGCACTCGGATAAATCCTCGTCGGCCCGACCCGCTCGATCTCAAACGGTGAATCATCCCGCACTTCAAACTGATCCATGATCTCTTTGGTACCGTAGGGCGAGGAGTAAGACAATTTTACTTTATAAACCCCCACACCGGCTAAATTGTAATGGCTGTAATAATCCGGCGTGTCTATCACATTGTCCGAACCGCAATCCGGGTTGTTTATTATCAGGCCGTTTTGAGAATTCAAATTAGCGACCCCTCCGTCCGGTGCGGTTATTTCCAAGCTTAGCTCGGCATTGCATAGTGTGTGTCCGTTATTATCCAAGGCGGCTACTTGCAAATAAGCGGTTTCGGTTGGCCGATAGATCGTTTTGTTAAAATTAACCGCTAATATTCCCCAGCTGAATTCTTGTTCCAGGGCTATTTCTTCCGATTGTCCGTCGGATGAATCATTAAAAGAAAAAATAATTTTGTATTGGCCCGGTCTCGTATTCTTCGGCCACTCGTTTATCCTGATTTCAAATTCACCATCATCTCCCTGTACGAGCGAGTAAGGCAATTCTGTAATGGTGCCGTCTTGATAAGCAATACTGATTTTCAGTCCGACATTGTCCCAATAATCGGCGAATTTCAAAGATTCCTGTATTAAGCGTATTAGGCTGCGGCTTTTTTTCTCAAATTTAAATTTAAAAGCCGGGAGCTCAAACATCTTGAAATCTTTTTTTAGAGATAGCTTCTTCAACATTTTTTTCCATCTTTCCGTTTTTAGCGTCTGCTCATCCGGCTGGTCTTTTTGCTTTTTTTCATAAACCGCTTCAGCCCATACGCTGTCAATATAAGTTACATATGTTGATTCCTCGTCCACTCGCCCTTCCAGTTTAATTTTAAGATTTTGCAGATCGGCCTGCGACTTAATAAACGAGGCATCATAAGAAAAATATTTATTCAACACACCGTTAGAAGTGGGCAGATTAAAGATATCTAGTTCGTGCCAAAGATCGTTGGCGCTCGTTTCAATACTTGATCCCGCTTCTGGTTCAACCGAATACCATGCGGTGATAATCGGCTGGCGAGTACTGCTTTCGCTTCTGGGCGCGTCGGTAGTACTTGCTTCTTCGGCGCTTGCCTCAATTACCCGCAAAAAATTTTTCAGATCCAAAAAGGTAGTGGTGGCGGTTTCATTGTTTTGCGGTTCAGTTTTATCTTCTGCCGCCGCGTCTTGCTCAATTTGAATATTCGCATCAACCGCCGGGATCTCATCCACTTTTACGTCTAATTGATTTATATTATCCAAAATCTCCACTGGATTATTATTTTCAATAATAGGAGTGCCGGTCACGTTTGTGTTTTGCTCTGTCTTACCATAGGAACTCTCGTTAGTAATGGGCGTACCGGAAGCAATTGAAATATCAGTTTCGTCATTTGTCGATTCGGGCGTGGTAGACGCTTCCACCACATCTTTTTTTAAATTTTCCGCGGACTTTTTTTCGTTGATGGCCAAAGAGAAATTTATTTTCACGCTACGCAGCTCACCGATCTTTTTCAATTTTTCCTGATCGCTTTCTTCGGCCCAAACCGAAAGTGAGCCGAATAAATTTTTTGTCTTGTCCGTTATAGGTTGAAAGATTTTTGATACGGCGCTTTCGATAACTTCCACCACGCTTTGGTCATCAATATTTTCAATAACTTCTATATTTTGATCGGTATTTTCTTCCGGCAAAACATCGACATTGCCGGTTGAATCTGGAGCTGAAGTTTCAAAAATTGCCTCGTTGATATCTTTATTTTTCATCGCCGGTTTGAAACCGGTGCAATATGCACTGGACAAACCGCCATTATAAAAACCGGAATTTTCGTCAGAAAATTTTTCAAATTGCGCATCTGCTTGATTACTTGGCTCGCCGGTAATTTTTCCAGTATTCCACCAGCCATTATTATAAACGCTCCCAGCCTGATCAACGTAGCAATTATCGCTGTAATAATTCAGTTTAATGGTCCGCGAATCAAGTGCCGAAAAAACCATTTTGATCAAGCCGAATGGAGTTAGGCCGGTCAAAATAAAAACCATAAACAGTATGGCTGAGAGTGACCGCCAGCCAATAGCAATGGCCTTGGCTTTTTTGGTTTTATATTCCTTCAAACCCAAAATTTCTTTAGCAACTTTTTCAACTCTAACAGGCGGTAATATGTCAAAAACAAAAAAATTCTTGGCCGTTTTCTTTTCAGCCAGAATTTTTTTATAGGTTCCGCTATAATATTTCTGTCTTGATACAGAGAAATTATTTTCTTTTTTTAATTGCATGGGGATGCGATTTTTGTATTCTAGAAAGTAATAATGTTATCTATTTGTTTTTCCGGCAAAAGCTGATGGTAGTCTTTTGAGAGAAAATTGTAAATTGAAAAAATAATTAGTGTAAAAAAACTTATAATTAAAATTATTAAAACCGGCGCGAGTGTTTTAAATGTCTTAAAAAACATCTTGTAAACCTCCCACTCAAATCCTAAACGGCTTTTTTTATTTGTTATGTATTTACTGATAGCTGAATCTTTGCTTTTCTGTCCATCGCCATGTTTATAGGCAAGTACCGCTTCTTTGGTGGTCATCCATTGGATATTGCAATAAACTTGTTTACCTGGAATTTTACCTTGCCTAATTAACTGTCCGACATAGTCAGCGCTATAACCGGAAATCGCTGCTGCGTCTTTCAAATTAATAAGGTTATTTTCATTTTCCATAAATTATCTAAAATTAGTGTTTCTTGACCCCCGAGATATTTATTAATCATATAAATCTCGACCTTCGTTAATTTAAATTTTATGCTTATATTATAACATAAATTTATAAAAAAAGTCCAAGGTCATAAAAAAATTTATTCATTGCTTTGTTTACCTAATTTTAAACAAATTATTTTACTTAATAAATATTTATTATTTTAATTTATTCGACTGTGGAAAAGTATTAACCTTGACAATTTTAATAAAATATACTTTACTGTATTAAAATTGATCTTTGAAAGGAGTATTTATGAATAAGTCAGGAACAGAGTTAAGTGAAATACCAATGTTTAGTATTAAAGATTTTACTGAAATTTCATCTATGGTATGCAAAGATGCTGTACCCTATGCCATCGGTCTATTGGCGGATATTGCTTCCCGGATTATCGAGCAAAAAAACAATCTTTCAGAATTTTCACCTTCATATGAAAATATTCAATCTAAAGTAAAGTTGGATTTTTTGATTTATTTAAAAAATAAACTAATGTTCGAAACTTTGTCAGAAGACGAGAAAAAGTATTTTAATCTGAATTATGAAAATGATGTTCACAGATTGATTGGTTTGTTAAATAAAGTGTTGTTTATCATTATTGATAATAACTTTTCAATTATAATTGAAGATAAAACCTTTGTTCCGATCAATAAAAGTCCTGTCTAACACAAAAGCCGGCAAATAACCGGCTTTTTTTATTTTCCCTCTTAGAGGGGTACCTAGTGCTCTAGGTGGGGTGTGTTCCATGATTATAAGCTCAAATTCTTTATCCTCGCGGTCACTATATCTTTATTGGCGATAATTATTTCTTCTCCGCTTGCGGCCTTGAGTCTGGTACTTCTCATTCCGATCTTGGTAACCGTTCCAACAAAATCCAAAGTTGAGCTGGTTGAAGGCGCGACAAAGATCTTATCACCAATCTTGAATGGCTTGTCAAAATATATGGTAAAAGCGCCTATCACATCGGCGAGAATTTGCTGGGAGGCTAATGCAATAGCAATGCCGCCGATCCCCAGACCGGCTAAGAGAGATGTAACGTCATAGCCAAAATTGGTCAAAAGCAGTAATACGGCCGAAATATACAAAAATACCTTTACCATAACTGTTAAAAATTTTACTTTAGTATGGTCTTCCTCATTTTTGTTTTCTATAGCCTTAGCTGACCAAAACTCAACGAGTAATGTAATTGCTTTTATGCCGTAATAAACTACTGCCGTGATGAAAATATAAAATACCCACTGCTGGACCAGCACGTGCGTATCAAGAATATCGAGAGATGTATACACGGCAGCGACTACGAACATCGGCCAGCCGATAATCCGAATAGCCCGGGCACTAACTTCTAAAAACTCTTTTTTGCCATCACTTTCAACTCCCATTTCGAAGGGGGGCTGGGCAAGTTTTTTTAGCCGCTTGATAATTATACTTTTAAGCGCCATCAAGCCTGCCAATAAAATGCCAAAAACAATAATAGCCGTTATCCAAGCTATCAAACCGTTCCCGAGAAAAATCGACTCAAAAAAATTGAATTCGTTTAATAAAAAAATGTTTTGCATAAAATTATATTAATTTTAATTTCTCCATTTCATTTTGTGCGTTCTTCATCTTCTGTTCCTCCTTCATAATAATCGGCGCTGGCGCGCGCTTCACGAAATCTTCGCTTTCAAGTAGAGACTTCGACCGTAAAATAATATTTTCCAAATTTTTAATTTCTTCTTCTATCCTTTTCGCCTCTTTTTCCTTGTCAACCGCGCCTACTAAATATATTTCAATATTATTTATACTTATATAAATGGCATTTTCTATCTTTTCACCTGTTTCTAATATTTCCAGTATATTAATGCCGGTTTTCAAGCTTGTTATTAATGTTGACTGGGAGATTAGAAGCTCTTTTTCAGGACCAGCGTAAATTATCGCCTTAATCTTTTTGCTTGGTTCAATATTATTTTCCGCGCGCGCATTTCTAATGGCGGTAATAATTTCTTTGACCGGCTCAAATTTATTTTCGTTTTTAATTTCCAATGGCGTGGGCCACTTCTCCATCATTAACAATTTTCCCCTCCCCATTTCATGCCAGATAGCTTCGGTGACGAATGGAATAAATGGATGAAGAAGTTTTAATAAATTTTCTAAAACATGCTCTAAAACTTTTGCTTTTTCTTCAGTATTACCCGTTTCAAATTTGGAGGCTTCCAAATACCAATCCGCCAAATCATCCCAAGCAAATCCGCGCAAAAATTCCGCTGCTTGAGAAAATTGATAATTTTCCAAACAATCTGAAACTTCTTTTATTAAAATATTCAATTTATTCAAAATCCATTTATCTGCTTCATTCAATTCATTAATATCAAATTCCCAACCTACCTCGTCGGCAGACAGGTTCCCAATAATGTATCTGGAAATGTTCCAAAGTTTATTTACAAAATTTCGCAATCCGGCGATTTTTTCCTCGGATAGTCGCAAGTCGTTTCCCGGAGTTGAGCCCATAACGAGAGATAATCTGGTGGCGTCTGTTCCGTAAGCGCCAATCATATTTAAAGGATTGATGGTATTGTCTTTGGACTTGCTCATTTTTTTACCTTTTTCATCCAGCACCAAGCCGTGCAGATATATGTCGTAAAAGGGAACATCGCCAACCGCGTAAGTGGTCATAATTATCATGCGCGCCACCCAGAAAAAAAGAATATCGTAGCCGGTTTCCATCACTTCAGTCGGATGAAACCGTCTAAAATCATCGCTATCAATGGTTAATTTGCCGTTATTTAATTTAATTTGATCAGGCGAGCTAGCCAATGTAGAAAATGTCCAAAGCCCGGAAGAAAACCAAGTATCCAAAGTATCGGTGTCCTGCTCCCATCCCTCTCCCTCCGGTGTTTCAATTCCGACATATACTTCCAAATCTTCATCCCCAACTTTCGACTTTCGACTTTTCACCTTTGACTCATCCCGATACCAGACCGGAATCTGATGTCCGAACCAGATTTGCCGGCTAATACACCAGTCACGCAGATTTTCCATCCAATGAAAATAATTTTTTTCAAAACGCTTCGGCCATATATTTATCTTTGACCGGCCGAATACGCCTTTCTTTACCGCTTCTACCGAAAGTTCTTTGATGGACTGGCCGAATTTATCAATTTTCTTATTTACATCAATAAACCACTGCAAGCTGGGTAATGGCTCAATCGGGGTATCACAGCGATAACAAATAGATAAATTATTTTGCGTTTCCTCTTCACTTACGAGTAGTCCTCTGTCTCTTAATCCGATAATAATTTTTTCTCTGGCCTCTGTCGTCTTTAAACCGCTAAACTCCCCGAAACCGGTTCTGATTTTTCCGTCTTCGTCAATCACTTTGACTATTTCCAGCTTGTTTTCTTCGGCCATTTGTGAGTCAACAAAAGAGTGAGCCGGGGTAACACCGAGCGCGCCAGTACCAAGATCCATATCCACATTTCGGTCGGCGATTATTTTTATTTTTAAAGCCACCCCGACAAAATCAAGTTCGAATGTTTGTCCGACCAAATACTTGTACCGATCATCGCCGGGATTGACTGCTACGGCCGTATCGCCAAGCTTGGTTTCCGGTCTGGTAGTGGAAATGGCGATCGGGAAATCCTTGGCATATTTGAATGTGTACATTTTCGCTTTTTGTTCTTTGTATTCCACTTCATCGTCCGCCAAGGTGGAATGACAGCGCGGACACCAGTTTACGACCCGGTCGCCTCGATAGATAAGTCCGTCGTCATACATCATTTTAAAAACTGATCGTACCGCCCGCGTCCTGGTTTCGTCCAAAGTATAAGCCTCGCGCGACCAGTCAAGACTCGCACCCATTTTTTTGCATTGGTTAATAATAGTATCGTGCGATTCGCTGGCAAATGCCCGCACACGCCCCAAAAATTTTTCGCGGCCAAGCTTGTGTCTGTCAGTACCTTCCTTTTTTAATATTTTCTCTACCTTGGTCTGGGTAGCAATAGCCGCGTGATCCGTTCCCGGTACCCACAAGGTGCGCTCGCCTTTCATCCGATGGAAACGTATCAAGATATCTTCAATAGCCAGCATGGCCGCGTGTCCCATATGAAGATTTCCGGTCACATTCGGCGGCGGCAAAATTATAGTATATGGCTTAGCATCGGCCGGCAAATCCAAATTGTCCGGATTAAAAAAACCAGACTCTTCCCATTTATGATATATCCCATTCTCATATTTGGCCGGCTCATACGCCTTTGGCATTTCTTTGGACATAAAAAATATTAAATTTATTTAGCTATTTAGCTAATAGCTAATTTAACTAAATACAATTCTATCTTTTTTACTAACATAAGTCAATATAAACAAAAATGAAAAATTAGATTATATTAACTTACTTATTTCAAAATGCATCCCGTCCGGGCGGGTGAAATTCCCACCCCAAAAGAAACCATACTTTTCGGCCAAGCCGATTAACGGCCGGACTGTTCCGATATCCCTTTCTCCGGACGGGATCGCGCCAAGATTATTCCAATTCGCGTTTATGTCAAAGGCCATGCCGTAGGCATGGCTGCTTAAATTTTTTCCACCGCGGATCATCCGCGGAACATATGAACCGTCCCAGGTCAAAATATATTTCGTTAAACCAATATTGCCGATTTCCTTGAATAAAGAAACAAGCTGGAGTGAGGCAGATCTATGAAAATATATTTTTAAATCCTTCGGCGCGCCTTTTATTCCTTTCAACTCCGGCAGAAAAACTTTTATGATATTGTCTTTCTGCCACCTTCCCAAGATCTTAATCCGCCCGTTTTCCAAAACCGAATATTTGAAACAACCGAACATTTTTTCTTTTTCCTTATTGGATAGAGGCTGATTGTTTTGCATAAATTTATAACGCTATGATTTATATATCAATAATACCAGCTAAACAAAATAGAGGCAAAAATTTTGCCTCTATTCTTTGAAAATTGAAGGAATGATTATATTCTATTGCGTTGGTGTAGCACAAGCGGCGGCTGAACCGGACGTGTCTGTTGCGCCAACACCGAATCCGGCGGACGGAGCGGCTGACGAGAGCTGTTTCTGGCATTCTGTCGGCTGATTATTAAAAGAATCGCAAATCGCTTTCAGTAGGCTCGCTGAATCGCGGGCTGATGAGGATTGCGCGCCGTTAATAACCAAAGTCGGGGAACCCTTTACCGCGTATTTGACATTGTCCGCTTTGAAGATATCAAAAGGCGGGAAATTGCCGGTCGGCCATTTTGACTTATCCTTGAAAGTTTCTTTTGTTTTAAATTCTTTGTCGGTCGCCTTGACGCATGTATCAAGTTTGCCAGTGTTGATGCCGGCTGATTTTATGCAAGCAACATTATCGCCTGCTTGCAAAAAGCATTTTAGGTATGTTAATAATTTTTTCGGCTCATTTTTCTCTATACAATATTGCCTGGTTTGTTCATCCAACTCTTTCTCGCCATGCATGGCATAGTCGCAAAATTTTAAAGAAAAATCAATTTTACTGCCTAGCGCTTCCACCGCGGGAATAATGCCTTTTTCAATTTGAGTTCCATAAGGGCAATGGCTCATTACGAATAATTCCACTTTTGGCTTATCGCTTTTTACCGCTGCTTTGGTCTGCTCAGCCTCGGCGGTCGCTTGGTCTTTCTGGCCCTGATTTTTTGCTTCCAATTCGGAAATGTTCATGACCTGCGGAAAAAATTTACTGCCATCTTTGGACATATACGAATCAATTTCTTGGCCGTTAGCCAGTACTACCTTCATTTTGAACAATCCTCCTTCTTCGGCGATATCCTTGACGGTTACTTTGCTATCCGCCTGGACCAAATTCTCATTAATGAATTTTTCCGCCTTGGCTTTGGCCTCCTCGGGCTTCAATGATTTTGAACTGAGGCTCGGCAGGCTGCAACTACTTAATACCAGCGCCATCATAGCGCAGACAAAAATAAGTTTTTTCATAATTCTTAGGTTAAATTTTATTAGTAAACAAATAATTAATATTCTCTTACCATAACAAATTGGCATTTTTAAGTCAAATTTTATGGACAATATTTTTTTTGAGTGCTATTATATTATATTATATCCAATTTATGACAATACAACAAGTTATCAATAAAGTAAAAGAAAATGACCATAAAGCCGATGTAACAATGTTGGAATTGGCATTTGAATTTGCGCAAAAAGCCCATAATCATCAACAAAGACGAACCGGCGAGCCATATATCCAGCACAGTCTGCATACAGCTTTTGTACTGGCTCAAATAAAAGCTGATATGGATACGGTTATCGCCGGCATTCTGCATGACATACCGGAAGATACGGAATTCACGTTGGAAGATATCAAAAAAAATTTTGGCGAAGAAATTTCCAATTTGGTGGAAGGCATCACCAAATTAAGCAAAATAAAATATCGGGGCATTGAACGATACACTGAATCACTGAAAAAAATGTTTTTGTCAATGGCTCAAGATTTACGCGTCATACTTATTAAATTTGCCGATCGCTTGCATAACTTGCGTACATTGGACGCTTTGCCTGAACACAAACAAAAGAGAATTGCCCAAGAGACTTTGGAAATTTACGCACCGATTGCCGGCCTGCTCGGTATCTGGCGGTTAAAATGGCAGATGGAAGATTTATGCTTCAAATATTTATATCCGGAAGAATACAAAAAACTTGAATACAAATACGAGGTGGAAAAGAGAGCGGAAAGAAATCAATATATCCAAAAGGTGAAAAATATTCTGGGACAAAAATTAAAAGACGAAAAAATAAAATTTGAAATTCAGGGGCGGTTCAAACATTTATACAGCATCTGGAAAAAAATGCAAAAAAAGGATCGCCGGTTTGATGAGATCCAAGATGTGTTCGCCCTGAGAGTAATAGTTCCGGATATTGCTACCTGCTATAAAGTTTTAGGTATTATACATTCTATTTGGAAGCCGAAAACATCCAGATTTAAAGACTATATCGCCAACCCCAAGCCAAATGGTTATCGCAGCTTGCATACTACCGTTTTTGGCCCGGAGGGTGGCAAATCCACCGAATTTCAGATCAGAACCTCCGAAATGGATGAAGAGGCCAAATTCGGTATTGCTGCGCATTGGTACTACAAGCAAAAAGCCGGATCAGACGAAGAGATGCAAAAACAGCCGCGCTGGGTAAAAGAAATAATGAAAATACAAAAAAACGCGGAGGATACCAACGATTTTGTCAAAAAAATAAAATTTGACGTTTTTCGTGACCGTATTTTTATTTTCACTCCAAAGGGCGACGTTTTTGATCTGCCGGAAGGCTCTACTCCGATCGACTTCGCCTATGCCGTTCATACCGATATCGGCGATCACGCGGTCGCTGCGCTGATTAATGATAATATGTCCACTTTAGATCAGTCCATAAAAAATGGCGACTTAGTGGAAATTATTATTGATAAACGTAGAAAAGGGCCGAACCGCGATTGGCTCAAATTTGTAAAAACCGCGCGCGCGCGCGAAAAGATCAGACAAGCCACCAAAGCCTCGCGGCTGGAAACAATCAAAAGATATATTCCGGGAGTAAAATAGTTACTACGAATCTACGAATACGCTATGAATGCAACTAATATAATAATCACGACCAAAAATTATTTGTATCATTCGTAGCGTATTCGTAAATTAGTAGTGAAATTAATATTTATACTTTTTATCCAGTTTATTTCTATATAATAAAAAAAATCCCGATTACTCGGGATTTTTTTTATTTTTTGTTACTGTAAAATTTGCTTGACCAAGGCGCTTATCCGATTGCCATCCGCCTTTCCCTTGGCTCTGGTCATCGCTTGCCCCATTACTTGCCCGAAGTTTGGCGTGCCACCAATTTCGGCAATAATATCTTTGATAATTTTTTCCAATTCGTTATCGGGAAGTTGCTCCGGCAAATATCCGTTTAAAATTTCAATTTCATTCTTTTCTTTGGCTGCCAATTCCGGCCGCTGGCCGCTAATATAAACTTCCATTGATTCGCGCCTTTTTTTTATCTCGCTTTGCACGGTTTCAATTATTTGTTCGTCATTCAATTCAACTTTTCCTTCCCCTTGCCGCAAAGATATTTCTTTGTTTTGTAGCGCAGCCGACAACATTCTTAGAACCGACAATTTTTCAGCATCTTTACTGAGCATCGACTGCTTAATGTCTTCGTTAATTTTTTGTAGTAAATTACTCATATTTATTTGTTGCATTTCCGCCGGAGGCGGACCAGCCTCTGGCTGGTGTACACTTTATTCGTTGATTAGTGGTCTTACCATTTCCGCCCGGTTTCTTCTTTTAGTTTGCCTGTTTTTCTCAAATATTCTTTCTTTGAACGCATCTTCCGGCTGACCAAAGCGTATTCGTGCTGTTCGTTCTTGTTTTTTTTCGGCTTGTTGTATTGCCGTTGGCGCACTTCATAAAGCTTGCCGGACTGCTGCAGTCTTTTATTAAACCGTCTTAAAAAATTTTCGAAACTTTCTCCTTTTTTTCTTTTGAATTCTACCACGGTTCCACCTTCCTTTCTAGTATTTTTATACTTAAATTATTATAAACTTAAATAATATATTTATTAATTAACTTTTGAATTTATATTTATAAACTAAATTGAAAATGTAAATATTTTTATGCCCATTGGGTGCAAAATGTAAAATGACAATTCAAAATTAAAAATTATTAATTTTGCATTTTGAATTGTCATTTTTATTTTTGAATTTTGATTTTTGAATTAAAATTTTATTTTTAAATACTTTGAATGTTTTTATTGGATTGCTTTTTCCTCCCCGTTCCCCTTCCCATTCGCTAACTTTTTTTCTATTTCTTGATTTATTTTCTTATAATCGACCACTTCCTGAATTCCGGATTCCATGTCTCTGATCAAAATTGTGCCATCCATAATCTCTTTTTGGCCGAGGATCAAACAAAGCGCCGCACCCAGTCGGTCAGCTTCTTCCAGCTGTGCTTTAAGACTGTCCTTGGTATAAGCTTGTCTGACTTTCACTCCTGATCGCCTCAATTCCTCGAATAAAACCATTGATTTTCTTCTGGATTGTTCTCCTAATTGCGCCAAAAATACTATGTTTTCATTATCTTGTTTGATCGGTATGTTCAATTCTTTGATCTTTACTATTGTGCGCTCCAGCCCAAGGCCAAAACCGCAGGCCGGAGTCGGCCGTCCACCCATATGTTCTACCAGGCTGTCGTAACGGCCGCCGCCGCCCAAAGAAATCTGCCTTTTTACTCCACCCTCGCCTTTTTCTTTGTTTTCGTCGGGTGACTCTGGTCTAACCTCAAATACCGTGCGGTTATAATAATCCAGCCCGCGCACCAAAAACGGCGATAAGCAATAAGCGATATCAAGTTCATCCAAATATTCCAAAACTTTGATAAAATGATCTCGGCAGCTGTCGCAGAGAAAATCAACAATTTGTGGAGCATCTTGCAAGAGCTCAATGCATTTTTCTTCTTTGCAATCCAATAAGCGCAAAGGGTTTTTTATCAGGCGTTTTTTACAATCTTCGCATAGTTTGGAACGTTTTCCTCTTTCTTTGTAAAAATCTATTAATTTATTAATATAATCCGGCCGGCACTCCGGGCAGCCGATACTATTGATCTGGATCTGCACATTAATCTGCAATTCACGAAAAAAATTATAGGCAATCAAGATGATTTGAGCGTCCGCCACCGGCGATTGTTCACCGAATATTTCCAGATCAAATTGAGTATGCTGCCGCCAGCGCCCGGCTTGCGGCTTTTCATGCCGGAACAACGGTCCAAGTAGATACATTTTTACCGGCTGAGGCAGATTAAACATGCCATGTTCAATATAGGCGCGCACCAATCCGGGAGTGGCCTCCGGCCGCAAAGCGATTTTTTCATTATTTTTGTCAATAAATGTATACATTTCCTTGGTGACAATATCCGACGACCGACCCGATGATCGTTCAAATAATTCCGCTGCTTCCATTATCGGCGTATCTATTTTTTTGAAACCGTAAGTCGCCGCCAAGTCATTGGCTTTTTTTATTAACAGATCCCAGTATTGATATTCTTCAAACAGTACATCCTTCATGCCGCGCAAACGAGAATATCTTCTTGATCGCTCATATTTGATATCGGCATTTTTTTCTTTTGTTTTTTTCGGCCTGGGCATATTTTTTATATCTAAATGGTTTTATATTTTATAAAATATTGTTTAATTAAATACCATCTGTTTATTTGTAATATTCTGAATTTCCAATTACCAATTTCCAATTTCCAAATAAATTCAAATGACCGAAATCTAAAATATAAAATAATTTATTCCTGTTTTGAATTTTGATATTGTTTAGAAATTAGATATTAGAAATTAGAAATTTAAAAGATTGGAGCTTGAATAAATTTTTATAACTAGCTAAATTTTTAAATGCCTATTTCCGGCTAAAATTGATAGGCTGGTGTCTCAAATACATTTACCCTATTAAATGGCCAGCCGCGAAGCAATACCTTTCCGGTTAAAAAACTTTGGTTGACCGGTCCGAAACTCCTGGAATCTTTGGAGGCATTGCGATTATCTCCCATTACAAAATATTCCTTGTCAGAAAGCGCCACCGGATCTTCATCCGTGCTATAGCTTCTGGTGCCGGCGGTCAAATATGGTTCATCAACTACAATACCGTCCGGATGCTCCTTATTGATAATGCGCACTTCTCCGTCTTTGATCTCCACCTTCTCGCCCGGCAAACCGATTATCCTTTTAATAAAATATTCCTGCGGATTGAGAGGATAGCGGAATACGACAATATCGCCGCGTTTGGGTGTGTGCAAGCGATAACTAATTTCATCGATGATTAAATATTCATGGTCATAAAAATTAGGCTCCATTGATGCGCCCTTAACGTAAAATGGCTGGATCAAAAAATATCTGATCGGGATAATAATAACCAACGAGATAACCACTATCTTGATCAATTCAAATATAAAACTAAAAAAATTTTTTAACATGGTATTTACCTTAAATAAATTAATTTATTCGCAATTAAACAAAAACTAAACATGAAAATAAAGCAAATTACTATTGCCTTGATTTACTTTAATATTTGTTAATAAATATAACACCTATTTAGAAAAAAATCAAATGAATAATAAACCTTTTGACTTTTGACTAATTACCGTTTATAATCAAAATATTGAAATAATTATTAATAATCATTATAATAATTGACGCGATCTAATAAATGGCGTCATTAATTTATACGAAAATAAAAAATATTTTATTCTATGGCAGATATTAAAAAAATACCGGTTAACATTATTGAAAGGCAAAACAGTATTCGGTCTGAATATGAAAACAGCCTTTTAGATACAGTAAGTTTACCGACTAAGCCAAAAAGAAGGTCTTGGCTTGTTTTAAAACTGCTTATTTTTCTAATTATTTTCTCATTTTTAGGTCTTTTGGCTTATTCCAGCCAAATTCCTTCATCCGGACAAAACTCTACATACAATATACTATCCAAATTCAATTTTATTAACCAAATAAAAAATCTGGCCGTAAGTGCGGACAAAAAATTAAAGGGAGAAGAAACGGATCGTATTAATATTGTGTTACTCGGCATGGGCGGTAAAGGACACGACGGCAGTTATTTAACCGACACTATTATGCTGGTCAGTTTACAACCTTCTACCAAAAAAGTGGCTATGATTTCCGTCCCGCGCGATTTATATGTGCCAATTGAAGGCTATGGATACCGGAAAATAAACAATATCAACGCTTTTGCCGAACAGCAAAAAGAAGGTTCGGGCGGTTTGGCCGTCAGCCAAGCTTTAAGTGATCTTTTGAACATTCCTATTGATTATTATGTGCGGGTGGATTTTATCGGTTTTATGAATATCATTGATAAGGTCGGCGGGGTGGAAATCAACGTAGAGAATACTTTTGACGATTACAGCTACCCGGTGCTTGGCCGGGAAGATGCTTATCCTTTTAGCTCCCGATATGAACATTTACATTTTGACAAGGGCTGGCAAAAAATGGACGGCTCTGCGGCTTTGAAATACGCGCGCTCGCGCCATGGCTATGGCGTAGAAGGTTCGGATTTTGCCCGCGCCAAGCGCCAGCAAAAAGTACTGGAAGCGGTCAAAGAAAAAACACTCACTATGAATATGATCTTCAAGCCAAAGATGGTCACGGACATCGTCACCGAACTGACCGATCATATCAGTACCAATCTTAATATCTGGGAGATGGTCAAGCTATGGAGTATGTTCAAAGATATTAATTCTCAAAATATAATCAACAAGGTGCTGGACAACGGTCCGGATGGACTTTTGGTTAATGAAACCGGGCAGGATGGCGCTTATCTTTTGACCCCCAGAAGCGGAGATTTTGCCGAGATACAATACATGGTAGCCAATGTCCTGTCCACAGCGCCGGCCGAGGATAAAACCAAGATTATGGAAGAAGAACCAACCATCGCCGTACTTAACGGCACCTGGATAAACGGCCTGGCCGCCCAAACTTCTTTAGATCTCGAAAAGTATGGATTCAAGGTTCTCTACATCGGCAATTGCGACAAAAAAGATTTCCAAAAATCGGTAATATATGATCTCTCCAGCGGTGAAAAAGCAAAATCAAAAGAAATGCTCATACAAAGAATAAATGCCGATATATCTTACGGTTCGCCGGAGTGGTTAACGGATGAAATGGTCAAGATGGAAAAACATCTGGAAAAAGACACGAACGGAGAATTCATCAGGCCGAATTTTATTTTAATATTAGGCAAAGAAAAAGACTCTACCTCGTCGGGGGCAGAGAATGCCAATAAATAAGTTTGGCGTACTCTTACTACCCACGGCCTTTGTTAAATTATTAATCTCAAATTTTTCAAAAATCACATACCAATTTATAAAATGACAAAAACCAATACAAAAACCGTAGTCATTTTCGGGCGGACCAATGCCGGGAAGTCTACGCTGTTCAATACTTTGACAGAAAGAAAACAAGCGCTTACTTCCAATATTGAAGGGACGACTCGCGATAGCAATATTTCCGAAGTTTCGTGGCGGGGACTTGATTTTAATTTGGTGGACACCGGAGGCATTATCAATACCCGGGAACTGCTCAAAAAAGGCGTTAAGTATAATGAAGATATAGAGCTGGAGGTACTGGACCAGGCCAAAGAATATTTGAAAAAAGCGGACTTGATCATATTTCTGGTCGATGCCAAAGACGGACTGGTGGCGTCTGACCGGGAAATGGCTGATGCGCTCAAGAAACTATTCCCAAAACAGGATCATATTATTTTGACCGCCAATAAAGTGGAAAGTGTCCGGGAACGAGCGCGCGTCTCTGAATTTTTTCAATTGAATCTGGGCGAGCCGCAGGCCGTTTCCGCTTCCACCGGTTCTGGCACCGGAGACTTGCTTGATATTATCTATGAAAAGCTCGGTGGGACAAAAAAATCTAAACCGTACAAAGTTGAAGACAAGGAAGAAAGCCCGGAAGCGCTCAAAGAGATCAGCATCTGTCTAATCGGCAAAACCAATGTCGGCAAATCCAGCCTCTTAAACAAAATTCTTGGTTACAAAAGAGTTATAGTGAGCAGTGAACCGCACACTACCCGCGAACCGCAAGACTCAACGATTGAATTTGCGGGCCGTAATATAAAGATCATTGATACTGCCGGCATCAGTAAAAAATTCAAAAGCATGAAAGGCGGTGGTTTGGAAAAAGAAGGCATTTACAAATCACTGCGCGCCTTGGACCACGCGGATATCGCCCTCTTTATGTTTGATATAAATGAAGAATTGACCATGCAGGATTCAAAGATCGTAGAAGAGATCATTAATCGGCGCAAGAGTCTCGTCTTTATTGCGAACAAGTGGGATTTGATTAAAGAAAAAGAAGTAAAAAAATTTATGAATTACGTTCATGGCGCTATGCCATTTTGTACTTGGGCGCCAATTCTTTTTGTCTCGGCCAAAACCGGGGATAAAGTTAACAAAATCTTAGGTTTGATCATTGAAATTAACAAAGCCCGGGAAACTGAACTTGACAAAGACCAGCTCGGAGAATTTTTGCATTTCGTGATAAAAAAACACAAACCGGTCAAAGGCAAGGGTTACAAACGCCCCTTTATTTCCAAAATGTACCAAGTCGCCACCGCTCCCCCACAGTTTGAGATCAAAGTCGGTCCGCGCGACGAACTTAGCTACACATATTTAAAATTTATGGGGAACCAGCTCCGGGAAAAATTCAAGCTAACCGGTACGCCTGTGTCGGTGAAGGTGAAAAAACGTTAAAAAATTTGTTATTCATTTAAAATTTAAAATTATTCTATATGATAACCAAAATCCTCGTCGGCCTCGGCAATCCGGAAAAAAGATACGAGCGCACCAGGCACAACGCTGGTTTTATGGCGCTTGACCTATTGGCGCAAACAAGTGATTTGGATTGGAAGGAAAATAAAAAGTTCAATTCTCAAACGGCAACCCTCGGCGACACATTGCTTCTAAAACCGCAAACCTATATGAACAACTCAGGCCAAGCGGTCAGGGCGGCTTTGTCATATTACAAACTCCTGCCCAAAAATTTATTAACCGTCAAAAAAGACTCTGACCTGTCCGATGTTTTAACAGTCATCCATGACGATCTTGATATTGTTCTGGGTAAATACAAAATTTCCGCTGATTCGCGCAGCGCCGGCCATAACGGCGTCCAATCCATAATCGACCATCTCAAAACAAAAAACTTCAAAAGGATCCGCCTCGGCATCCTAACGGAGTTAAAAGAAAAAATGCCAGGGGAAAAATTTGTGTTGGATAATTTTGGAAAGAATGAAATGGTTGACTTGGAAAAAGTGCTGGGAGAGGTAATGAACGAATTGAAAAAATAATCCTTAGCGCAAAGAACAATTTCTTTGTCATTCCCGCCTGCGCTACGCCGGAGGCTTCGGCAAGGCGAGCGAAAGCGGGAATGACAAAATAACAAAAAACCGCGCTCCTGCACGGTTTTAAAAATTGAATAGTACCCAATGTTTTGCCTAGAAGAAGGGGAAATCCCCGACTAGTCCAAGGAGGAGGCCTAGCTTTTTACCCCTAGACAGAACACTGCATACTATTTGATTTGCTGCTTGCCAAGAAGGGAACAGTTTATTTAAAAATATTCAAGGAGGAGAAATATTTTTTAAATATACGCCCTTTGGCAAACAGCAAACCTAATACTATAACAGTTAAAGTGATCATATAAAAATTATATAAAATTACACTAATATAGCAGTATAATACAAAATTAAAAAAATGTCAATAGCTGACCAAAATAATTTAAAATATTTAGTATCTTTAGCTAATTTTCAAAAGTTCGGACCGGTTCGTTTGAAGAAAATAAAAAAATACTTCAAAAATTATTATGATGCTTATTATAGCCACTCGGAAGAGTATGTCAAGGCCGGCATTGAAGAAAACATCGCCAAAGAGTTTATTGTCACTCGGACAAAGATTATTCCTGACCAGCTGATGGAATGGCTGGCCAAAGAGAAAATTGATATTTTAACCATTGACCATCCCGATTACCCCAAACTGTTATCGGAAATATATGATCCGCCGCAACTATTATACTATAGAGGAATAATAAAAAAAGACGAATTCGCGCTAGCCGTGGTCGGCAGCCGAAAGATCACGTCTTATGGCGAAAGGGTGGTGGAAAGAATGGTATCCGGCATCGCGGAAAACAAGATTACTGTTGTCAGCGGACTGGCGCTCGGAGTTGACTCGCTAGCGCATAATATCACTATTAAAACTGGCGGGCGGACAGTAGCGGTGATCGGATCTGGTCTTGACCGGCAAAGTATTTATCCGTCCGCAAATAGATTTCTGGCTGATAAAATAGTAGAATCGGGCGGAGCGGTGATCTCGGAATTCCCGCTCGGTGCTCCACCACTTAGACATCATTTCCCACAGAGAAACAGGATCATCTCCGGCCTTTCGCTCGGCACGCTCGTAGTGGAAGCCGGGGAAAAATCCGGCGCGCTCATCACAGCGCAGTGCGCGATGGAACAAGGGCGCGAGGTCTTTGCCGTACCAGGCAATATTTTTTCCCCCGCATCTGCGGGGCCGAACAACTTGATCAAACAAGGCGCCAAGCCGGTGACCGCGGTAGAGGACATATTTGAATTTCTTGATTTAAAACAAATCAATAATTTTATTAAAAACCGAGAAATAGCACCGGAAACGAGCGAAGAAAAAATTTTAATAGCCAATCTAAATCACGAACCGACCTTCATCAATGACCTGGTCCGATCAACCGGACTTGACATAAATAAAATAAATAGTACACTGACGATTATGGAAATGAAAGGAATGGTCAGGAATGTGGGGAATATGCAGTATGTATTGAACAAATAAGCTGTTGTTTCTAATTAAAATTAAATATTATAGTAAAGAATAAGGAGGATATAAAATGCATACCGAAAAAGAATCGGTTACAAAAGCTCATTTTAAAGATTTAATAACTGTGATAAAAAATGAAGGCCTTTTAAGAGCATTTAAATATGATTGGGATGCTACTGTTTACAGATGTCGATATATGCTACAACAATGCAGCTATTACGGTCTTCCGCAAATCAAATTACCAGACATTCCGTTGTCACTTACTAATTAATTGTTCAAGCGCAGGTTGAATAAATTATGGGAGAGGAAAACCAAACCTCTCCCAACCTTTTATCTATAATAATTAATTTATTTTAAATATATAAACTTATAACTCCAAATTATAACATTTGACATTAGACATTTTATTAGAAATTAGATATTATAATTTAGAAATTAAACCTATTAAAACGAAATAATTTTTTTATTTATATAAACTTTTAAAATATTAATTTTTTATGCAATTAGTAATCGTCGAATCTCCAACCAAAGCCAAAACCATTACCAAATTCTTGGACAAATCATACATGGTGGAATCATCTTTCGGCCATATCCGCGATCTGCCGACCAGCGTGATGGGCATTGATATTGATAACAATTTTGAACCGAGCTACAAAGTTCCGGCCAAAGCCAAAAAAACCGTCAGCAAACTGAAAGAACTGGCCAAAAACGCGGATAATGTAATACTGGCAACTGACGAAGACCGCGAGGGCGAGGCTATTGCCTGGCATCTGAGCGAAGCTCTCAAGTTAAAAGCGGACAAAGCCGACCGGATAGTTTTTCACGAGATTACCAAAGGCGCAATTGAAAACGCGCTAAAAAATCCAAGAAAACTGGATATGAAACTGGTTGATGCCCAGCAAGCTCGCCGCGTTTTGGACCGTTTGGTCGGTTATGAATTGTCCCCTTTCCTTTGGAAAAAAGTAGCCAAAGGCTTGTCAGCCGGACGCGTACAATCCGTCGCGGTCAGACTTGTCGTGGAACGGGAACGGGAAAGGCAAAAATTTAACGTGGAAGAGTATTGGTCTATTGTCGCCGATTTGAAGTCGGAAAAATTTCCAGAACTGCCGTTTTCTTCACGGTTAAATAAGGTCAATGGAAAGACTATAGATAAATTGGAAATTAAAAATCAAGATGCAGCGGATATTATTATAAAAAATCTGCAAAATACTGCCTACTCAGTCTCGGCCATAGAAAAAAAGAAGGCTAAACGGAACGCTCCGGCGCCATTTACCACTTCTACTCTGCAACAAACCGCCAATCGCTGGCTCGGATTTTCGGCCAAGCAAACCATGATGGTCGCCCAACAGCTTTACGAAGGCATCGAGATCGCGGGTGAAGGCCACGTCGGCCTGATTACCTATATGCGTACCGACTCGCTCAATCTTTCGGAAAAATTTCTGATTGAGGCCAAAGAATATTTAAAAAATAGTATCGGGGAAAAATACGCGCTCACTACTCCGCGCAAATTCAAGACCAAATCAAAAGGCGCCCAAGAAGCGCACGAAGCGATTCGTCCGGCGGAAATATCTCGCGACCCGGAATTGCTCAAAGAATCTCTTAATTCCAATCAATATAAATTGTATAAATTGATCTGGCAAAGAGCCCTGGCCAGCCAAATGCCCGCCGCAGAAATTGACGTCACCGTAATTGATATTGATGCCGAAAAAAGCGACTACCAATTCCGTGCTAACGGGCAAGTAGTGAAATTTGACGGATACTTGAAGATCTATCCGGAAAAAAGCCAAGAGATAGAACTTCCGGACGTTGTGTCAAATGATAAATTGGAACTTCTAAAATTAAACACAGAACAGCATTTTACCAAGCCGCCGGCGCGCTACTCCGATGCCGGCCTGGTCAAAGCCATGGAACGTTTCGGTATCGGCCGTCCATCTACCTATGCTCCGACTATCGCGACTATAATTGATAGGAATTATGTAAATCGGGACGAAGCCAAAAAATTGGCGCCGACCGATATCGCTTTCGTGGTTATAGACCTTTTGGTCGATCATTTTCCCCAGATCGTTGATTATCAATTTACCGCCAATATGGAAAAAAATTTGGATGACATTGCCGAGGGCGGGACCAAGTGGCAGCCGGTGATCAAAGATTTTTATGATCCGTTCCATAAAAATTTGGAGCTTAAATATAAAGAAATTAATAAAAACGATATTATGCCAGAAGAAAAATCAAACGAAGTTTGCGACAAATGCGGCGCGCCGATGATAATCAAGACGGGCCGTTACGGGAAATTCCTGGCCTGCTCGGCTTTTCCCGATTGCAAAAATATCAAATCGCTCAACGGTAACGGTGGTCCTAATGGAAATGCTGAAAAAAGCGACGAAGTGAAGGAGTTAGAAGAAAAATACAAGGACGAAGTTTGTGAAAAATGCGGATCCTCGATGGCGGTCAAGAACGGACGCTTCGGCACTTTCCTCGGTTGCAGCGGCTACCCGAAGTGCAAAAATATAAAAAACTTGGGCAACCAATCCGGTGGCGGAGGCACCGGCGTCAAATGCCCGAATTGCGCGGACGGCGAGATAGTGGCCAAGCGAAGCCGGCGAGGAATGTTTTATGGCTGCAACAAATACCCGGACTGCAAGACCGCCCTCTGGTCCAAACCCACCGGTGAAAAATGCCCGGACTGCAACGCCCTGATGGTAGAAAACAAAGTCGGTGCCAAATGCTCCAATAAAGAATGCGGGTATGAGAAATAAATTATTCGACTAAACTTATTTTTTTAAAAAGAAAAAACCGTCCCGCGAAAAAAATGCAGGACGGTTTTTGAAATTTTGTTAATTATTAACAATTAACTATTCAAATATTTATTTTGGAATCTGCCTATAAAATAACTTAAAAAAGTTGAAGTATAACATACCAATAGACCCATTTTTCCAAAAAAATGATAACCAACCCATCCGATGAATGATAAGACCGTTAAAGGTATTATTAAGTAGTGGATCAATAACAGGCCAAAGATTTCCTTGTGCCATTTTTGTTTATGCTGCCAAGTAGCTAATTCCATTTTTCAACCTCCTTAACCTTAAGCAGTTTTGAAAGATCTTTAAAGCTTTTAACCTTAACTCTGATTTTACGAGATGTCAATATATATCAAAACTCATGTTTATGGGTCTTGTCAAAATTGCTTAAGATGCTTTTTTCTTCCTTGATTTCTTTTCATTCCTATCCCGAACTATTTCAACCAACTTTTTTATTCCCTCGCCGATCAGTAAAAGATACGACGAGCTATGTTCTATTTTTTCTTTAAAAGCTCTGAACACCTCGTCGATTTTATTTATCCGTTCACGCATTTCTTTGATCACTTGAAACATTTGGCGCGCCATCATAATAAAATAATAAATCAGCCAAGCAAGAATTAGTGACAAAAATATAACTGCGAAAGCAATCGCTAAATTTAAAATATCTTTGCTGGTTTCGATAGACATATATTTATTTATTATTGGTTAAAAAAAACTTATAATTGAAATTTCAATATTCTACTAAATTAAACGTACTTGGTGCAATTTCTAATTTCTAATATCCAATTACTAATAAAATGTCTAATGCTTAATGATATAAAAATTATTTGTTTAATAAATTTGAAATTAGTCATTTGAAATTTTATTAGAAATTAGGAATTAGTTATTAGAAATTAAGAGGATTTTTCTTTCACTGCTTCATCTTTCTCTTCAGCTATAATTTCCTTCCCTTTCTCCGCCTCCGGACCGATCTCAACCTTTATCCCGCCCAGTCTGGCTGTGAAAATATTATAGGCGCCGGCGATGAAGTACCCCATTAAATATCCAAATATCGCCAGAAGCAATGAGACAGCCAATGTAACAACCAGCCCCGCCACACCGTCAAAAATAATTTTTTGTGATAACTGGCGGCTGCCTTGCGCGATGAATGAATCAATTATGGTGGAAATTGCAATACTGACAGTAAATAAAAAACCAATTAATGCATAAATAAGTGCAAAAATTTTTGCCAATGATTTTTTACTTACTTTTTTTATTTCATCCATAAAATCTTCTAATTACGTAATACCGCTTCAAATTTTTCTTTTAAGTGATTAACTAATTCGGTCTGAATATTATCCACTTCAGCGGAAGTTAAGGTCTTTTCGGCCTGATAAGCAATGTGGAAGGCTAAACTTTTTTTACCTGTTCCCAGATTTCCTCCCTCAAAGACGTCAAATAGTTCTACGCTCCTGATCAGCTCATTGAATTTTAATATTTCGTCTCTGAAATCATTATATAATATTTTTTCATTTACCACAAAAGCCAAGTCTCTTATGGCCTGAGGATATCTATCAAATTCTTGAAAAACCAGCTGCCTGTTGGATAAAATTATATTCAATAATTCTCTTAAATTGATTTCTGCGATAATCGTTTCTTTTTTAATATTCAACGACGTCTTGACCAAGTCGTGCAGCTTGGCAATCTGTCCGACATTGGCTCCGCCGGACATTATTGCAGTACTGAAAGCAGAGTCTCCCCAAGCCGGCATTGAAGTGGAGCCGACAAATCGGCAATCCAGGTTTAACTTTTTCAAAAGTGCACATATGGCGCCCTTTACATGGCTAAATTCTTCCGCTATATCCGAACCGGCTGAAATAATACCCAACCTTTTTTCCTGATAAGGCAATTTTTCACCGGTCTTGTCTTTGACCAGGTCTCCGATTATAGACGAGAAGATACTGCCAATCTCAAATAATCGAATATTGGCGAAACGAGGCTGGTTGAACTTAATATTGCTTAATAAATTTGGAGCCAGTGACTGGCGCAGCAAGGTGAATTGTGTGCTGACCGGATTTGCGAGTTTGATATGCGCCGGAATATCCAAACCGAGTTTTTTAAGCTCCTCTTCTCCGACAAATGAATAGTTGTAAGTTTCGTAAAAATCAGTATTTTGCGACAAAACATTTTTTATCTTTCTGATCAATTTCTTTTCTTCGATTGCTTCGGGTGCTTTTATTTCTATCGTTGGCATTTTGGACGGCAATTTTTCATAACCATAAATTCTAATAATTTCCTCCATTAGGTCTTCAGGCAGTAAAATATCTTTGGTAGCCCGCCAACTTGGAACTATTACCTCCAGTTTATTCTCAGCTGGCTTGACTATAAATCCGAGGGACTCAAGTATTTTTGTAACTTGCCCAATCTTAACCTTTTCGCCTATTCTCTTGGCCAGCCATTTCGGATCAAGGATAACAGTGGTTGTTTTGAACTGATAACTGATATGATCAAATATAAAACTGCCTATTCGCGCTTCCGGACAGACCTTTTTGACGAGTTCCATAACTCGTAAAATTGCCGGCATTGTGAGCTCGGGGTCAAGCGCTTTTTCATATCGAGCCGAAGCCTCGGTGCGCAGTCCAAGGCGCTGGGATGTTTTACGGATAGTAGAAAATTCAAAATTGGCAGATTCGATTATTATTGACTTGGTCTTTGAACTGATCTCGCTCATTGCTCCGCCCATCACTCCGGCGATAGCGATCGGTTTTTCGCTATCGGCAATGACCAAGTCGCTTGGAAGTAATTCTCTCTTGGTGCCGTCAAGTGTTTCGATATTTTCTCCCGGTTTAGCGCAACGGATTATTATTTTGTCAACCAGATTTTTATCAAAAGCGTGCAGCGGCTGTCCCAGTTCCATCATTACGAAATTTGTGATATCCACGATATTATTTATCGGCCGAATGCCGATAGCCACCAGTTTTTCTTCTATCCACTTGGGTGAAGGCATGATTATAATATTTTCAATAGATACCGCCGTATATCTGGGGCAAAGGTCCGGATCAAGTACTTTGATATCCAATTGCTCTTCGCCAAATTTTATTTCGGCCAAACTATTGTTTATATCAATAAAATGTTTTAACGGCCGGAATTTTGACTGGGTAATAGCGGATATTTCCCTGGCTATTCCATAATGCGACAAGAGGTCCGGACGGTTTGTCAAAGACTTGTTGTCCACTTCAAAAACTATGTCATTGATATTCAAGTATGAAGAAAAGTTCTTGCCGATCTTGGCTTTGTCATCCAGTATCAAAATACCGCTATGATCTTCTCCCAATCCCAGCTCGTCCTCAGCGCATAGCATCCCCTCGGATTTCTCTCCCCGCACCTCCGTTTCTTTTATTTCCATTCCATTGGGTAGTACCGCACCCGCCAAAGCCACCGGTACCAGCTGGCCCGGCTTGATATTATCCGCTCCGCAGACGATATTCAATTTGCGCTCTCCGATATTCACCACGGCAAGCAATAAACGGTCGGCATTGGGATGTTTTTTCACCTCAAGTATTTTGCCGACGATAATATTTTTAAATTTGTCAGACTGTCTAACCACATTTTCCACCTCCACGGTACGCAATGTAAGTTTGGCGGCCAATTCCTCCGCCGTCAATTTACGAGGCAAGTCCACAAATTCTTTAAGCCAATTAAGTGATAAATTCATAAATCATATAACATTTAACATGTATCACATATCATTTTGATGTGTCCATATTAAGTGCTTTAAATTATTTTTGTTATGTGATACGTGATATGTGCTACATGATCATACTTCATTCGGCACATCCACGAACTCCACCGCAACTTTGAATTTCTTAGCGATCAATTTTCCCAAATTCTGTATTCCCAATTTTTCCGTATTATAATGTCCGGCGGAAATAAAATTTTTACCTGTTTCTTCAATCTCTCTAACTAAATTTTCTCTTATATCTCCACAAATATATGTGTCTATTCCTTCTTTTATTGCATCGAAAAATTCGGGTGACGCTGCTCCACTGACTATTCCGACTTTCTTAACAATATTCGAACCTGCTTTAATAACATAGGAATTCGTACCAATTTTTTTATTTATATTTTCTATAAATTTTTTCAATTCAATTGGCTTCTTGTATTCCCCAATAAATCCGATGTTCCCATAATGAGCTGTAGCAATAAGCCCTATTTTATTAAGTCCCAATAGCTTTATCAAGCTAATGCTATTTCCAATTCCGGGATGCGCATCTAAAGGCAAATGAAATCCTAATAAACTAATATTATTTTCTAAAAGCAATTTAATTCTATTTTTCATAAAACCATGTATTTTCGGCATCTTGCCAAAATCATCTACAAATATTCCATGATGCACCATTATCATCTGCGCTTTTTTCGCTATCGCCGCTTCGATCAATTTTTTTGAAATCGTAACCCCGGTAATTATTTTTTCCACCTTTTCCGCTCCTTCGATCTGAAGCCCATTCACGCAAAAATCCTCAAAGTCCTTCACCTTCAAATACTCCTCACAAAACTTTACAATTTTATCCCTATTAACTGATGCCATATTTTTATTAAATAAATTTTGATACGTGATACGTGTTATGTGTTACGTGATCCTAGAATTGTTCCAAAAATCTCATATCACCGCTATTGAATAACCGTACATCCTCGATTCCATATTTCAACTGCGCCAGGCGGTTGAGTCCGAAACCGAAAGCAAATCCGGAATATATTTCCGGATCAACGCCGCCGGCTCTGATGACATTAGGATGAACCATGCCGGCGCCGACGATCTCCAACCAGCCGGAATATTTGCATAGCCGGCAACCCTCGCCTTGGCACATATAGCAGGTCACTTCGCCGTTCATACCGGGTTCCACGAACGGATAAAATTTTGGGCGCATTCTAAATTTGGTATTTTGACCGAACAGAAACTTGGCTGTTTCCTCGAGCAGAGCTTTCATGTTACTAATACTGATATCTTTATCGAGCATCAGCCCTTCCACTTGATAAAAAGTATGTTCATGGCGGATGTCGGTCGCCTCTGAGCGAAAACAGCGGCCGGGTACAATGCATTTTATCGGCGCGCCGTATTTTTCCATAGCTCTGATTTGCATCGGCGAAGTGTGCGTGCGCATCACCATGTCAAAATCGCCGTCTTTATTTTTCTGGTCAATATAAAACGTATCTTGCATATCGCGCGCCGGATGAGTCTTTGGGATATTGAGCGCTTCAAAATTATAATAATCGCTTTCCAGCTCCGGCCCGTCCAGCACCATAAACCCAAGCGAAGTAAAAAAATCTTCTATTTCGTTTTGGATCAAAGTAATCGGGTGTAAATGTCCGGAGGTAAATTTTTGCCCGGGCAATGTGACGTCTATGAAGTTTGATTTGGCTTTACCATTTCCCAAAATCTTTATTTTCGCTTCTTGAAATTTCGCTTCCAGTTCTCTCTTGATCTCATTAGCGGCCTGGCCGATGGTTTTTTTGTCCGCCTCGGACAATGCCTGGATATTTCGCAGTATCATAGTGAGTTCACCCTTGCGGCCCATAATTTTTAGCTCCAGCTCACGCCAGATATTTAAATCTGAAATCTCTTCCAGTTTTTTTATAGTTTCATTTTTAATTTTTATTATTTTATCGATCATAATTATTTTTGCTATAGCTAATTAAAAAAAATTCAAAGACAGTGAGTCCGATAGCCAGGAACAAGATATTCATCCAGTTAAAAAGGTTCTTGGACAAGAGATACAATGCGGCAATAATTATAAATGAAAAAAGAAATGACTGGCGAAAAGCGTCCCGCACCGAGCGGAAAACCAGGTCGCGCTTGAGTGCGATGAATCTGATCAGAAATCCAATCAGCGCGAACGTACCGGTCAAAGCCAAGAATAAACAGGCGTAAAACAAAGCAAATCCCGCCCAGTTCGTCACCTCCGGGTCAACCGTCCACACTACATATCCAAAAGAGACGTAGCAGATCAGCGTGGCGATAGCCATTATAATAATGTATAATTTTAAACTCATAAGAAAAAGTTATAATAAAATTATTAATTTTATTCTACCACCTTTACCCCAATTTTTCAAGTTAGATACTTTATCCTCTTAACTTTCTCTGCGCCTAATTTTTTATTGATTTCTCTGATAAAATCTTCTTCTTTGAAGCGGAATTCTTGTGCAGAAATCGGGGAAGCAAATTTAATCGCCAGCGCGCCGTTCTTGATATATTGCGGTGTCATTTTGGAGGATAATTCCGCATGAAAAAGAAGGCCGATCACCTCCCCGGCCGCGTTCACCGCATTAACCGCCCCGACATGAGCGCCGATCCCGGCACGATTGACAGAGCTGTTTAATAAATTTTTTAAATCAAAAAGCATATTTATTATTTTCCGTTAGTTCTAAACTCGCAAATCGTCTTGAAATCGCAATATGCACAGAGAAAACCCGGTTTGGGTGGGAACTCGCCTTTTTTCATTTCGTCAATGGTCTTGAATATTTCAATTTTTAATTTCTCAATATCTTTATCAGTAGCTTCAAATGACAGTTTTTCACCGGTCTCAAGATAATAATAGCTTAAGCTCTTGACTTGTTTCTGCAACAATTCTTCTATGGCTAATTTGTACAAGATCAACTGCTTCTTACCGTCAAAATCAAGCTTACTTTTCGGCGCACCGGTTTTGTAGTCAACTATTTCCAGGCTACCATCACTGAGTTCGTCAATGCGGTCGACAGAACCGGTAAAAAGATAATCGCCAACTTTGATATTGAATTTCTTTTCCAAAAACAAAACTTGTGGCCAGCCCTCCGCCCCGTATTTTTCAAAAAAATTAACGAGCATTTCGTGGCCTTTCTTTTTATATTCCTCTCTTTGCTCCTTGCTCGCGTATCCATCATCCTCCCAATGCCGGTCATAAATTTTGAGCATCTCTTCTTTTCTTGGAATCAACTTTTCGGATTTGGAAGAAAACAAATCCTGTTGTTTTTTCTCGATCAAGAGCGACCCGAAAAAATCATACAATGTATTGTGCATCACTTTGCCGAAGATAAAACTAATTTTTTCCAAGACTGGAATGCCAAGGATAAAATTAAGCTTGTATTGAAATGGACAATTATTAAATGCTTCTATCTTTGAAAAAGAAAATTTGTCCGGAAAATATTCCATTATATATACGATCTTTTTGTCCTGTCCCATCATCTCCAAGTCCCGAGTCAAATCATTCTCTTTTTTAACCTTTCTAACACTTTTAACATCTTCTTCTGGTGCTAACACCCCTGCTTCAATCAAAAATTTTGACGGTTTTTTATCTCTCGCCCCGCCGTAGTCCTTGGCGCTCGTCAGATATAATCTTTCTTTGGCGCGGGTCAGGGCGACATAGAATAACCGCCTTTCCTCCTCGGTATGAATATCCCCTTCCGGCAGCCTTTCGCGCACCAGCGCGTCCGGGATGGAGATCTTTTCTGAACGCGCTATGGTCGGAAATTTTTTGTCCACCATATTAACGATAAATACATTTTTGAATTCCAGTCCTTTGGCCGCGTGAACAGTCATGACCTTGACCGCTTCTTCGTCGTCGTAGTCAAATCGGATAGACCCGGTCTCGCCTGCTTCAATTTCCATATCGAGCGCCGTTACCAGGTCCTTGAGTTTGACATTACCGAGGTCCTGCTCCATCGTCTTAATTTTTTTGTAGAATTGATTGAGATATGAATACATTTCTACATCACGATCAAAATCTAAATGCTCTGTTAATCCAGAGTCGTAAATAAAATTTACCAAAATTTTGGAAGTTTTTTCACTTTTAGCTAGAGTGGAATGTTTGGAGACAAGTTGCATCAATTTATTGATATGTACAATGGATTCGGCGGTAACGTTCGGAACTGCTTCAATATTTTTGAGCGCCTCATACATTGACCAGACTTTATGCCGGGCAAATTTATTGATATTAATAACATCTTCGTGGCTGACTTTGAATTGTTCCATGCTGAGCACTCGGTAGAGCGCGGATGACTCGTGATAATTGTCTAAAAGCTTCAGATACGCCACCAAATCCATAACTAACGGTTTAAGATAAAGCCCTTTGTGCGATACGAATTGGTTCGGTATCTTCAAAATGGTCAGCTCATTAATGAATTTTTCCGCCGTATCATTGGCGCGCACCAATATGGCAAAATCCGACCACTTGCTTTCCTGATCTTGATTTTTTATATTCAATATTTCCAGAGCCACCCCCCGCGCTTCATCATCGCCTGTGGCAAAATCGAGATGTTTTATTCCGGCCTTGATCTTTGTCTCGGATAACAATTCTTTTTTGATGCCAAGTTTGACTTCCAGACGATTAGGATCATTATGCTTGATAAATTCGTAAGCTTTGTCCAATATCAATTGCCCGGAACGATAATTCTTGGTCAGCACTATCTCCTCGGTCTCGGGATAGTCGTCCTTGAACTGCATAATATTTGACAGCGACGCCCCGCGGAATTTATAAATACTCTGATCATCATCGCCAACGACAGTTAAATTGTTGTGCGGCCGGGCTAACATTTTGATCAACTCATATTGCGCCCAATTGGTGTCTTGAAACTCGTCCACCATAATATATTTGAACTGCTCCTGATATTGCTTCAAAATATTCAGCCGTTCATTAAAAAGTTTCAAAGTATAAGAAATCAAATCTCCAAAATCAAAATACCCTTTATCTAAGAGAAGTTGGTTGTATGTGTGGTAGGCGTTTGCAAGCTCGATAATCCGGCCAGCCTCCATATCATCTGCTAATTCATATTGATTCGGTTCATTATTTTTCTGATTTTTGGATTTGGATTTTGGGATTTTATTGAAAATTGGAAATTGGAAATTGGAAATTAAATCGCCACCAGCAAGCATCCCGTCTCCATCCTGCCTAAGCTCTTCCGCAAAATTAAGATATTCACTTGGACTAATATTCTCATCTTTCAACCGCGAAAAATGCCGCAGTAGTTCGTGGATAAACTTGGTCGGATTCCCAAGCGGACGATAATAATCAAGATCAAATTTATCCAGATTTTTCCGCACCAAAATCCACTGGTCGGTCTGGGTCAAGATCTTGAAATCCCCGGGAAGACCAATGTCCAGAGCGTTTTCCCTCAGTATTCGTTCGCAAAAGCCGTGGAATGTTGAAATCCAAATATCAAAATAACCCATTGGGAGTAGCCGATCCGCCCGCTCCTCCATCTCTCCAGCCGCCTTTTCTGTAAAAGTGGTGATCAATATCTCGTCCGGTTTGGCCAGTTTATTATCAATTAAAAATAATAACCGCTCTACGAGCACGGTTGTCTTCCCTGTCCCAGCTCCAGCCACAATCAACAATGGCCCCTGCTTATGCTCCGCTGCCCTCTTTTGCTCATGATTTAATTTTGTAGAATTATCTTGCATCTTAAAATAAACATTACTCAAAAAATTTATTGTATTAACTTAATTAGACACTTTATTTTGTCATTCCGGCCCCCGAGCCGGAATCCAGGAGTTGACCGCAAAACCGTTGATTATCTTTTGAAGGTTATAGCAGTACGCACCTTTACCTCCTGGATTACCGCTTTCGCGGGAATGACAAAATTAAAACTTTAATATTTTCTGAAATTCTTTTTTCTCCTTAAACGGCCCGATCACCGCCAGATTTAAATTCTTCGGCTGAAAAATTTCCTTGGCCACCTTCCTGATCTCCGCCGGTTTGATCGCGCGGATCTTTTTCAAAAACTCTTCCGGCGTTTCGATCTTCGGCGCATTTTGCTTCGTGCGTTTCAAAGTCAGGTTCATCACCGCCTGCCGGCCGTACCAATTGGCGATATTGTCGGATGCTTCCAGTTGGATGACAGTGCGTCCGCAGATAAGGTCAATGTTTCGTTCAATTTCTTCTTTGGTGATTAGTTCAGTGGAAATCTTTTTGTATTCTTTCAAAATTATTTCAATCGCTTGCTTCACCTTGGCCACCGGCACGCCTGCGGTAGTGGTGATATAGCCGGAATCGGTATAAAACTCCGTGCCGGTACGCACATAATAGGCAAGGCCATTCCGCTCGCGCAGATTATAGAACAATCGCGAACTCATTGATCCGCCAAGGACGATAGAAAAAAATTTGATTGCCAGTTTATCCGGATAATTATAAGAGGCCGTATGCGCACCAAGCGAAATATGGGCCTGATCGGTTTTTTTATATAACAATTTCACTTTCGGCGCGCTCAGTTTTATCTTGACCGCTTCTTTTTCTCTGAAGCCCTGGCCTGACTTGTATCCTCCCATATATTTATCCACCATTTTCGCCATCCGGCTGTTCACATTTCCAGCCAGACAAATGATCGTATTTTTGGTGTTGTACTGTCGTTTGAAATATTCCGTGAATTGTTCACGGCTGAAATTCTTGATATTCTCTTTAGTTCCAATCGTCTCCCAGCCGGCCGGGATATCGCCATACAAACATTCTTCAAATACATCCTCGATATGCATCATCGGATTATCCTCGTACATATTTATCTCTTCAATTATCACTCCTCTCTCCCGGTTTATCTCATCCGCGTCAAACTTGGAATTGATAATCATATCGGACAAGATATCCACGGCAATCTCAAAATTGTTGGCATCCACCTTGATCCAATAACCGGTATATTCCTTGGATGTAAAAGCATTAAATTCACAGCCGAGCTTGTCCAGTTCGCTGGATATGCCAATCGCGGTCGGACGCTTGGCAGTCCCCTTAAAAAACATATGTTCAAGAAAATGCGATATGCCGTTATTATTCCGGCTTTCATACTTGGAGCCGGCCCCGATCATTATGAGTATTGTCGCCGCCTTGGTCCCCTTGACCGGCGCGGTAATTAGATTTATCCCATTTTTTAACTTTGTATTCTGAAACATAATCGTTTTATAAAAATAACCGCGCCATCCGCCCTGAATTTTTACAAACCATTCACCAAGCAGAAAATGCGCGTATTTAATTAATAAATTTTGTATTTAATTCATCTTATTACTTCTCATATTCCTTTATGGCCTGCAAAACCTTTGAATCATCCTTGAGTGGTTCCATAAAGAGTACTTGCGAGCGGACCACGTCCATAGTGCCGGTCGGCTCGTGGGTTTCCTTGCCCCGCTTTACCAGGCGCAAGCTTCCTTCCTCGGTTTTTTCTCCGCTCGCGGCATTTTTCATGTCATAATCATAATAAACATTGGTCACCACTACCGGATCGGATTTGAGATCGCTGATCTGTCCGTAATAAACCTCATTATTGGCCAGCTTGACGGCATACCATTTGAAATCCTGTGTTTCCACTACGACCGGATTAGTATTATTCTTTGTTTCAACCGGCGGTTGTTTGCCTTTGCGGCCGACCAGATAAAAAATAGCGATAACCACCAATAAGGCGCCAACTCCGAGCAGAATCCTCTTGATCATCGCTTCGTTCAAGCGAGGAACATTAGGCCGATTGAATTTTTGAAATTCTTTTTTCGGCAAATCTTTTTCCGGCTCAAAAACCTTATCTGTTGGCTTGGCTTTGTAAGGCTGGCCAAACTGTCTAATCTGCATAGGGTTCGACTGATCCGGTCTTGAAGCCGGACGGCCAAACTTGTCTTTTAAATTAACTGTTTCTTTATAATCATTTGACATAAGAATATTGATAAAAAATAATACATCCTCTTACTAATTTATAACTTATTTTTAATGTTTTGTAAATAAGCGGAAACTTTTGATTTTTCTTGGTCAAGTATTAAAATTACGCCCAAAATAAACCAAAAAAACAAGACACCAAAATGAATGCTCCAGGGCCAATGATCCGATACCATTAATATTACGAGCGACATCAAAATTGCCGTCCCATAATGATTTTTTTTATTAAATAAATGATATCCTAACCATCCTAAAAATCCTAACCATCCTAAAAATCCTACCACTCCAATCTCTCCCCAGACCAGCAAAAAAACATTATGCACCGGCTGATAACGCCAAACCGATTGGCCGGGATAAATATTAAAAAGCGACAGCCCATAATTACCAAGCCCTGTGCCGATCAGCCAATTTCCTTTAATTATCTTTTTAAAATCACCGTAAGAGTCAACTCGCTCCTCAAAAGATTTTATTTCCAGCCTCGTATCTTTGGAAAGTCTTGTCAAGGTCAGATCGCTATACAAATTAAATAAAACAAATATCAAAACACCGCCGGACAGCAAGATCATAAAAAGCCCTTTTTGTAAAAATAATCTTTTTGTTATTAGAAATATCGTCAGCAAAAAAATTATCCCACAAAGCAGAGCCGCCCAAGCCCCTCTTGAGAAAGTGAAGAAAAGCGAAGTAAGAAGTAAGAAGTAGACAGTAAATAATAAATATTTAAGTTTAAAATTTCCAATTTCCAATTTCCAAATATTTTTTTGCGCAATCAATAATAACAACAGAAGCAAGCTAATTACCAACATCCCTCCTAAAACATTCGGGTGATCCATTCCGCCATACGCCCGGAGCCATCGTTCGCCGTTTAGGGTTTCAATTACCGAAACTCCCAGATCAAATGGATTGTGCAGGGCCAGCCCTAACCATTTACTTCCAAAACTGGTTTGGCTAAGGAATTGCCAGATGCCAAGGACAGCCTGCAATGTAGCGCCGGAAATAAAGCTTAATAATAAATAAAGTTTATTAAATTCGATGCTGGTTATAGCCCAAAGAATAAATACACCCGACAATAAACGCAAAAATATATAACCGGCCAACATTTTGTCCGTAGCGACAAAAATTGAAAAAAATGAAGATAACAAAAAAATTCCCAAAAATATTATAAAGTATTTGTTTTCAATAGCTGAACCAGCCTTTATTGCAACCGATCGTTTCTTCAAGAACTGCCAACCAACCGTTATTAATAAACAAATCAAAATAATATCAGTATAATATAAACTATAAGTCCCATATTCCCAAACCCCGCCGCTCAAAATCCCTTCCTTAATAATCCAACGAGTTTGCAGCGGCAGGAAAAAAGCAAAGGCATAAATAATATTTTCAATTACTTTTTCAATCTTAATTTTATTTAAAAATTTTACATTTATCATTAGACGTTTTGTTATCCGCCAGAGGCGGATCCGCCTCTGGCGGAGAAATTAGATATTAGAAATTAGAAATTAAACATCTTTTTACCCTCAAAAATAATATATATTTTCTAAAATTGTTTTACCCTAGCACTCCACCTTTTATAATACTCTTCCCGCCGGTCATTAACGTGCATTTTTAAAATATTATCATTTATCACCACCCGCGTATCTATATTCATCAAGTATTTCAAGGTAACAGGCAGGCGTTTTAATTGCCAGTTCTTCACATACTTTTCCAATCCGCTGAAAAACATTTCTATTATATCAAAATAGAAAGACGAGATATCGGCGTGAACTCCCCGACGTTCTGAGGCCACGACCGACGACCAATTGGGCAAATAATCGTATATCCAGCCATTCTCTTGAATTAATTTTTGATAATAACCTCCCGTGTCGTAAATTGGACAAAGCGAAGCAAGCCAATAATGAAAATATATATCATCCGGCCTCGTCTTGTATTTTTCCAAATTCATAACGTTCGTGCTCAAAAAAAAGCTCAGACAAATTTTATTTTTCTCTGCCCCGGGTCGCGGCCGCCAGCCGAAAATCTGCGCGATAGAGGCGCAAAAAAATCTGGTCAGCCAAATTTTTCCGGGGCTGGTAACAATAAACAGATCAATATCACCGTCTTCGTGAGTATTGTTCGCGCCCATGATATTTCCCACCGCGATCATTTTTACCCATGGTGCGTATCGAAAAATTCGCACCGTACGCCCGGCTCGTTTGAATTTATCAATTGCGATATTATAACGATCGCGCCTGACCTCAAAAATTTCCACTCGGCCGCGCATAAACCAATACCCGTTTTTTTCTTTAATCAATTTTTCATTTTTCAAAACTTCCAATGCTGATAAAACTTGAATATACTCACATTTAATATTCAAAAATTGCCAAATCTCAAACCCGGTCAGCGGACAATCAAACAAGTCAAAAAAAGCAATCGTCTCCCTGATTGCCCTTTTTATACTTGGATTTATATTTATAATTTTCATATTTTACCAAATCTGTAAAAAATAATGTGACCACTGACTAATAATTCCTAAATTATAATTCCTAATTTCTAATAAAATTATTAATGTCTAATGACTATTATAAAAAGAATAATTTTTGACATTTGATATTTTATTAGAAATTATAATTTAGAAATTAGAAATTCATTATTCTGCCTTCGGCTTATCCAAGAGCGCCGCTTCAATCTCTACCTCGCCGCCGGCGATCCGCACCACGTCCTTGTCAATCATAGCGAATTTTTTGTACGCCTCGTTGTAATGGCTAACTGTCGTCCCGAGCGTTGCTCCCATCTTTTTCATATAATCTTCGTAGGCTATGATATGGGACCGCAATTTTTCCACGTTGGACATGATGGATTTGGCGTTCTCCTCAATCTGCATGGCACGCAGGCCTTGAAGTACAGTCTGTAAATAAGCGAGAAACGAAGTTGGAGATACAATTATCACTTTCTTATCTCTAAAGGCGTATTCAATCAGGTCACGCGTATTTACTTGTACCGCACCCACTTTATTGATTAAGAGATCGTAATAGATGGCTTCGGACGGAATGAACATAAAAGCAAAGTCCATGGTATTCTCGTTGGGTTTCACGTATTTTGAAGTTTCATCAATTCTATTCTTAAGATCTTGTTTGAACTGCTTTTCTAACTTCTCCCGCGTTTCAGACTCGGTGCAATTTAAAATCCGTTCATATGTCTCTAAGCTGAATTTGGAATCAACCGGAATGACTTTGTCTTTTACAAAAACGACCGCGTCCACAATAGTGCCGTCCTTGAAGGCGTATTGCATCTGGTAGGAATTGGGCGGCAAAACATTTTTCAAAGTTTCCTCCAGGAAATATTCGCCAAGCACTCCGCGCTGTTTGGGATTCTTTAAAATATCCTGCAAGTTCTGCAGCTGGGCGGAAAAATTTACCACCTGCTTGTTAGTCTCGTCCAATTTAGTCAATTTCTCGGTCACATCGGAAATTATCTTGGCGGACTGGCCGGATATCCCCTGCATAATCTTGGTCGTCTGCCCAAAATGCTCCTGCGTCGCACGATGCGTTTCCGCCAATTTTGCATCCATTGTCTGGCGCATATCCCTGTTTTGTTCTGAGAGCTGTTGCAATCTTTCCATCATGGCCGCCAGCTTGTCGCCGTCGCCCGAATCTTTTTTGCGAAGTAGCAGGGTAATTATGGCAATAACCGCCAATATTAAAAAAATTAAAAAAACCAAAATAAAGCTATTTTGCATAAATTTATAATTAAAATTACTACCTTATTTTAACAATAATTAATAAGAATCGCAAGAAAAAAAGCTATTTATTAAATAGCCTGATTAATAACCAAAATTATAAAACCTTACTTATTTGAACTAATTGTTTTGTTATCTTTTTTTTCTTCTAATATTGTTTTATTGCCCATACTTGACTGTAGCCCCATAAAAATGGCCATAATTATCTTTAGCGTAAAAGTAATAACTATTTTAAATATTTTTATTATTTTTTTCATACGTTAAATTTAAAAACTTTTCAAACAATTATTTGACGTACACAAATTTTCTAAATTATTTTTATTCCTACATTATATAAATATAATTTATCAAATTTTAGTAATTTTTTCAATGGTTGTTATTTAAACCAAGAAATAATCTGCTGATTGACTTTTTTGATTTTTTATGATAAAAATGAGCTATGCTCTTTTTAATTTAAATGTAATTCAAAAGGAAAGGAGATGGTGAGTGCGATGCCAGATTCTGAAATTTGCTTGCGCCTAGAGTTAATCACCTTTATCAATTTTGTATTGCAAAAATATGAGGCTGGCGGATTGTTAATTATTTCAGTCAACGACATTTACCCAGATTCGATTGTAAAAGATGTAATGTCTGGTTTTAGAAGAAGGGGCTGGAAAATAAAAAAAGAGCCCGGCGAAAAAAAATATATATTTTCTAATTAAAAAATAAAAGGGCAAAATTGTGCTCTTTTTTTTATTTTATAAAAGATGGCGTTGACATTTTATAATATATATGTATAATATAAATATTAAAATCAAATACTCACCTTTTATAAAATCCCTGATTTAAGGTGGTCGGGGAGCTTCCCTCGGGAGGTTAGGAGTCTTTTTTTATTTGTTACGATATTGGCAAATATAAAATAAATATATGACTGAAGATAATAACAATCTAAATACCGCTGATGAAGCCAGCCGGGAAGAATTCAAACTTTTACTTGATAAAGACAGCATCAAGGTGCCACAAATTGGCGATACTGTCATCGGAGTGGTTTTGTCCGCATCTAAGGCTGAAGTCAGGCTGGATATAAACGGCATCCTAAGCGGAGTGGTGCGCGGACAGGAGCTTTATGAAGAAGCGGATGAGTATTCCGGGTTAAAGCCGGGCGATGAAGTTGAAGCGACCGTGATAGACGTGGAAAACGAGAACGGCGAGCTTGAGCTGTCTTTCCGTTTTGCCGGACAGGAAAAAGCTTTGCAAGGCTTAAAAAACGCTTTCAATAATAAAACCAATATCAGGGTCAAAATTGTGGACGCGAACAAGGGCGGACTGCTCGCGAATTTTGCCCAAATTGCCGGATTCTTGCCGGTATCGCAATTAGCACCGGAAAATTATCCCAGAATAAACGGCGGGGATAAAGGAAAAATTTTGGAAAAACTCCGCTCTTTTATCGGTAAAGAGATGGAAGTCAAGGTAATTAACCTGGATGAAAAAGAAGACAAAATTATTTTTTCGGAAGAAGAAGCATGGAAAGAAAAGCAAAAAGATATTATTTCCAAATACCAAGTAGGCACGGTAGTGGAAGGCGATATCACGGCTGTGACTGATTTCGGCGTATTTGTCACCTTTGGCGAAAATTTGGAAGGCCTGATCCATATCTCCGAGCTCGCTTGGCAGAGAATTGACGACCCGTCCGATCTCTATAAAGTCGGTGAAAAAATAAAAGCGGAGATCATTAATGTGGACGGTTCAAAAATATTCTTGAGTGCCAAAAAATTAATGGCCGACCCGTGGGAAAATGTCGGGGACAAATTCAAGATCGGCCAAAAGGTCAAAGGCACGGTGCTCAAAGTAAATCCATTCGGATTATTTATCAAATTGGATGACGATATTCACGGCCTCGGCCATATCAGCCAGCTCTATCTGGAGCCGAACCAAAAAATTAATGACGTTTATCAAGCTGGCCGGGAAGAAGAATTCACCATCATTACTATTGAACCAAAAGATCACCGCCTGGGACTTGCAGCCGGAAAAAAGGAAAAGGAAGACACAAGCGAAGAAAAGGAAGAGAGAAAAGAAAAGCCGGTAGCCAAAGAACCAAAAGAAGAAGATAAAAAAGATAAAAAGAAAACCAAGGATGTGAAAAAAACTGCTAAAAAAGAAAAGAAAGAACCGGAAGCAAAAAAAGTAGAAAAAAAGCCGAAGAAAGAGAAGGAAGAGAAGAAAAAAGAAAATAAAAAATAAGAAAAGAAGTATAATACAAAATACGCCCCGCAAAATGCGGGGCGTATTTTTTGTTTGTATAAATTACAATCATAGTATTTACAAATCATAATTAATTAACTATAATCATTATATTAATCCTACTAATCTATAATTTTAAAATTAATCATAACATTACAAATATGAAGAATTTAGTTAAAAATCTCCTGATATTTTTTGGGGTATTTCTATTGATCGCCGCGATATTCGGCGGCATTGACCGCTTCAGCCAAAAAGAAACCAAGGTCGGTATAGAAGCAATGGTTAGCCAGATCAATAAAGATGAGGTGTCTAGTATCTCGGTGGAAGGCAGTACATTGAAGGTCAAGCTGAAAAATGGATCCGAAGAAACCGTAAAAAAAGAGATTGGGGAATCTCTTTCGCAGCTACTCTCTAATTTCGGCGTGGATAAAGCCAAGCTGGCAAATATCAAAATCGATGTCACGGAAAATGAGGGACTGGATTTTTGGCTGGCGACCATCCTGCCGTTTCTTCTGCCATTTCTCTTAATCGGAGCTTTTATTTATTTTATGATGCGCTCGGTCACCGGCGCCAATTCCCGCGCGTTGAGCTTTGGCCAATCTCAGCCTAAGGAATTTACCAAGGACACTAAAGACAAAATTACTTTTCGGGATGTGGCCGGGGTTAAGGAAGCCAAAGAGGAACTGAAAGAGGTGGTGGAATTCTTACAAAATCCAAAAAAATTTTTGGACTTGGGTGCGCGCATTCCGCGCGGCGTCTTGTTGCTGGGCAGCCCGGGTACCGGCAAAACCCTCTTGGCGCGAGCCGTGGCCGGCGAGGCCAATGTGCCTTTTTTTCATATTAGCGGTTCTGAATTTGTGGAAATGTTCGTCGGGGTTGGAGCGTCCCGGGTACGTGATCTCTTTAAGCGGGCCAAAAAAAATACACCTTGCATTATTTTTATTGATGAAATTGACGCGGTCGGCCGTATGCGTGGCGCCGGACTCGGCGGTTCGCACGATGAGCGCGAACAAACCTTGAACCAGATTCTGGTTGAAATGGAC
>Ga0315268_10000408_pt1 | contig 50505 bp, 42 predicted proteins | sample C1_top_MG_FD_204535 | JGI IMG/M metagenome (GOLD analysis project Ga0315268, IMG submission 204535) | Sediment microbial communities from Yellowstone Lake, YNP, Wyoming, USA - C1_top | ecosystem: Environmental > Aquatic > Freshwater > Lake > Sediment | place: USA: Wyoming | collected 2017-08-01 | reverse complement strand
GAAGCGTGCGCCAGGTCAATGATCACCCGCTTGTCATTCATCCGCCGGACAAGTTCCCGCCCCAGCGGCGTCAATCCGCCCTTCGCAACCCCCGCCGAAGAGCCCGCGAACTCATCATCGAAAAAATGCGTCAGCGAAATGACCCGATAACCCGCGTCGTAGAGCCGCTCCAGATTTTCCAGCTTGCCGCCTAGCGCATGCGCCCCTTCAATTCCCAGTATCCCCGCCGTTTTCACCGCGCCCGCTTTGCGCTCCGCCAGATAGACCTGCAAATCGCGCGCAGTGCGAATCGCTACAAAACGTCCGGCAGAGCCGGCCACTGTGTCATCAAATCGGCTTGCGAGAAACAACGCCCGCTCGGTCAGGTTGTTCCAGGTGCGCGGAGGCCAGTGCTGCGCCAGCGCCAGCCAAATGATTGTGTCCGAATCGGCGGAGTTCCGCTCATAGTTCAGCCCGCGCGGCGTTTTGGTCACCGCCGTAAAAATTTGCACCGCCACGCCGCCCTCGATCATCCGCGGCACGTCCACATGCCCGCGCGATCCGCGCACCGTCAGATCCCGCCCCCACAGCAGCGAATCGGCGTGCAAGTCCGCAACCCGCAGCGTGCCATGCAGCGCCGCGGCCTCTTTCCGCAAAACGCCGGACTGCGCGCCCGTCAGCCGGTTCATTCTGCGTTCCACCAGCGGCGGAACCGCCACGAAAAACAAAATAAGCAAAACGATCAATGCCAGCACGACGTTGCGCGCCGTTTTCTTCATGACACGAGCCTGCCTTCCCTCGGGTCTCTACTCCCACTTCCACCCGGCGAACTGTTCGCGTAGCGCGATCTTGTTGAATTTCCCCACGGAGGTGCGCGGAATGGCCGCGAGAAACACCACCGCCTCCGGCAACTGCCACTTAGCGAACGTTTTTCCCAGGAACGCCCGCAACTCCTCCGCGCTCGCCGCCGCCCCCTCCTTCAGCACCACCGCCGCCAGCGGCCTCTCCAGCCATTTCGGATGCGCCACGCCAATCACCGCCGCTTCCTTCACCGCCGGATGATTCATCAGCGCATTTTCCATGTCCACCGAGCTGATCCACTCCCCGCCCGATTTCACCAGGTCTTTCGCGCGGTCCACCAGCTTCAGGCAGCCCTCTTCGTCCATTGTTCCGATGTCCCCGGTGCGGAACCATCCGTCGGCGCTCCAGCGCTCGCTCTGCTCCGGCGCGTTGTAGTAGCTCGCGGCAATCCACGGCCCACGCAGTTCGATCTCTCCCGGCGTCGCGCCGTCCCACGGCGCTTCCTGGCCGCCCTCTCTCCTGATGCGCATTTCGACGAACGGCATGGGATATCCCTGCCGGGCAAATACTTCGTACTGCTTTTCTTTTGGCCAGCTCTGCATCCGCGGCTTGAGGTAGCTGGACGTGGCCATGGGGCTTGATTCCGTCAGTCCCCAGCAATGCTCCAGATAAATTCCAAAGCGGTCCAGCCGGCGAATCAATTCCGCGGGCGGCGCCGCGCCTCCGGTCAGTACCCGCATCCCCGGAGGCAGTTTCCACCGCCCGGGATGCTTTTCCAGCGCGTCGCCAATTCCGATCAACACCGTGGCGATTCCCGCGAATCTCGTCACCCGCTCCTGTTCGATCAGGTCCAGCAGCCCTTCCGGCTCCAGGTTCGGCCCCGGAAGGACCAGCCGCGCCCCGAAAATAGCCGTCGCATAGGGCAGCCCCCAGGCGTTGGCATGAAACATGGGCGCGATAGGCAGCACGGTGTCCAGATAACTCAGCCGGTGCGCCTCCTCAAACGCGGTGGAAAGCGAATGCAGGATCTGCGAGCGGTGCGAATAGATGACTCCCTTGGGTGCGCCCGTCGTTCCCGAGGTGTAGCACATCGTCGCGCCGTCGTTTTCATCGATGGCCGGATAGCGAAAATCATCGCCCTCGGCCGCCAGCAGTTTCTCGTAATTCAAATCGTCCGCGCCCGCGCCGCCGCTCCCGCCATAGGGCAGGACAATCACGCGCTCGAACGGCGCCTCCCCGCGAAATTTTTCCAGAATCGGCAGCAGCACGTCGTCAATCAACAGAAAACGGTCTCCGGCGTGCCGGGCGATCCCCGCGATTTCTCCCGGATGCAGCCGCAGATTCAGCGTATGAAGAATCCCCCCCGCGCAAGGCACCCCGAAAAACGCCTCCAGATGCCCCACGTGGTTCCACATCATGGACGCCACGCGGTCCCCTGGGCGCATCCCCAGCCGAACAAGCGCCGCGGACAAGCGCCGCGCCCGCCCGTGCAGTTCGCCGTAGCTGGAACGCACCAGCGTCTTGTCCGGCCGCCGCGAAATAATCTCCGTCCGGCGGTGAAGCTTCCCGGCGCGCTCCAGCACCGCGGGCAGCGTCAGCGGAAAGTCCATCATCGTTCCGCGCATAGGATTTTCTTCTCCCGTAATTGCCCCAAAAACGTATTTGCGGCGCATCCTAACATGAATTCCGCTCCCAAGCCCGCCCGCCATGCCTTCCGGGGGTCCGCAACAGCCTTTCCAGTTGCAAAACTGGTTAATTTTGGAGACCATGCAGGGGAGTACTGGAATGCAGTCTCGTCCGCACGCCGGTCCGCTTTTTTGTCCTGCCTGCGAACGAGCCGGTTCTCTTCAGTATGCCTCGGGCCGCTTCAGCGTTCTGGGCAGAAGGAGTGGCAGGTGAAGAAGCTCTATATCGGGAACCTTCCGTTTTCAGCTACAGAGGAGCAGCTCCAGGAGTTTTTCACGCAAGCCGGTTGTACCCCCTCGGCAATCAATCTCATTCGCGACCGTTTCACCGGGCAGTCCCGGGGATTCGCCTTCGTCGAGATTGCCAATGACGAGGAAGCCGATCGCGCGATTAATTCCCTTAATGGCCAGAACTTCAGCGGTCGCAATCTGGTGATCAACGAAGCCCGCCCGCAGACCGAGCGCAGCGGCGGCGGTGGCGGTGGTGGACGCGGCTTTGGCGGCGGTGGTGGCGGTGGACGCGGCCATGGCGGTGGTGGTGGCGGCGGGCGCGGCCGCGGCGGCAGTGACCGTGGCGGCGGCGGTGGCGACCGGGGCGACCGCGGCAATCGCTGGTAGTCTCTCTCCTGACTCGTTTCCTCTATTTTCGGGATGCAGCGGCGGAGGTGTGTAAGGACCTCAGGCGAGCGTCTTGCGCTCCGCCTCCGCCTGGATCACTTTTCCGTTCTCGTAGCGGAAGCGCTCAATCTTAAAATCCTTCAGCCCTCGCCGCACCAGTTCCTCGACGTCCATCCCCTTCTCGGCTTCGTCCAGTTCCCGCGCGTCGGCAAAGAGCGCCGGAGCTTTCGGCAGAAACACCGGGCAGCAGTCGTGGAACGGCTCGGCGGAGATATCGTGCGTGCCGATTTTTTCCGCCAGCGCGATGATCTCCAGTTTATCGTCGCCCGCCAGCGGCCGGTAAATCGGCATGGTCGTCGCCGCGCCCACCGCGGCCATATTCTGCAGCGTCTGCGAAGCCACCTGCCCCAGGCTGTCTCCGGTGATCAGCCCCTTCGAGCGCTGCCGCAGCGCAATGCGCGTGGCAATGCGCAGCATCAGCCGCCGATAGAGCAGAATCCGGTATTTCTCCGGCGCCAGCCGCACGATCTCCCGCTGCAGCGGCTCGAACGGCACCAGGTACAGCTTGGAAGTGAACTGCCACGGGGTCAGCCGCTTCACCAGCTCGCGCGCCACGTGCACCGACGACTCTCCCGGGTCCGCTCCGCCTCCCCAGAAATGCACGAAGCTCGCGTGCGCCCCGCGCTTCATCATCTTGTACGCCGCCACCGCCGAATCGAAGCCCCCCGAAAGCAGGCAGGTCAGCCGCCCGGCCGTGCCCGTAGGCAATCCGCCCGCCCCGGCAATTCTTCTTCCGTAAATCAGGATCGGCCCCGGCGTGATTTCAATCCGGCAGGTCAGCTCCGGCTTGCTCAGGTCCACGCGCACGGGATTTCCCGCGGCGTGCAGCTGGTCGTGAAGGTAGCCGCCGACTTCGCGCTCGATGGTAAGCACGCTCAGCGGAAAGCGCTTGTCGCTGCGCTTGGCGCGCACCGCAAACGTGGAAAACTTCTCCCCGCGCACCTCTTCCCAGGCGGCCCGTTGCAGCGGCTCCAGCGGGTCCGCCGCCGCGGCCGTCTCCGCGCGATCCAGCGACCGCGCCACCGCCAGATTGGCGATGCCAAAAACCCGCGACAGCCGCACCAGCGCTTCGTCGAGCTCCCCCGCCTCAAGCAGTTCGATGACGTAGCGGTCGCCCGGCTGCACAATCCGCGCCACGCGCAGCCCCTCCAGCGCGCGCTTCATGGCCAGCCGCAGCTTATGCAGGAAAAAATCGCGGTTCCCGCCCTTCAGCCACAGCTCGTGATAGTGCACGACAATATGCGCGCCGCTCATCGTTTGCCGGTAAACCCTTCCTTTCCACCGTAGTATAGCAGCCGCGGGGATTTTACCTCTCCCGCGGAGACCCGGCCTGCCAGGGCCGCGCCGCTGGGCAAATTTTGCCCCGTAACATCTTTGTAACAATCATCAACTATTCTTTGGCAGCCCCCGCTGGATGCGATATATCGGTAAGCGTTATGTGCGCTCGCTCACAGACAATCGCGGCGGAATCGGAGAACCTTTTGCTGGATTCAGGCATCCAATCGAACGTGAACGAAAACGGACAAATTCGCATGAGCACGTGGCAGAAAAGCGACTGGCGCAAATTCTATGTCTCCGCCCAGCGGCCCTGGCGCCGCCTGCGCCCGCCCCGCCCCGTATTTCCCACGGGCGTGCACCGCGTGCAGCCCGCCACCGGCTTCAGCCTCTCCGAACTCGATGGCGCCGGCATGGATCTCGATCTCGCTGAACGCCTGGGCATTCCCGTGGACGCCGGCCGCATCGGCTCCTACGGCCCCAACGTCTTCGCCCTGCGCGGCTACCTGGTGGCCTCGCGCCGCCCCGGATGACCCGGTCCTTCTCGCTGCAATAAAACAGGATGGATTTACGTCTTGGATGGCTGCGCGCACGCGGATATTTCGCCCTGAATAAAATCCCATAGCTTGATCCGGCCTTCAATGGCCACCAGTGCGGCCTGCTCGGCTTCCCGCCATTTTTCCGCCGACTCCCCGCACAGCGAGACAAGCATCTTCCGCGCCAGCGGTCCGTGGTGGTCGCCATCCACTTCGATGTGCCGCTCGAGATACTGCCGGAAGAAGCGGTACTCCGGAGCATAAAATAAATTCAGCGTCTTCATGATCCGCGTGAACATGTCCGGAATAATGTCCTCGCGGCCGAATAAAAACGCGGCGGCGACCTCGTGCGGTTTTCCATGAACCTGCGCGAAGGTCGTGCGCATAAAATCGAAGACGCCGCGCTCGCCGGAAAATTCCTTCAGAAGACAGGGGAAATCCGCTGTGGCCCGCACGCGCTCGATGAATTGCAGCACCGGCCCCGCGTCCGCGCGCACTTCTTCCATGGCCCGCAGATAAAGCTCGAAATGGCTCAGATACAGACCTTCCCCGGCTTCGTCCGTCTCCTCGCCCAGCACGATTTCGTTGATAAAGCGGGCCACCTGCGCGTCCTTCGCCGGCAGCCACGGCACTTCGATGCAGGTCAGCTGGCGCTGCAGGGCCTTCAGCAGGGACATGAAATCCCACACGGCGAAAACGTGCGATTTCATGAACACCTGAATGGTCCGCATATCCTTCAGTTCGCCGTAGATGGGATGCGCCAAGAGCGCCGCACGATTTTTGGCAATGCGCGTTTCGAACTCTTCCAGCTGCGGAATCTTTTCCACTGTGCTCATTGCTGTTCCCCCGGTCTGTTCGCCAGCCTTTCAGTCTAGCCGTTTTCCGCGCACGCATTACCGCGAATACCCGCGCAAGTGCGCCCTGCGCAACCACGCATCGCGCACCGGGCGGTCACCGTGATTGGTTCTGTCTTGCCTCTTCGTTCGGCGGTACAATGCTCCCGCACTTCACTCAGGAGATTCCCCGTGCGCCGTCTCATTCTTGCCGCTTTTGCCGCCGTCCTCTTCAGCTCCCTCGCCGCCGCCGCCCCCGCGCCGGACTATTCCATTCGCGCCATTCGCTACGCAACGGTTCCCGGTTTTCCCCTGGCGGAACTGGTCGTCGGCGCGCCCAAGGACCAAACACTCGATATCGCCATGGTCCTCTGGCTCATTCGGGGCGGCGGCCACACCATTCTCTTTGACAGCGGCTTCTTCCGCGAAAAATGGTTCAAGGAATTTCCCATGAAGGATTTTCTCCGCCCCGATGATGCCGTAAAATTCGCCGGCGTCCAGCCCGCCGATGTCACCGACATCGTCATCAGCCACGCCCACTGGGACCACCTCGGCGGCATCGCCCTCTTCCCCAAAGCCGTCGTCTGGATTCAGAAGCAGGAATTTTCTTACTACACCGGCGACGCCTGGCAGACCGGCGGGCAAAATGGCGGCATCGACCCCGAAGACGTTCAGGAACTCGTCCGCCTGAACACCGCCGGCCGCCTGCGCCTGGTGGACGGCGACAACGTCGAACTGTTTCCCGGCATCCGCGCCTTCACCGGCGCCCGCCATACCTTCGCTTCCCAATATCTCCGCATCGAGGGCCAGCCAACCTACGTCCTGGCCTCCGACAACTGCTACCTCTACCGCAACCTCGCCGAACACGCCCCCGGCGCAACCTTCAGCGAATCCGACCGCCCCGCCAATGTCGCCGCCCAGCAGCGCATGCTCGAACTCGCCGGTTCGCCCGACCGCGTCATCCCCGGCCACGACCCCCTGCAATTCCAGCGTTTTCCCACCGAAGGCCGCGTCGCCACCATCAAGTAGCCTGGCCGAGCCTATCACCAGGTATGGAACACTGCCGTTTGTGCCTCTCCCCGGAACCGCGTAAAATAGAACCTGTCGAACGCACTATGAACTCGCCTTTCAACATCCTCAATCCCGCGAGCCCCGCCGCCGCCCCCGCGCCGGAAGCCCACCCGCGCCCGGACTGGCTGCGCGTCAAATTCTTCGGCGGCGACAATTACCAGGAACTGAAGCGCATGATGCGCACCCTGGGCCTCAACACCGTCTGCGAGAGCGCCCGCTGCCCCAACATGGGCGAATGCTGGGACCACCGCACCGCCACCTTCATGATCCTCGGCGAAATCTGCACCCGCGCCTGCGGCTTCTGCGCCGTCCCCAGCGGCAAGCCCGCTTCCGCTCCCGATGAGGACGAACCCAACCGCGTGGCCGAAGCCGCCGAACGCATGGGCCTGCGCTACGCCGTGGTCACTTCGGTGAACCGCGACGACGAACCCGACGGCGGCGCGCGCATCTTTGCCCGCACCATTCAGGAAATCCGCCGCCGCGTTCCCACCTGCCAGGTCGAAGTGCTCATCCCTGATTTTCGCGGCGATTGGGACGCCCTTGCGGTGGTCCTCGACGCCCGCCCCGACGTGCTCAACCACAATACCGAGACCGTCCCGCGCCTCTATCGCGAAGTGCGCAAGGGCGCCCTTTACGAGCGTTCGCTCGATCTTCTCCGCCGCTCCAAGCAGACCCATCCCAGTGTTCCCACCAAGACCGGCCTGATGCTCGGCCTCGGCGAAGAAACGCAGGAAGTTCTCGACACCATGCAGGACCTGGCCGCCCAGGGCACCAACATCCTCACTCTTGGCCAGTATCTCCAGCCCACCCGCGACCATCTCCCCATCGTCCGCTACGTTCACCCGGACGAGTTCGCCGAATTCAAGCGCCGCGGCGAAGACATGGGCTTCAAACACGTCGAATCCGGCCCCCTGGTGCGCTCCTCCTACCACGCCTTCGAGCAGACCGAAGCCGCAGCAAAATAGTCCGCGCGCAAACGAGCGGCAATCCATATTTTCTGAGATTGAAAAAACGGCAGGAAAAAACTACTTCTTCATCTGCGAGCCGAACACCACCAGCCCCAGCCCGGCGATCAGCATCAGCGCGGCCACTCCCACCGGAACGTGCACGTTCTCTTCCTTGTCCACAGTGGCCTTCATGGGGCCAAACTTCACCACTTCCTCGCGCGTCGTGTAGCTGAAATCCGGATGCACCGCGCACAGCAGCCCCAGCGCCAGCAGGACGATTCCGATCACCAGCAATCCGTTTTTCATGTTCGCCTCGTTGCGTGCGCTAAGTATACTTCCGCCGCGGCGCACCCTGCTCCGGAATCTTTTCTCCGCGCCCAGGCACACCCGCGCCCGAAAAGGGCACAGGTATCTCTCGATGTCTCAGGGAATGACGAACTAATTCGAGGATGCCGCCGCGGCCGCAGCCTTCTTGGCCGCCCGCGCCGCCTTCATGGCCGGGGTCGCCTTGCGGCGCCGCTTGGTCTTCAACGGCTGGGCCGGCGCTTCACCGATCAGTTCCGCGGTCATGATGCTGGTGACAAACAGCTTCAGCCCATGATCTTCAAATTCCACGGCGGTGCGCTCCACGTCCGAAGTCGTCACCACTCCCATGCCGTACACGCCATGCTTGATGGTCTGGCCTTCCTGTAAAACTTGCACAATGTCCTCCTCAGTCCGCTCGCAATCCGCAACTGCACCGCATCATTGAAAAGCTGGTCAGTTTTTCGAGGAAGGCGCCCCGGTTCTCACCAGAACACCGGAAGATAGGCTGGAGGCCGGTTTGATTTCCCGCTCGCTGGCCTTTCGGTTCCTTCTTCACTTCGAACTTCGCCGCCTGACCGTCGTTCAGTGCCTTGTATTCTTCCCTCTCGCCCGAAAAAACGCCGATAAACCTGCCCGGCGGCCTCATGAACAAGGCAAACGGAAAAACAAGAGCAACAAACTCACCACAAGTATACACAATTGAGTAGTTTCTGTCCAGCCGGAGGTTTTCCACAGGCCATCGCCTATCCATAAACATAAGTAAATAAAGCAGTTATTATTATAGAGAAACAGGCAGAAATTAGCTTTACTAGTGTAAATTGCTTATTTTCAATTAGATGGCTGCATTTGTGCGCCCATCTACCCCCTCCTCCTATCACTCCCCTCTCTATTTCTCTTCTCCGCCGTAAGAACAATCCCTAAGCTGCCCGATCTCCCCTCTTGGGCATATAATCACGCGGGATAGGGAAGAAAAGCTCTCGCTTTCAGCAGCCTATGGCCCGCCCATCACTTTGCGCTCTTGTGGACGAGTTCTCCCGCCTCGGAGGAGACCCGGCCATCGTTACGCGCCGGGGCTACCGCCGCGAGATCACTTCCTATCGCGAACTTGCCCGCCTGGCCGCTGGGTTTGCCCTGGAATTACGCGGGCGCGGCATTGGCACGGGTGACCGCGTCCTGCTCTGGGGTCCCAACAGCGCGGAATGGGCCGCCGCGTTCTGGGGATGCCTGCTGCGCGGCGCAGTCGCCGTTCCCATGGATGACGGCGCGACGGCGGACTTCGCCGCCCGTGTGGCCGCTGACGCCGGAATCAAGCTGGCAGTGGCGTCACGGGAAAAACCCGCCGTTGGCTCCTCCGTGCCTCGGCTGATTCTGGACGCTCCCGCCGCGTGGACCCCCGCCCCGCCGGATGTCGCCTTCGCCTCTCTCGCCGAGGAACCGCTCACGCGCCAGCACGTGGCCCAAATCCTCTTCACCAGCGGAACCACTGGCGAGCCCCGCGGCGTCGTTTTGACCCACGGAAATTTCCTCGCCAATCTCGAACCCCTGGAAACCGGCATCCGCGAATACCATAAATACGAGCGCTGGTTCCATCCGCTGCGCTTCGTCAGCCTGGTTCCTCTCAGCCACGTCTTCGGCCAGTTCATGGCCCTGTTCATCCCTCCGTTGATGGGCGCCACCATCGTTTTTGAATCCAGCGCCCATCCCGCGGAAATTCTTCGCGGCATCCCGCAGGAGCGCGCCACGGCCCTCATCGCCGTTCCGCGCATGCTCGATTCGCTGCGCGCGGCCCTGCTGCGGGAAATGGAATCGCGCGGCGCGCTGCCCGGCTTCCTGGGCCAATTCGCTTCGGCGGAAGGAAAACCATTCCTGCGGCGCGCCTGGATGTTCCGCAAAATTCACTTCCTCCTGGGGCTGAAGTTCTGGGCCTTCATCTCGGGAGGCGCTGCCCTGGGCGCGGAAACCGAAGCGTTTTTTCGCCGCCTCGGCTACGCCGTGGTGCAGGGCTACGGCATGACCGAAACCGCTTCGCTCATCAGCGTGAACCACCCCTTCCGCGCCGCCCAGGGCAGCATCGGCAAAATTCTGCCCGGACGCGAATTCCGCCTCGGTCCCGGCGGCGAAATCCTCGTCCGCGGAGAAAACGTGGCCGCGGCCTATTGGGAAAAAGGCGCCGCGCGCCCCGCCACGCAAGCTGCCGATGACGGATGGCTGCGCACCGGCGACCTCGGCGAACTGGACGCCGAGGGCAACCTGCGCTTCCGCGGCAGAAAAAAAAGCGTCATCGTCACTGCCGCCGGATTGAACATTTATCCTGAGGATCTGGAGGCCGTCCTCCGCGCGCAACCCGGGGTGCGCGATTGCGTGGTGCTTCCGTGGGAGCAAGAAGGTAACGCCGAACCCCTCGCCGTGCTTCTGCTGGACGCCGCCGCGCCTGCGGATAAAGAACGGCAGGACGCCTTCGCAACGCAAGCGATCCAGCACGCCAACGCCTCACTGGCCGAATACCAGCGCATCCGCCGCTGGCTCTGCTGGCCCGATCCCGATTTCCCGCGCACCCCCACCGGCAAACCCCGCCTCGCGGAAATCGCCCGCCAAGTCGCGGAAACGTCCATTGGCCAAGGGCCGCGGCCGGGCGGAAAAGATTCACTCGAAGAATTACTGCAAAAATTCACGCCAGCCGGTGCAGCAGCTCCCAGCGCCGGCCACCTCGAGCGTCAGCTAAATCTCAGTTCGCTCGACCGCGTCGAACTCCTCAGCGCTCTCGAAGACCGCTACCAGATCGAGCTGAATGAAACCGCCTTCTCCGAAGCCCGCACCGTGGACGACGTCGAGCGCCTGCTCCGCCAGCCGCAAGCCCGCCGCACCGAATTCTCCTATCCCCGCTGGGCGCAGCGCGCCCCCATTCGCTGGCTGCGCCTGGCCGTCTATTACACGCTTACTTGGCCCGCCACGCTCCTGCTGGCACATCCCAAAATCACCGGCCGCGAAAACCTGGGCCACGCCGCAGGCCCCTTCCTCATCGTTTCCAATCATGTGGCCACCCGCGCCGATATCGGCCTGCTCCTCTTCGCTCTCCCCGCGCGTATTCGCCACCGCCTGGCCGCCGCCATGGCCGGCGAAATTCTTCAGCAGATGCGCCGCCCTCCGCGCGAATGGCTCTTCCTGAAACGCTGGGCATGGCAGGCGGGCTACGGCCTGGTCACCGCGCTCTTCAACGTCTTTCCGCTGCCGCGCCAGTCCGGCTTCCGCGAAAGTTTCCGCTTCGCCGGCGAGTCCGCCGACCGCGGCTACAGCGTGCTGGTTTTTCCCGAAGGAGAAGTGAGCCAGGACGGCTCCATGGCCGCCTTTCGCGGCGGCATCGGCCTGCTGGCGGAAAATCTGCAACTCCCGGTTGTGCCGGTGCGCCTCGATGGTCTTTGGAAAATGAAGCAGCAGCGCCGCCGCTGGGCCCATCGCGGCGAACTCACCGTGCGCATCGGCGCGCCGCTGAAGTTTCCCCCCGGCACGTCGCCCGAGAGAATCGTGCGCACGCTCGAATCCCGCGTCCGTGAACTCTAGCCGCCGGGCTGTTTTTCCTTTTCCGGGGCCGGCTTCCCCGCATCCTGGCCGATGATCTTACATGCCGCCTTCACCGAATTGGAAAACAGCCGCGTGGCGCCGCTGTAGAGAACCTCGCCGGAACTCCGCGTCAGCGTCACGGCGTATCTTCTCGAATAACGCCCCCCGCCCCGCTTCTGCGTCACCGTCAGAAAATATCCCGCCGTCTCTTCCATCGCCGTGACGGTCACCTCGGGGCAGTTCGTTTGAAATTCCCTGATAATCGCGGGCAATTCCACGGACTTTTCCTCGCGCTTGTAAATGCGCCGCCGCGTGCGCATTCTCCACCGGGGACGCGCGGCATCCCACGACTCCATGTACGTGATATAAACCCGCGTGTTTGGGGAAGATTTTTCCTGAGAGTGCGGCGCAGGCCCGGCCAGCGCAAAAACAGCCAAACCAAAAAGAAAAGGGCGCAGAACCGCGCGGGGTCCAGGCATGGCGAATCCCCCTGAGGACGAATGACCACCGCCATACTACAGCAGGAGGCCACTCGCGCCGCAGTCCCTTTTATTCAATCAGATACTTAACAGTGCTTTATACATGCGGATCGGCGGACGCGCACAGCTCGGCCCTTCCTGTCCATGCGAGAACGCAAACCGTCGGCTTATGAGCTGCCAAGCTTGGCTTGCAGGTCCTGAAACATGCTCTGCAGCAGGATCTGGTCATATCCCAGGAAATTTGCGTTCATCACGCCCCTGCGATCCACGCTGATCACTTCCCCCGAGACCTGCAGACGAACTTTTTCGACAGTCGTCGGCGTCGGCGGAGTGGCTTTGGGATCGCCAGCTGTAAAGACCAGCTTGACGCTGATCTGTACCTTGTAAGTCCAGTTTGTTCCCATGGTGACGATTTTCGTGTTTGGAAGCGTCCGGAAATATCCCGATTCCTTATCCATCGTCGCGATGTCGAAGTTGTGCTCGAGGATCGTGCTGACTGCCGTTTGCCAGACCTTGTCGTAGTTTCCTTGGAGCTCCTTGCGCACCGGCAGTTCGCGCCAGAGCGGTTCCCCAACCACGAACCGCGTCTCCAGCACTTTCGGAACCTTCCTGCTGCCAAAAAGCTGCGCCGACACCGCGGTGGACGTCAATACCAGCACAGCCATCACGGCAATGACTCTTCGAATTTGCATGACCAGTCTCCTGTCTGAGTCGACAGCGCATGAAACGGAACGCCGTCCATATCCATTCACGCCTAATTGTGGCAGTTTCAGCCCCGCTCCGAATTTCAAAACGGTGGTGGCGTGACCTATCCGACACCGTGAACTCCACGGGGTCCGTCTTCCATTCTTAAAATCGCAGAGATTGCCAGCCGGCGCCATAGTACGAGCGCACTAGGAATGCCCAAACGAATACGTATGAGTCCCGACACAAATGGACCGCAGCGTGGAATAAAATGCAGAGAACCGTCCTCACCCGCCACAATCACTCTGAATCGGCCTATTTGCAGGAGCCGCCGGCCAGAAACGCCCGCGTAATCCGCTCAATCGACGGCGTTCCCGCGCTGTGCATCACCGTCTCCAATTCGCGCCGCAGGATCCCCAGCACCGCTTCCACGCCCGGCTGCCCAAACGCTCCCAAGCCCCATACATAGGGCCGCCCGATGCAAATGGCGCTCGCGCCAATGGCCAGCGCCTTGAAAATATCCACGCCGCGGCGGATTCCTCCATCCACCAGCACCGGAATTTTCCCTCCCGCCCCTTCCAGCACCTCCGGCAAGCTCTCGATGGTCGGCCGCAGCGTCTCCTCGGCGCGGCCTCCGTGATTGGAAACGATGATCCCCTCCACGCCGTGCTCGATGGCCAGCTGCGCGTCTTCCTTGGTCACGATGCCCTTCAGCACCACCTTCATCGTCGTCGCATCGCGCAGCCGCTTCACAAAATCCCAGTTCATGTCCGTCGAATAAAAACCCGTCACCCGCGAAACATCCAGCCCGTCGAACATGGGCTTCCGCCGCACCTCTCCGCTGACTCCCTCGGCGTGGCACATCTTGCAATCCCTCTTGTCCGCGCGCTTGGCCCGCCGCAGTGTTTCTCGGTTGCTGTCGTCGTGCAAATCCAGCGTCAGCACAATCACCGGACATCCCGCCGCTTCCGCGCGCTTCACGATCGCCCGCCCCACGGTCCAGTCGTTGGTCGGATACAGCTGCTGCCAGACGGGCCCTCCGCGCGCCGCCGTAACCGCTTCCACCGACGACGTGGCCACCGTGGACAGCATCTGCAAGTGCCCCTTGGCCCTGGCCGCGCGCGCCACGGCAATCTCTCCCTCGGGATGAAACGCCTTCAGCGATCCCACCGGGTCAATCACAATGGGCGTTTCCCACCGCGTGCCGAAAAGTTTCACTGAAGTGTCCAGATTGCTCGTATCCACCAGCCGCCGCGAACGAATCTGAATCTTCGAATACGCCTCGTGGTTGATACGCACCGTGGCGTCGTCATCCACGCCCGTGGCCAGATAGCCAAAATGCGCCACGGGAATGTTTTTGCGCGCTGCCGGCTCGAAATCCATCACGTTAATGGCCTCTTCCGCGCTGGCGATAGTCCCGTCGTCGCCTGGAATGTCTCCCGTGGAAATAAAATGTTCCAAAGACTCCCGGAACATCCCCGGCACGGCCAAAACGGGACTGGCCGCCAGCAGACGCAGAAAGTTGCGGCGCGTATTTTCAGTGTTCATCGGCAGACACTCCCTTTTTTCTCCGCGCAGTCCGCCGCGGAAACGATGCACGCCATCCTATCCGAAAAAATGCCTCAGCGGCTACCGGAAGAAGAAACGCCGCTGCGGCGCAGTAATTCAGCGCGATTTTCCCGCAGGTCGCGCCCGTCGCGCTCCTCGGGGTAGGGAACCGCCGCGCCCTTCAACCCTTCCCATAGCGCGCGGTTAAAGCGTTCTGTGTCCAGCCTGTCTTCGGAGGAGAAATCCATCCCGCGCATCGCCGCGGCCCACCACGCGGCGTCGTGCCGGGGCGTGGCTGCTGCTGCGGGCGCCCTGCTTTTTCCCGCTGGCCGGAGCGCCGGAAGCGGCAGCCGCGTGCTGCGCAAAACCTCCGGAACGCTCGCGCTGTAGCGCCACGCCGCGGGCTGCGTGCTGAAAAGATCCGCCATCGGCTCCACCGCCGCATCGAACAACCCCAGCGGCTCGATCCCCAGCAGATCTTCCATCGTGCGCAGCAGATGCACCGACGTGTAGCGCGTGCTCACCAGCGCGTTGCGCCGCACGTACGCTCCCAGCACCAGCGCGATCGAGCGCTGCGCGTCCACGTGGTCCGGGCCATCCTGCGCGTCATCTTCGGTCACGAAAATAATCGTATCGTTCTTATAGCGGCTGCGCGCCACGCGCTCCGCCACCAGTCCCAGCGCGTAGTCGTTGTCCGCCATTTGCGTTTCCACCGTGTTGACGCCGCTGAGCGCCTCCTGAAATTCGCCCAGATGATCGTGCGCCAGCCGCAGCAGCGTCAGCGCCGGCAGATTGCCGTCCCGCTCGTAGCCGTCAAACTCCCGCGCCCATTCCTGATAGAGATAGAAATCCGATTGCCGCTGGTCGAATCCGTGAAAATAAGGATCCGTAACTTCCAGCAGCGACTGCTTCGCCGGAAGCGCCACCACCGTTTTCGTCGTCCAGGGCATCTGCGCCCGCTCTTCTTCCGCGGAGCCTGGCGCGGGCAGGGGATCCTTCCGCTCCGTCAGAAAAAATCCGTAATTGCGCAGCGAAAGCCCGGCGCGCAGCGCCCCGTCCCACAAGTAACCCGGCCCGTTCTTCGCGCCCGCCTGTTCCACTTCCGCATAGTCCGCCGTTCCCGGCAGCAAATCGGGATCGTCGGAAATTTCCGGGTTCTGCCGCCGGCGCTCCTCCAGCGTAGCCGAGCTGACGTTGATGTCCCGGTTGGAGCCCTCGAAATCGTAATTCAACCCCCGTCCCGCATAGAGAACCGTCACATTGTTCTGCGATGGATCGCTGATGCGCCCCGCCGTGGCCCAGTTCCAGCCCTCTCCGCTCACTCCTCCGCTGGTATAAAAATTATCCAGCGTGACGAACTGCCGCGCCATGCGGTGATGATTTGGCGAAAGCGCCTCTGGAAAAAGCGTCAGCCGCGGATCGCCATTCCCAACCGGCAAATCGCCGAACATCTGGTCGTACGTGCGGTTTTCCTTGAGGATGTAAATAACGTGCTTCACTTTCTTGCGCAGCTGCTCCATCTTCGCCCGCGCCGCGCGGTGCGCCGCGCTTTCCACCCAGTGATTGTTGCGCGCCACCTGCCGCGTCAGCGCCGCCAATTCCGCCGGCGCGGGCAGTGGCAGCGTCAACAAACCCGCCTCCCGCAGTTGCAGCACGTACTGGTTTGTGGAATTGCAGACGGTTCCCTTGCGCCCCGTGGTCACCGTCGTGTTGCGGCAGGCGTGCGGATTAGGTCCCGCGGGGCTGATGCTATTCGAAACGTAAAGCGTCTTTCCGTCGCCGCTCGCGCTCACGCTGGTCGGATAAAATCCCGTGGGGATCAGCCCCAGCAGCCGGCTGGCCCCCGGCGCGCTCTCGCGCTCTTCCGCTTCTTCTTTCCTCGTGTTCCGAGAAGCGTCTTTTCCTTCGCTCTCCTTCGCCAGCGCAATCACCGCCACGTCATTGGCCCCCCCGTTGCTCACAAGAAGCAGCGCTTCGTCCGCGGAAAGCGCCAGTCCGTTGGGGTTGCTGCCCTTCCACCCCTGGGGATTGCGGAAAATCGTCTCCGGCGCCGTCGTGCGAATCGTTTCCAGAATTTTCCTCTCGCGCACGTCCACCACGGCCACCTGGTCGCTGCTGTGCAGCGCCACAAAAAGCCGCGCCCCCGCGCGGTCCGCCAGCAGCCGCCCCGGCTGCCCGGGCAGCGCGATGCGCCGGACGATTTTCAAACCGTCGCTAAAGGTGAGTTCCACCAGCTCGCGATCGCGCTGGCTCGATACAAACACCGTCTGCTCGCTCGTCCAGACGGCGGCGAACGGAAATTCGCCTCCGGGCACGCCGCGCTGGGCCGCGTCATTCTTGCCGGGCCGCAAATCCAGCTCCGCCACCTTCTCCCGCTTCTTCAAATCCACCAGGCTCACGGAATCGTTTTCGAAATTCGCCGCCAGCAGCATCGTCCCCGCCGGATTCACGGCCACCCCCGCGGTCATCGGCGCCGTTTCCTTGCCGATGCCCAATCCATTCTTGTGCCCCAGCGTGATCGCCGGCAGCTCCTCTTTCCACTTTTCTCCGTCGCGCGCGAAGCTGTGCACGTTGTCATCCTTGCCCCCGGAAACATAAAATCCGTTTCCGTCCGGCCGCCACGCCAGCCCAAAATACGTATTGGCCGCGTGCAGCACCTGCGTCTTCCGCGGCTTCCCCTGCGCAATGTCATACACAAAAACAAATTCGTCCCCGCCCGCCGGATCTTCATTGCCGTTCGCGTCGCTCATCTTATTGAACCCGCTGGTCAGCACCAGCAGCGTTTTCCCGTCCGGACTGATCGACGTCGTCACCGCGTTCCCCGCGCGGAACGCCGGATGCGCGGGTAGCTCCGGGTCCAGCGTTTCGAAAACCGCTCCCCGCGCCGCTTCCGGCGTGATCTCCATCCCTGTTGGCAGGGCAACGGATTTGGCCGCACGGCGAACGGGCGGCTTCGCGGAGGCCTGCGGTGTCTGCGCTTGGGAACCTGCCCAGGCACCGCAGAGAATTCCTGCCGCCAAGACGCCGAGCAGGCAACGAAACATTTTTCTAAACGGGTGCGTTGTGTCCACGGAAGCATCCCCTTTGCGGTCCGATTAATCCCGCCTGAAACTTGGCCGCGCCGCCGTCAATTGTAGCGTAGGCCAACTCGCCCGGCGAAATCGTGTGCATGGAGGTTCTCAATAATTGACCAAAGCAGAATGTTGCGCTAGTCTCCCGGGAGCCGCAATCCGTTATTTTCCCGGATCGCGCCGCGGACGTTGCAGGGGGTTTCAAAAAATGCGCATCAATCTCTCGCTTTTGCTCTTTCTCTCCGCCGCCGGACTTCTCGCCGGCCGCGCCGAGGAGCCCAGGCACTCCCAGCCCGATCTTTCGCTCACCGCGGTGGGGCGGCAGCATCACCCCATCGCCACGAAAAACCCCGCGGCCCAGGACTATTTCGATCAGGGCATGACGCTGCTCTACGGCTTCAACCATGAGGAAGCCGCGCGGGCGTTCCAGCAGGCCGCCGAACTTGACCCTGCATCGCCAATGCCCCTGTGGGGCGTGGCTCTGGCCATCGGCCCCAATTACAACATGGATGTGGATGCGGAACGCGAAAAGCTGGCCTTCGCAACCATTCTGCGGGCGCGCCAACTCGCGGAAAACTCTCCACAAATCGAAAAGGATTACGTGGCGGCGCTGGCCGTGCGCTATTCCGGCGAAGCCAAACCCGATTACAAAAAACTTTCCAGCGAGTATGCCGCCGCGATGCGCGAACTTTCCCGGAAATACCCCGACGATTTGGACGCGGCCACTCTCTCTGCCGAAAGCCTGATGAATCTGCGCCCCTGGAAGCTATGGTCTCCCGACGGCAAGCCCGCCGAAGGCACCGAGGAGATTCTTCGCGTCCTGGAGTCGGTCCTGGCGCGCGCTCCCAATCACGCCGGCGCCAATCACTATTACATTCACGCGGTCGAAGCCTCGCCGCAGCCGGGGCGCGCCTTGCCCAGCGCCGCCCGCCTGGAAACCCTCGTCCCGCAAGCCGGTCACCTCGTGCACATGCCCGCGCATATCTACATCCGCACCGGAAATTATGCGGGCGCAGTGAAAAGCAACGAGATCGCGGCCGAGCGCGACCGTCTCTATGCCGAAAAGGCCGACCGGCAGGGCAGTCTTTACGACCTGATGTACCACAGCCACAACGAGCACTTCCTCGCCGCGGCCGCCTGCATGGCGGGACGCTACGCCAACGCCAAAAGCGCCGCCGACGCCCTGGCCACGCGTCTCACTCCGCACTTAAAGGACATGCCCGCGCTCGACTGGTTTGTGATGACGCCCCTCTGGGTGGATGCGCGATTCGCCCGGTGGGACGGAATTCTCGCGCGGCCCGAACCCGCCAAAGAACTTCTGCTTACCCACTTATTCTGGCGCTATTCGCGCGCTCTCGCCTTTGCCTCACGCGGCGAAATTGCGCAAGCATCCTCGGAACGAACGGCCCTGGAAGGCGAATTCGCCGCCGCTCCGGCGGATGCCTCTTTCGGCGACCAGAATCATTTGCGCGATGTCCACGCTCTGATGGGCCACATCGTGGACGCCAGAATCGCCGCCGCGCAAGGGAAGACCGAAGACTCCGCCGCACTCTGGCGCCGGGCCGTTGTCGAGCAGGATGCCATGAGCTACAACGAACCGCCGGATTGGTATTACCCCGTGCGGGAATCGCTGGGCGCCGCGCTGCTCGCCGCGGGATTTCCCGCCGAGGCGGAAAAAGTATTTCGCGACGATTTGCAGCGCAATCCGCGCAATCCGCGCTCCCTCTTCGGACTGGCGGAAGCGTTGCGCGCACAGAAGAAAGACGCCGATGCCGTCTGGGTGCAGCGTCAATTTGAAGACGCTTGGAGCGGTGCGGACACCAGGCTGCGGCTCGGCGATTTGTAACGGCGAAAAAAGACGGGCACAGTTCCGCCCCCGCACAAGACTTCAGGATCACTCAGGGATAGCGGCTCAGCGCCCGCCGCGCAGATACGCGTCCGTCCCCGCCAGCCAGTCCTCGCGTGGCGGCATGAATATATCCAGGTCCACGGTATCCTCGACCGCCCAAGCCTCGTGCGGCATGTTCGGCGGAATGCATAGCACCTCGCCCGCGCGCACCACGATCTCCTTGCCGTCGATGGCAAACTTCAGCGCCCCTTCGAGAATGTAGGTGAGCTGCTCGTTGTGATGCTGATGCAGCGGCACGTGCGCGCCCTTCTTCATCAGCACCCGCGCCGCCATGATCTTCTCGCCCACGATCATCTGCCGCCCGATCAGCGGATTCAGCTCCTCGACCTTCACGTCGCTCCACTTCTGATACTTCATCGCCGCCGCTTCGCTCATTTCATCTCTCCGTAAAGACGCGCCGCATTGTCATGCAGATACAGTTTCGCCAGCTCCAGCGCCCGCGTCTCGCTGAACGCTCCCTCGCTCACCAGCTCCGCCAGCGCCGCGGCCACCGCCATCCGTCCCGACCGCACCGCCACCCAGTAGGTCTCCTCCGCGCCCACCGCGTCGTTGAACGGGAAAGCGTCCGAGGCAAACATGATTTTTTCCGGATAGAGCGAAATCCACTGCTTCAAAATATTCTTCAGCTCCGAGGGATAAACGTAATAGCCCATCAGCGAAGAATCCGTATACACGTTCTTCGCCGCCGTCAGCCAGATCATGTCCTGCGTGTAAGGATACCCGCCGTGAATGAGCACGAAGTTCACGTTCTTATACCGCGGATCGCGCAGCACATTTTCCAGGTTCAGCGGATTCCCCTGCTTCAAACTGAAATAATCTCCAATCCCCACCGCGCTGTGAAAATGTACCGGTAGCTTCAGTTTTCCCGCTTGGTCCAGCAGCACCCGGAAAATGTAGTCCTGAAAAACAACGTACTCCTGCGCCGTGGGCACTCCCCCCGCGCGGAACCGCGCGTAAATGTCCGCCGCCCGTTCCCGCGGCGGATCGCTGAACTCCAGCGAGCGGAAATAAGCCGCCTCGAACTTCATGGCCACCCCGCCGCGCTTCTGGTTGTCCGCCACCGTGTGCCGCACGAACTCCTCATACCCCGCCAGGTCCGCGGGCAGTGCGCTCACGCCTTCTTGCTTCATGTACCGCGCCAGCACCTTTTCCTGGATGGGGATGTACACGCCCATGTCGCCGTTCTTCCCGCTCTGCCGCTGGTTGTTGAACGGATAAAAAAACGAATCCACGAAGAAGACCCAATGAAAACGCTTGGGGTCCAGATACGGCGCCAGCGCCACGCGGTTGGCCAGCGAAGTCTCGATGCCCACCTTGTCCAGGATCCCGTCGAAATACGCCGTCCCGCCTTCCTTCTCCCACGCCTTCTTCTTGTCAATCAGCCATTGCGCGTGCTCCGCGGAAAAATCCGCGTAGGGATAGCCAAAGAGCGCCTTAGCTGCCGCCACGAATTCCGGATTACTGTCGCGCAGCCGCAGCACCGTGCTCTCCTCCGGCGGTGAAGCCATGGCGTCCATGTCCATGTCGTCGGGGAACGTCGCGTGCGAGTGGTTGTCGTAAATCTTGATCTGATCGATCTTCTTGAGCAGCCGCTCGTAAATCACCGGCATGTCCGGCCCGGCCAGCGGCCGCGCCTGCGCCCCGGCCACCGATGCCGCGCTCAGAAATAGAATTGCGGAAAGCAGAAATTGCCAGACTCGCTTCATTGTGGTTTCACCTCGTCAGAGAAACAGTTGTTGCATAAATTCGAAATGGCGTCGCGCTCATCCGTTCGCTAGCGCGCCACCGCCGCCCGCCACTGCGCCGAAACCCGCTCGATCCGCGTGAGCGCCTCTTCCAGCAAATGGCTCGCGCTCACCAGCGAAAACCGCACATACTTCCCGCCCTCCGCCCCAAACGCCGCCCCCGCGATTCCCGCCACGCCGCCCTCTTCCAGCAGCAGTGTGGCCACCTTCTCCGCGCTCAATCCCGTATCCTCGATATTGACCCACGCATAAAACGCCCCGTCCGGCGAAACGCAGCGAAATCCCGGAACGCGGTTCAGTCCGGCGACGAACAGATCGCGCCGCTTCCGGTATTCCGCCACCATGGCCTCCACCGCTCCGGTCGAATCGCGCAGCGCCTCGATCGCCGCCACCTGCGTAAACTCCGCCGCGCAGGTAAACGTGTTCAGCACCAGCAGGTCCATCGCGTCAATCACTTCCACCGGCGCCACCGCGTACCCCAGCCGCCATCCCGTCATCGCAAAACTTTTCGAAAACCCGTCAATGATCACCGTGCGTTCGGCCATTCCCGCGAGCGTCCGGATCGAAGTATATTTTCCGTCGAACAGAATCCGCGCGTAGATTTCGTCCGAAATCACCCATAAATCGTGCTGCACGGCCAGCCGCGCGATTCCCGCCAGCGTTTCCTCCGTGTACACCGTCCCTGTCGGATTGTTCGGCGAATTGAAAATGATCATCCGCGTCCGCGGCGTGATTTTCGCCGCCATCTCCGCCAGGTCCGGCTGAAACCGGTTCTTCTCCACCAGATGAAACGGCACGGGCAAGGCCCCCAGCCCGCGCGTGAACGATGGATAAATCGGAAAGCTGGGATCGGGATAGAGAATCTCGTCGCCCGGCTCGATCAGCGCCATCATCGCCAGCGATAGCGCCATCTTGCATCCCGGTGCAATCAGCACTTCCTGCGACTTCACTGCCAGCCGCCGCGTCCTCCCCAGATACTCAGCCACCGCCTCGCGCAGCGGCAAAATTCCCCGCGTCGCGCAGTAGCGGTCCCGCCCCGCGGCCACGGCCTCGCGCAGCGCATCCACCACCGGCGCCGCCGGATGAAAATCCGGCTCGCCCAGCTCCAAATGAATAATCGAACGCCCCAGCCGCTCCAGTTCCCGCGCGCGCACGTTCACCGCCAGCGCGCCCTCGCCGTTCAGTTGTGAAACACGTGATGCAATTTTTCCCATAGCCGAACATCTATCCTATCACTTCGCCGCAAGCCCCGCGAACAGCAAAACGGGGCACGATTGCTCGTGCCCCGCTCCTTTTTTCGATTGACTCTTCCCGCTTAGAACGCCCACCGCAGCGAGAACTGAATCAGCCGCGGCGTTCCCACCGTCGAGAAGATTTTCCCGAAGGCAGCCGGGTTTTCCACGTCAGTGATGGACGGGTTGCCGAAATTGGCGTGGTTCCAGATGTTGAAGAAGTCCGCCGTGAAGCGCATCGAGTTCCGCTCATTGATCTTGATGTTCTTGATGAGCGAGAAATCCCAGTTCTGCTGGTGCGGTCCGCGGTAGATGTTGCGTCCGAGGTTGCCGAAGTCCGTCATGCAGAAATTCCACTGGGTCGGATCAGTCGCACATGCGGCGGGGTCGATGAGCGGCGCCGGGGTGAAATTCGCCAGATTGAGATAACCGTCCAGCCGCTGGTGGATATCCCCGCTGGTTGTTCCGGCGGCAATCGATCCACCCGGGGCCAGTTGTCCGGCCATGGTCAGTGAGCTGAGTCCCGGACCCAGGAAAGCGGTGCCTCCGAACGAATCGGTCACCGAGAAGGGCGCGCCGGATTGGAAGATGGTGACTCCGCTGACCGCCCAGTTACTGAGCACGGCGTGCTGCCATCCCTCGGTCTTGCTGAAGAACGGCAGGTCATAGCGGTAGGTGACGCTCAAGCGGTGCGGCCGGTCAAAATCGGAAAGCCCGCGCGAAGTGTCCAGTGTGGACTGATCATTAAACGCCGTATTCAGCGCTGTGTTGCCGGTCGATGTGGCATCGGTCGATTTGGACCAGGTATACGCCGCCTGGAAATAACCCGCCGACCAGCGCCGCGAAACCGTGCTCTGCAGCGAGTGATAGTGCGAGTAGGCGTCATTGGCGAAGAACTGGAAGCCGCTGTAGCCATTGATGCCCAGCGCCCGCGAGCGGATCGGTCCGTTATTGTACGTGTTGGTGGTGATGGAGTACGTCACGTTGTTCACGTCGGTCACCATGATCGGATTGGCCACGCTGGCGCGCCGAGCCTGCAGGCTCGTGCGCGTTTCCCGCAGGTGTACCGCATGCGTTCCCGTGTAGCCTACCTCGATCACCCAGTCCTTCCCGATCGAGCGCTGGATGCCCAGATTCCACTGTTGCGTGTTCGGGGAAACGAACTTCCGGGGCAGCGTCAGCGCGAAAATATTGGTGGTGGGAATTCCTGCGCCGGTGCAGCCGTAGATCGCTGCCTCTGACGTGTCGTTTCCAGGGAAGCCCTGGAATTGCGCGTAGCACGGCACAAACGTCGGGTCAATTACCCCGGCTTGGGGCAGGGCATTGAAGTTGGGAGAAGGGCAGCCAGACAGTGGCGTGGCCGAGAAGAACGATCCCAGGCAACCGGCCTGGCCCGGCCCGAAAGCCACCGGCAGAAAGGGCGGATTGAACGTCAACTGGTCAATCGCCGCCGTGTCTTCCTTGGTGTAGTAAATCCCGTAGCCGCCCCGCACCGTGGTCTTGTGCTTGCCGAAAACGTCCCAGGCAACTCCCAAGCGCGGACCGTAGTCCATCGCGTGCGGGTTGTCATAGGGCGTATTGTTTTTCCCCGTAGCCGTCACACCGGGAATGTTCAGCGCCGTCACGCACGTCGGGTAAACATACGGATTCTGCCCGGCATTGGCCAGGGCGGGATCCATGTTGTCCATGTGGCAGAGATTGTCGTGGAACGCGCCCATGACTTCCACGCGCAGCCCCAGGTTCAGCGTCAGGTCCCGGCTCACTTTCCAGTCGTCCTGCGCGTAGAATCCGTAGTCGTTGGTGCGGTACTGATGGTCGTACACGCCGCCGCCTCCGAAGCTGAAATCCACCTGCCCCATCAGGAATTTCTGCCAGTCCGTGGCGCCTCCCGGCGAATTGACGATGAAGAGCTGTCCGTTGAACACCTGCGGAAACAGCTTGTCCAGGACGACATGCGCGATTTCCCCGCCGAACCGGAACGAATGCGCTCCCTTGACCCAGCTCAGGTTGTCCACGAAGTGGAAATCGTTCTGCTCCTGATACTGGTCGGAAGGCGGCGTCGGCCCGATCTGGAATCCCGCACTGGCCAGCGTGAACTTGTACATGGAGCTGGTCACGCTGTTGGTCGGGCGGTCAATCCCCAGGTCCGTCGCCGTGGTTCCCGGCGGCGGAATATTGAGCATGGGGTTGTTGATGCGCACCAAGCCGAAGCGGAAGTCGTTCACCATTGTCGGCGAAAACAGGTGTGTTTCGCTGACGCTCAAAAAGCGCGAGTTTACAGGCAAATCGTAGGGAAAGTTCAGGTCTGTCGAACTGATGCTGCTCGCCAGAGTTCCTCCGAAGGATGCCTGCAGGCCCCCCGCGCCGAAGGGCAGATACGATTCCGAGTTCGAGAAAAAGAAGCGTCCGGAAATCTTGTCCGAACCGCCGCGGAACTCCCGGTCCCAACTGACCGTAAACTGGTCATCCGTATATTTCCCCGGTTTGCTCACTGTGAGCGGCCCGGTGACATAAGCGGCCTTATCGGGGGTCAAATCAGGTATCCCGGCAATCGTGGGGATCAGGAACCCGCCGATTCCACCGCCAAACTGGTCGCCGGTTGCTTGCAGAAGTTTCAGCGTCACCGGGTCAATGCTGGCCGCTGTCAGTGGTGCGGTAGCGGTGCTGAAGGCTGCTGCAATCGAGGCCGCTGAGCGGTCCGTCGGGAGCACGGGGAAGTTGGGATTGTTAATCGAAGTCCCCGGTGAAAGCGCGCTGCGCTGCCGCGAACCCTGGTAGTTCACGAAGAAATAGCCAAATTTCTCCTTGCCTAGAGGCCCGCCCGCGCTGGCCCCGAAGATATTCTGCTTCACCGAAGGCCGCGCTAGCCCGGCCTTGTTCTGAAAGAACTCATTGGCATTGAACACGTCATTTCGGAAATATTCGTATACGTCCCCATGAAAATCCTTGCCGCCCGACTTGAAAATGGCGTTCACGTTCCCGCCGCCGTTGCGCCCCTGGCTCGCGTCATACAGCGCCGTCTGAATCTTGAACTCCTGAATCACGTCCGGATTCGGCAGCGGAATATTCGTGGACTGCGCAATGTTGTAGTCGTCCGCGCTGATCCCCTCGATCATATAGTTGTTGTTGTCCTCGCGCTGTCCGTTCACGATCACGCGCACGTTCCCGCGCCCCAGTTGCGCCGAGGCGTTCAGTTCGCTCGAAGCCCCCGCCGAAAGCGAAAGCAATTGCTGGTAGTTCTGCGTGGCCAGCGGCAATTCCTGCACCACTGAACTGCCCAGCGATGCTCCCGTCGTCGCGCTGGTCGTATTGATCGTCAGCACTTCCGCCGTCACTTCCAGTTTCTCCGTCACCGCACCGGCCTTCAGCGCAATCGTCACGCTGGCCGTCTCCGTCACGCGCACCTCAATATTCGACGCCCGCGCTTCCGAGAACCCTGCCTTATTCACAATGATTCGGTACTTCCCCGGCGGCAACAGCGCGATGTTGATGCTCCCGTCCGCGCCCGTCTGCACTTTGCGCGTCACGGTTTCCGTTCGCGCGTCAATCACCTGCACATCCGCCGCGGCCACCCATCCGCCCGAGGAATCCTCCACCGTCAAATTGATCGCGCCCGTCGCTCCGCCCTGCCCGTAGGCCAGGCTTCCCGCCAGCGCCGCAATCAGCAACACCGCTACCATCACCAAAGCTTTTACCGTGGCTCGCATAACTACCTCGTTTTCTGAATTTATTCGAAATTCTCTGATGGCACTCCACCCCAACCGGACCTTGCTGAAGAACCAAAGACGGAAAGTGCACCGCCGTCTTAATCCATAGAAATTAGCCCTCCTTGCCCCTCCTGTCAAGAAAACAAGTCATTGACGCCGCAGGCCCGCGGCGAGACCATTGTTCAGGATGAAACAGGGCCTCGCTGCCCAACGGTGCTTCGGACCGTCCCATTTTTGGTCTTCATCCTCCCGGTGAGGGGTTTACTATGAAATTGCAACGTTTGTTTCTCTTGAGTCTTTCGCTTTTCGCCCTCCTCTTCGCCGCCCCTCCTCCCGCGGCCTCCTCTCCCAGCCAGGCCCGCATCGTCCGCCTGAGTTTTGTCCAGGGCGAAGTCAGCTTTACCCGCTCCGCCACGTCCGATCCTCTGGCCGATCAGCACATCGCCTGGGAAGCCGCTGTCGCCAACCTGCCCATCCGCCAGGGCTACGTTCTCGCCACGCTCCAGGGCCGCGCCGAAGTCGAATTCGAAAACGGCGCCACCGCCTTCCTCGCCGAAAACTCCGTCCTTGAATTCTTCGACCTTTCCCTCGACGACGGCGCCCGTATCACCCGCCTGGTCCTCCGCCAGGGCACCGCTTCCTTCAGCGTCCAGCCCGCTCGCGGCGATTTCTTCAGCGTCACCGGCGCGGACTTCACCGCCGAGCCCGCCGGCCGCGGCCTCTTCCGCATGGAAAATTTCGATGATGGCAGCACCATTGCCGTGCGCAAAGGCCGTGTAAAAATCGTCGCCAAAACCCTCGCCTCCGAACTCAACAGCGGCGAAAGCCTCTCCTTCGGCTCCGATGCCTCGTCCATCCCGCCTGCCGCTCCGCTCCCCGCCAAGGATGAGTTCGACTCTTGGGTCTCCCAGCGCTCCGACGCCGCCAATTCCGCCGCGGCCTCCTCGCTCACCTATGTCAGCTCTCCCTATTACAGTTCCGGCTTCGCGGATCTCAACTCCTACGGCGGCTGGTTTTCCTTTTCCGGCTATGGCTATTGCTGGCGCCCCTCCGGCGTGGGCCTGGGCTGGTCGCCCTTCACCAGCGGCAACTGGTTCTACGACCCCTTCATGGGCTGGACTTGGGTCAGCTACGAACCCTGGGGCTGGGTTCCCTATCACTTCGGCAGTTGGATTTTTGCCCCAGCCTATGGCTGGATCTGGGTGCCCACCGGCTTTTCCGGAGGAGGATCTCCTCCCGTCTGGCGTCCCGCAACCGCCGTCTGGGTCCATTCCGGCGGCGCCACCGGCATCGTGCCTCTGAATCCGCTCGATAAGCGCGGCAAGACTCCCCTCAATCTTTCCCACGGCGTGATCGGCACGGCCGGCGTCCCCATTCACAGCGTCGAACAAAGCCCCAGCAACGCCCGCTCCGCCTGGAAAGTGCTGAAGTCGCCCGCGCAGGATGCCGTTGCTACGGCCACCACGCACGGCATTCCGCCCGTTCGCGTTTCGCGAACCCTGGCTTCCACTGGCTCCGTTCAGCACGACCCGGGCTCTTCCATTCAATACGATTCCAAGGAACGGAAATTCGTCAATTCCAACACTGCGGCTCCCGCGAGCCCCGCAACCCCGGATTCCGTCCCGGCCGCTGCCTCCGTTCGCTCAACCGCGCCGCCCGCGGCCATGAATGCCCGCTCCGCGGAGGCCTCCCCCCGCGTGGACTCCGCCGCGCCTTCCTCGCGCACTACCCGCGCGACTCCATCGCGTCCCGCTCCCTTGCGCACCTACACTCCGCCGCCGCCCCCGCGCTCCTCCTCCGGCTCTTCGGCGGGCAATTCTTCGCCGGCGCCCCCGTCGCGCTCCCATTCCGGCGCGGATCGCTCCCCTCGTTCCAACGGCCCCTCCTTTGGCTCTCCTCGCGAGCCGGGCGCAGGACGTCCCGCTCCCGCTCCGCGTCCTTCGCAGGGTTCTTCTCCGCCGCACCATAACTAACCGCGGACACAATCGGCGAGAGGCGCAAAAGCGCCTTGCGCCCGTATTTTCTTTAGGAAAAAATCATTCCCGCGTAGCCCACCACCGTGCTCTTGTCCCCGGTGATGTCCGCGGACGTCGCGTGCCGCACCAGCTCCGCCTTCCGCGCTCCCATCCCCCGCAGCGCCGTCAGCATGGCCACCGCCGGCCCCAGCCCGCACATGGAAATCTCCGCGTCTCGGCACGTCTCGAACAGCCCCCGCGCGTCCATCGCCAGCATCCGCTCGATCGCCCGCTCATCCTTCTTGCGCGTCGTGGCTTCGTCCTCGTAGTGATTCAGGTCCGAAGTCGTCAGCAGCAGCACGTCCCGCTCCCCCGCCAGGATTTTTCCCAGCCCTGCCCCGATTTCCACCAGCTCCTCGAAGCGCAGCCATCCCAGCGCCACCGGCACGAACGTGAATCCCGGCGCCAGCGCCTGCAAAAACGGTATCTGCACCTCCAGCGAATGCTCCTCGCTGTGCGCGATTTCGTCCTCGCGCAGCAGCGGGCACGCCGCGCTCAATTTTTCTCCCAGCTCCGCGTCCACCGCCGCGTTCCCCAGCGGCGTCCGCCACGCCCCGCTCGTCAGAATCGCCGCCCGCTCCCCGCGCGGACGGTGCCGCACGCCCAGGACCACGAACCGCCGCGGCAATTCCAGCCGCGCGAAAACCGCTCCGGCCACCGCCCCCGAATACACGTATCCCGCATGCGGCGTCAGGCAGGCCTTCGCCCGCACCCGTTCCACGCCTTCTTCCGGCGCGGAAAACCGGCGCACAAGTTTGTTGAGTTCCTCGGCTTGTGAGGGGTAAAAGCTTCCGGCTACGGCGGGCAAGCGAAGCATGGCTCCGCTCCGTTCTTTATTTCTTCACAGCGGTTTCGAAGGTTTTCCCTTGATCTTCAGCGCGCTCTGCGTCGCCGGGTCGTACTCGATGGTCACCTTGTCCCCGTACTGGTAACCGCCCCGGTCAACGATCTTTTGCATCTTTTCGGAAACCGCCCGCGACAGCGGAAACGTCCGGATGGCCAGCTCATTCTCCATCCCGCGCACGGTAATCTCCGCGATGTCCGCGTGCATCACTGTTCCCTTGAACTTCGCCACTTCCTGCTTCACTGGCTTCTGCTTGATGACGATGGGCTTGTCCAGCGGCAGTGTCTGCTGCGCCGCGCAACTCATCACCCCCAGCGCCGCCAGCCCCGCGATTCCCAGGCCCGCGCGCAACATCCCCCAGCCGTTTTGCATCCTGCTCTTCATTCCATTTCGTCCACGGCGATGCGCAGCGATTTCAGGAAGCGCACATCCTGCGGCGTCATCGCCAGCTTCGAAGCCACCAGCCGGTCGCGTTCTTCTCCGCGCAGATCCTGGTCCACCTGAATGCGCAGCGATTCCAGGAAACGCCGGTCCTGATTGGTCAGCTTGGGCTGTTCCTCCGAACCGTCGCGCCGCGCCAGCCCGATTGTCGCGTCCAGTTTCAGCACAATGTCGTATCCATGCGCGCGCACTCCCGCAATCGCTCCGGTGATGCGGTCCGATTCGCTCACCGTGTCGTTGATGGCATGTCCCAGCTCGCGCAAAAGGTTCTTCAAGTGATCGTCGAGTTGCACCGGTTGGTCTCCTTCTGGCCTGCAATTTAATTCTAGGACTGCCCTGTCCAGGATACAAGCATCCTTCCTGTCCCCTGTCCCAAATAGTTCATACTGCCCCCGGGGACGGGTTTCCCCCCGCCACTTGCCCTCGGCGAAACCTCTTTTCCATTTTTTGCGTTAAGATATCTTCGTGGCCACTCTGGCAACCAGCGCTCCCGTTCGCGAAGGCGGTTTCCGCCGCCTCTGGCGCGTTCTTCGCCAGGTCTTTCACGAAGCCATCGGTGCCGTTTTTGCCGTTCTGGCCCTCGCCTGGGCCAACGCCGCCCTGCGCTCCTGGGTCCACGCCGTTCCCCGCTGGCTCGTTGCCGCCGCCGTTTTCGTCTCCGCCGCCATGCTCTTTTTTTCCTGGACCTCTTTCCGGCGCGCGCGCCGCCTGGGCTAGATGGATCGCCGGATGAGTCACGGAACGAATTTCGCTTTTCGCATTTCGAGTTTCGTATTTCGAGTTTCGAACTCTTATGACTGACACCAAATCACCGCCCCGCGAATCCCAAGAGCGCAAGCCGCGCTTCACCACTCTCTCCGGCCTCCCCGTCGAGCGCCTCTACACCCCGGAAAATCTCCCCGCCTGGGACCCCGAGCAATCCCTCGCCTACCCCGGCGAATTTCCCTTCACCCGCGGCATCTATCCCAACATGTACCGCGGCCGTCTCTGGACCATGCGCCAGTACGCCGGCTTCGGCACCGCCGCCGAATCCAACCGCCGCTATCGCTACCTCCTCGGCAAAGGCCAGGCTGGCCTCTCCGTCGCCTTCGATCTCCCCACCCAGATCGGCATGGACTCCGACGCCCCGCTCGCTTCCGGCGAAGTCGGCAAAGTCGGCGTGGCCATCGACTCCCTCGACGACATGGAAACTCTTTTCGACGGCATCCCCCTCGATAAAGTCTCCACCTCCATGACCATCAACTCCAGCGCCGCCATCCTCCTCTGCCTCTACGCCGCCGTCGCCAAAAAGCAGGGCGCCAGCCTGCAAAAACTTGCCGGCACCATCCAGAACGACATCCTCAAGGAATACATCGCCCGCGGCACCTACATCTATCCCGTGCGCCCGGCCATGCGCATCGTCACCGACATCTTCGCCTGGTGCCGCAGCGAACTTCCCAAGTGGAACACCATCTCCATCTCCGGCTATCACATCCGCGAAGCCGGCTCCACCGCCGTTCAGGAAGTCGCCTTCACCCTCGCCGACGCCATCGCCTACGTCCAAGCCGCTCTCGACGCCGGCCTTGCCGTCGACGATTTCGCCCCGCAGCTCTCCTTCTTCTTCAACGCCCACAGCGACCTCCTCGAGGAAATCGCCAAATACCGCGCCGCCCGCCGCCTCTGGGCCAAACTCATGCGCGAACGCTTCCACGCCAAAGACCCGCGCTCGCTCCTTCTCCGCTTCCACGCCCAAACCGCCGGCTCCTCCCTCACCGCCCAGCAGCCCGAAAACAATATCGTTCGCGTGGCCATCCAGGCCCTCGCCGCGGTCCTCGGCGGCTGCCAGTCCCTGCACACCAACTCCCTCGACGAAGCCCTCGCCCTGCCCACCGAGGACTCCGCCCTCATCGCCCTGCGCACCCAGCAGATCATCGCCCACGAAACCGGCGTCACCAACACCTCCGACCCCTGCGCCGGCTCCTATGCCATCGAATCCCTCACCAACGAAATCGAATCCCGCGCCCTCGCCTACATCGATAAAATCGATTCCCTCGGCGGCATGCTCCGCGCCATCGAAGCCGGCTTCGTCCAGACCGAAATCCAAAAAGCCGCCTACGACTACCAGAAATCCGTCGAAACCAAGGACCAGATCGTCGTCGGCGTAAACGACTTCATCGCCGCGGAAAACCGCCCCATCCCCACCCTCAAAATCGATCCCAATCTCGAAGCCGAACAGATCGCCCGCGTCCGCGCCGTCCGCGCCCGCCGCGACTCCGCCAAATGCTCCGCCGCCCTCGCCGAACTTGACCGCCGTGCCCGCTCCTCCGAAAACCTCCTCCCCGCCATCCTCACCGCCGTCGAATCCCTCGCCACCGTCGGCGAAATCTCCGACACCCTCCGCCGCGTCTTCGGCGAATATCACGAATCTGTCGTCATCTAACTGGCCCGAGACGTGGACACGTTAATTAGAGGTTGGTCATTTTTGGCAGCGAGGGTGATATACTGCGCTTCGAATCCCAGATGGCAACTTTTTTGAACACGAAAATGAACAGTCTTACATGCTTGGAGCTTTGCGCTGGCGCTGGAGGCCAGGCGATTGGTTTTGAAAGAGCAGGATATTCCCATGTGGGTCTCGTTGAAATTGATCAGCATGCATGCGACACACTGAAGTTAAATCGCCCCGATTGGAACGTAATCCAGCAAGACATTAAGTCGTTCAGTGGAAGACCTTACCTTGGCGTGGACCTCTTGTCGGCGGGCCTGCCTTGTCCGCCCTTTTCGCGCGCTGGAAAGCAATTAGGGCATGCCGACGAAAGAAACTTGTTTCCCGAGGCGTTGAGAATAGTAAGGGAATGCCAGCCAAGAGTTGTAATGATTGAAAATGTTCGCGGCATACTTGATGCAGTATTTGATGATTTTAGAAAGAAACTGAAAGACGACCTGGCGAAACTAGGATATAAATCTGGATGGAAACTCCATAATGCTTGTGACTTTGGGGTGCCGCAGTTGCGCCCGCGTGCAATCATGGTCGGTATTTCAAGGTCTTATGCGGATTTCTATAGATGGCCAAAAGGATCTTTGGCTCCCCCAAGACCTGTATCCGAGGTCTTGCTAGATTTAATGGCCTCACGTGGTTGGAAGGGTGTTCGGCAATGGAGCAAACTAGCAAATACAATTGCTCCCACGCTTGTCGGAGGTTCTAAGAAACATGGTGGACCTGACCTTGGTCCAACAAGGGCGCGTAAGGCTTGGGCAGCCCTCGGCGTAGATGGGTTGGGAATCGCAAACGAGCCTCCGGCGCGGGATTTTATGGGTATGCCGAAGCTAACATTGGAAATGGTCGCGCTTCTCCAAGGCTTTCCGCCTGATTGGCGTTTCTGCGGGGGGAAAACGAGTGCATATCGCCAAATAGGGAATGCTTTTCCACCGCCAGTCGCTGCCGCTGTCGGAAGGCAAATTGCCAAGTGTTTGGTCGGTCAGGCGCTTGCTAGAGTTGCTTCATAAGATCGCAGATTAATGAGTCCACAAGCCTATTTCCGTAAGGCACGACAGGACTTCCACGGGAAGCTGTGCAGGGAAGTGTTGCTCATCGACAGTGGATCCGTAGCGACAAATGCCGATAGTGCAAATCCGGCTAGCAAGGAAATCGCGCTCATTCTTGCAAGAAAGCTAGGCGCATCTTCCGGGAGCAGGCTTGCGGGCCAAACATCGGGCGGTCGCTTCGAGCATGCTTGCCTTGAGTTTGTTGAGGCTACTTTTCAGAAACTTCAGCACATCCGTCCCGGAAGGTGGACTGTTGCTCAGGCTTCTGGTAAGGATTTACAGATTGCAGATTTCGAACAATATTCTCATCTGAGAGAAATCGAGCGAATTACCCGCGAACACCCGCAGCTTAGAACTGTACTAGGAGCGGATTACTTCATAAAACCTGATGTCATTGTTTTCCGTGCACCCGAAGATGACCGAGTGCTGAATCAGGAGCGACTTCTTGTGGATGGTTCTTGCACCAAGCTAGCTCCGCTGCGCAAGAAGAATGGTGGGCTGCCTATTCTTCACGCAAGCGTCTCATGCAAATGGACCATAAGGAGCGACCGGTCGCAAAATTCACGCTCTGAAGCACTGAACATGGTAAGAAACCGCAAAGGGCACACCCCTCATATTGTCGTCGTCACTGCGGAGCCACTCCCCAGCCGCCTCGCTTCCGTTGCCCTTGGGACAGGAGATATTGACTGTGTATATCATTTCGCGCTGACGGAACTTGTTGAAACCATAGAAGAACTCAATTACCCGGATGCCCGCGAAATGTTGATGATGCTTATTGACGGAAAACGGTTGCGGGATATATCTGATCTTCCGCTCGATTTAGCCGAGTAAAATTGATAATGGATAAGATCTCTCCAGCGGAGAGAAGCGAGAATATGCGGCGCATCCGTAGCAGGAATACCGCGCCCGAGAAGATTCTTCAGAAGCTTATCCAAACTTTGCGATATAGATATACTCTCCATGCGGAAGAGTTGCCAGGCCGTCCAGATTTTGTTTTCTTGCGCCAAAGGAAAGTAGTATTTCTTCATGGGTGCTTCTGGCACATACATGGGCGATGCAAGATTGCCCGGCTTCCTAAATCCAAGCGCTCATATTGGATCCCCAAACTGAAGGGTAATAAGCAGCGTGACAAGAAGAATCTGGCAAAACTGCGGCGCTTGGGTTGGAAGGTCATGACTGTATGGGAATGCCAACTGAGGGACATGGGCCGCGTCGAAGAACGACTCAGGATGTTTCTTCGGAAGAATTCAGTGGACTGAAGTGCGTACGATGCTGTTAATTAGAGGCTGCTAGGGCGCACGACGTCCCTCCCAACACGCCATGAAACTCATCCTCGCCTCCTCCTCTCCCCGCCGCGCCGAAATCCTCCGCAACGCCGGCTTCTCTTTTCAAATCCTCGCCTCCGCCGTCGACGAATCTCCCCTCCCCGCCGAATCTCCCCAGGACCACGTCCGCCGCCTCGCCGAATCCAAAGCCGCCTTCGCCGCCAAGCGCTCCTCCCCTCCCGCCATCGTCATCGCCGCGGACACCATTGTGGCCCTCGACGGCCGCATCCTCGGCAAGCCCCGCAATCTCGATGACGCCCGCGCCATGCTCGAACTTCTCTCCGGCCGCACCCACGCCGTGCACACCGGCCTCGCCCTCATCCGCCTCCCCGAAGGCGAACTCCGCGCCGCCGTCGAAACCACCCTGGTCACCTTCGCGCAACTCTCCCCGCAGGACATCTCCGCTTATCTCGCCAGCGGCGAACCCTTCGACAAGGCCGGCGCCTACGCCATCCAGGGCCGCGGCGGCCGCTTCGTTCCGCGCATCGCCGGCTGCTATTTCAATGTCATGGGATTGCCCTTGGCCCGCCTCGCCGAACTCCTGCGCGAACTCGGCTGGGGCGAGGAAAAAAACGCCCTCAAATAGAAAAAGGGCAGCCACAGGGGCTGCCCTCAAATCCCTTCGCGCGCCAAATTCGCCGCGCTCTTCTTTTACTTACTTCTTTTCCTCGCTCTGTACCGGCGCGACAGGCGCGGCCGCTGGAGGCGCCGCCGGCGGCGCGGCCGGCGGCGGCGTCGTCCCCGCCATGCCTTCCTTAAAGCTGCGAATCCCCTCGCCCAATCCCTTCATCACTTCGGGGATGCGCCGCCCGCCAAAGAAAATCAGAATAATGGCCAGCACAATCAGCCAGTGGAAAATACTGAACTCACCCATGGAACCCTCCGTAAGCCATTCCCGCGGAAACCCCCGCGGCTCTCACCCTCACAGGATAACACGCTCGTCGCCCGCCCGGCGAGTCACTCCTTGCCGGTCCAGGTACTCCAGCAGGGGAATCGCGTATTTCCGGCTGATCCCCGCCAACTCCTTGAATTCCGGCACCGTAATCCGCGCCTTTCCTGCCTCTTTCCGCGCCCGCAGCTTTTCCCGCAGCACCCCCAGCGCCTCTCGGTGAAACACCAGCTCCACCGTCACCCGCACCAGCCGCTGTTCCCGCAGCAATATCTGCAAAAGTTTTTCCGCCCTCCGCGCGTCCACCGCCAGCTTCCCCAGCGTCTCCTTCACCGATGGCACGGCCAGCCCCGCCGCCGCGAACGCCGCCTCAATCTGATCCTTGGCCCGCGCCTCCTCCGGCTGCAGCGCAATCTCCGACCCCGCCCGTTTCACCACGTCTCCCTGCACGTCCAGCACTTTCCTCTGCGCCAAATCCTCCAGCGCCGCGCGGAACAGTTCCGGCGCCACGCGCCTCCCCAGGCTGGCCCGCAACTCTTCCCGGCTCGCCCCGCGCAGCAATGGATTGGCCTTGTGAAATTTCTCCACGAACGCCAGTAAACTCTTCTGCGTTTCCGCGAACCGCGCCTCCGGCACGAGCAGCAGCGGCTCCCGGCTCACCGCCCGCACCCGCTTCGCCGCCACCAACTTTTCCGCCGTCTGCAATATTTCCGCTTCCGTCCAGCTCGTCCGCGCCACGATCTCTTCCATGCGCAGCCCCAGCAGCGCCCGCCCGCTCATCGCCGCCAGCATCTCCTCCGGCTTTCCACGTTCCAGCGTCTCCAGAAATTCCACCCTCCCGGTGTCCCGCGCCGCCGCCCTCCGCGCCAGCGGGTCCAGCACCGCTCCTCCCCCAATCGTCACCACCGGCGAAAACTGCCGCAAAATAAAGCGGTCCCCGCGCAGCGCCAGCACATCCTCGCGCAAACGCAGTTGCACCAGTGCCGTCCCGCCCGGCGCCAGTTCCGCAGCGCCGCCATGAAATCGCACCTCGGCAATCGTCTCCGCCGTCCCCGTATGCAAATGCACCGCCGCGCGGTTCTTCAGCCGCGGCGCGCCGGCCAGCAACTCAATCCGCGCGTCCACCCGCCGCGTCTTTCGAAATTTTCCCGGCGTCGCCAGCACCATCCCCCGCGAGACCGCCGTATGCTCGATCCCCGCCAGATTCACCGCCGTCCGCTGTCCGCCTCGCGCCCGCTCCTCCGTCTTTCCCCCGGACTGCACCCCGCGCACCCGCAGCCGCGCACCCGAAGGAAACAGTTCCACCTCATCCCCGGCCGCCACGCTTCCCGAAAGCAGCGTCCCCGTCACCACCGTCCCAAACCCTTTCACCGCGAACGCCCGGTCAATCGGCAGCCGAAAATAGTTTCCCTCGTTCTTCTCCTCGATCTTCCGCGCCTCCGCCGCCAGCGCCTCCTTCAACTCCCCCAGCCCCGCTCCCGTCTTCGCGCTCACCGCAATCACCGGCGCATTCTCCAAAAACGACCCGCGCAGAAACTCCCCCACCTCCAGCCGCGCCAGTTCCAGCAATCCCGCCTCCGCCAGGTCGCTCTTGCTCAGCGCCACCACCCCGCGCCGCACTCCCAGCAGCCGGCAGATTTCGAAATGCTCCCGCGTCTGCGGCTTCACCGCCTCGTCCGCCGCGATCACCAGCAGCACCACGTCAATCCCCGCCGCCCCCGCCAGCATATTGCGCACAAACCGCTCGTGCCCCGGCACGTCCACGAACCCGAAGCGCACCCCGCCCTCTTCCAGAAACGCGAACCCCAGATCGATCGTGATCCCCCGCCGCTTCTCTTCCTCCAGCCGGTCCGGATGCGTCCCCGTCAGCGCCTCCACCAGCGACGATTTGCCGTGGTCGATGTGCCCAGCCGTGCCCACGATGATGCTTTTCGTTTCCCCGCTCATGGATGTCCAGCATGCAGCCGCAAGCCCCATGCGGTCAATGCACGCCTGAAAAACGCAACTCCGGCAAGCCCGGATGGTCACGAAGTGACGTAGTTGGTGCAACGTCCATGCCCGCAGCGTCGGTGGTGTACCCGATAAACAAAGCCAACACGCCCGCGTCTAGAGGAGTCGAAGGACCGCTGATATCGAAACTTCCCAAGCCGCTCATCGCGGAATTGATTCGCTAGTGACTAAATCTTGCGATCTCCCACTCAACGACCGCCGTACCAAATACGCAGAGTGCTGCCAAAATACTGCCGACAGCTTTTGCCCACCCGGAAACTTCCCTGCCGCAAAGCAAGACGACCGTAAGAATAGCTACAAGGAGGCACAAATACGGGCCAACGAGCCCTGTCATAAACCAAGCAGCAACAATCTCTCCCTGCAATAAACCTTCTCTTTGATACCAAGAGTCGATTGATTTCCCCCAATAGATGAAACCAATTGAAATACCCCACATATACTGGAAGGCAAACTAAAAAATCCAATCGCAACAACCAATAGCAATTCTTTAAGCATCTTCCGCATGTCACCTTCGCCTCCTAAGTCCTAATTCAATTTCGTTTGTAAGGTGGTCATGGGAGTTCCGAAATGATGGGACGAGGATCCCGGCTGGTGTTGTGGCAGCCACCGCAAACGCAAACGCCAGTGGTGCTCTTCGCGAAGTTCTTTTCTGCTCTAGCCGCCTCATCTCACAAACCAGTTGTGCCCCTCGTGATCCTGCAATGCCACATGCCACCCATCTGTAATTAACACGCCCTTCTTTCCATCCTCAAACTCCAATTCTGCCTGTATCGACCACGGCGCCCACTCAGCCCACTCAATCTGGCACGCCTTCCACCCAAATTTCCGCGACCATATTTTCTCAATTGTTGCGCGAACCTCTTCCGGCTTTCGCGCTGACGATATCCTATAGGTCTCTGCCCTCACGACACGAATGCGCTTTACCTTCCCGCCCGCTAACTGTTCCAGGCTGAACGGCGTAAACTCCCCCCAATTTCTCTGGCCACAACTCTTTGCGTCTTCCATCGCCCGCGCTTTTGCGGCAATCTGGCCGAATTTACCCGTCGTCATCCCACTCGTGTTGATCGGCGTCTTAGTTTCCTTCATCTTCGACGCCTCTTGAGCGTTGGCGATTTCTACGATCAACAACATGATCGCCACTCCAATCGTGCACACTCCGACCCTAGTCATCGCGCTCTCTCTTTCCGCGGTACCACGCTCAGGTCGCACCAAGGGCTGGCCCACGCTTGGTTCCTATTCTTTCCTCCTGACACCGGCGCCCGATGAGACGATACCACTTCTGCAAGTCAGTGCGGAGTAGTGTTGCGGGGGTGCCCCTCGCGCAGCAAGAGTGGGGCTTGGGGTTTGCTATGCCCCGAGGGCTAAGGAGGATTGTCAATAAGTGGGCCGGAGAGGGTGGGTCCGCAAGAATCCCTGCCTGAAATTCGTACGCTCCATGCGCAGCCGCACCACGAATCTAGACAGCCCTATTTCTCCATCTCCGCGGCCCAGTTCAGCATCACCGCCAGTGGCGCCGTCTTCCCTTCATCCACCTTCGTAATCACCAAGAATCTCTGCCCATCCCCGCTCAGGTCATAGGAAAACACATCCTGCGCCGATACCGGCTGCCTCCGGTGCGTCTGAAACAACGCCTTCGGAGCGCCCGCCTCAAAACTCATCCCTGTCTTTACGTCCACCGCCATCATCTTCCCGTCCGCCGACAGATAGAACAACTCCTTCCCATCCTGCCGCCACCTCGGCTCCTGCCCTCCCGAGCTGGACACCTGCCACTTGCCCGTCCCGCCGGGAAATGGCGCCATATAGATTTCCATGTTTCCCGTCTCATCGGATGCGTAGGCCATCCACCGTCCATCCGGCGAAAACTGCGCGTTGCGCACCGTCGACTTCGCCTGCAGCAGCGGCTTCACCGCTCGATCTGCCCAGGAGAAATACCACAACTCCATGCCTTTCCTCATCAGTACGTACTTCCCGTCGCGCGACCAGTCCCAGGGATGGGACTGCTGATTCGTGCCCAGACCGGCCACCTCTCTCTCCAAACCGGAACCATCCGCGCTCTTCATGTACAGGCTGAAGCCGAAACCGAGGAGATTGCGGTTCGAACCAAACAAAATCTGCTTGCCATCGGGACTCCAGACAGCGGCCTGATCCAGCCCAGGATCGAACGTCAGCCGCGTCGCTACATTTCGGGCCGGCTCATGGACCCAAATATCAATGTTCCTTCCGTCCGCATCGGTTTGGTCTTCGGCGACCCTGCGCCCGTCTGGCGCGAGCCGCACATTGTTGTGCGTCCCAGGCACCCCAACCGTGCCCACCGCTTTTCCGCCACGATCAAACCACGTCAACTGCGATAGGGAGGCGCCTTTCCCGGTTTGCCACACAAGAACCGACCCACCGGAAATGCTATAAACCGCCCTGTCCACCCCAGGGAAATAGAGCACTTCCTCGCTCAAGCTGTGCGGCTCGCCGCTCAAAACGTAACTCCGCGGATCGAAAGATTGCGCCACCAGCGTCTTGTCCCGCACGTATACAAGGTAGCCTGGCTCCGCAAAGGCCGCGTTCGCGCTTGTGTTCACCAGCAACTTTCTCTCCGGCGAGTCCAACGAACCTAGAAAGATTGCGTTATTTTCCTGCCGCCCGGTGAAATTCGCCGCCAAATATAAAAAATGTTTCCCGTCCGGCAGGAACACCGGCCAGCGGTGGCTGGTTTCAAACCTCGAGGTGTCCGGCTTGGTCATTTCAACGGGAGAACCTCCCTGGGAAGACACTCGGAATAACCCAGCGAGGGCGTCGGGCGAGAATACGATGACTCCGTCCCGGTTCCATGTCCCGCCGCGCCCGTTGGGCGTGTTGCACAATGACTGCGGCCGTCCTCCCGCCATATCCACTTTCTTGAGCTTGCCATCCGCAAAGAACCCGATAAATTTTCCGTCCGGCGACCAGAATGGATAAGAAGCCCCCTGCGTCCCCTCCAGGGCATTGGCCTGCCTTCCCCCGACCTCCTGCGCCCATAGCACGTAATTGTTGGCCTGCGCCGAATACGCCACCATCGCCAGCGTCCGCCCATCCGGCGACAAGGCCACGTCGTTCGCCGCAAACGGCACCGCCGCATGAAAATACATCGGCCGCGCCGGCCGCCTCCCCGCCTGCCACCACGCCGCCCCTCCAGCCATCACCAGCAAAAACGCCACGCCCGCCGCGACCCAGCCCGCCCGCTCCCATCTCCCTCGCCCCGCCGAACTCCGCGCCGCTCCCGCCTGCGATCCCGTCTCCCCGATCCACTTCAGCTCGCTCGCCAGGTCGCTCGCGCTCTGCCACCGTTCGTCGGCCTCCTTCGCCAGGCACTTCTTTACCGCGTGCTCCAGCGCCGCCGGTGTCATCGGTTTCACCGCGCCGATCGGCTCCGGCTCCTTCTCCAATATCGCCGACGCCACGCTCAACTGGCTCTTGCCCTCGAACGCCTTCTTCCCCGTCACCATCTCGTACAGCACCGCTCCCAGCGAAAATATGTCGCTCCGCCCGTCCACCTGCTTTCCTTCCACCTGCTCCGGTGACATGTATTGAAACGTCCCGACAACCGTCCCTTCCTCCGTCATCGGCGCCGCCGCCGTCAATGTCGCCGCGCTCGCCAGGATCTCCGTCGGCTTGGCCAGCCCAAAATCCAGCAGCTTCGCTCCTCCCGCCGTCAGCATGATGTTTCCCGGCTTCAAGTCCCGGTGCACCACGCCGCTGCGATGCGCCTTGTCCAGCGCGTCCGCGATCTGCATCCCGCACTTTACCGTCTGCTCCAGCCCCAGCGGGCCCTTCTCCAGCCTTTTCGCCAGCGTCTCCCCCTCTACGCACTCCATCACCAGATAATCGATCCCATCCTGGTGACCCACGTCATGCAGCACGCAGATGTGCGGATGATTCAGGCTGGAAATGGTCTTGGCTTCCCGCTCGAACCGCTGCTTGCGAATTGGATCTGAAGAAAACTGCGAAGGTAGAATCTTGACGGCCACCGTACGATCGAGCCGCGTATCCCGCGCCCGATACACCTCGCCCATCCCGCCCGCGCCTAGCGGCGCGCCGATCTCATAGGGGCCCAAGCGAGTGCCCGCTGCCAGTCCCATAACGGGCGTGATTATAACTCTGGAACCTCCGTGCGGCACCACAATCTCTTTGGCAAGGGCTGGAGCCTCTTCCGCCATTTCAAACCAATTCCTCGCGATGATATGCTCTGCCCGTGCCTTCCCGTAAACGTACTCTATTCCTCGCGCTCCTCTGCGCCCTTCTTCTGGCCGCGCTCGCTCTCGGTCCGGCGGCGCTCGTTCGCCTGCGCGCCGTTTCCGTCCTGGCGCGTTTCTCCAATCCGCAGGATTCCGGTCTTGCCTCCGCCTTTGCCCGCGGCCCCTTTTCCGAAGAACTCGGCTCCGCGGAAACCCCCGGCGGCCCTTTGCGCTACCGCCTCTACCGCCCCACCACCCCCGGCCGCCACCCCGGCATCGTCCTTCTCCACGGCGTCCACCACCTCGGCATTGAAGAGCCCCGCCTGACCTCTTTTTCCCGCGCACTCGCCGGCGCAGGCATCGAAGTCCTCACCCCCGAACTTCAAGACCTCGCCGACTTCCGCGTCACCCCGCGCACCATGGATCAGATCGGCGCCTCCGCCGCTATTCTCTGCCGTCTCACGGTCCATTCCAAAGTCGGCCTCCTCGGCCTCAGCTTCGCCGGCGGCCTCGCCCTTCTTGCCGCCAATAATCCCGCCTATGCTCCGCGCATCGCCTTTGTCGTCGCCGTCGGCGCCCATGACGATCTCAGCCGCGTCGCCCGCTTCTTCGCCACCAACCAGGTCGAAGAACCCGATGGTCGCACCACTTCCTTCCCGGCCCACGAATACGGCGTCCTGGTCCTCGTCTACGCCCGCCTCCAGGATTTCTTCTCCCCCGCGGACGTTCCCCTGGCCCGCGAAGCCCTGCGCCTCTGGCTCTGGGAACAGCCCGAAGCCTCCCGCAAGGCCGCTCTGCTCCTCTCCCCCGCCGGCCAGGCGAAATTCGATCTCCTGCTGCACCATCGCGAAAACTTTCGCGACGAACTTCTCGGCGAAATCGCATCCCACCAGCCCGAAATGCGCGAAGTCTCCCCGCACGGCCGCCTGGCCTCTCTCTCCGTCCCCGTCTTCATCCTCCACGGCGCCGGCGACACCGTCATCCCCGCCGCCGAAAGCCTCTGGCTCGCGCGCGAAATCCCCCGCCAAGAGTTGCGGGAAGTGCTCATCAGCCCGGCGCTGATTCATGTCAGTGTGGAAAAGGGAGTTTCTCTTTCGGAAAGGTGGGCTTTGATCGAATTCCTGGCTCAGGTGGTCGAAGCGGCCCGCGAGGAGCGAAATTCAAGCGATCTTCAGAAAAAATAACACGGCGGCAGGGTAGCTTAAAAACCGCTCATGGCGCTTGCACGAGTCACAAGTCACCAGTCACGAGTCACATCTACTTCACGCTTCTCCCATTTCATCCAAAATCGCCTGCGCCGCCGCCCGCGGATTCTCCGCCGCGGTAATCGGCCGCCCCACCACGATATAGTCCGCCCCGGCCTTCATCGCTTCCGCTGGCGTCGCCGTTCGCGCCTGGTCATCCTTCTTCTTGCGCGCCCCGGGCTCCTTCGGCCGCACGCCCGGCGTAATAATCAGAAATTTGTCCCCGCAAGCCTTGCGAATCGCCCGCGCCTCATTTACCGACGCGACCACTCCGTCCACCCCGGCCTTGCGCGCCAGCCGCGCCAGCTTTACCACCCGCTCCTGCGGCGGCCCCGCGATTCCCGTCTCGCGCATCGCCTTGTGATCCATGCTCGTCAGGATCGTTACCGCCAGCAGCCTAGGCCGGTCTGAATCCAATGGCTGCGTCGCGCTGATTGCCTGCGCCGCCGCTTCCATCATTTCCAGACCGCCCAGCGCGTGCACGTTCACCAGTTGCAGCCCGGGCAGGCCCGTGGCCGCCATCACCGCTCCGGCGACTGTGTTTGGAATGTCGTGGTATTTCAAATCCAGAAAAATTCCCGTTCCCAGCGCCGCGATCTTCCCCACAATTCCCGGCCCCTCCGCCGTGAACAGCTGGCTGCCCACCTTGAACATTCCCACCACATCGGCTATTTTTTCAGCGAATCGGAGTGCGGGCACTGCGGAATCAAAGTCGAGGGCGACGATCAGGCGGCTGCGCGGCTGGGGCTCGAGGTTCAACGTGGTGTCGGTAAGGCGATCAGTTCCAGTCTTACCCGGGCGACCCCTGCGTGGATCAGGCCTACCTTTCGGGCGACACCATAGGATACATCAATTTCGCGTCCTTCTTGATAGGGACCGCGATCATTTATTCGCACGATCTCAAACTTGCCATTCCTCGGGTTCACCACCCTCACGATCGACCCGAACGGCAGGTGCGGGTGCGCCGCCGTCATGGCCTCGCTGTCAAACCGCTCCCCGTTGGCCGTCTTTCGCCCATGGAAGTGCGGTCCGTACCAGCTGGCGTTCCCCACCCATACCTTCAGGGGGGTACTGGCCGGCTGCGGCTGGTGCGCCACCAGGGGAGCCTCCATAGCCACAGGCAAGACCAACAGGAGGGCCAGCCATCCGATTACAGTCCAGGAAATGACGAAGGTTGGTTTCATAGTGTGTGTTTTGTGCGACTCAAGTCCCGAAAAGCATAGCATTTACGTGTCGTTATGTCAACCATTTTAACCCTTAAAAACTCCTCGTATCGCGTTGATATTAATAGTGTTAGACTCACTTTGTGCCCGCTCCAGTTCCTCCGCAATCCCCTCACTGGCCTTCGGGTCTATAAAGCTTGCCGTCCCCACCTGTACCGCCGCCGCCCCTACGGTCAGGTATTCCAGCACATCCTCCATCGTTTCAATGCCTCCCAGTCCTATCACCGGGATCTGCACCGCTTTCGAAACTTCCCACACCAGCCGCAGCGTGATCGGCTTGATCGCCGGCCCGGATAGCCCCCCGGTGGGGTTCCCCAGCCTCGACCGTCCCGTCCGGTAGTCCACCGCCATGGCCGGATAGGTGTTGGCCACCGTCAGGGCGTCCGCCCCAGCCTCCTCCGCCGCCCTCCCAATCAGCCCGATATCCGTCACCAGGGGCGAAAGCTTCACCCAGACCGGCCTCTTCCCGGACGCCTTGCGCGCCCCCCCTACCACCTCCGCCAGCAGCCCAGGGTCGCCCCCGAACTGCATCCCCCCCTTCTTCACGTTGGGGCAGGACACATTCAGCTCGTACGCCGCAATTCCCTCGGCATCCTCCAGCGCCCGAATGACCTCCGCGTACTCCTCCGGCGTCGTGCCAAACACATTCACCACCACCGTCGCGCCCAGCCGGGCAATCGCCGGCATCTTCTCCGCCACGAACGCCCGCACTCCCACGTTCTGCAATCCCACCGCGTTCAGCATTCCCGACGCGGTCTCGCACAGCCGCGGCGCGGGCGCCCCCGCCATGGGTTCCTTCGAAATTCCTTTGGTGACAAATCCGCCTAAACGCTGGAGATGAACGAGGTGGGAAAACTCGAGGCCGTATCCGAATGTTCCGCTGGCTGCGAGAATGGGATTCCGCAGGCGCAACGCGCCTATCTGTACGCTCAGGTCGACTGCTGCCGTTGCGTTCACTTCACGCAAAGTCTAGCACGAAGAAACTTTTCTCCCGCAACTCTTTTTTCGAAATTGTTTCGCCTTCCTCACCGCGTCCCCGCCTTATGCCCCGCTCCCGGCCCCGCCAGCGCCTCCTCCAGCACGTGCCCTTCCCGCGTGGATAGCGTAATCCCGCATAGCGCCGCCAGCGTCGGCGCTATGTCCGCCGGCGTCGCCGCCGTCCAATACACCCCGCCATGAATTCCCGCTCCCATCATCAGGATCGGCACCCGCTGGTCGTACGCATACGGCGTTCCATGCGTCGTCCCGTACGGTCTCGTCGTTCCCGCCGCCGAAAAATCCATCGGCCAGTATGCCTTGGGCACCACGAACAGATCCCCGCTGCGCCCCTCGAAATAACTTTCCCCCAGCGCCTGCACCATGGGATCGTCCGTCGCCGCTCTTCCCTTGATCTCCTCCGCCGTATGCACCGACGCCACTCCCGGCACTTTCTCGATCGCCTCCACCACCGCGCGCATCCCCGCCGCGTCCCCCTTCAGCTTCTCCCACACTCCCGGCGCAAAATAAATGTCGCTCCCTGCCACCACCGCCACCGCCGGCTTCGGATAATTCAGCGGCTCCAGCGCCTTCTCGATTCCTTGCTGAATGTCCGCCAGCTTCATCCAGCCCGCTTCGCTCCCCATCTTCTGCATATCCTCCGGCAGCGGCGCCACTCCGTGGTCTCCGGTCACCACCACCACGTAGTTCCCGTGGCCGATCCGCCGGTCCAGATGATCGAACATCGCCGCCAGCGTGTGGTCCAGCCGCGCCAGCACATCCTGCACCTCGTGGCTACGCGGCCCGAACGAGTGCCCCGCATAATCCAGCGTCGAAAAACTCACTCCCAGAAAATCCGTTCCTCCATGCTGCCCCAATCCCATCGCATCCACCGCGCGCTCCGCCAATTTATCCAGATACGCGTCCGCGTAAGGACTCGTTTCCCACTCCCGGTAGAACGCCTTGTCCGGCCCCGTCGCCCCGCTCTTTCCCTTCAGCGCGTGCGGCAGCGACATGCTCCATCCCTCCGGCGCTCCCGCTCCCGGCGTCTGCCCGCTGTATACGTACACCGACGGCGGCAGCATCGGCACCCAGATCTTCCCGTAATCCTCGCTCACCGGATGCGCCTTCACGTACTCCTCGACGAACGCCACGCTTCCATACTTGTTCGACGTTTCCCACGTCCCGCTTCCCTCGTTAAACCACGTCACCGCATCCGCCTTGTGCCCCGCCAGCGCGATCGCCGCCCGCGCCTTCAGCGAAAACGTCGCCACCTTCGCCCCGCCTCCCCGCTGAAATCGCAGCTCCTCCGCGAACGACGGCACTTCCATCCTCCACGCGCTGTCCCCGCCCGTCGCCTTCCCGCCTGCGTATCCGATATTCTTCGCGTTGGCGTCCGCCGTGCACGTCACCGCCGCTCCCTGCCCGCGGTCCCACCACGTGTTGGCCACCATCCCATGCGTCGCCGGCAGCGCTCCCGTCGAGACCGTCGAATGTCCCACGCACGTCTCCGTCGCCGCGTACGGATACGCCGCATTGCGGAACCACGCTCCCTCGTCCACCATCTGCTTCAATCCTCCGCTCCACTGCGTGTGAAACTTTTCCACATAGTCCGCGCGGAATTGGTCCACCACAATCAACACCACCAGCTTCGGCGGCGTCGGCCCCTTATGCACCGGCGCCCACGGCGAAGCCGGCATCGGCGCCGCCTTCTTCACCGCCGGCGCCTTCGTCTGTTTCTTCTGCGCCTGCGCCACGCACGGCCCCGCCAGCAGCACGGCCATGGCCACGCCCGCCCACATCATCCGATTCCTGCAAAACATGGTCACCTCGTTGGACATCTTGCCAAAAGTCTAACATTTCTTCCCGGCGTCCTCTCCCCGCCGCTTCCTGTCAGGCACCCTCCCCCCGCTCCACCCCCTCCTGCCGGAATCCCTCCTCTTATGCTAGGATTACCCACGGCATGCCTATCGTCGAAAAAGCCCAGTTGATGTCCGCGGCCGAAATCGACCGCACCCTGCGCCGCCTCGCCCACGAAATCATCGAAAAGAGCGGCGGCACTTCCAATCTCGCCCTCATCGGCATCCGCCGCCGCGGCGTTCCCCTGGCCCAGCGCATCGCCAAAGCCATGAACGCCATCGACAACGTCGAAGTTCCCGTCGGCATTCTGGACATCACCCTCTACCGCGACGACCTCTCCAAGGTCGCTCCCCAGGCCGTTCTGCAAGCCTCCGAAATCCCCTTTACCGTTGACGACAAGGACCTCGTCCTCGTTGACGACGTTCTCTACACCGGCCGCACCATCCGCGCCGGCATCAACGGCCTCTTCGATCTCGGCCGCCCCAGCCGCATTCGCCTCTGCGTCCTCATCGACCGCGGCCACCGCGAAATGCCCGTCGAAGCCCAGTACATCGGCCGCACCGTGCAGACCTCCGACTCCGAAATCATCGAAGTTCGCCTCCGGGAAATCGATAACGACGAGCGCGTCGTGCTCGTGGATCGTGTGGCGGAATGAGAGGCATGTGACCCCGCGCTTCCGTGACCTGCTGGCCCTCGAGCCGCTTTCCGCGGAAGAACTTTCTTTCCTGCTCGATCAAAGCAAGCCCTTCCAGGTCATTCAGCGCCATCCCCTCAAAAAACTCGCCACCCTCCGCGGCAAAACCGTCGCCCTCGCCTTTTTCGAAAACTCCACTCGCACCCGCATCAGCTTCTCCGCCGCCGCTTCCCGCCTCGGCGCGGACTCCCTCAACCTGCAAGCCGAATCCTCCAGCGTCAAAAAAGGCGAATCCCTCCTCGACACCGTCCACACCCTCGACGCCATGAAGCCCGATTGCCTGGTCATGCGCCACGCCTCCTCCGGCGCCGCCGAGTTCGTCGCCCGCAACCTGGACATCCCCGTCATCAACGCCGGCGACGGCACTCACGAACATCCCACCCAGGGCCTCCTCGACGCCCTCACCATCCGTGATCGCAAGGGCACGATCGAAAATCTCAACGTCACCATCCTCGGCGACATCCAGCACAGCCGCGTGGCCCGCTCCAACATCCACCTCCTTGCAAAATTCGGCTGCCGTATCACCCTCTGCGGCCCCGCCATGTGGGTCCCCAAGGAACTCGAACACATCGGCCCGCCCGGCGCCTCCATCCGACGCACCTCCCGCATCGAAGACGCCCTCGACGGCGCCGACGTCATCATCGTCCTCCGCGTGCAGACCGAACGCCTCCACGAACCTGCTCTTCCCGTCGACGACTACATCCTCCTCTATCAACTCCACGCCGCCCGCCTGCGCCTCGCCAAAAAAGACTCCATCGTCCTCCACCCCGGCCCCATGAATCGCGGCATCGAAATCTCTCCCGAAGTCGCCGACGGCCCGCAGTCCTGCATCCTCGAGCAGGTCACCAACGGCATCGCCGTCCGCATGGCCATCCTCTATCACCTGATCGGCGCCGCTACCGAGCCTGCCGAGGATGCCCCTCAAGACGCGCCCGAATCCGCTCCCAAGTCCGATGAAAAGGCCAGGAAACCCACGCATGCTTCTGATTAAAAACGGCCGCGTTCTCGACCCCGCCCGGCAGACCGACGCGCCTCTCGATCTCCTCCTCGACGGCGAAAAAATCGCCGAAATCGCCCCCGCCGGGAAAATTGCCGCGCCCAGGGACGCCGAAATTTTCGACGCGTTGAACCTCATCGTCGCTCCCGGCTTCATCGACCTGCACGCCCACCTGCGCGAACCCGGCCAGGAATCCTCCGAAACCATCGACACCGGCACGCGCTCCGCCGCCCGCGGCGGCTTCACCGCCGTCTGCTGCATGCCCAACACCCGGCCCGTCAACGACAACGCCTCCGTCACCCGCTTCATCCTCGACCGCGCCAAATCCGCCGCCGGCGTCCGCGTCTGGCCCATCGGCGCCGCCTCCATCGGCAGCCAGGGCCAAGCCATCGCCGAAATCGCCGCCATGAAGGAAGCCGGCATCGTCGCCGTCAGCGACGACGGCAAACCCATCGCCACCGCCAAGCTCACCCGCCAGGTCATGGACTATTGCCGCTCGCTCGATCTTCCCGTCATCGAGCACTCCGAGGACGTTTCCCTCGCCGCCGGCGCGGTCATGCGCGAAGGCGTCACCTCCACCCGCCTCGGCCTGCGCGGCATGCCCGCCGCCGCGGAATCCATCTGCGTCGCCCGCGACGTTCAGCTCGCCGAACTGACCGGCGCGCGCCTCCACGTCGCCCATCTTTCCGCCAAAGCCTCCCTCGATCAGGTCCGCTGGGCCAAATCCCGCGGCCTCCGCGTCACCTGCGAAGTCACCCCGCACCACTTCACCCTCATTGACGAGGACGTGCGCTACGACTCCCGCTTCAAAATGAATCCCCCCCTCGCCTCCCGCGAAGACCGCGAAGCCCTCCTCGCCGGCCTCGCCGATGGCGCCGTGGACGTCATCGCCACCGATCACGCCCCCCACGAGCCCGCCCTGAAAGACGTCGAATTCGACCGCGCCCCCTTCGGCATCCTCGGTTTCGAAACCGCCCTCTCCCTCTCCCTCGAACAATTAGTCCACTCCGGCCGCCTCCCGCTCATGCGCATGGTCGAACTTTTTACAACCGGCCCCGCCCGCGTCCTCGGCCTCGACCGCAAACTCGCCCCCGGCCAGCCCGCCGACCTCACCCTCTTCTCCCTCACCCACCCCTGGACCTACAACGTCAGCGACTCCCCCAGCAAATCCCGCAACTCCCCCTTCGATGACCGCGCCTTCCAAGGCGCCCCCATGGCCACCATCGTCGCCGGCCGCCTCATCTACCGCAGAAACTAACCACGATTCCTCGTAGGGGCCGGGCTTGCCCGGCCCGCTGCAGCGCCAGCACAATTGCACCCATTCCGCATCCCGCCCAAGTGAATCGTCCCCAACCTATTGACCGCCTTCCCCAATTAGTGTATATACAACAATATGTTCTCCTGGGACGCCCACAAAGCCCTGCGGAACTACGAGAAGCACGCCGTCCCCTTCGAGGAAGCCTCCACGGTCTTCTCCGACCCCGATGGCCTGGACTGGGAAGACCTCGATCACTCCACCGTCGAGCGTCGCTCCACGATGTTCAGTAAATCGAGGCAAAAATAAAGTCTGTCATTCTGAGTCCCGGTGCCTTTTACCGGGACGAAGAATCTCAACTGAGGATATTGCAGACAGTCACAATTGCTATCCTCCGGCGAGCCTGGAGACTAAAACATGTCCAGGAAACAATCCGCATCATCAGCGCACGCCAAGCCAGCCGCAAGGAGCGCCAAGCCTATGCCCGCCCATCGCCGTAGCCGCCGCATCGACTTCAGCGACATTCCCGAATCCACCGCCGCGGAACTGAAGCGCGCCCGCCGCGTCGGCCGCCCCAAATCCCCCCACGCCAAGCAACTCATCGCCATCCGCATCGATCCAGGACTCCTGAACCGCCTCCGCCGCCTCGCCGCCAAACAATCCAAACCCTACCAAACTTTTATCCACGAACTCCTCGACCGCGCTGCCAGCAAGCGCGTGGCGTAGTTTCCCCGCCCGCCAGAGCATGCTTTCTCTCCGGTGCGATATACCTGCGACGCAAGCCGCGCCATAGATCTTTTTTCTCCCGATTTTGTAGCGCCAGGCTTTAGCCTGGCACTCGTGTTTGGCCCTTTGACTGGTTCTGAAAGTATTCTCCCCTCGTAGTGAACCCAGCACCTTCTGACCAGGTTCCCCTTGCGCTTTCCGGTAGTCTAGTTATATAACTAGACTATCGGAGGTGC
>Ga0315268_10000407_pt1 | contig 50588 bp, 39 predicted proteins | sample C1_top_MG_FD_204535 | JGI IMG/M metagenome (GOLD analysis project Ga0315268, IMG submission 204535) | Sediment microbial communities from Yellowstone Lake, YNP, Wyoming, USA - C1_top | ecosystem: Environmental > Aquatic > Freshwater > Lake > Sediment | place: USA: Wyoming | collected 2017-08-01 | reverse complement strand
CGTCGCATTTTTTTCTGCTGACAACGGAGTCGTCGGCACTGAGCTATGGAAGACTGACGGCACGACGGCTGGCACAGTGCTTCTCAAGGACCTCGAACCAGGCGCACGAAGTGGCGGGCCAGAGTACCTGGTGGATTTCGGGGGCAGTCTCTTCTTCCGGGCAGCCGACGCCACGAAGGGGATCGAGCTTTGGAAATCCGACGGTACCGCTGCCGGCACCGTACTCGTGAAGGACGTTTTGGCGGGCGCCTTTAGCTCGTCTCCGACCGGGCTCACCGTGTTCAACGACCGACTGCTGTTCTTCGCCTATACCATAGTCGGGTCGGACGTCGGCCTGTGGTCGACCGATGGCACGACCGTCGGGACTACCCTCGTCAAGGTAGTCGCGCCCGCGGCCATCATGGCCCCAAGTTGCCTGACGAGCTTCGGCGATTTCGCGCTGTTCAATGCGAGTGACGGTGTCGTCGGCACGGAGCTATGGCGAACCGACGGAACTGCGGCGGGGACCTACATGATCAAAGACATCAATCCGGGCGCTCCCGGTTCGTCTCCGTGTTCTTTCGTGCACGTCGGCGGGGTGGTGCTCTTCGTGGCGTACGACGCTGTCAACGACGTGGCCATTTGGCGCACCGATGGGACGACAGCGGGAACTGAGATGGTCGCAGACATCCGACCATGTGCAGGGCTCGGTGGATACTACGTCAATCCCGCCCCTTGGGTCTTCGGCAACATCCTGTATTTTACCGCCGACGACTGCAGCCACGGTTGGGAGCTATGGCGCACGGATGGGACCGCTACCGGCACTTCGCTTTTCACTGACATCTACCCCGGCCCGAGTTCGTCATATGCGGGCGGCCTGACCTCGATCGTCGGCGGCCGTTTCATCTTCTCAGCAACCGACGCTGACCACGGATCGGAGCTGTGGAGCACTGACCTCACGGCAGTCGGCACGAGTCTCCTCAGCGACATCTCCCCCGGCCCCGGGGGGACCGTCTGGCCTCAATCGTTCACCTCGATTGGGGACGCAATCTTGTTCAACGCCCGCCACACGCAAGAGCTGTGGCGGACGGACGGCACCGCGGCGGGAACCGTTTCGATGAAGGAAATTGGCGCCGGGTCAGACACCTTGCCGCTCAGCGAGTTCACGGCCCTTCCCGCAGAGTTCGCGCAAGCCGCGTTCGTTGCGTACGAGCCCGCGAGCGGCAGCGAACTGTGGGCCTCCGATGGAACCGCATCGGGAACTCGGCTCGTCGCCGACATTCTGCCCGGCCCGTTGTCCTCGAACCCCAGTAAGCTCAAGGTGTCCGGCAATTTCCTCTACTTCGTCGCATCGACGCCGGACGTTGGCGCCGAACTCTGGGCGGTCCCTCTCTCGGCGTTCGACCTCACGCCGCCAGTCATCACCGCGACCGTCACTGGCACCCTCGGCGCCAACGACTGGCACGTCTCGGACGTGGGCGTCACCTTCTCAGTGAGTGACGCACAGTCCCCGGTGAGCTCGAGCAGCGGCTGCAACGCGGTCAGCATCACGACCGACACAACCGGCACGACGTACACCTGCTCAGCGACGTCCGTCGGCGGCACAGCCTCGGTGAGCGTCACGGTGAAGCGCGACACGATGCCCCCGAGCGTCCTCTGCCCGGGCGACCTCGTTGTCGAGGCCACGAGCGGCGCCGGCGCCGCAGTCAACTACGACGCGGCCCCCGCCGCCGACAGCTTCACGGCCTCGCCAGCCGTCGCCTACTCTCAAAACTCGGGCACCACGTTCCCACTCGGCACCGTCACCGTCGACGCCACCGCCACCGACGACGCGGGCCACAGCGCCGCCTGCTCGTTCACGATCACCGTCGTCGATACGACGGCACCCACCGTCACCTGCGGCACCGACGTGGTCGCCGAAGCGACAGGCGCTGCCGGCGCCCTCGTGACCTACAACGCGGCCAGCGCCATCGACGCGGTGACCAGCTCACCGAGCATCGTCTACTCCAAGGCGACGGGGTCGCTCTTCGCCCTCGGTACGACCTCCGTCAGTGCGAGCGCTACCGACGGGGCCGACAACATCGGCGCGTGCGTCACGACCGTGACGGTGCGCGACACCACCGCCCCTGTCCCGAGCTGCCCGGCCTCAATCGTCCAGGAGGCCACGAGCGCAGGCGGAACCTCCGTGGCCTACGCTCCAGCGAGCGCCATCGACTCAGTAGATGGCGCGCCAGGGCTCTCTTACAGCCACGCGAGCGGTAGCGCGTTCGCGCTCGGCGCAACCGGCGTCACAGTGACGGCGACGGACTTTTCAGGAAACGACGGCACCTGCGCCTTCACCATCGAGGTGCGCGACACCACCGCCCCGAGCCTCACCTGCCCGAGCGCTGTCACGGCCGAGGCCACGAGCCCGAGCGGCGCCATCGTGGCCTTCTCATCGGCCACCGCGGGCGACGCGGTAACCGTCGCGCCGCACCTCAGCTACTCAATCGAATCGGGCGCGGCCTTTGCGCTCGGCACGACCGCCGTCACCGTCACAGCCGCCGACGCCGTGGGCAACAGCGCGAGCTGCACCTTCGACGTCTCCGTGATCGACAGCACGGCGCCAGCGCTGAGCTGCCCTGGCAGCGTCACCGCGAGCGCCGTCGGACCTGCGGGAGTGGCGGTCGCCTACAGCACGGCCACCGCCAGCGACGCCGCCGACGCTGCGCCCCAAATCTCGTACAGCGTGACGAGCGGCGCCGTGTTTTCGCTCGGAACCACGAGCGTGAGCGTCACGGCCACCGACGCCGCCGGCAACTCTGATACTTGCGCGTTCGACGTGGTGGTCGAGGACACGGACGGACCGACCATTGTCTGCCCAACCGACATCATGCACGAGGCCACCGGACCGAACGGCGCCATCGTGAGCTACGCGGCGATCACCGCCACCGACGCGGTGGACGGCACCCTTGCCGCCACCTACTCACACGCTTCCGGTTCGACCTTCGCCCTCGGGACAACGGTCGTCACCGCGAGCGCCACCGACGCCGCCGGCAACTCGTCGACCTGCACCTTCAACCTCACGATATCGGACACGACGGCGCCAAGCGTCGTCTGCCCAGGCGACGTCACGGCGAATGCGAGCGGACCAAGCGGCGCCCTGGCCACGTATGGCCTGGCGACGACGAGCGATCTCGTGGACGCCGCCCCAACGCTCGTCTACAGCCAGGCGAGCGGCACGCTGTTTGTCCTCGGTACAACCGCGGTCACAGTCATCGCGACAGACGCGAGCGGCCTGTCGACGAGTTGCGGCTTCGACATGACGGTGCAGGACAACGACAGCCCGAGCATCGCCTGCCCTCCGGACGTGGCCGCCGAGGCGACAAGCGCGAGCGGCGCAATTGTGGCCTTCCAGCCGGCCGCGGCGAGCGACATGGTCACCGGGTCTCCGATCGTGACCTACAGTCACGACTCAGACGCGCAATTCGCACTCGGCGAAACCCGAGTGACGGCCACCGCTACGGACGACGCCGGCCACAGCACGAGCTGCATATTCGGAGTGACGGTGGCCGACCATACGGCGCCGAGCCTCACTTGCCCGGGCGCGGTTGCGGCCTCGAGCAAGGAGGCCAAGGGCGTGCTCGTCACCTACGCTTCCGCTACTACCACCGACGCGGTCGATGTGGCGCCGACCGTGAGCTACAGCCCAGGGTCGGGCGCTGTGTTCTTGCTCGGCGTCACGGTCGTCACCGTCAACGCCACTGACGCGGCGGGCAACCAAGCCTCCTGCACTTTCGCGGTCACCGTTAGCGATACTTCGGGGCCGAGCGTCACCTGTCCGTCGAATGTCGTCGTGGAGGCCACGGGCCGAGACGGCGCCATCACTACATACGAGCCGGCCGCGGCCACAGGCGGCGGAGGTGGAACACCCGAGCTCGGGTACAGCCACGCCTCGGGCACGGTATTCGCACTCGGCGTCACCACCATTTCGGCGACGGCACGAGATGCGCTCGGCCAGACAGCGAGCTGCACCTTTGCGGTCCGAGTAGTCGACACCACACCGCCGAGCGTCATCTGTCCGACGGCGATGGTCGCTAGCGCTCGCGACGCGTCCGGCGCCGTGGTGACCTACCTACCAGCGGTCGCTGCAGACCTCAGCGACGGCGCGCCGGTGCTCACCTATAGCAGCGCCGCGGGGGCGAGCTTCGCCATCGGAAACACGACGGTCACGGCCACGGCTACCGACACGTCGGGCAACGCGGCGTCGTGCTCGTTCACGGTCACCGTGACGCAAGACGTCCCGCCCGGCGCCTCATGCCCGACGATCGACGCCGATGGCGACGGCAAGAGCGACCCCTGCCCGGCGAGCATCGGAGGCAGTGCCGTGGGCGTGGGCTGCGGCTGCAATGGCGCCAGTGGCTCCCCAGCGCTGCTCGCTTGGCTGGGCATGGCTGTCGTTGGGCTTCACGGCCGGCGGCGGCACCTTTAGACGTACCCAGTGGGCACGCATGATTTCATCATGAACCTCACCCTCTCAGTCGACGACAGGCTAGCCGGGCGTGCATGCGAGGTTGCGCGCCAACGAGCTACGCCGTCAAGGATGGGGAGATGTAGTTGTCGTCAGTGGGGAGATGTAATTGTCGCTCAGCAGGCGGCCGCGCGGCAGCCAGCTCGCCGGCCCGGACATATTTCCGAAGCATGGACAGCTTCCGATCGTCCTGACGCTCGAATCGAGAGAGCTGGCCCTGGTCCATGCCAGGCGCTCGAGGCGAGCCGACGTCCGCGAGTGGATTGTTTCTCGAGAGCAACAATCGACTGTTTCTCGAGAGCGCTTCAGGCCAGGTACTTCGTCGCCTTGCCGACCCCGTTCTGACGCACGAGTCCTTGACGCACGAGGACCGAGAGTTCGCGCAGGGCCGTGTCACCGCTCACCTCGAGCCACTGCGCCGCCTCGCGCTTGCTGACGCTTCGACGCTCAGCGACCAGGCGATAGAGCCGCAATTGACGATCGCTCAGAGTGAGCTGCTCGGATGAGGCAACGCGCGGGCGAAAGCGGATGACAAAGAAGTTGCTGGAGGTGACCTCGAACGGTGGGTTGTTGTTCTCGGCCAGCGTGTGCCGAATTCGATCGATACCACTGCCGATGCGCTCGATGAACTTGGCGCGAAACAGGAGATCTGCAATGGCACGGTTGCGCCGGACGCTCCTCTGGCCGAGGTCCGAAAGAGCGATGCCATGCGGCAGGCCGCCCGGACTCTCAACTTCGAGTCGGTCAGCAAACATATTGAGGTAGATGTGCGAAACGTCATAGTGGTAGTCACGGTGGGCGACGGCGTTGATGATCGCCTCACGCACGGCCACGAGCGGATAGTCATACACCTCCGTATGTCGGGCAGCGCCGGTAACGACCGTCTTGACCGCCATGTTGCGCTGCACGAACTGCAGTGCCTCCTCGATGATCGTGATGGGATCGCCGCCAATCTCCCGCCGGTCGATGACGCCAAAACGGTCGGTCCCTTGGTAGCGCGCGGCCGTGCAGGTGCTCTCACGCAAGAAGCGTTGCGGCTGTTTGGCAAAAAAGAGCACCGCCGCGTTGTTCAGGAGCAGCTCGCGCCCCTGCCGGCTGGCCAGGTCCAAATTCGCGAGCATCGCATCGGCGTTGCCTCGCACCTCAATGCCGCACAGCTCGAGGAAGCGACGCCACCGGCGTCCGTCGAAATCGCGCCGGAAGGAGAAGTCTCGATTCCACTGCTCGTCAAAGTGGAAGGTGCCCGCCCCGACGATGAGTTCGCGGATCTCGTTGCGGCGCAGCTTCTGCGTGTTCGGACCGTTCCTGACAAAGAAGCCGTCCTTGCAGCGGTAGGGCTTGTCGTTGCCCTCCGCGACAACGACTTCCAACACGACGTCGCCATGGGGGACGAGCCTGATGCTGACTGGCGGGTCGCAGTTGGCCGCGATGTCCTGAACCTCGCTTTGCAGGCGATTCGTGACCGCGAGACCGGCTGGCCTGCCGTGGTCATCGAGGCCAAGGAAGATGGACCCTCCCGAAGCGTTGGCGAATCCGACCAAGGCGGCGGCCAAGTCACTCAACCCCCGCTTGAGCTCGACACGCTGCCCCTCGCCCTCGGCGACGACAAGCGCCAGCCGTCGGTCCAGTCTGCCGGGCGCCACCATCACGGCATACTAGGACGCAGGCAGTGCGATGTCAACGGAGTTTGCGACGCATTTACGTAGCATTTGCGACGCATTGTGCATGCCCGACGCAGCATCAGCCTCTGGGATGCGCTGATTGTGGGCTCCGCCCGGTCGGCCGCCTGCAAACGCCCGCAGCAACGAGCCGAGAACAAACACGACCACCACAAACGTATGAGCGCGCGAAGCGACAGGCTCGGCGGGCAAAGACCCAACGTCAACAGCCTCCGGCACCACCGCCGAAAACTCCCACGCCCGCTCATTCGGCACCACGATCGCGCGGTCCGCGGGCAGATCGCGCGCTGCGAGATACGCCTCGAAGTCCTCTGGGTCGAACTCGAGCACCGGCACCTGACTTCCAAAGCAGGCCGGCTGCTGATGATCCCGTGCAGACTGACCTCGAGCTCGTTAGCGCGGGCATTCTCGACCGTCTCACGCACGGTACGGTCGTGCGCCTACACGCAAGCCACGAACAGGCATTGACACGTAATACGTGCGCACATATTATTGCATCATGAACCTCACCCTCTCCATCGACGACAAGCTAGCCGGGCGCGCACGCGAAGTAGCGCGCCAACAAGGCACCAGCCTCAACGCTCTGGTTCGCGACTTCATCGAGAAGCTTGCTGGCGAGCGCGGGGGCGAGGATCTTGCGGCTGAGCTCGAGCGCTGCTGGCGCGAAACGCCCGGGCACTCGACGGGGCGCTCTTGGCGGCGCGATGACGCCTACGAGGGGCGGTTGCGGTGAGCTCGCGGGTTTTTGTCGATACGAACGTGTTGGTCTACGCCGACGACGCCGACGCGGGCGAAAAGCAGATCCGCGCCCAAGAGGTTCTGCAGCGCACCGTGCGCGATGAGAGCGCGGTCCTCTCCACCCAAGTCCTGCAAGAGTACTTCGCCATCGCGACGCGTAAGCTCGCAATTCCGGCCGACAAGGCTCGGCAGCGCGTCGAGGCGCTCGCTCGCCTGCACGTCGTCATCATTCAACCCGCGCTCATCCTTGCCGCGATTGATCTCGTGCGTCTGCACAGCATCAGTTTCTGGGACGCGCTCATCGTGCGCTCGGCACAGTCGGCCGCCTGCACGCGCCTGCTGACCGAAGACCTCGAGGACGGCGAGATGATCGAGGGGCTACGGATCGAGAACCCGTGGCGCGATTGAACGATCCGACAGCCGGCATGGCCCCGGGGTGCCACGGCTCTCGTCAATCCGCGCGCCACTCCCTCACGTTCTCAATCACGTTGCCGAAGTGGACTGGTTCTGCCGAGCGGAGGTGGACTGGTCTACGCGAGCGCCCGAGCCCAGAGCGTCCCATCGGGCCACGCGAGGACGAGGTCCACCTCCGCCCCGCCTGAGGTGCGATAGAAGTGGCAGGTCGCGTCGGGCGCGCATGCTGCAGCGATGTTCTCGATGACGAAGCCCTCGAAGCTCGCGCCCACAATCGGATGGCCGAGCAGCGCATCCGCGTTGGCGATACCGAGCAAGGCGTGCACGAGTCCGCTGTCGCGCACATAGACCTTGGGCGAGCGGACCAGGCGCTTGCCGACGTTGGCGTGCCATGGAGACAGCCTGCGCACGAGCAGCAGCTCGACGAGCAGGTCGAGGTAGTGGCTGGCCGTGCGCACATCGACACCAAGAGAGCGGGCAAGGTTCGCCTCATTGAGCAGGCCACCTTGAAGGTGAGCGAGCATCGTCCATAGGCGCCGCAGCGTCTCGGCGGGCATACGGGCGACAAAGCTGTCGGGAAAGCCCCCGCGTAGCCAGAGCGCATCGAGGGTTGCCGCACCGGTCTCGCGTAGCTGCAGCGGGCCGAGCTCGAGGTAGGCGATGCGGCCCGCGAGCGTCTCGCCTGACTGGGCGAGCAAGTCGAGCCCGGCCGAGCCGAGCAGCAGGTAGAGGCCGTGTTTGCGGCCTTGGCGACGGGCATGGTCGATGAGTCCGCGCAGCACCGGGAACAAGCTCTGGACGCGGTGCACCTCATCGAGGATGACAACCTCATCCTGATGCGCGCTGAGGAAAGCCTCGGGCTCGTCCAACCTTGCCCGGTCCGATGGGGACTCGAGGTCGAGGTACAAGGATGGGCGGGCCTCGGCATGAAGCCCAAGAGTGACCAGCATCTTCGCGGCATGCGGTCTTCGCGCATCTGCGTCGTGTGGCGCGTCGCGAACTCGTGTTGGCCGAGGGCGCACGCATCGAGGCGGGAGCCGTATGTGTGCCGCAGCGCTTCAAGTCGGCCCTCGGGTTTTCGCCTCACCTGCACGCAATCGCGGCCGGCGGCGTTTGGGTGCAGAGCGAGCCCGGCTCCTAGAACCGCACGAGCGCGATGTTCTTCGCCGACAACAAGTCACCGTCGAGCCGCAGCGCGAGGCTTCGCCTCGAGACAAGGGACGCGAGGCGGGCTTCGGAAACAAACCTAATCGACTTTGGCGGCTCGAGCGCAGAGCCGATGGGCTCGAGCGCTATGCCCTCTTCACCGAGACGTCGAGCGTCCCCGTCGTCGATGGCGTAGGCGTCGCGCGCGCTCGCGAGCAAACGCCGAAGCTTGAACCAGACCCCGTGCGCCAGATCGCGTTGCCGATACTCGAACGAACGCACGATGGCGCGTGATCGAATGAGCTTGGCTCGTCGCTCGAGGCTCATGGTCATGGTTCGTCTCCGAGTGGCAACGCCTCGAGTTTCGCGAGCAGGTCGGCGACGAGCTTGCGGTGCGGCCGGGGGTCGGGCATCCCGCGGCGCACCGCAAGCAGCGACAGCACCGTGAGATTCGAGAGCACCGCGTGGCGCAGCTCATTCGTCAGAGTGGCGAACTCGCGTTCTAGTTCCTGCAGGTCCGCGGGGCGCGCCAACAGCATCAGCGCCAGCGCGACGAGCAGGTCGCGATCGCCCTTCTCGGCCGTGCGGTCGGTGATGAGCTTTTCGAGCAACAGGCCGGCGACGCGGGGCAACGGGATGCGCAGGCCATCGATTTCGACGGGCTCGGCCGCGCGGGCCAAGGACAATGGGCCGAATACCAGCAACGGCAGGGTCGCGTCTTCGAGCACATAGGTGTCGGCGGGATCCACCTTGGTCGCGTCCATCCCGAGGAAGTTGACTTCGATGAGCGCGGGGTCCTCTGACAGCCAGACCGAGGGCTCAGCCGGTGAGGGCGCGAGGTTTCGGACCTCGCGCAGGGCGCGTTTAACCGCCTCGTGGGCAAGCACGGGGACGCCGATATCGACGTCCTGCGAAACGACCAGCGTCGAGGCGGCGTTCGGTTCGAGTAGGTTCGGGACCTCGGAGCCGACAACCAAGACGCCAGGCACGCGCAACACGGGCTCAATTGCCCGCAGCGTCGCTAGCAGTCTGGCGCGAAACTCCATATGTGGCGCAGTATACGAGCCACGATCGGCCGTGCCAAGACGCGACGCGGGCTCGAAGCGCCTACGCGATAGAGTCGGCCACCGGGGGTGGGAGGTGCGCGGCAGAAGCGAGCCGTGAATCGTCACGAGCGTCACCGACAGCTCCTGCGGCCACCGCCATCCACAGCACCCCAGCCGCATACCAGTAGTAGTTGACGAACGCCTGCTTGTGAATGAGGAACGCGGCGAGATTGACGGCCGCCGCTGCGAGCCAGGCCCTCTCGAGCTCAACGCAACTGCCGCCGGCACCGTGACGCCACGTGCGCCACGCAAACGCCCCAAGCGTCGCCAAAGCGGCGAGCAGCCCGGCTGCCCCAGGCGGCGAGACACCGGCCCAGTTCATGAGCATCGCCGAGAGCGACAGCGAGTCGCTGCGCGGCGGCAGCTTGAATTGAAAAGCCACGACGCCCTGCCAAAAAGCCGCCGGGTCCCAGGCGAACGTGGGCAGTGTCACCACCGCGGCTACGAGCCCCCCGAGCGCGAGCTCCCGCCAGCCGAGCTTGCGCGCTACGAGCAAGGCCGGCAGCAGCAAGAGGCCGTATTGTTTGGCCGCCAGGGTCACGCCCGTCCACAGGCCGACGAAGGCGCGACGCTGCACGACGAGCCCGTGCAAGACGCCGGCCACCCCGAGCAGCAAGAAGGGCTCGGTCCAGGCGTTGTCGAGGATCAAGAAGCCGCGGGCGTGAAAGAGAATGCCGACGGCGCACAGCTCGAGCGGATCGCCAGCGCGCAGGCCCGCGCGGGCCAGGGCGCGAACGACCAACCCCGCCGCGGCGAGCGTCGCGACGAGCAGGCTCCAGCGCACATCGCCGAGAAGAGCGTAGCCCGGCAACATGAAGAGCAACGACAGGGGCGGATAGGTGAAGGACTGCACCTCGTTGCCGTGCAGCATCTCGGGGGCGAAGAAGCGCACGTGCGCGTAGATGTTGGTGTAGCTCGCGGCGTAGGGGTTGTCGCCCGCGAGCAGCAAGGCCGCGGCCCGCTGCTGAAAGGACCACACGTCGATAAACGGCGCGGGCGAGGCGCTGATGGCCCAGGCGCCGACGAGGGCGTAGATGACGAAGAGCGCGGCCAAGCGCAGGCGCGACGAGACGCGCAACGGCAGGGCGTAGCTCGCCACGAGCAACAGCGCGACGGCGAGGGCGAGGCGATAGGCCGCGGCCGCGAGGGTCGAGCAGGGGGCTGGTGGTCGGCCGGCGATCCCCATGACGAGCTGCAGCGCCACGAGGCCAATCACGGCGCGCGGCAGGAAACGACGCGCCCGCGCCTCGCGCTCGGGCGCGAACGACGCGAGCGCGCCCACGCAAACGAGCGCGAACGCCGCGCTCACCATGACAATGGCGGGCGGATCGAAGTGGCCGATGTTCTGCTTGGTGGCGACGGCCAGGAGAAACACGGCGGCGAGGGCGAGCAGCGCGAGCATGGCCACAGGGTCTACTGCGAGGCGAAGTTCGCGGCAATGCCGCATGGGCACCGCCCGCACGGCCGCCTCTGACCCGGCGCGTGCGTTGGCAGCATCAAGCCGCTGCGCCGCGCACGCATCAAAGGACGAGTAGAACTCGACCGCCGTGGCGTCGCCAACGAGCTCGCTTGCACCGGCCGAGCACCGTCTGCTAGAAGCGCCCCCACGACTTCGACGAAAGGGCGTTCACGCTCTCTTTTGCCGAAGTGCCGCACCCGGGTGCCTTCGATGTGAAGGTGAAACGGGAAGCCGGTGCGTTGCCGCGACGGACGTCGAGTTCGCCGCGGTGGCAAGGCCGGCGCGGGCCCGCCACTGTAAGCGGTGAGTCGGCGTCGCAAGAATAGCCACGGCATATGGCGCCGGAAGGCTGCGACGCTGCGAGAGCCCATAGAGAGGCTCTCACACCGCGAGCCAGGAGACCGGCCTGGGTGCGAATGAGTTGCTCCCTCCCGAGGAAATGGGGAACACCGTGCGCGCGCCCGTCTGCTGCCTGCTTGCCCTAGTCGTACCGCTCTCTGCGGCGGCGGGCGACGATTCAGCACCGGCCGGCACGAGCGCAACGCCACAAGACATCCGCATCGTCGGCGAGCGGCCGCTCGGCACGAGCACGGCGAGCGTCGTGACGCTCGCCCCAGGCGAGGCGGCCGGGATGAGCGTCGCCGACGCGCTGCGGGACGTGCCGGGCCTGGCCCTGCGGCGCAGCGGCACGCTCGGCAACTACAGCGCCTTGTCGTTGCGGGGGCTCGGGCCGCAGAACATCAGCATCGTGCTCGACGACGTCGAGCTCTCGAGTGCCACTTTCTCACCGTTCGATCTTGGCACGCTGCCGGCGGCCGGCATCGATCGCATCGAGGTCTTCCGCGGCAGCGGCCCGCTCGGCGCGTCGTCGCCCCTCGGCGGCGTCGTGCGCCTCGCCACGAAGCCGCCCGACAAAGGCGAAACACCGCGCGCGGCGGCGAACATCGGCTTCGGCTCGTTCATGTCACGCAGCGCCGACGCGGCGCTTTCGGCCCGCGCGGGCGACCTCGCGTACTCGGTGCTCGCCGGGTATCAGGGCACGCGCGGCGACTTCCCCTACTTCGCCGACGGCGGCCTGCTCTACAGCGACACCGCGGGCGTCATGCTGCGCCGCCAAAACAATCACTACGACGGACTGCGTCTGCGCGCCGCGCTCGAAGCTCCGGGGCCCGAAGGCAGCGCGTGGCGTGCAAGTCTCAACGGCGTAGGGCATGCGCAAGGCGTCGCGGGACCAGCCGACAGCCCGACCGAGGTCGCGCGGGCCAATGACGGCGAGATCTTCGGCCGCGTGGCGCTCGCCGAGGTCGCGCTCGCTGACGGTACGCTGCTCGCGAGCCTCGGTGCCGACGGACTCGGCGCGCGCCGAGCGTTTCTCGATCCGTTGCGCGAGACGGGCCTGCGCATCGGCGACCAGCGCAGCACGCTATGGCGCGGCGGCGCCGATGCGCGAGTCGTCTGGCAGCCGACGACCAGCGTCGAATTCGAGTTGCTGCCCCGCCTCGCCTATGACGCCTACGCCCAAGACCGGCTGCAGACGAGCCTCGCGGACGAAGAGGGCGTGACGCGCTCGCGCCTGCAATCGACGGCCGGCATCGAGGTGCGCGCCGACATCCTCGCGGACCTGCGTCTCGTCGCCTCCTTGCGCGACGAGCTTCTTCACGATCGCGGCAGCGCCCTCGCCACAACCACGACCTTCGGCGCCCCGAGCCCGCGCGTCGGCGCGCTGTGGACGGTCTCGCCGTGCGAGCTGCGCGCCAATGCCGGTCGCTTCTATCGCTCCCCCACCCTACTCGAGCGCTACGGCGACGGCGTCATGAGCGGGCCTAGCCTGGACTTGCTCCCCGAGAAGGGCTTGGCCGCTGATCTCGGCGGCCGCTGCGCGCTGCGCGACTTGCCGTTCGCCACCGCTCTGCGCTTCGAGCTCACCGGCTTTGCCAACGACGCCGAGAACCTCATCGTCGTCGTGCCTAACTCGCAAAGGTACCTACGCGCCACCAACATCGGCCACACGCGCTCGTTCGGAACAGAGCTCGGCGCCGAGCTGAGCCACGCCTACGCCGAGCTCGAGCTCGCCTACACGTTCACCGCGAGCCGCGACGCGAGCCTGGTGCTCGGGCACGGCGGCAAGCAAACCCCCGGCGTCTCGCCCCACCGCCTCGAGTTGTCGCTCGATGTCGGGCCGCGCACGGCCTCACTCGGCGGCGGCGTCTCGTACACCTCGCAAAGCTACCTCGACCCCTTCAACAGCCGGCCCATCGCCGCGCGCCTGCTCCTCGACGCGCACGCGCGCCTCGCGCTCGGCCACGGCTTCGAGGCGCGCGTGCGCGTCAGCAACCTCGCGAACGTGACCCATGAGCAGGTCACGATCGTCAACCGTCCCGACCCGTTACGGGTCGCGGCCATGGACTTTTTAGGTTATCCCTTACCGGGCCGCTCGTGGGCCCTCACCCTTGGATGGAGTACGCCATGAATAGGTTTGCCTTGGTCTCCTTGTTGTTTCTGCTCTCCGCATGCGGGTCTGACAGCGCTGTCGAGAAAGCCGCACGCCAAGCCATCGTCGACGGCAACACGATACATTGGGCCCGGGGCAGCGCCGGCAGCGCCGGCTCGACGCTCGACCGGGCGGTGGTGCTTGGCTCCGACTATACCTCGAGCGCCCTCGACGCTTTTGAGCCCGAGCCTGCCACGCTGCGTCGCAACCTGCTCACCGTCTCGGGCGACGCCGTGCTCAAGCGTATCGGCACGCGCCTCGCGGTGCTCAATCGCGGCGGCGACAGCAACATCATCCTGCTCGACGAAGCCCTCGCGCCCGGGCTCCAAGTGAGCCTGCCGAAGTGCGGGCCGCACGACATCGTCCTGTTGCCAGGCGACCGCGCGCTCGTCACCTGCTACGAGGCCGCGCGCCTACGGATCGTGAATCTGTTGACCGGCGACGTGCAGGACGGCCCCGATCTCGCGCCCTTCGCCGACGCTGACGGTATTCCCGAGGCGGATCACATGGCGGTGTACGAGCGGCGCGTCTACGTGTCACTGCAAAAGCTCGATCGCACCAAGATGTTCGCGCCGACCGGCAACGGTCTGCTCGTCGCCATCGACGCCGACACGCTCATGATCCTCGACGCCGACCCGACGACGCCTGGCGTGCAGGCCTACGACCTCGGCTGCACGAGCCCGTACACGACCATCGAGACCGGGCCTGACGGCAAGCTCTACGTCGGTTGCAGCGGCGCCTTTGACCCGACCGGCGTTGCCGCGCTCGTCACCTTCGCCCCGAGCACGGGCCTCGCGCAGATGTACGCCGACGCGGCGGCGATGGGTGGCCCGCCCTCGGCCCTGCGCCTCGACAGCAAGGGCGTCCCCTACGTGCTCGTCTCCTACCCCGACGCCATGCAGGTCCAAGAGATGCGCGTCGTGCGGCTCGGCGAGAGCGTCGAAGTGGTGCTGCGCAACCCAGGCTTCTCGCTGAGCGGCCTCGCCATCACCGGCGACGACTCGGTGCTCGTCGGCAACCGCGTCGTCGGCCTGCCCTCGGGCATCTGGGCCATCGACGCGCAACGCCGCGTCGCGGGCGCGCTCAAGACGAGCCTCGCGCCCTTCGACATCGAGATGTTCTAGGGCTCGAGCCACGCGTACAGCGTCGGCAACACGATGAGGGTGAGCAGCGTCGAAGTGACGAGGCCACCCATCACGACGACCGCGAGCGGCTTCTGGATGTCGGCGCCGGAGCCCGTGGCGTAGAGCATCGGCAAGTGGCCAATGAAGCTCACGAGCGCGGTCATAAAGAGCGGTCGAAAGCGCACGTCGCAGGCTTTCTGCACGGTGTCGGCCACTGACTCTCCTTGCGCGCGCAGCTGCCGAAAGAAGGCGACGAGCACGACCCCGTTCTGCACAGCGATGCCAAGCAGAACGATGAAGGCCACCGCAGCCGACACCGAGACCGGCATGCCAAAGGCCACGACCGCGAGCACCCCGCCGACGAGGGCGAACGGTAGGTTGAGCAAGACGAGCAGCGCATTCCAGATCGAGCCGAGCGCCAGGTACAGAACCACGAGGATGAGTAGGAGTGCGACCGGCACGACGATGGCGAGCTGACGCATGGCGCGTTGCTGGTTCTCGAACTGCCCGCCGTACTCGACGAAGTAGCCGGGCGGCAGCGCCCGCACGAGGGGGGCGAGCCGCGTCTCGAGCTCGGCGACAAACCCGCCGAGGTCGCGGCCACGAATGTTGGCCTCGGCCACGACGCGCCGCATGCCGTTTTCACGGCTCACCTGCGCCGGCGCTTCGACGATTTCGAAGGCGGCGATCTGGGCCAAAGGCACGCGCTCGCCGCCCGGAGCCGTGACGAGCAGCCGCTCGAGCTCCGGGATATCGCCGCGCGCCGACTCGGGAAAGCGCACGACCACAGCGAAGCGGCGCTGGCCCTCGATCAACGTCGTCGCCTTCTTGCCCGCCACCGCCGTCTCGATGACCGCATTGACGTCGGCTACCTTGATACCGTGCCGAGCGATGGCCTCACGGTCGATGACCACGTCGAGCTGCGCCATGCCGGACACCTGCTCGACCTTCACGTCGCGCGCGCCCTCGACCTCCTGCAGCACCCCACCGGCACGGTCGGCGAACTTCTTGAGCACGTCGAGGTCGGGCCCGAAGACCTTGACCGCGAGGTCGCTCTTGACCCCCGAGATGAGCTCGTTGACGCGCAGGGCAATCGGCTGCGAGAACGAAAAACGCAGGCCTGGAATCGAGACGAGCTCTTGCTGCATCGCCTCAACGAGCTCGACCTTGCTTCGACCCGTGCCCCACTGACGACGCGGCTTGAGCATGATGAAGACATCCGTCTGCTCGGGGCCCATCGGGTCCTCCGAGATCTCGGCCCGCCCCGTCTTGCTCACGACCGTTTCGACCTCGGGGAACTTGCGCAAGCGCTCCTCCATGTAGCGCGCGACCTTGACCGAGCCGTCGAGCGAAGCGTTCGGCAGACGCACGACGTTGACCGCGATCGCCCCTTCGTCGAGGTCGGGCATGAACGCCGTGCCCATAAAAGGCAGCAACGCCAAGGCGGCGACGAGGACACCGCCCGAGATGCCGAGGGTGACCGCCGGGTGCCGAATGGCCCGCCCGAGCAGGCGCATGTACGCGGCGTGGAAACGGCCGATGAAGGCAAACTGCTTCTCGGGGGCTTGCTTCAAGAGGGCGTCAGAGAGAACGGGGATGACGCTGAGCGCCACGGCGAGCGAAACCAAGAGCGCGATGAGCATCGTCGCCGCGAGCGGGGCGAACATCTTGCCCTCGATGCCCGAAAGCGTAAAGAGCGGCACGAGGATGAGCGCGACGACGAGCACGGAGAAGGCCACGGGCCGCGCGACTTCGACGAGCGCGGTCGCGACCACGCGGCGCCGATGCGCGGCGCCGCCCTCGTCGGCGAGATGCCGGCGGATATTCTCGACGACCACGATGGACGCATCGACCACCATGCCGACCGAGAACGCGAGCCCGCCTAGGCTCATGAGGTTCGAGGAGATCCCGAAGGCGTCCATGAAGATGAAGCTCACGAGGAAGGTGAGCGGCAGCGAGAATACGACAATGAGCGCAGTTCGCAGCTCGGCCAAGAACAGAAAGAGGATGAGGATAACGAAGATGCCGCCCTCGAGCAGCGCGTCGACCACGGTCTTGATGCACGCCTCGATGAGCGAAGTGCGGTCGTAGAAGACGTTGAGGCGGACGCCCTTCGGCAACGTGCCCTCGACCTTACTGATGGCCTCCTTGACTCGGCGTACGACATCTTCGGAGTTCGCCCCCTTGAGCATGATGATCATGCCAGCCACGACCTCGCCGTTGCCGTCGCGCGACACCGCTCCCTGCCGAGGCTCGGCGCCGATGACCACGTCGGCCACGTCGCGCACATACACGGGCGCGCCGTCCTTCGACTTGAGCACGATGCGCTCGAGGTCAGGGATGTCGGCGAGGAGCCCGACGCCGCGCATGTAGAGCTGCTCCCAGCCGCGCACGACGACCCCGCCACCGGCATTGGCGTTGCCCTGCTCGACCGCCTGCACGACCTCGTTGACGGTGAGGTTGTACTTGAGGAGCTTCTCGGGCGAGACGAGCACCTGGTACTGCTTGACCTCACCGCCGAAGCTGTTGACCTCGTTGACACCGGGGATGGGCTTGAGCAACGGCGCGACGATCCAGTCTTGCACGGTGCGCAGGTCCATCGCGCTCCTGCCCGCCCCCGCTCCCGCCCCCGCCCCCGCGCCTGCGCCCGCTCCATCGCCCTGGCCTGCGCTGACGCTCTCGAGCGTATACTGGAGGATCTCGCCGAGCCCGGTGGAGATGGGCCCGAGCTCGGGCTCAACGCCGAGCGGAAGTTGTTCGCGCGCCATGCTCAGGCGTTCAAAGACGACCTGCCGAGTCCAATAGGTGTCGGCGCCATCGTCGAACACGATGACCACCTGCGAGAGCGCGGCCTTCGACAACGAACGCACCTGGCGCACGCGCGGCAGGCCCCGCATCACCTGTTCGATGGGGAAGCTGACGCGCTGCTCGACATCGAGCGCAGCGAGCCCAGGAGCCTTGGCGAGGATCATGACCTGGGTGTTGGTCACATCGGGGAAGGCATCAATGGGCAGGTGCAGCCACGCCACGACTCCCGCGACGACAAGGGCCACGGTGATGAGGAGGACGACGAGTCGATTGTGCAGCAGAAAGGCGATCTGAGGCATGGCGGTCGCGCGGCCTCAGTCCGCACAGCCCGCGCCCATCTTCGAGCGCAGGACATCGGACTTCATGAGAAAGGCGCCCTCGACCACGACCGTCTGCGACGGCTCGAGCCCTTGCTTGATCTCGACCCACCCGGCCCAACTCCGCCCAGGCACCACGGGTCGACGCACGTAGTCGTCGCCCGTGTGATGCACGAAGACGAAATGCCGACCCTCGTCCTCGAGGACCGCGTGCCTCGGCACGACCAGCGTCTCGTCCGTGCCGGGCAAGAACAGCTTGAGCGTCGCAAACATCCCCGAAAGCAGCCGACCGTCGGGGTTATTCACCTGCACGCGTACCTTCACCGTGCGCGAGGACTCATCCATCGACGGGCTTACGAGATCGACCGTGCCGGGAAACTCCTCGCCAGGGTATGCCCTGACCGCGATCGACGCCGCGAGTCGCTGCTTGGCCTCGCCGCGCTTGACGACAGCGATGTCGCGCTCGTAGAGGTCCGCCCAGGCCCATAGCGCGGTGTTGTCGCCGACCGTCAGGAGCGACTCGTCGGTCCGCGCCACCTCACCCGAGACCGCGTGCATGACGAGCACCGTGCCGTCGAGAGGCGCACGCAGCACCACCCGGCCACTGGCCGCACCACCGGTACCGAGGCGGTCGAGCTTACTGCGTGCGCTCGTGGCGCGGATCTCGGCCTGCTCGAGCTCCTGCGTGGCGAGCTGAAACTCCCTCTCGGAGGCGATCTTCTCTTCGCGCAACTGCATGACCCGCGCGAAATTGCGACGCGCGAGCTTCTGCATGCCCTCAGCCTCGAGGGATGCAGCTTGGCCCTCGCCGACCACGACGCTCTCGATCTCGAGGAGCGGCTGCCCCTTCTTGACCTGGTCGCCGAGCGCGACGTGCACCGATTTGACGATACCTTCCACCTGCGTGCTCACGTGGCCGACTCGCCGTTCATCGAAGCGAATTTCACCTGTGAGCACGATGGGCACGGCCACCTTCTGACGCTCGACTGTGGTCGTCGTGAAGAGCCCCCCTGCCACAAGGGCGGCGGGTGCCCGCACGAAACCGACCTCGTAGCGGCACTCGTCACACTCGAAAGTCTTCTTGTGATGCTCGCAGGTGCGCGCGATGAGCTCCGCTAGCGGACGGTCGAGGTCCGAGGGCGCCTTGACCTCGACTCCCTCGCCGGGACTGCTGGCGGCCGCGGACTGAGGCGCAGCGTCCGCCGCCGGACTGCCCTCGCGGCACGACAGGCTCGCGGTGAGCTGCGCAAGGGTGAAGACAACGGTGAAGCTTCGGTGCGTCATTTGGGTTCCTCTTCGAGCAGGGCGCCGAGGCGGCTACAGTCGATCTGAGCTTCGACGAGCGCGCGCAGATATTGGCCGCGCGCATCGAGCAGGGTACGGCGGGCGTCGATGACCTCGAGCAAGCTCGCCTCGCCGAGTTGGTACGTTCGCTCCATCGTCGCCGCGACGATCTCGGCGCGCGGCACGAGCTCGCTGCCAAAGCGCGTCGCACCAACGACTGCCGCCGCGCACGCGGCCTGCGCCTCGAGCGTGGACGCCCCCACCTCCAGGTCGGCCGCCTCAGCCTGCATGCGGCCCGCGGCGAGCTTGGCCTCCGCCGCGGCGACGCGGCCGGAGTTCCAATTCCACAACGGCAGATCTACGGCGACGCCGAGACCGTACGAGCGCCTATCGATCTCGTAACTCGATACGCCCGATAGCGAGAGCGCGGGCACGCGGGCCATCTTCTCGGCGCCAAGCTCGGCCTCTAAGAGACGCGCCTTCGCCCGCGCCACCGCTAGGACCGGATGGGTGGCGCGCGCTCGGGCGAGGGCCGTGTCACGCTTGGGCGCGACCGACAACGCCTCGAACTGCGCGAGGGGCACGAGGGTGCCACCGGCGGGCAAGCCGAGCCAGAGCGTGAGCTCGGCCGCGCGAGCCGCGAGGGAGCTACGCGCCGACTCGAGCTCGCTCGTAACCTTCTCGAGTTCGATCTCGACCCGCGTCGCCTCGATGGGCCGCACCGCGCCCCGCTCGACCCGCTTCTTGACCGTCTGCACGAGCGCCGCAGTCTGCATCTCGAGCTGCGCGAGGGAGGTCACCCGAGCGCGCTCATAAGCCAAACGCCAAAACATCGTCCGCAAGCGCAGCAGCACGTCGCGTCGCAGAGCCCGGCGCTCGGCCAGGGCAACGTCGAGCTGCGCCACGGCGGCATCGACTCGAGCGCCACGCTGGGCGAGCCAGCCGAGAGGCATCGTGAGCCCGAGGCCCCACTCGAGCCGTGCAGCGCCGCCCGTGCGCGCGCTGCCCTGTCCGACGGTGCCCTCGAGAGTCGGGTTCGGTACGGCGCCAGCGGCGTCGAGCCCGCCGCGCGCCGCCTCGACCAGGAATTGGCCAGCCGACAGCCGTGGATCGCGATCAACCAGACGAACGATGTCCGGCCAGCTCACCTCGACGACCGCCCCGCTCGGCGCAGCAACGCCAACGACCGCTGTGGCAGCGTCCCCGGGCTCGCCCGCCATGGCCTTCCCTGTGCGCGCCAACAAAAGAGTCACGATGAGAGATAAGGCGCGACGCCCACAAGAGGCGCGCTGCAAAGCACGTCGCATCGATGAACACCCAAAATAACGAAGGACGCCCGCACGGCGGACGAAAGAGTTGCGCAAATGCCGGTCGGTCGCGCTGCGCGAGCGCACCGGCGCCTCAATGCGATGAAGGCGTCAGATGCGCGGCGGGTGGAAGATGCGCGAGCCAAAGTCGTACGGGTGCAGGTCGTCGCGTAAGGAGGTCAGGGGCGCATCGAGGCGCGGGGCCGCGGGCAGCGCTAGGCGCGTCGAGACGAACACGGCTGCTCGCGCGTGACCTGGGCAACACGCACACAAACACCCCGGGCCACAGGGGCCACCGTTGTCGCCCGGATCTGGGCACGACGAGCCTTCGCAATGGCTCGCAGGCGCAGCGCTCGCCGAGGTGTGTCCGAGCTCGCCCGCAGCCGCCGCGACGAGCCCGGCGACAAAGAGCGAGAGAACGACCGGAGCCTGACGCGAAAGATTCACCGTGGTGCCCTCTTGGGAAGGTCCAAGCAGCGCCGAGCCTACGGTGCCTGCGGTGCGCAAGTCAAACGCCGCTCCGGTCCACGGCCGCAATGGGCGCGCAAAGCGCTGCGGGCGCGATTCCTCTTGCATCTGTCACGTTCTTGCAGGCAGGTGTCATGCATCATGATCATCGTCCTCAAGAGCCTAGCCACCGACGCCGAGCGCGTCGCCATCGTCGAGCGCATCGAAGAGCTCGGCCTGCGCGCCCACGTCTCGACGGGTGAAGAACGAACCATCATCGGCGTGGTCGGTAACGACCGGGCCGTCGATCCGAGCGCCTTCGAGTCGCTGCCTGGCGTCGAGCGCACGATCCCCATCTTGCGCCCCTTCAAGCTCGTCTCGCGCGACTTCAAACCCGAGCCGACCTGCATCACACTCGGCAACGGCGTCACGATCGGCGGCGAGGCCATCACCGTCATCGCTGGCCCCTGCGCCGTCGAGAGCCGCGAGCAACTACTCACGACCGCCAAGGCCGTGCGCAGCGCCGGCGCTCATCTCTTGCGCGGCGGCGCCTTCAAGCCGCGCAGCAGCCCCTACTCGTTCCAGGGCATGGGCGAAGAGGGCCTCGCCATCCTCGCCGAGGCCAAGAGCGAGACCGGGCTCGGCATCGTCACCGAGCTGATGAGCGAGAGCGAAATCGACACGGTGGCGAGATACGCCGACGTGATTCAAATCGGCGCGCGCAACATGCAGAACTTTTCGCTGCTCAAAGAGGTTGGGCGGCTGCGCAAGCCCGTACTCATCAAGCGCGGCATGTCCTCGACGCTCGAAGAGTTGTGTCTCGCGGCCGAGCACGTCATGTCGCAAGGCAACCGCGACGTGATGCTGTGCGAGCGCGGCATCCGTACCTTCGAGCGGGCGACGCGCAACACGCTCGATCTGTCCGCCGTCGCGGTGCTCAAGGAGTGGACCCACTTACCGGTGCTCGTCGACCCCTCGCACGGCACGGGCAAGCGCAGCCTCGTAACGAGCATGTCGCTCGCCGCCATCGCCGCCGGCGCCGATGGCCTCATCATCGAGGTGCATCCCCATCCGGATCGCGCCTTGAGCGACGGGCCGCAGTCGCTCGCCTTCGACCAATTCCACAGCCTCATGCAGCAGATGCGGGCGCTCGTCGCCGTGGTGGGCCGCAAGCTGTGAGCGACGGGCGAGCAGAGCCCGCCGCTTTGCCGCGTTTTCCCTACGCCATCATCGGTCTCGGCCTGCTCGGCGGATCCTTGGCCCGGGCCGTACGCGTGCGCTTTGGCAGCGCCGCCGGCCTCATCATCGGCGTCGACCCCGACGCCAACACGCGAGCGGCGGCGCTCGCCGACGGCGTCGTCGATGAGGCCTACGCCGAGGTCGGTGCAGCTCTGACGCGCGCGGGCCTGGTGGTCATCGCGACGCCGCTCGCCGCGCTCGCCGACCTCTTGCCGCGCCTCGCGGCCGTGCTCGCCTCGGGAACCCTCGTCTGCGATGTCATCGGCGTCAAGGGGCCGGTCATGCCAGCCATTGCGGCGGCGCTGCCGAACGCCCGCCACGTGAGCGCGCACCCCATGGCCGGCGGCGAGCACGGTGGCTTCGCCCACAGCCGCTCCGACTTGTTCGTCGCGCGCACGGTGGTGGTCTGCCCGCACCCCGACGACGCGGCCGCCACCGCCGCGGTGAGCGCGCTGTGGCAGCGGCTCGGCGCCCGCACGGTCGAGTGCAGCCCACGCGAGCACGACCGCATCATCGCGGCGACCTCGCACCTACCCTATCTCGCAGCCCTGGCGCTCGTGCGCGTGGCGCTGCGCGAGGAGGGCGGCGCCCACATCGCCGGCCGCGGCTTTGCCGATGCGACACGCCGCGCGGACTTCGACCCGACGGTCATGGCCGCCGTGGTGAGTCAAAACTCCTTCGCCCCACGCGCCGTGCGCGCCCTCGCCGACGAGCTACGGCGACTCGCCGACTTGATCGAGCGCGCCCCACAGGCGCTCGAGGGCGAGGCGCGCGCGATCCGCGAAGAGCACCGCGCCCTCGTCGGGCGCAGCGAGGGTTAGCCTGGCAACGCAGGACGCGCCGCATCGTGCGCGAGGAGCCCGGCGCCGATCACGCCGGCTTCATCGCCGAGGCGCGTATCGCAAATCTCGAGTCGCGCCAGGTGAGCGCGCGCTACGGCCTCGCGAATCCGCGTGACGACGCGGGCGCGCAGACTCGGGGCGAGCAGCAACACCCCGCCGCCCAAGACGAGCAGGCGCGGGTTGAAGAGCGTCACGGCGTTGGCGATGCCGGTGCCGAGCCGAGCCGCAATATCTTCCCACAGCGCGCACGCCGCCGGGTCGCCGACGGCTGCCGCGCCCTCGAGGGTGCGCGCGTTCACACGACTAGGGTCGCCCGCGGCTTCGGCGAAGAGGGGGCTAGCCAACCCCGTCGCGACCTTCTCGGCCAACAGCTTGGGCAGGTGGCTCCCCGAGGTGTAGGCCTCGAGACAACCGCGCTCCCCGCAGCCGCACGGCCGACCGGTCGTCGGGGACTCGATCTTCGTATGCCCGAGCTCGGTCGCGAGGCCGTCGGCGCCCTCGACGAGGGTGCCCTGAGAAACGACGCCCATACCGACGCCGGTGCCCACGAAGACGCACATGAGATCACGACTGCCAGCACCCACGCCCGCGCTGTCGCCAGGGCCGCGCTGCCGGCCGGCGCCACACATGGCCTCCCCGACGGTGATAGCGTCGAGGTCGTTGACGAGTCGCACCGGACGGCCGAAGCGCTGTGCCAACAGCGCGCCGATGGGCACGTCGCGCCAGCCAAACGCCGGCCCCACGGCGACGAGTCCCTCTCTCGGCAGGAGCAGCGCCGCGAAGCCGACCGCCATCGGGGCATCGGCGGGCACGGGCGCGAGCGACTCGACGAGGAGCGTGAGCTGATCGAGCATCTCCGCCGGGCTGCGGCCTACGAGCGCCCGCTTGGCCGAGCGCACGATGACGCCGTCGCGCTCGACGAGCGCCGCCCGCAAACTCGTGCCACCGACATCGATGCCAATGGCGAGCGAGCTCACTTGAGCCTCTGCCGTTCGAGGTCGATCTGACGCTCGAGCTCGGTGAGGCGCTCGTGTGCGTTGTCGGCTGTGATCTCCTTCTGCGCTTCGTCGTAGCTACGTCGATATAAATCACTGCCGAGGCGCACCGAGGAATCGACACGTTCGCCGACCTCGGCGCCGCCCGCCGTCGCGCCCGCGCCGACACGCGCACCTGCCGCAGCGCCCGCGCCCTCAACGGTCGCGCTCGCCTCACCTGAATCCGCATTCGCCGACCCCGAAGCCGCAGCTTGCGCGTCAGTGCTCGCCGAGGTGTCACCAGCGGGTGTCGCAGTCGAGCGCGGGCACGCCGACGCGAGCCCTGCGACGAGCAGCGCCGCGAGGAGCAGGGCCGGGCGCCGAATGCCGCGCTTCATTTGGTCCCCGTCGCCAAGGCAGCACGGGCGTCACGCTGTTGGCGCATCATGACGAGGTGGTGGCGCTCGAGCTCCTTGCGCCGCACCTGATCCACCCACTCGAGAAAACCGAGCTCGCGGGCCTCGCCGGCCAAGGTCGCGAGCACATCGAGCTGGGCCATGCGGCTGTAGTGCGTAGCGAGCTCGCGGTCACGGGCGCGCTCACCTTCGCCGCGCAGATCCGGGGGCTCCTCCCAGGCCTTCTCGGCCTTGAGCAGCGAGCCCGGACGAGCCTTGGTGAGCGCTCGCGCCGGCGGGGGCGCCGCGCCGCACACGCACGGCGCGAGCGTAAGCCCGAAGGCCAGAAGGCCGATGACGCGCCAGGCACTCACAGGTACTCGCTCCATCCCTTCTCACCGAGCTTTGCGAGCGCGGCGCGCACGTCCTGAGCCCGCTCGACGGGGACGACCAGAGTCGCGTCCGCCGTATGAATCACCGCCAGATCGTGCACGCCAATAGCCGCCACCACCTGCCCAGGCCCGGCGTAGAGCACGCAGCCGTGGCTGTCAATGGCCACGGCCCGGCCGGCGACGACGTTACCATCCGAGTCCCGGCCAAGGATGCTGTCGAGGGCGTTGAAGCTGCCGACGTCCGACCAGCCACAGCTCACCGGCACGACGCACACCTCGCGTGCCCCCTCCATGACGCCGTAGTCGATGCTCACGGACTTCATGGAGGCGAAGGCAGCGGCGAGCGTCGCCGCGTAGGTGGGCGTGCCGAGCGCGCCGGCGACCCGCATGAGACCTTCGTGAACGCCCGGGATCTGGCGCTGCATCTCGGCGAGCACGGTGCGCGCCTGCATCACGAAGATGCCGGCGTTCCAATCGTAGCCGCCCTCGGCGAGGAATCCCTTGGCGCGCTCGAGGTCAGGCTTCTCGCAGAAGCGGCGCACGCGAAAGGCTCCTGTGGCGCGCGGCTCGGCGCCCCCGCGTTGGATGTAGCCGTAGCCGGTGTCTGGACGCGAGGGCGTGACGCCGAGCGTGACGATCGGGCCGTGCGCGGCGAGCTCGGCCGCAGCAGCGATGGCCGCATTGAAGCCCGCCACATCGGCGACATGATGGTCGGCGGGCAACACGACCATGATGGCTTCGGGATCACGCGCGAGCAGGTGCACGGCCGCGAGACCCACCGCGGGCGCCGTGTTCTTGGCCTGCGGCTCAACGACGAGCTGGTCGGCCGGCACCTCGGGGACTGCGACGCGACAGGCCTCGGCGTGGCTCTGGCCAACCGCCATCCACCAGCGCGCAGAGGCCACCAAGGGCGCGACGCGATGAAACGTGCCGGCGATGAGCGTCTCCTGCCCACCGAGGGTCAGGAGCTGCTTCGGACAGGCTTTGCGGGACAGGGGCCAAAAGCGCGTCCCCGAGCCGCCGGCGATGACCACGACATGCAAGTGCTCATTCATGGGCGGCGGAAGTTATCAGCTCGAAGGCCGCTTTCCAAGGACGCAGCGGCACTCGCCGCTGATCACCCTTTCGCTGGCGCACGGATTGTGGGATTGAGAGCGGCTCGTGTCGCGACTCCTCGGCTGCACGACTTCGGGAGAGCTCTGCATGGCCTTGCGCCACAACGACATCGCGCCCGCCTTTCGCCAAAACGTCAGCGCCCAGGACTACGCGCCGAAGAGAATCATCGACGGCGTGCGCTTCATCCCCATCAAGCGCTTCGTCGAGGCGGGCGGCAGCTTCTCGGAGCTCGGTCGCTGCAACGGTGGCGAGCTGCAAGACCTGCCCGGCTTCGTGGTCCGCCAAGTGAGCTACTCGACCATGCTGCCTTCGACCATCAAGGCCTTTCACCTGCACTTGGCGCAGTCGGAGCTGTGGTTCGTGCCGCCCGAGTCACGCCTCTTGATGGGCCTACTCGACGTGCGCGCGGGCTCGCCGAGCGAGGGCGTCTCGATGCGCTTCGTGATGGGCGACGGCCAGCCGCGCTTCGTCTACATCCCGGCGGGCGTGGCGCACGGCGCGGCCAACCTCGGCACAGAGCTCGGTCAGATCATCTACTTCATGGACCAGCAATTCTCACCCGACCCCGACAAGACCGACGAGAAGCGCCTGCCCTGGGACGTGCTCGGCGAGGGCTTCTGGGCGGCCGAGCGCGGCTAAGACAACCCCGCATCGCTGGGCAACGCCGGCAGGCCACGCGCTCAAGGGCAGGTGGCGCAACGGCGCGTGACCTGCACGAGATACCCCTGACAGGCATCGGCCACGAACACGGTGTCACCCGTCGCCCCGGGCACGATGGCCGACAGGCATGCGGTCGCCGCCTCGGGGAAGCGATCGCGCGCCGAGCCATAGACAGTGAGCAGCTGCTCGTCCGAGCCACCATCGACGACACCATTCGCACCCGGCGTAACGACTCGCACGCGGGTGCGCGAGGTAACGAACACGTTGCCTAGCGGATCGACGAAGAGGCTGTTCGGCGTATCGACGCCGGCGTAACGCGCCGGCTTGCCATCAGCGCCCGAGTACGGACTGCCGTCGCCGAGCACGGTGCGAATGCTTACGGGCGAGCTTGTGAGGTCGATGCGCCGCACGCGGTTGTTGCCGCTATCCGCGACGTAGATGCTGTGATCCGGGCCGACGGCCACCGCCTTCGGGCTCCTAAACAGAGCGTCAGCCGCCGGCACGTCGTCGCCGAAAAAGCCCGCGTAACCAACGGTGCCCGCAATCGTCGTGACGGTGCCGGTGGCATCGATGACGCGAATGAGCTCGTTGTCAGTGTCGGCAACGACCAGACGACGCTCGCCCGCGTCGAAGGCAAGGCCGAGCGGACCGCCGAACTGCGCCGTGGCCGCGGGGCCGTCGGCAAAACCCGGACCCGCGCCACTTACGTTGGCGTACGCGTCGACGGTCCAACTCGAGGCGCTCGCGGTGCCGTGAAGCTGCAAGCGGCTGATGGCGTTGCCGGCGGCGCCGTTGACGTAGACGACGGCGCCACTGCCGTCACCAATCGGGTCGAGCGCCAACCCACGCGCATCGCTGAGCGCCGTGTAACGGGCTTGCCCAGTCGGGCCGAGCGGCACCGGGTAACCCACCACGGAGTCAATCTGACCAACATCGAGCCGTACGCGAGCGACGCGATGATAGCCGGCGAACATGCCGACCGCAGCGAGCACACTGCCGCCAAGCGGCTCGATCACCATCGCCGCCGGGTTGACGAGCCAACCCGAAGCGAGCAACCCGTCACCCGGGGGGTCGACATTTCCGGCCACGATCTCGACCTTGCCGCTCGTGCTCGAGATGCGGCGAACGACGCCACTATCGGTGAAGAAGACGGTGCCGTCCGGCGCCACGCTAAGGGCGCTGAGTGTGCCGAGGCTCGCCACGTGGGCCGGCGCACCGTCCCCAGCCCAGGCCGCGGCGCCGCTGCCGCCGACGGTGGTCAACGTGGCGTCGAGCTCGAGCCGGCGGATCCGATGCGTACCGCCGTCAGCGATATAGAGACGGCCAGCGCCATCGAGCGCCACGTCGAGCGGGCCGTTGAGCTGCGCAGCGGTGGCGGCGCCGCCGTCCCCACAAGCAAGAAGCGGTGTCCCGCACGGGACGCCGCTGCCTGCCACGGTCGAGATCTTACCGGTGCCACTATCGACCTTGCGGACCCGATGATCGCCGCTGTCGGCAATGTACAGGTTGTCGGCGGCGTCAATCACGATGCCATGTGGGTCATTGAGCAACCCGCCCGCAGCGACACCACCGTCGCCGCAGGCGCTCGTCGGCGTGGCGCAGTACAAAGCACCACCGACCACAATCGCGATGTTGCCATCCAACCCAACACGCCAAATGCGGTTGCGATTGGAGGCGACATAGAGATTACCAACGCTGTCGAGCGCCACCCCCCGTACCTCGCCGAGCGAAGCGCTCGTCGCCGCCCCACCCGCGCCGCAAGGCTCGTAGGGCGCCATACAGTCGGTGCCGTCACCCGCCACCGTGTTGATGATGCCGCTCGCGCCCGTGACCCGGCGTACGCGCGCGCCGGCCGATTCGCCAATATAGATGTCGCCGTTCGCGACCGCGAGCACGACCGCCGGCCAGTTGAGGCCAGCGTCGCGCGCCGGCCCGCCATCGCCACAAGCGCCGCCGCACGCGCGCGCCGTGCCAGCGACGAGTTCGACGAGACCGCTCGCCAAGCGCACACGCACGAGGCGGCTCCACCCTTGATCGACGACCAAGAGGTCGCCGGCCGGCTCGCGCGCGAGGCCCATCGGCGTCTGGAAACCAACCGCACTCGCCGCGCGACCGTCTGGCGGGACCTCGGCCCCTGACACCGAACCTATGACCGCTTGCACGACCGTACGTGCCGGATCGACCCTGCGCACGCGATCGAGAGTGGCGTCGCTGACGACGAGTCCGCCGTCACCCGCCACAGCGATGCTACTCGGCGAGACCATCACCGCCGCAGTCGGCGGACCGCCATCGCCGCAGCTGCTCTCGGTGCAGAACGAGCCCCCACCAACGACGGTGGTGAGCGTGAGCGTCGTCAAATCGAGGCTGCGCACGCGGTGATTGTTGGCCTCCGCGACGAGCAGCCGGCCGGCCGCATCGAACGCCAGGGACGCTCCGCCGGCCGCGAACACCGAGCCCGTCGCGCCCCCGACAACACCGTCACCACATGCCGATGCTGGCACACAGAACTTGTCGCAGCAAGCGACGCCGTTGCCGGCGACCGCCGAGATGAGCGTGCGCGCCCGGTTGAGCTTGCGCACGCGGCTGTCGCCGGCGTCGCTGAAGAACACCTCACCGCTGCTCGCGATGGCCAGCCCGGTCGGCGACTTCAGCGTCGCGAGGACGGGATCCCCGCCGTCGCCGCAAGGGCCGGTCGAGATCGCACAGGCTGTGCCGGTGCCGGCGATGGTGGAGATGACACCGCTGGCCGGAGCCCACAGGCGCAAACGGTGGGTATCGGTCTCGGAGAAGATGACCTCGCCGCTGCTGCTCAAAGCGAGCGCGCCAAGGCTAGCGCCGACCGTCGCGTCGAGCCCGAGGCCCCCATCGCCGCACGGCAGGCTCGCGGTCGTGCACGCGCCGCCCGTACCTGCGATGCGCACGATCATACCGGTCGCCGGATCAATGCGACGAATGCTGACGTGCGGGGCTTGGGCATCGGCGACGTAGATCTCGCCCGTGCGCCCGATGGCGAGCGCCTGCGGCGTCAGGTTGGCGCGCAAGGCCGGACCATCATCATTGGCGGCGCCGAGCGCCCCGGTACCGGCGATGCGCGACAGCAGGCCCGTTGTCGGATCGTAGCGAATGACACGATTGTTGCCCCGGTCGGCGACGTAGATGGCACCGGCTGCATCGAGAGCCACCGCTGCGGGTCCAGCGAGGTTGACCGCGAGCGGCGTTGGCAGCCCAGTGCCAGTGAGGAGCACCGCGTCCCAGCGCGTAAAGTGGCACGCGTCGCAGCCGTCGTTCGGGTTGCTGTTGCCGTCATCACAGTCCTCGACGCCGCTGTGCACGACCTCGTCGCCGCAGACATTCAAGCGACACGAGCGCAAACACGCGTCGTGTTCGTTGTCATTGCCGTCGTCGCACTCTTCGTGCGACAGCGCGCCATCGAGATTCGGATACCCATCGCCACAGACATTGAGGCGGCAGACGTCCGGCAGGCAATCGGCGCGCAGGCTGTTGGCGGCGCCCTTGTCACACTGCTCGTCGGTGTCGAGCGTGCCATCACCGCACGAGGGCAGCCGGCAATCCGTGCGGCAAGCGTCGGGCAGAACGTCGTTGTTGTCGGGGCCGCGGTCACACTCTTCACCACGCGTGCGATCGAGATATCCGTCGCCGCACGTCGACGTCGTACATGCGCCGAGCAGGCAGATACCGTTGGGCGCGTCCGGACAGGCATTGCCGTCGGCGACCGGCGCCCAGGCCCCACCCCGGCTCTCGATGCACGCCGTACCGGGCGCCAGACACTTCTTGACGGTAGCGACGCACACGCGTCCCGCCGGACACTGCGTGCTGTCGTCACAGACGATCTGCGCCTCTGCGCGCACACGCAAATCGACGCCGCACGCCGAGAGCAGAACAACGCAAGACATGGCCATAGAAAGGCGGTGTGACATGGAGACCCCTTTGACGGGTATTGCCGCGACGCCCAGGCGGCCTAGCCGCGCTGCGCCCACAACAGCTCAACCATACCACGCAGCACCGCAGCCGTCGCGCCCCAAACATCCTCGCTGTCGAACGGGAAGTGCCAGACGCGAAACGAGCTGCCGCGATAGTCGTGCGTGCGCTGCTGCCAGCGCTCGGCGATCATCAAGGCCTCGAGCGGCACCGTAAAGACGCGCGCGACTTCGCGCGGGTTCGGCGTCACGACCGCCGCGGCCGAGACGATGCCGACGACCGGCGTGATGTGATAGCCGGTGACGGTATAGAGATCATCGAGGCGGCCGACGACCTCGACCTGCCCAGGCTCGATGCCGAGCTCCTCGAAGGTCTCGCGCAGCGCCGCACCAGCCGGGCCGTCGTCGCTCGCTTCGATGCGACCGCCCGGAAACGAGACTTGTCCGGCGTGCGAGACGAGATCGTCAGCGCGCCGCGTGAGCAAGACCTCGAGCGAGCCCGGCTGCTTTTGCTGCGGCCGCATGGGCACGAGCACCGCCGCGGGATGGGCCCCGGTGGCGCTCACCTGCACCGGCTCGTAGTCGGCGAGAATCTCCTGAATCGTCCGCCGCGTGCTCACCCCGCGCCCCCCCTCGCTCTCGCCGCTCGCGCCTTGCCCTACGACAAGTCCGACGCGACGCGCAAGTTCGAGCCGCGCCCGACCGGCCGCTCTAAACGACGGACGTCGCCGGCGCCGTTGCCTTTGCTCTTGATGGCCGGGGCGAGCATGTCCTTGAGCCGCGCGGCGGCGTCAGTCGCTTCCCAGGTGAACTCGGGCTCGTTACGACCGAAGTGGCCGTACGACGCCGTCTTCATATAAATGGGCCGCAGCAAGTCGAGGCGGCGGATGATCTCGGCCGGCTTGGCCGAGAACTCCTTGCGCACCGCGGCCTCGATCGCCTCGTTGGGCACCTGACTCGTGCCGAAGGTCTCGACCATCACCGAGACCGGCTCGGCCACGCCGATGGCGTAGGCGAGCTGCACTTCGCAGCGCCGCGCCACGCCCGAGGCGACGATGTTCTTGGCAATATAGCGCGCAAAGTAGGCGGCGCTGCGGTCGACCTTGCTCGGGTCCTTGCCGCTGAACGCCCCACCACCGTGCCGGCCCATGCCGCCGTAGGTATCGACGATGATCTTGCGGCCGGTCACGCCGGCGTCGCCCATCGGTCCACCGATGACGAAGCGACCGGTCGGGTTGACGAGGTACTTCACCTTGCCGCTGCGCAGCTTGGCCGGAATCACCGCCTCGATGACCTCAGCGATGATGGCGTCGCGTAGCGTCTTGGTCTTGACGTCGGGCGAGTGCTGCGTCGAGACGATGACGGTGTCGACGCGCACCGGGCTGCCGGCCACGTACTCGAAGGTGACCTGCGCCTTGCCGTCAGGGCGCAAGAAGTCGAGCTTGTTCTTCTTGCGCAGCTCCGCCAGGCGGCGCGTCAGCTTGTGGGCATACATAATGGGCGCCGGCATGAGCTCCTTGGTGTCGTCGCAAGCATAGCCGAACATCATGCCTTGATCGCCTGCACCCTGCTCGTGCTTTTGGCTCGAGTCGACGCCCAGGGCGATATCGGGCGACTGCTTCTCGATGGCTGTAAGGACCGCACAGGTCTCCCAGTCGAAGCCCATGTCGCTCGAGCTGTAGCCGATCTCCTTGATGGTACGGCGCACCACGGTCGGCATATCGGCGTAGCCGGACGTGGTGATCTCACCGGCAATCACCGCCATGCCCGTCTTGACGAGCGTCTCGCAGGCGACGCGGCAGCGCTTGTCTTGGCCGATGATTTCGTCGAGCACGGCGTCCGAGATCTGGTCGGCCACCTTGTCCGGGTGGCCTTCGGTGACAGATTCGGAGCTGAAAAGAAAATCGCGTTCCATGAGACTTCTCCTGCGGGCCATCGCTAACGCGGCTGCAAGTGCCGGGTGCCTGGCCCAGAGCTTTGCAGCTTCTAGCTGTGCGGCGCAGGGGCTGTCAAACGTCGCGACCTACTTGGCGTGCACGACGATCTTCTTCGCCTTGGCGGGCGCCGCCTTCGGCAACACGACCCGCAGCACGCCATCCTTCATCTCGGCCGTGATCTTGTCGCGCTCGACTTCGGTGGCGAGCGTAAAGACGCGCTCGAAGTCCCCTTCGCCATACTCGACCAAGGCCGGCCGATAGCCGGGGCGCTCGGGCCGAGCCACACGCCCTTCGAGGCGGAGCACGTCGTGCTCGAGCGTCACGTCGATGCCTTGATCATCGACACCGGGCATATCAGCGGTCAACACGATCTCTAGGTTGGTCTCGAAGATGTCGACCGGCGGCATGACGGCGGGACGGCTCTGCGTGCGCTCGACGCGAGCTGGGGTGCGGGCATCTTGTCGTTCGAGGTTCATAGTCATAGCAGTCTCCTGGAGTTGGTTCGTGGTTTCGAGTGGGGTCACTGACTAGTCGGCCTTGACGGCGATACGCTTCGGCATATCAGCAAGGGCGCGCGGCAGCGTAAGCTCGAGCACGCCTTGATGAAACACGGCCCGCACTTGGTCGGCCTCGATGCGAAACGGGAGCTGCACCGTGCGAGCGAAGCTTCCGTAGTCGCGCTCGCGGCGATGGACGGTCACGCCCTTGGCGACTTCTTGCGGCATGCGCTTGCCGGCGAGCGTCACCGAGTCGCCGAGCACCGAGATCTCGATGTTCTCGGAGCTTACGCCCGGGATAGCGGCCTCGAGCACCGCGCCGTCGTCCTTGCTCCAGACGCGCAGCGCCGGGTAACCGCCGCTCTTGGTCTCGAGGGCGCCCGAGAAGAGGCGATTGACCTCGTCTTGCAGACGATTGAGGTCGCGCCACGGCTCCCACGCTCTACCGAATCTGTTCTCGTCACCAAACATGTTCTACCTCCGTCGCAAATGTTTTTCGTCAAGGGCTGTCCCAATCCACGCGGCCTCAACGCCGCGTTGCCCCGTTTTCGACTGAAGCAAATCTAGGTTGGCGCGCGTGCCTGTCAACCGGCGGTCGAGAAACAGGCGCGCAGCTGTGAGCGCGGTGGGACTCGACGGTCAGGAGTCTGTCGGCAAAATGACTGCATGCACGATCCCGCTCCCGGTCCCGCGCCCGAAAAGAAGCGCCGTGCTTGCCGACAAGTCGGGTTCCGTGCTCGGGAGCGGGAGCGGGAGCGGGCCAACCAAACCGAATTTCCCGACAGATTCCTAGAGGTGCAGCCCCGCCCGCACCGGCGCGCTGTAGGCCCGCTCGGCATCGAGACAGGAGGCGCGCACGTCGGCGTCGTCTTTGTCGGGCAGGCGCACCTCGAGGATGACGAACAGATCGCCGCGCTCGGAGCCGCGCCGTACGCCCTTGCCCGCGAGGCGCAGCTCCGTGCCCTGCTGCGAGAGAGGGGGGACGCGCAGCTTCACGGTGCCGGTCGGCGTCGGCACGTCGACGTGCGTGCCGCCGTAGGCCTCAGCGAGCGTCAGCGGCAGGCGCAAACGCAAGTCGAGACCTTGGCGCACGAAGAAGGGATGCGGGCGCACGCGCGTCTCGATGACGAGATCGCCGGGCGGCCCACCGTTGACCCCAGGCGCGCCGCGTCCGGCGACGCGCAGACGCGAGCCGGTGTCGGCGCCGGGCGGGATGCGCACCGTCACGACATCTTGCCCCGGCACCTCGAGCTTGACCTCGGTGCCGGCGAGCGCCTGCGCCAGGTCCACATCGACGCTCGCCAGAACATCGGCGCCAGCAGCTACGCGCGAGCGCCCGCGACGAGGACGAGCGCCCCCTGCCTGCCCGGCGAACAAGTCGCCAAAGAGGTCGCCGAGATCGAAATCGAAGTCGAAGCCGCCCGCGCCCCCCGGGCCCGTGCCGACCCCGCGGCCACCCCGCGCGCCACCCGCGTCGCGAGCCCGCGCCCACGCCTGATACTCGCGCGCGTTGTTCGCATCGAAGCCGGTGCGCAGACCGTCGAGACCGAACTCGTCGTAGAGCTTGCGCTTGGCCGGGTCGTAGAGGATCTCGTAGGCGACCGAGATGTGCTTGAAGCGCTCCTCGGCGGCCTTGTCGCCCGGGTTCATGTCGGGATGGTTCTGCCGAGCGAGCTTGCGATAGGCCCGCCGCAGCTCGTCGCGCGTCGCGCCGCGCTTGACGCCGAGGATGGCATATAGGTCTTTGCTCTCAGCCATGCGCAGCTCGCCCCGAAGCAGCAGTGCAGAATGTGGGGCGGCCGAGCAAGAGGTCAACCCTCGCTAGGACGCACGTGCTGCCGACGCGCGTGCCACAGCGAGTAGGCGACCGAGCCGCCGAGCAGCGCTGCCACGACGCCGAGCGAGACGCCGATGGGCAGGTCGTAGTAGCCACTCGCCGCCATCTTGGCGCCAACGAAGGCGAGCACGAGACCGAGACCGACCTTCAAGTACTCGAAGCGGTCCATGAAGTTGGCGAGCACGAAGTAGAGGTTGCGCAACCCCAAGATGGCAAAGATGTTGGAGGTGTAGACGATGAACGGATCGGTGCTGATGGCGAGCACCGCCGGGATCGAATCGAGGGCGAAGATGACGTCGCTGCTCTCGATGAGCACGAGCACGAGCAACAGCGGCGTGGCGCGCGCGCGCCCTGCTACGCGACTGACGAAATGCGGCCCGTCGTAGCTCTCGGTCATCGGCACGACGCGTCGAAACAACCGCACGAGACCGCTCTTTGACACGTCGACCGTCTCGCCTTCTTTGCCGAGCAGGATCTTGACGCCGGTGTAGATGAGAAAGGCGCCGAACAGATAGATCATCCAGTGGAAGGTCGAGATGAGGGCCACGCCGACGAAGATGAACACGGCCCGCAGCACGAGGGCGCCGAGCACGCCCCAGAACAGCACGCGGTGTTGATGCTGCTTCGGCACCGCGAAGAAGCCGAAGATGACGATGAAGACGAAGAGGTTATCGACGCTCAGCGCCTTCTCGATGATGTAGCCGGTGAGAAATTGCAGCGCGAGCTGCTCACCCATGCGCAGGTAAACGAAGACATTGAAAGCGAGCGCCAGGCCAATCCAAACGCAGGTCCAACTGAGCGCTTCGCGCATAGAGACCACGTGCTCTTTGCGGCTCGACACGCCGAGATCGAGAGCAAGCACGGCCGTGATAAGCGCGCCAAAGACGATCCACATCCACGCTGGCGCGGCGCTGTGCAGCATTCTCTACGGTAAACGCGATCTCAGCGCGCCGGGCAAGACATCGTAGAAAAGGGGACATTCTACTTTGTTTCGGGAAGCTCGAGCCAGCAGCGCGCGCCGCGACAGGAAACTCGAGATAGCGGCGGGCGCCATCATCGGGTCTTCGCGACAACACCCCGCAAAAACAGCCCGCGGAAACAGCCCGCAGCAACGGCCCCCGAGCGCCAAAATCGGCTTCGCTCACACGTCGTCGCGCCACAGCGGCGCGGTCATGCAACGCGGCCCGCCCCCGCCGCGCACGAGCTCGCTGCCGGCGAAGGTGATGACTGCGCGTTCGCCCGCCGTCACTTCGGCATCGCCGAGCAGCAAGGCGCGACCATCGACGAGGCGGAAGCCTGCCTCGATCATGGCTTTGAGCGTCTGCTCGTTGCGCGCGTAGGCGAGCACCGTGCCGGGCGCCACGGCGAGGAAGTTGCTGCCCGAAGCCCATTGCTCGCGCTCCTGCGCGGCACGGCTCTCACCGCCGATGTAGATCGGCTCCATCGGCAGCCCGACGTCACGCAGGGCCGAGAACAAATTGGCGGGCTCGTGCACCGCCGCTCGCCCCTTCTGTCGATGCAAGAGTGGCGCGCGGGTGGGGCCACGAAAGGTCGGCATGAAGGCGGCGCACAGCTCGCGGTCGACCTGCGTCCACACCATATCGAGATGAATAGCGGTCGAGCGCTCGGGCAGCGCCACGGCGATGACGTCGCGCACCTTGGTGTGGGCGAAGAGCGTGTCGCACAGCTCATCGAGCGCAGCCACAGTGGTGCGCTCGGAGATGCCGGCGAGCACGAGGTCCTCGCGCAGCGGATGCACGTCGCCGCCCTCGAGCGAATAGTCGTGTCGCCGCTCGTCCGAGCCGTCGTAGAGGATGGGCGTGCCGGCGAAGTCAGGGTGAAAGCCGTACAGCGTGCGCAACAGCGCCTCCTCGGGCCAACGCGAGGCGAAGCGCATGGCACCGACGATCACCGCCTCACCGATCACCATCGACATGTCGCGGGTGAAGAACAGGTTGGGCAGCGGCGGCACGATGTAGCTGCTGCGGCCGAGGCGCTCGGAAAACGGCCCGGGCGGCATAGCGAAGCCCTCGATATACCGGTCGGCCATGGCCTCAGGGGACATCTCGGCGAAGTTCGCGCCGAGGCGGCGATCGGCCGTGGCCTCCTCGGAGCGCGCAATGAGGAACTGGCGGGCGGCCGGGCTCGCGAGCGTCTCGACAAGGGCGTCGCGCAGCACGACGACGTCGGCGAAGCGCTTCAAGATCGAGGTGAAGCGCCGATGCTCCTCGGCCGCCGCCTCGAGATCGATGACGTCGTCGTAGAGGAAATCCTCGCGATTCGACGGCGTGACGGCCTCGACCTCGCGCCCAGGGGTATGCACCAGGACCTTGCGCAAGCGGCCGATCTCACTCGTGATGCGTACGTTGGGCATACGAAAGGGCCATAGCGTGAGACGACGAGCCGCGCAATTGTCGCGCCCGCCACCGGGACCCTGCGCCGAGTCGTCGCCGGCGCACGGGGCGCAGGAAGAAGGCAACCGCGGAGGCGCATGCGGCGATAATGACGGCAACGGATGGAGGGCCGCCCAAGCGGCGGCGACAGGAGCGTCACGATGAGCCAGATCCCCGTCACCGGTAAGCCGCAAGCCAAGGGCGCGCGCCCGCCCGACGACCATGCGCGCGTCCACGAAGCCGCGCTCGAGGCCATGGTGCTGCACGAGACCACGCCAACGCCCGCGGGTGCGACGACGCAGCCGCGTGATGGCTACGCCGAAGGCGACCGCAGCGCCAAACTGCGCCGTGAGCTAAGCGCCGATTCCAAAGCCGACGCCCGCTTCGCGCGGGACAGGACCGAAGCACCGGGCGCCTGGCGAGACGCGGCGCGTAAGATGGCGGCGGCCCACGCCGACCAACGAGACGCAGTGCCGCCACCCCGACCCGCGCCCGGACAGTTGTCACCGCTCTTCCCCGAGATGAGCCTGTTCGACGCGCCCCTCGCCAACGCGCCCGTGCCCGCCGACGCCGACCTCGACGAGGTCGAAGAGGAGGCGCACGTCGTGAGCTACACGACCGCCAACGGCGAACGCACCTGCGAGCTGTGGTGGATGGGCGGCGACGGCGGCACTCCCATCCTCGCGTACCTCGTCGACGGCGATGGCGCGCACTACCTACCCGAGCTCTCGCAACCGAGCGCCGAGGGCGAATCGCCCTTTGGCAGCGTCGAAGAGGCAGCCAAACGCTTCGCCGAGCTCGCCGAACGCTCGTAGCATAAAAGGGGACATTCTACTTTATCCGCGGGCGCCAGCCGTCTGACGAACCGGGGCCGAGATCGAGGCCGAAAAGTAGAATGTCCCCTTTTTAGTCTCTAGTGCGCTTGCTGCTGCAAGCGCTTGAGCATCTCCTGCTCGCGCTTCTTCTGCTCGATCTGCTTCATGAGGCTTTCGCGCACGTCGGGCGGCAGGTTGGAGAGCGCCTTCGGATCGATGCCTTCGAAGCCGCCGCCCTGCGTGGCTTGCGTCTTGAATGTCGCGAGGCCCCCGAGCAAGTTGTCGCGCGTCCACTTGGGCACGAAGTACACGGCGCCGTCGGCGTTGCCCTTGGCGAAGCTCACCTCGCGGTCATCGTCCTTCGTCGTGTTGCCGAAGGCGAGCGTCACGGTCGCACCACCCTTTTGCGTCACCGTCACCTTGGCCTTGGCGGCGGCCAGGCCGGGGTCGCCGCGGGTGTTGCCGACGACCACCTTGGTGCCGCGCGCCGAGGCGATGCCTGACAAGCGGCGTTCGACGGCGCTCGGATCGAGCTCGAAGTCGGCGGGCTTCGGCTCGGCGCTCTTGACGAGGCTCCAGACATTGTTCTTCTTTTCGAAAGCGAGATTGACCTTGCCGTCGACGATGTTGAGCTTCTCGACTGTGGCGCGCTCGAAGCTCATGAGCTTGAGGTCGCGCAGGTCCACGAGCGCCTTGCGCAGGCTCTTGACCGTGTAGTCGGCGAGCGTGAACAGCTCGTCTTTGCCATCGATCCGCGCGTAGACGTCTTTGGCGTCACCGGGCTTAACGGCCCCCAAGCGCAGCGTGCGCGTCACGGGTGCAGGCGCCACAACCGCATCGGCCTTCGCCGCTTCGGCCCTAGGCGCAGGCGCCGCAACTGCATCGGCCTTCGCCGCTTCGGCCCCAGGCGCAGGCGCCGCAGCCACATCAACCTTCATTGCGTCGTCCGTGGGCGCAGGCGCCGCAGGCGCCACGACAAAGGAGATGACATCGCTCTTGTCCGACAGGCCGGTCTTCGGAGCCCCGGGATCGGTCTCCTCGAAGTCTTTGACGCGCGCGTTGACGACGCCAGCGACGAGCGAGCGAGCGGCATCCGCGTCGAAGCGAAAGCCGGGCGGCAAGGCCTTGCTGTCTTCGGGCGCCCAGGCGTTGTCCTTCTTGACGAGCGCGTAGGGCCTCTCGCCGGCGAGCCGCACCTCGAGGCGCGTCACGTCATCCTGCTTGTCGGCAAAGAGCTTGTGCTCGAGCCACGTGGCCGCGGGCTTCGAATAGTTCATGGCCGCGACCCCGGCGACCTTGAACACGCCAGCGTCCGTCGACAGAGCGAGGCCGCCCGGCACGCTCTTGCCGACCGTAAAGCCCGCGAGCTTCTGCTTGCCGGCGAACACCGTGACCGCGCTGCCCTTCTCGGCATCGAGCTCGAGCTCGGTGAGCTTACTCGCATCGGCGCTCAAGAGATCGTTGGACTTCATCTTCGGCACCGACTCGAGCAAACGTGTGACTGCCCCGGCATCGGCGAGCTTGCCGTTGGCGAGCCTCCAGACGCCGTCTCGCTTCACGAGCTCGACCGGGTTCTTGCCGGTGATCGTGATGCGATCGGCGCCGTCCACCTTGACGTCGGCGAACGACAGACGGGTCATGCCGCGCTCAGGCTTGCGCGTGGTGACGAAGACGGCCATGGCCAAGAGCAAGCCAAAGACGGCGAGGGAGATGAGGGTGGATTTCTTCATCATGATGCTCTCCAAATAGAACTGCGATTCAAAGAACCGCGGTTCAAGGAACCGCGATTCTTGGGTGGGCGTTAGGCTGCGAGATCACGCCGGCGCTTCTCGCGCAGGCGCCAGCGCACGAGGCCAAAGCCAATGAAAGCCATCGGCAGGCCGAGGATGTTGACGTACTTGATGGTGTTGCGCGCCCCGTCGCCCATCTCGGCGAGCGGGGCAGCGTTGAGACCGCGGGCGCGCATCGCGAGCAAGGCCTCATCGAGCACGAGCCAGTCGACGAGGTTCATGCCGAAGGCCTCGGTGCCCTTGCCCATGAATTGATCGGAGAGGAACGAGGAGCCGCCGGCCACGAGGATGCGGCCGTTCGTGGCCTTCGCATCGCCGCCGGCGTAGCTCTTCAACGCCCCAGAGACGCTCACCACGAGGGCCTTGGTGCCTTCGTCCTTGACCATCTCCTGCGTCCAGCGCTGCATCGGATCGAGGTTGTAGGGCGGCTCCTGCACCCAGGCGCGCGGCGACGACTTGACGAGCGTCTCGACCTTGACGCCCTCGCTCGCCGGTGAAAGCTCGAGCGGACTCATGAACGGGAACGCCACTTGCGCGAGGCCACGCGTCAACGGGTGCTGCGGATCGAGCCCTTCAGGCAGGGGCACGAAAGGATACTGCACCGGCTGCATGATGCGCATGAAGCCGCGCTGCTGCGTTACATTGAGTGTAGCGCAGCGCGAATCGAGCACGAGGCCGGGCTTGATCACGACGCCGTACGCGGCAAGCAAATCACCGAGGCCGTGGTTCATGTCCTCGCTTTGCAGGGTCTGCAAGTCGGGCCGAATCGCGTCGAGCAGAAACGCCACACCCTTGCCCTTCATCACGAAACCATCGATGGCGTGCTTCTCAGCCGCGGAGAACGGCGTCTTTGGCCCGACGATGAGGAGGGCGTCGATGTCGTCGGGGACCTCGGCCTGCTTCGTCAAGTCAATCGTGCTCGTCTGATAGACCTGCCCGAGCAGCCCCCATACGCGCGCCATGGCCTTTTCGGGATCGAGCCCGTCGTGACCGCCGACGAGCGCCACCTTCGGCGTCTTCTCGCGCGTCATCTTGCGGACGAGCGTGGTGAGATCGTACTCCAAGCCCGCGGTCTCGCGCACGACCGGGATGACCTCTTTCTTGTCGCCAAAGACGATGGCCAAGCCCATGTACGCCCTCTTGACCTCGAGCTTGTCGGCCTCGTTGACGCGCACCTGCACCGGCGGAATACCGAGCCCTTGCAGCTCGCGCTCGACGCTCGTGGCCTCGCGCACAGCGCGGCCGAAGATGTCTTGCTTGACGTCCTTCTTCTTCTCCTTATCAGCGTCGGTCTCTTCGCTCATCGGGTCGATGAACTCGTAGCGAAAGTTCCCGTGGCCGTGGGTGAAGTACTCGTCGAGCAAGTCTTTGACGTAGCGAGCATTGGTGCTGTAGGGCGGCGGCATGTCCTTCGTAAAGTACGCCCGCACCGTCACCGGCTCTTTGAGCTCAGCGAGCACGGTCTTCGTGGCCGCGCCGAGGGTAAAGGCCTTATCGGCCGTCAGGTCGAGGCGGCCGAACAGGGCGAGGCCGATGACGTTGGCGAGCACGAGACTGCCGACGATGCCGACGGCGAGCACGCTCTTGTCGATTCTCTTGTGCTGTTGCATGACTCGAATTCCTCCTAAAAGGGCACGCTTACGCGTGTTGGCGTGAGAGTGAGCGCGCCGAGAGGAACAAGGCGCCCGCGGTCAGGCTCACGTAGTAAAGCAAATCGCGCGTATCGATGACCCCGCGCGCCATGTTGTCCAAATGGAAGCTTACTGAGAGGTACTCGACCATAGGGGCGAGCCCCACTGGCACGAAGAACTGCAACCAATAGACGAAGTACAAGACAGCGCACACGATAAAGCCAAAGATGAAGGCGATGATCTGATTGTCGGTCACGGTAGAAGCAAGCAAGCCGACCGCGAGCAGCGCCGCCGCGAAGAGCGCGAGGCCGAGATAACCCGCGACGACCGGGCCCCAATCGAGCGGCCCGATGAAGGTGACACTCACGGCGTAGACGAGCGTCACGGCGAGCGCCGAGAGGATGAGGGCCCAGGCGCCTAGGAACTTGCCGAGGATGACCTCGGTGTCGGTCACCGGCATGGTGGTGAGCAGCTCGATGCTCTTGCTCTTGCGCTCCTCGGCAATGAGCCGCATCGTCACGGCCGGCGCCAAGATCACGAGCAGCATCGACGGGGAGAACGGCGAGGGCGCGAAGAAGCTGCGCATGTCGGCGCGGCCCATCAAGAACAGCGAGCCAAAGTACATCCAGCCGGCGATGAGCAGAAACGCTACGACGACGATGTAGGCGATGGGTGAATTGAAGTAGCTCGCGAGCTCGCGGCGAGCGATGACGCCGATGTTACGCATTGGCAGCCTCCTTGGGGTTCGATTTGTGCAGGCGCACGGGGTTTTCGCCGCGCGTCAGGCGGCGGAAGGTGTCTTCGAGCGAGACGCGCTCGCGGTGCATATCGAGCAGCACGAAGTCGTTCTTGACCGCGGCCTTGAAGATGGCCTCGCGCGGATCGGCCGCGCCGCTCGCCCGCAAACGAAAGCCCGCCGTGTTCTCGCCCTCGCCGTCGACGGTGTCGATCGAGCGGACGCCCGGAACGCCGCCGAGCAGGCTCGACAAGCGCTGCCGGTCGAGTGGCGAGCCGTTGATGCCCTTGGCGACGACGTGGATGACCGCACCGGCATCGCCCTCGCTCAAGGCCGCCGGGGTATCGTCGGCCACGAGCTTGCCTTCATTGATGATGATGATGCGGTCGCAGGTGGCTTGCACCTCGGGCAGGATGTGGGTCGAGAGGATGACCGTCTTCTCGCGGCCGAGATCCTTGATGAGCTCGCGGATCTCGACGATCTGGTTCGGGTCGAGGCCGCTCGTCGGCTCGTCCAAGATGAGCAGGTCGGGGTCGTGCAGCATCGCCTGCGCGAGGCCGACGCGCTGCCTAAAGCCCTTCGAGAGCTGACCGATGTCCTTGCCGAGCACGGTCAGAAGGCCGCACCTCTCGCAGATGGTGCGCTGGCGAGCCTTCGCCTTGTCGGCCGGGATGCCACGCAGCTCGGCGATGTAGTCGAGGAAGTCCTTGACCATCATGTCGTCATAGAGCGGCGCGCTCTCGGGCAGGTAGCCGATGAGCTTCTGCGCCGCCAAGCGATCCTCGGCCACGTCAATGCCGCCGATGCGGGCCGTGCCGGACGTGGCCTTCAAGAAGCCCGTCAGAATGCGCATGGTCGTGGTCTTGCCGGCGCCGTTCGGCCCGAGGAAGCCCACGATTTCACCGCGCTTGACTTTGAACGACACGCCATTGACGGCGTGCTGCGCGCCATAGTCTTTGCACAGCGCGTCGACCTCGACCATCGAGGGGGATGTTGATTCGGCCATCATTGCCTCCACACGCGGCTTTGGTTCGCCGCTTTCATCGTCATACATACGTTGGCCTGCTGATCTCGCGACCGCGGTGAGCGAGCGTCGTCGAGCGAGGGGAAGACTCCGCTGTCGGTGCCCGCCTACCCGTCGGTCGGGGCGGACATAGCGCAAGGCGGGGGGGCTTGTGAAGGGGGTTGGCGCACGGCTGACAATGCGCGGGGCGGGGGAGTTATTCCCGAGAGTGTTTGCCGAGCCGAGTGGACCACAGTGTCAAGCGAACGGATTCGCGCGGCCGCGCGTCAGGGCGAGCGTGGCCCAGCGGTCGGCGAGGACTGGCCCGAAGCTCGTGGGCAGCGGCAATTCCGCGCGGAATTTCTCCCAAAGGGCTGGCCAACGCTCCGCGGCGCAAGTGATCGTGCGCTCGACTTCGTCGGTGATGGCCTTTGCGGCGAGGCCGAGGTACTTGGCGGCGCGCTCGAAGGCCCGGTGGTCAATGCCTTGCGCTTGGTGAGTGCCGTAGAACTTCAGCGCGAGGGTGTTGTCACCGTACAGGGCTGTCGGCACGATGTCGTAGGCGGGGCTGAGGCTCGGGTGCACGGTGTCCGAGTAGATGAACGACCAGTTCTTGAGATGGGCGTCGCCGTTGCCGAGCAAGATGTTGACGACGACGCGGCGCACGCCCTCGAGCACCGCGCCAGCGCCGTCGACAGCGAAGCGGGTGAGGAGCTTCAAGCACGTTTCCTGATTCGTCTTGTGGGACTTGCCCTCGCCCGTGGCTCCAAAGACCTGGGCGAAGTCTTCGACGTGAATGCGCGTGTGCGGCGCGCGGCGATCGAAACGGCGCGTGACGAAGACATGTGGTCCGTCGGCAAGAAGCGACGCAGGTAGGCCGATGACGGCCGTCGCGGGGCGCAGTTCGCAGTCCGCCGTCTCGACACCCGCCGCCTTAGCCAGGGTCATGCCTACGAATTCGGCCTCGGGAAGTGATGGGTGGCGCGCCGAAGGCAGCTTCACGATCACCTCCCCGCCTTCTCCGCTCGCCGGCATCGTGAGGCGGCGGTCCTTGTCGAGCATCGAGAACTTCAGTTGCACGCCCGCGAGCGAGAACTTGATCTTCATGCCGCGTGCTGCGGCGTCGACTGCGTGGCGGGCGGGCGCGGCGCGGCGCCTGGCGGGAAACGGGCTGTGGTCGGGCACAACCTGCACGGCGCCCGGCAGATCCGCCCCAAGACGTGTGAGGATCTCGAATTCGTCATGCTCCCCGGTCTGCATCTGCGTAAGCACGAGCGCGCGCAGGGCGCCTTCAGGCAGGAGGTTGGAGAACCAGGGCGGGAGCCGGCCGTCGCGCCCGATCTTGAGCGGCTCGTCGTTCGCGCGCAGCCGGGCGCGTGAAACCTCTTCGTCGTTGGCGCCGAGCCAAGAGGCGCTGAGCGTGGGTCGTTCGCGACCGAGCGCGACGTATGCTTCGTCGACGACGAAACGAACGAGGCCGGTGCTGTCGCGAAACAAATGACCGACGAGCACACGCTCGGCTGGCGTCGCAGCGAGGTAGACGCCGAGGACCTTCGTCGCCCCAGGGCTCCTCGCGAGGAGCGCCACTATCGCCCTCTGCGGCGAGGTGCGACATCGGCGAGCTCGTCGTCGCTCGGGTCAGGGACGAGGACGTCCTCGAGAACGCTCCGCGGTGTCGCCGCTTGGTCGACAGGCGCAACTCCAAACGTTTCGCGCAGACGCGACGCCCGCTCCTTTGGTACGGCAACGAGCTCCAGACCAAGAGCGTTGGCGAGCGCTAGGAGACTCGACACGCTGGGGTTACCCCGACAGGACTCGACCGCGGAGACGCGGGGTTGGTCGAGACCGACGCGGCGACCGAGGTCTGCTTGCGTCCAGCCACGAGCATGGCGGGCTCGCTTGCAGTCGTTGACCAGGCTGAGCAGGGACTTATTCATGTCTTATAGTGTACTATCGACACTAAATATATGCAATAATGAATACAGCAGCACGGAGGCTCCGCTATTGCTCGGCCACGTCGCAAGAACGCGCGCCGCGGCACCTCGACTGCGGTCGCAGATCATCACGACCTCCACGCCGCGAGAAGCCGCGGTTGCCAACGAGAGAATCAGGCTGTTGTCCGTAAGTTCGTAGCCGACAAGAATGAGTTCCCGTTCTGCCGCATCGACCATCTCTCGAACAACGCGCTCTGTGGGGCGGGCGTTGCCGGCGCATAAAGGACTCCGATGCCATCGAGATCGTAGAGCTGCTCCTCGACCGCTATGCCTTCGGGGACAGCAAGCAGAGCGTCGCAGAGCGCGTCGAGCGGTTCTCATGCCCCAGCGTCATCGCGCTCATCGAGCAGGAGCTACACGGCGTCGACCGCGCCGAGATTGCCATCGTGCATGCGGGCGGCGGCACCCGAATCGTCGACGGCAAGGAGATCGTCGTCGGCACGCTCGAGAGCGAGTAGGGGGTGTGGTCGTCAACCCGCGCTGCTTCGCCCTTTGGATTCGCCGATGAGCCTGCTACTGATCGCCGGGCGGCCCATTCGACCCGATCCGTCGCCTCCTCTGCCGCGATAGTCGCTGCTCGATCACGAACGCCTCGAGCGCATCCTGGTTGGGCGCATACTCTGGCAGCCGCGAGCGCTGATGTGCGTCCTCGAGCATGACCCCGACCTTCTCGATGTCGGCGAGGTAGGGGCCTTCGTCGCCCACCGCCAACGTCACGAGCTCGCCGCGAGTCTTCACCTGCCGCAGCTCGAGCGCCCTCGGGAAGCCGTACCGCGGCGCGAGCACCGATAGGTCGGTGACGATCTCACCGGTGAGCAACGCGTGCGCGCCGGTCAGCCCGACACGATACGCATAGAGCAGGCGCTTCACAGTCCGGCCGCCCCCTCGCGCTTCGAGTTCAGACTCGCGCAACATGCCACCAAGAAAACCGCGGTAGTGGCCGAATACGAGGCGACTCACGCTCTGCTCTGCGAGAACTCGCAGCCGATACCCGATGGGAGTCGTCACGACCGGAAACGGACCGAGGAGACGCTCGAGCATGTTGCCGTTTCCCTTGAGAAGCAGCTGCGCCGCGGGGCCAAGCTCGTTGGACGAGAAGTCGTACTCTCGACCGCGCCAATCGGTGACGAGCTCGACCGCCGCAGGCGAAGGCGCGAGGCCGAGCAGATCCGCCGCGGGCAGCGTGTGGATGGCCTTCAAATCGAGGTCGGAGTCGGGTGAGGGAAAGCCGTAGGCATGCGCACCACTCAAGGACAGCCACACGAACTCGAGGTGACTGGGCGAGGCCACGTCACAGTACCGGGCAAGGAACAATCGCAACGGCTCGGCCTCGATGTCAGAGGGCAGGGCGACGGGCAGGATGGTCGGCAGGTACGGGTCATCGACAGACACGGGGCCAGGCACGAACTGGCCGTCAGCGTCGCGAACGATACCGGTGGTCAGCAAGCTGCGTCGCGCCGCATCTCTGCGACATGACCGCAAGAACGAATCCGCGGCCTCGTAGTCAGGCTGCACTGGCAGCGTGGCGCTCTTGGCTGCGTCATCGACCTCGTGCGCGACGACCTTGGCCATCTCGAGAACCTGGTCGATGGCGACCTGCCGCTTCTTGATGGCGAGCAACGTGTCTCGCAGGGGCGCCGGCACCTCGATGAGAGGCTCGCCCGTCGTCAGCCAGCTTCGGCACGAATGCAGCAGACGCAGCAGGTTGTAAGCGTTCTTCGGCCGATGCGGGGGTGGCGCAAGCTCAGCACTGCGACCGGCGGCGACGGCCTGCATGAGCGCCTCGAAGTGCGCCGCTTCAATGAGGCCCCGATCGAACACGGAGCGCGCTAGGGCGTGGACCTCCTTCTTCGCCTCGCCGAGGTTAGGGGCGACCCGACGGGCACGCAGGAACTGCGCGGCCTCGTCGGCGGTCTGCAGCCTGCCAGCTCCAGCCTCGGCGAAGAGCTCGGCGAATGCCACGTCACGTTTCTGCGCGCGCTCGATCCGCCGGAACTGGCTTTGCGCATAGCGGCCGAAGCTGCCGAGCACATTCATCGAGACGAAGATTCGACGTTGATCGACGAGCTGCTGGCCGAGCGGGGTGATGACCTTGATTAGGGGCGACCACAACGTCTCGAGGGTGTTGGCATCGCCGCGTAGAGCCTGGTGGACGAGCTTCTCGACTTCCCAATAGGCCGCGTCACCTTCTGGATCCTGTAGCTCGTCGGGATAGTCGAACAGCCCCGCGTGCTCTTCGAACGGCGCGACAAAGCAACCGCGTACATCTTCATCCGAGCTCTCGTCGGCGAGGCCCCAAGCACGACTGCCGACGACCGCGGCGTAGATCACGTGGTCGCGCAGACGCCGAAAATCCCATTGCCTGTGCCCGAGACCCTCGAGCGCATCCTGCCGCTGTGGCGAAATCTGGTCGCGCTGCGCCGAAAGCTCCCGTCCGCTTGGCGTCTCGATTCGGCGTGCAGGTCAGTGCGCAAGACCACGCGTGTGCCGCGCGGCAGGATCACCGACTCGTCGCTCAGCTTGAAGGGTCGTAGGGGCATGGTCACCTACCGCGCAGTCAGTTGCCATGCCGCACGACAGCCGACGATGACGCTTTCGTAAATAACCAAATCGCGTCCGAATTGGTATGTCGACCGCACTGAACCACGGAGGCCGTCATGCGTGCACTTAGCCACAGCATCCGACTGAGCCCCGGCCTCGTCGCCTAAGCATATCTCTGCTGCCGGCGACCGCCGGGAACCAACGACACGAATGGGTTGCGCCCGGGCGCCGTTGTGTGCGCGCGCGCAGGGACTGTGCATGACGTCAAAGCGTTTTGACCGCGGCGGTGAACGCCAGCGGTCTCGGGAAGATCTAGGCGCGGACGATTTGTTTGGCGATTGCGCCGGCAACCGCTCGACGAGGAAGACCGCACAACTGTGCTCGCAGGTGCTGCGGGCCATCTCTTGGGCGCTCGACACCGAGCTCCAGGATCCACTTCTAGAAAGTTTACGGCTGGCTGAGATGCAGCCCTATCCTGACGGCTCGCACTTGCTCGTGGTGCTCGCGTTCTGTGGTCGAGCTCGCAACGAGCGGGGCGAGCGATGAGCCGCTTCGAAGCCCGGCGGCGAAGCTCGCCGCGCGCGCTCGAGAAGCAACTCGAAGGTCTGTGGTTCGATCACCGCAAAGCTGCGGCCCTCCTCGAGGAGGCGCCACGGGCGTACAAGGACATCACGGTCGTCATGTCCGCCCAGCGCGATCTGACCCGCATCGTGCGGCGCCTGCGGCCAGTGCTCTCGTACAAGGGAACGTGACGGCGGCCCGGTAGGCGCCCGCGCCCACCTACCGCCCACTGCCCATCGCGCGAATCGCCGCCTTCTGCCGGTGCAGCTCGAGGCTCGACAAGGGCTTCGCCAAAGCGAGCGCCGTGCCGTTAGCAGGGTTGGCGCACACGAAGCGTGTCAGCTCAGCGGCGGTGAGCACCACGTCGTGCCCTTGCTCGACGCTACGACCCGGGTCGTTGAGATGGAACTTGCCCTGGCTGTCGACCCCAGTGACGACGACGTAATGCCCCGACGGGTCGGGGCTCTTGTAGCTCTCCATGGCGCGGCGATCGCCGCCCGCCGCAAAGCTCTTGCCGAGGGGCAGATCCCAATAGTTGCCGTTGGCGATCACACGCCGCCCGAGGCGTAGTTGCTCAGCGACCCACGCCGCGCTGTCGCCTCCCGCGGCCTTCTTCTCGACACACCAACCCTCCGCCAGCGCGCCATCGCAAAGACCCCCGAGGGCCGTGCCCGTGCTCGCATCGGTGGCGCAGGTCGAGCGCAGGCGCGCGATGAGCGCGGCGTTCGAGGTGTCGCCGTACTTGCCCTCGGCGCGGCAGAGCATAGCCAAACAGGCAGGCGCACAGTCGCTTGCGCCATCGCTGACCTTGACGCCGTCGGGCGTGAACTGGCTGATGTACGGGACCGACGAGGAGCCGCCACTCGCGACGACGGCGCGTACGCGCTCGAGAGCGCGCAGATCGCCCATGCCGAGAGATCGCGTTGCCGGCGCGCGCGGGGCCAGCGGAGTTGGCATCGCGAGCGCCCGAGCGAGCCGGGCGTCGGGGGCGGGACGCGGTTTGGCGCCGCCGCTCGAATCCTCGATGGGCACGGCCGAGGGGGAACGCTTGGGCGACGAAGGCAAAGGCGCGAGCGGCCCGGCGACCGGAACGGCTGCTGACGAGGCGGCGGCGACCGAAGGCGCAGCGCAGGTCGTCGTCGGCGGCGGCGGCTGCCCACTGCGAAGCCAGTCTGCACCCATCGCAAGCCTCCCAGGAACCCCACGGTAGCGTCACGCCGATGCTCGACTCGCTTCACGAGATGCGGCGCTCCTTATCTTACCTTAGCACGAGGCACGCGGCTGGTTGCGATTTTATCTCGAGGCCTTTCGACTTTGGCTCGCCGAGCCCGCCCGTAGGCGAACCGTTGTCTTGCCGGCGGCATCCCAACCCCACACAGGGATCCTGCGCCGTCAAGCGGCGCGTGACGCAGCAGTGCGCATCGACACAGGAGAGTCACGTCATGACCGAGCATACACGTGCAACGAAGTTGAACTACGGACGTAACCTAGCCCTCCAAGCCCGCTGGCTCGTGGGCGTCGGCGTCATCGGCCTCGCGGCCCTCGCGCCGCGAGTTGCGGCAGCGTGCGGCGACGCAGCAACGACGCAGACGACCTGGCAGGGCCATAGGGGCGGCGGCAGTACGGCGTCGCAGTGCGGCCAGTCTGCGACGGGGGCGCCGATGTGCCCATTCGACTCCTCCGCTACGGCCATGACCGACGTGCGGGCGACGCAGCAAGCGTCGGCAAAGAAGTCTTGCCTCGCGCCGGTCTTGCAGTGCAGCCTGCTCGAGCAGCTCAGCCAGAGCGACGTCTGTCAGGCAACGACGACGACGCCAGCGCTGGCGCAGCGAGACGCGAGCGGGCCAACGCTCGCAGCGACGGCTCGACGCTGAGCGCAGCGGCTACGGGCCGAGCGACGCTGAGCCCGGCGCCGGGGAGGCGTGGAGCGCCAGGACACGCTCGTCCGACGCGTGTGCCAACCTCGATGACTCAGCGACAACGCGCCACGGGTCGCCGGACGGCGACGCGGCCAGGCCTTGTACCGCGCGGCGTACGATTTCGCAGTTAGCGCGAGAGGCTACGCAAGATCTCCACCCGAAACGACGCGCGAGGACGAACGAGCGGCTCGCGCGGACGACGTTGCTGCGTCTGCACGAACGCCGCATCGGGGACATTCAGACGCCCATCGATGGTATCGTCATCGAAGCGAACGATCGAGTACGACGCAAAGACGACGTTAGGCTCGTCCGCCGCGAGGGCTACGCTAGAGAGTCCACAGCCCACAATCAAAACCGCAGCAACAAGGAACTTCATGACGCTCCTCCGGTCGAACAGGCGTCTTCAGGATAACATCTTGGTGGCCCATCCGTAAGGCCGGCCCGCAGCTCGCGGCAAGTCGAGAACAGCAGCCTCATGACCGGCGCGAGTGACGTATTCCCCTGCCCGCACGTCGGTCGTCCGAGCGAGGTCCTGGGCCAGAGCGAGGGCGAGCGAGACCGAGCAAGCC
>Ga0315268_10000406_pt1 | contig 50625 bp, 47 predicted proteins | sample C1_top_MG_FD_204535 | JGI IMG/M metagenome (GOLD analysis project Ga0315268, IMG submission 204535) | Sediment microbial communities from Yellowstone Lake, YNP, Wyoming, USA - C1_top | ecosystem: Environmental > Aquatic > Freshwater > Lake > Sediment | place: USA: Wyoming | collected 2017-08-01 | reverse complement strand
CGGCTTCGGCTTCGGCTTCGGCGCGCGCTTTGGCTTCGCCGTCAGCGAGGGCTCGAGCAGAGGCCGCGGCGCGGGCCTTGCGAGCTTCGGCCTCGATGCGCGCAGCGGTCTCTGCCTCGACGCGGGCACGACTCCGGGCCTCCACGGCCGCGCGTTGCGCTCTCTCAGCAGCTTCACGACGCGCCTGCTTCTTGCCGCCGGGCCGACTCGTATCGACCGACGGCTTCGTGGTCGGCTCGGCGGAGGCCGTGGCTGCCACTGCCCGAACGTCAGCCATGGGCGCAACTGCCGGCGCGGCGGCCACGCGAGTCGCGATCTCCTCGTACTCGGCGTCCGTAACCTCGGTTGGGGTGCGTCGCGGCCGCTCGGGCTCCTCGATGGTGAGCCGCGTGCCCTCGGTCAAGCCCCGCCGCTCGTCACCCGGGCGACTGAAGGCTTGCCGCCACAGGCGCAAGACCGCCTCGCCAACCCGGGCCAGCCACATCGCGATCCGCTTCTTCACGACCTATCTAGCCCAAACCGAGCACGGTCTTCAAACCGAGCTCCATCAAGTTGACCGGCTTGGCGAGCAAGTCACCGGCGAAGAAGATGACGACCATCAGGGTCATCCAGCCAAAACGGTAGTTGAACTTCTCGAAATTCAAGGCCGCCGTCCCGCTCAGAAAGCCGGCCAAGACTTTCTGACCGTCGAGCGGATACACCGGCACCATGTTGAAGACAAATAGGCCTATGTTCACGCGCACGAGATAGCTGAGCAGGATGACGACCGCAACCGGCACGCGGTCAATGACGCCCGTGTGCTGCGCCCCGGCTAGGAGTCCCCCGCACACAAAAGCGAGCACGAGGTTCGACAGCGGCCCGGCTGCGGCCGTCAGCATCATGCCAGTACGCATGTTATGCACGCGCGAAAAGCGTCGCGGATCGACCGGCACCGGCTTGGCCCAACCGAGAAACGGGATCCCCGGGGCCGCGGCGCTCGCCAAGATAATGAGCAGCGGCAACGCGAACGTGCCAATCGGATCGGCGTGCGCGAGCGGATTGAGCGTCAGGCGTCCCTGCCGCTCAGCCGTATCGTCGCCGAGCTTCTTGGCCGCAAGGGCGTGCGCAAACTCGTGCACGGTGAGCGACAGCAGCATCGGCACGAGCACCAACATCGCCTTGGCGAGCAGGCGCGAAAATCCATCCAGCTCCACCTTGACCTCCGGTGTAGGGCAGACGCCACCGCTACCTATGCTGGCGCACGGGCGGCCGTCAACCGCGGCGTGTGCCGAGCGGATGGTGCCTCGTGACTACGGCCTTGAGGTGCTCACGATCGACGTGCGTGTAAATCTCGGTGGTCGAGATGTCGGCGTGGCCGAGCATCTCTTGCACGGCGCGCAGATCTGCACCGCCTTGCAGCAGGTGCGTCGCAAAGGCGTGCCGTAGCTTGTGCGGCGACACCGGGCGCGCGATGCCGCTCGCCCGCGCGCAGCGCCGAACGATCTTGAACAAGCCCATGCGCGATAACGGCCGCGCACGATTGCCAATGAAGACGAAAGGACTCGGCCGCCCCTTGAGCAGCGCGGGTCGGCCGTCTTTCAAATAGACCTCGAGCGCCTCCTGAGCAGGACGGCCGAGCGGCACCACCCGCTCCTTCGAGCCCTTGCCGCACGGCCGCACGACCCCGAGCGCGAGGTGGACGTCATCGAGCCGCAGCAGGCACAGCTCGCTCGCCCGCAAACCCGCTGCGTAGAGCATCTCGAGCGCGGCCCTGTCGCGTTGGCCGCGCGGCGTCTTGCCGAGCGGCTGCTCGACGAGGCGCACCATCTCGGCGCGCGACAGCACCATCGGCAGCGGCCGGCGTCGCGTCGGACCCTCGAGCAGCGCCGCCGGGCTCGCGCCAAGAACACCCTCGCGTACGAGAAAAGCGAAGAGCTGCCTGGTCGCCGACAAGGCGCGCGCCTGGCTCGCGGGCTTCTGTTGACGCGCGCCCAAGTGAGCGAGCCAGCGCGCGAGGTGTACGGCATTCACGTCGCCAACGGCGGTAACGCCCTGCGCCAGCAGATGGACGCGCAGGCCGGACAGATCACGCGCGTAGGCCTCGAGCGTACGGGGCGAGAGGTTGCGCTCAACGCGCAAGTGATCGAGGTAGCGATCGCACGCCTGCTCCATGCGGCGCCGAGCCTACCACGAAGGCCGTGCCATCGTCCCATTTTCAGCCGCGCCACGCCGCGCTAGACTGCTGTGCATGGCTGCGCCCGCGCTCGATCTGCAACGCCTGGCGATCGCGTTTGCCGCGGGCGACGAGCCCGTGTCGTTCGTCGATGCTTTTCACCTCATCAAGTACGCCCGACGCGTGCGCGACCTCGACGACGCCACGCTACGGGCGCTGCTGACGCTGCTCGAGGCCACCCACCTCACCGACGGCGGCAAGCGCGTGCTCGGCGACTTCCTGCGCGGCGTCGCCAAAGCGCAGGCCCAGGAGCGTGCCCTCGCGGCGCGTGTGTTCGAGCCCAAAGACAGCGACAAGACCGCCCGCGCCAAGGCCGGCGCCACACTCCTGCTCGCGCCCTACAAAACACCGAGCGCTGATGCCACATGGAGTGTGATCGCCAAGAGCGGCCCGGGTGAGCTCGAACAATACAGCCCAGCCCGCGCCCACGAGCTCGGCGCCCCCTTCGGGCTCAAGCTCCTGCGACCGGGCATCGTCACGCTCGAGCTCGCTCAAATCGCGGCGCCAGGCGCTACGAAGCAACGCGGGCCGAGCGCCGCCAAGCCGGCTGCTATTTTCAAGGTGCGCGTCATCGTCGAGGGCGACTAGGGGCGCCGATCGCGCGACTAGTACTTGAAAGCGAGCTCGATGCCGTAGCAGCTGCTGCGGTTGCGGGCGTGGTCAATGAGAGCCATCGCCACGCCCACTCGGGCGCCGTTCGCGATGCTACTGAAGGTGAGCGGAATGATGAGCTGGCCGTGGCGGGCGTCGAACGACAAGGCGCTTTGGCGAAAGACGTCGATGAGATCGTTGCGCTGCGCGTCCTTGCCACCACTCGCGAAGACCTCGTACTGCCCGAGTGCGAGGTCGCCGTCCGCGTCCTGGAAGTCGAGGGTGAAGATGAACTCGCGCGGGTCGCCCGTATCGGCGCTCGACAACAGCCCGAGATCGAGGATGTTTGGCGAATTGGGCGTGCCGGTGCCGGCGGCGACATTTTGGCAAGCGTTGACCGAATTGCCGCAGCCGCACGCCGCGCCTACGAGCGCCGTCGAGAGCAATCGCGAAAATGGACTCATGCGCCGGCCATCATAGCGCAACACGCATCGCGACGCACCGTCAACGCACGGCGATCGAGTTCCAGTCGGCCTTTGACGCGTGCGCGTCGCAGCAGCTCGATGCTGCCAGCGCAAGCGCCGCGTCAAAGGCGGCTGTGCTGGGGCCGACATTGAGAACTCGATTGCCCTGACCGTCAGCGTGCCTTGGCGACCTCGCCTTCGGTTGCGCTCCACGATAGCGACACCAAGCGCCCGCCGGCCTCCTGCTTGTCGCGCAGCAAGAACGCGCCGCGCGGGTTGATCATGAAGCCCGCGACGGTAGCCTCGAGGAGCGTCGAGAAGTCACTCGTCGGGCTGTCGCCAAAAGACAACACCGGCGGGGCCGACAACCACTGGCGGGTAATGGAGTCCTTGATGGCGTAAGGGTTGTCACCGACAACGCCCGTGTACACGCCGCCCTTCGACTCGATGACGCTGCCGAGCAGGTGCTCCTTCGGGATACCGAGCAGCTCGCCCGCCTCGGCGACGAGGACATCGGGAGTGGCCGACAGGATATAGACCGCGACGCCCCGCGTCTTGAGGCTGTCGATGATCCGCGCCATGCTGCAGCCGTCCGGGTCGGCAAACAGGCGCTGCTTCCAGGCCGGCAGGTCGAGAGCGCCTTCGACGACCGCGGCGCGGGCGGCCGCTCTCGCGTCTTGCACCGTCACGCCCCGCATCAACGCCACGATGTTGTAGAAGCCGTCCTTGGCGCTGACGCGCTCGTCCTCGGGGAAGGACGAGTGCATGACGCTGCGGGCGTAGAGGATCTTAGCGTTGTCGAAGACCGAGTTGCGCTCGACCGCTGCGGCGTCGACGCCCTTGACCGTCTTGAGGAAGGCGCGCAGCGCGGCGTTATTCTCGGGCTTCGGCAGGCGCTTATCGATGAGTGCCGCCAAGAACACATCGATGCCATTGCCGGCCCAGATCGTGCTGTCGAGATCGAAGATCGCGGTGGGCTCGAGACCGGCGCGACTGTAGACGCCGAGATCGAGCGCCAGCACGGCCGTGCAGACGTCCTTCGGCCGCATGACGTCGACTTGATAGTTGGGCATAGCGGCGACCGCCATCCCGCCGACGGTCTGCGTCGGGACCACATGCGCCTGCGCCGCGAGCTCGGTCTGCAACGCGAGCCAATGTGACTCGACATAAAGCTCCCGCAACCGCTCATCGGGCACGCCACTGATATCGACGACCGCGCTCTCGACGCGCACGAGCGCAAACACCGAGGGCAAACCCGCCGCGGGGCCAGCGTAGTAGCCGTCCGCAGGTGCAAACCCGAGGTGCTGCAGGGTTAGTCGCGCGTGCGCCCTATCCGCGAGCGAGCGCCACAGCGCGACATCCGCCGCGTCGAGCCGGCCGTCGCCTGTCGCGTCGAGATCTCGCGCTAGGCGGTTGCCGCCGCACGGACTCGACATGGTGCCGAGACGCTCGCTGACCGAGGTCACGTCGGCGGCGCGTCGCTGACAGCCGAGCGCAAGCCCAAAGACGGCGCCACACGACAAGGCGAGCGCCAATGCAAGGCTCACGCGGACGCGAGGCATGACATACGAGCGACGGTGCTGCATGCTGACGTGACTTCCTCGGCGACTCTAGTTACGCACGATGGGCAAGGCCCGACGCCGCCCCTCGCTCTTGGCGCGCGCGGCGTTCTCGAGGTCGACGCGCCGAGCAAGCGCCGTCGCGATCTCGGCAAAGGCCTTGGCGCTCGCGCTCCCCGAGGCGGCGCTGACGACGGGCTCACCCGCGTCCCCGCACGCACGCACCGCTGGCTCGAGCGGCACACGACCGAGAAAATCGAGCTCGAGCTCCTTGGCCAAACGCTCGCCACCGCCGTGCGAAAAGATCTCGTGCCGAGTGTCACACGTGCCGCAGATGAAGTAGCTCATGTTCTCGACGAGGCCGAGCGTCGTGACGTGCACCTTGTCGAACATCGTCTTGGCGCGACGCACGTCGGCGAGCGCGACATCCTGCGGCGTCGTGACGAGCACGGCGCCGGTGACCTTGAACTTTTGCACGAGCGTGAGCTGGATGTCGCCCGTACCGGGGGGCAGATCGACGACGAGATAGTCGAGTTCACCCCAGTCGACATCGGTGACGAGCTGGCTGACGGCCCCTGCCATCATCGGGCCACGCCACACCATCGCCTGCTCGCGGTCCACGAGGTAGCCCATCGACATGAGCTTGAGCCCGAGCTTCTCGACCGGCGCGATGAGGTTGCCGCGGGCGGGCGGGCGCGCGGCCGCGCCGAACATGGTCGGCACCGAGGGGCCCTGCACGTCGGCGTCGAGCAAACCGACAGCGAAACCCTGCCGCGCGAGCGAGAGCGCGACATTGGCGGCCACCGTCGACTTACCGACGCCACCCTTACCACTCGCGATGAGGAGCAAATTCTTGATTGTGTCAGCCAAAGCAGGGCTAACCTACGTTGGTACCGCGCGCCCGTCAACGGAGGCGCGACGCGCGGACGCAACAAAGGAGAACGCATGGATTTGGCGCGCGAGCTCGAGGTCGCCACGCGCTTGGCCCTCGCGGCGGGCGAGGTCGTGCGCCGGCACTACGCGGCCGGCACGACGGTCGACTACAAGGGCCCCGGCCGCTCGGACCCGGTGACCGCGGCCGATCGCGACGCCAACGCGCTCATCGTGCGCGGCCTCGCTGCGGCGTTCCCCGACGACGCGCTGCTCGCCGAGGAGTCGCCGCTCTCTGCGACACGGCACGAACACGCACGCCTGTGGTGCATCGATCCTGTCGACGGCACCCAGGAGTTCATCGCCAAGAACGGCGAATTCGCGGTCATGATTGGACTCGCCATCGACGGCGCAGCGCGCCTCGGCGTCGTCTACCAGCCGACCGCCGACGCCCTGTACTGCGGCGCCGGCACCTATGCCGCCTGCATTTGCGCCGGGCGCGAACAACGCCTCGCTGTTTCGCGCAACGGCGACATGCGGCGCGCCGTATTGATGGTGTCACGCTCGCACCGCTCGCAAGCCGTGAGCGCCGCTGCCGCCCGACTCGGCGTGGCACGCGAACAGCCCTCGGGCAGCGTCGGGCTCAAGATGGTGCGCATTGCGGAGGGCACAGCCGACCTCTATCTGTCGGCCTCGACCCGCACACACGAGTGGGACGCTTGCGCTCCCGAGGCTATCCTGCGCGCCGCGGGCGGACGCGTGAGCGACGTGCTCGGCGCGCCTCTTTGCTACAACAAACCCGAGAGCAACACGCCCTTCGGCATTGTGGCGAGCAACACCATTCTGCACGACGCGACTATCGCGGCGCTCGCGCCCCTGGCGCGGGAGCGAGGTTGGATGGCCTGACGGCAGATGAAGCACCGCACGCCCGCGATGGAGCGCAGGCGGCGCGACGTATCATGCGCACCGGCCTTGCCACGCGTTCTAGAATCGCGATCCGTGCCTAGTAGCCGATACACGCCGGAAACCCCGCGCCGCTCGTGCGACACGTGCCCGGCGACGACGGCGGCGCGGCGCCGTGCAGGACAAACGGGTCGCCGGGTGTCGCCTCGCGCTCGCGCGTCATCGACTGATTCACGTCGCCCAAAGCAGCGCCGTAGCTCATGCTGTCAATGACCACCCCGGCACAGGCGAGCGTCACTGAGTCGCCGGCGTTGTTGAAGAGCAACATGCCGCTCGACGCGAAGAAGACCTTGGCGCCGTGGTAGCTCGCGGGAGGCGAAGGCGGCATCGCGGGCGGGCGCGCCACGACCACGACGGCGGTATGCGGCGCAATGACGAGCTCGGCCGGCATGGCGGTCTGAAAGAGGTGCCGTGTCTGCACGCTGTCGCCGAGCGTGCAGTCGGCGAGATTGAGCTGTTGACCCGAGACGTTGACGAGCTCGACGAACTCGTCGTCGAGGCTGTTGGCGACACCATCGCCGTTGGTGTCACAGCACGGATACGGGTCCGAGAGCACCTCGTTGATAATGATGTCACCGGCGAGCGGCGGCACGCCTCCCGGCTCGCACGCGTTGCCGATACCGTTACAGTCCGAGTCCTGCTGCGAGATGTTGGCGACGAAGGGGCAGTTGTCGCCGTCGTGGGCGATGTTCGTGCAGAGCGGGTCGCCGCCCTCGGCGCCGATGAAGCCGCACTCGAGCGGGTCGACGAGACTCGCGTAGGTCACGCCCGGGTCGCACACGAGGTCGTCGTCATCATCAGGGTCGCAGGCGTCCCCGCGCAAATCGCCATCGTGGTCCGCCTGATCGGGGTTAGGCACGCTCGGGCAGTTGTCGGGCGCGGCGCTCACCCAGGCGCACGCCTCGCCGGGCGACGGTGGGGCGTTGCAGATGCCATCGTTGTCGATGTCCGCGTCGCAGGCGTCGCCCAAGCCGTCGGAGTCGGCGTCCTCCTGGAAGGGGTTGTACGCTGTGTCGCAGTTGTCGTGCAGCGTCGTGCACTGCAAAGGCACCGGCGCGCACGCCGCGGCATTGCACACCTCGTCGCCGTCCAGGTCCGGATCGCAGGCGTCCCCTACCCCGTCGTAGTCCTGATCCGCCTGCGCAGGGTTCAGCGTCACCGGGCAGTTGTCGTTCGTGGCCACGCAGCCGGCCTGTGGCAACGCGACGCCGACGTCGCACACGCCGTCGTTGTCGTCGTCAGGATCGACAGCGTTGCGCAGGCCGTCATGGTCGGGGTCGCCATCCGGGCCGTCGTCGAGCGGGTCCACCTCATCCATCAGACCGTCCCCGTCCGAATCGCGCACGGCGCTCTCGAGCGCATCGATGCGACCATCGCAATCGGAGTCGCGCGGCGAGCCTGGATCAACGACCTCGAGGCCGTCCGGCTTGCCGTCGGCGTCGGTGTCTGGGTTGTGCGGATCGGTGCCGAGCTGCGCCTCTTGGTCGTTGGAGAGGCCGTCGCCGTCGCTGTCCGTCGCGTCACTGTACTGGCCAAAGTCGTTGCCGAGGCGCGGCGCGAGGCGCACTTGCCCATACGCAAACGTCACGGGTCCAACCAGATAGCCGAACGAGTCGCCTACATTGCGCGCCGTCTGCACATACTGCGTGCTAACCGTCAGGGCCGTGCCGCTGCTCAACGAGTCTTCGCGCACTCGAAAGTCGTCGAGCTTCGGCGGCGTGGTCGTCTGACTCATGACACCCACCTCGAGCACCACAACGGCGCCTAGGCTCACGAGCACGCCCTGATAGGGCTCGGCCAAAGCCTGCGCGACGAGATCCTGCGTCGAGAGCGGCGTCGCCCTGACCTCGCGTGCGGGCAGAAGGGTCTTCTCGAGGCCGACGAACTGCAGCTGCGACAGGCCATTCCATTCCTGATAGACGCCGATGAGATTGATGACCTGGCCCGAGGTCACGTCCGGCATGGGCGCCGTGTCGCCCTTGACCCATACCTCGAGGCCGTGGAAGCGCGTCTCGTCGGGCGCCAACGCGTCTTGGACGAAGAAGGCACGCGAGCCATTGCGCGCCTTGACGAGCGGCGAGGTGACGACGACGCCCTGCAAGCGCACGCGCTTGTACTGCTTCGGCCCGACGGCGACCGCCACGTGCCCGGGATCGGCCACGTCCTGAATGGCCTTGATGGTGCTCGTAACTTCACAGACGACGACCGCGGCGGTGAGCAAGCAGTCGATGTCGGCGCAGTCGACGGTGTGGTCGCCGTCATTGTCGTGGCCGTCGCTGCACGCGCTGTTGGTGTTCTCGCCGCCGCCGTGCACGGCACAGGGGCCTTGACCATCGCAGTCCGGATCATCGCAGTCGATGACCGGATCGTTGTCGTTGTCGATGCCATCGGAACAGAGCGCCGGCGTGCTCTCGGCGTGCGTGTTGCACGGCGGCGTGTTGGCACAGTCCATATCCCTGCAGTCGATGGCCCCGTCGCCGTCGTTGTCGGCGCCATCGTTGCAGATCTCCTTGCTGCCGTTTTGGCTGCCGCAGGTCGGGTTGCACTGCCAGCAATCATAATCAGCGCAGTCGATGAATCGATCGCCGTCGTTGCTGATGCCGTCGGAGCAATCGCGGGCTGTCTTCTCGAGCCCGGGACAAACCGTGACGTTGCAGTTCCTACGACACTCCTCGTCGGCGCAATCGGTCTTGCCGTTGCCGTCGTTGTCGATGCCGTCCGAGCACAGCGCGTTGGTGCTCTCGCCGCACAGACCGGGCAGCGCCTTGACACAATCCGCGTCGGCACAATCGACGAGCAGGTCGCCGTCGTTGTCGCGCCCGTCTTGACACTTCTCGGGGGTATCCTCAGTGCAGTCGCCGATGCCGCTACAGTCCTTGTCGGCGCAATCAATCCACGGGTCGTTGTCGTTGTCGGCCCCGTCGCTGCAGTTCTCGAGCGTGTTCTCGGCGTGCGTGTCGCACCCGACGATGCCCTTGATCCCGGGGCACTCGCTGTCCTGGCAGTCAATGCGCCCGTCGCCGTCGTTGTCGATGCCGTCCGTGCACAAAGCGAGCGTGTTCTCGCCGAGGCCCACCCGGCAAGCGGCGGCGCACTTGCGACAGCCGGCGTCGTCGCAGTCGATGCGCCTGTCGCCATCGTTGTCGATGCCGTCGCTGCACTCGGCGTCGGTGTTCTCGTTCAGGCCGCAGACCGTCACCCCGCAGCCGCTCGTACAATCGCGATCATCGCAGTCGATGTACCGGTCCCCATCGTTGTCGAACCCATCCGTGCAGGCCTCGTTGGTGTTCTCACCGCAGCCCTGGAACTCGCAGTCGGGATCGTTGCAGTCGACGAGGCCATCGCCGTCGTTGTCCTGTTTGTCGCTGCACGTCACGGGGTTCCTCTCGGTGCCGCGACACACGGTGACACCGCTCGTTTGCGTGCAATCGATGTCAAAGCAGTCGACGAAGCCGTCGCCATCATCGTCCTTGCCATTCGAGCACAGGGCATCGGTGCCCTCGGCGACCGTCGGCAAGGGCGGCGCCGGCGCGGTGCAAGCGCATAGCACCACCGCCCACGCGACCTTGGCGGCCAGCGACCTCAACGACCTAACCCTTCTTCGATTTCTTGGTCTTGATGACGCCGGCCTTATCGAGCACCTTCTTGGTCGACACCCGGGCGCCCACGGCCTGCATCGACCTGGCCCGCCCGTCGTCGCGCACGAGCTTGTCGCGCGCCACATCCGAGCCGCCGCCCGTAGCGAGCTGCTTGTCCTGCTCGGCTTGCGAAGGGGTCGCCGACGACCGAAACAGCGCGGTGAGCGCACGCAGCCCGGTACCCATCAGCATGACGACCTCCAGTTCTCGCTTGGCTTTGCTACTGACCGCCCGGCGCAGAGACGGGCTGCGCGGGCGCCGACGCTGACGGCGTCGCGCTCGGGCTCGCGGACCCGGACTCAGCGCTCCCCGTGCCGCCCGCTGTCGCGCCAGCGCCGTCGGGACGCCGCACGACGCCGAGACCACGCGGCGCTCGAGCATCGGTGAGCGCCGCACCGGACTGGATGCCCGCCAACATTTCCTTGGCGTAGGCGCCGTAACGTCCGCCCTTTTCAGCGATCTCGGTGAACAACACCTTGGCCTCATCACGCTTGCCTTGGCCGAGCAGACTGCTCGCGAGCAAGGAGCGCACCTCTTCAACGATGGCCTTGTCGCTCTCCTTTTTCAAGATCTCGCGAAACAGAGGTTCGGCCGTGTCGTAGTGCTTGAGCGCCCAGAGCTGCGTGCCGAGCAGGTAGCGCGTGAGCGCCGCGTAACGTCCGTCGGGCTCGAGCGCCAAGGTCTTCTTGTACTCGAGCACCGCCACCTCTGGACGCGTCGCAGTCTGGGCCGCGCGCCCGGCCCTATAGGCAGCTTCGGCGGCACGAGTACGCAGGTCGCCCAACCGCTTGTCGAGGAGCTTGATTTCGAGAGGCGAGAGGCTCCCTACGTCGAGGCCCTCGAGCAAGTCGATGGCCTCCTTTTCGCGACGGTTGTCGAGGTGATCCGCGAGCTTCCAGGCAATGGCCGTCGCGCGTTCGTGCTTGGCACGCTCTTGATCGAACGCCGCGAGCTTGGCGCGCCCGGCCTCGGCGCTCTGTTCGGTCGCCTCCTTGGCCGCCGCGGCGCCAGCGATGGCCTTTTCGGCCTCGGCTTCAGCGCTGTGCACACGCACAGTTTGAATGAGGTACGCGGCGATGGCGATAGCCACGGCCACGATCACCTGCGCGCCAATCCCGGCGACACGCGTGCGCCGCTCGAGCGTGTCGAAGCGTCGCTCGAAGCTCTTGATGTCGAGCGCGAGGTTCTTGACCTGATTGTCGCTCTTGATCACCTGATTGCGAGTCTCGACGATCTCGCGCCGAACCTCGACGAATTCACGATCGTAATCACCCATGGGTTGCTTCGCTCCTTAATGGTGGGTCGTCCGAGATTCGAACTCGGGGCCAACGGATTAAAAGTCCGCTGCTCTACCGGCTGAGCTAACGACCCACGAGGCAGCCCTGATAAGACAAGCCAGGTCACCGCCTGTCGCGGTGTGGCAACCTAGCCGCGAGACGGGGGGCGCGTCAATGACGAGCCGGCGCGCCCGCGCGCCGCCACCCAAGCCTCAGCAGCTCTTGGCCATGTGGCCCATCACGTCCTTGAGCTCCTGCGTGCGGATCCGCAGCTCTTGTTCGAGCTCGACCTCGCGCTTGCGCACTTCATCGAGCGCGTGCTGCAGATCCGCGACGAGCTTCGCGTTCTCGCGCTCGAGCTGCCCCTCGCGGATCGCGCCTTTGACGAGGCCCGAGACCTCGAGCACGCGAAACGGCTTGACCACGACACGATGCACGCGCGCCAGGTTGACGGCGTCACGCACGTCCTGCACGCGCTCGGTCGCCGTGACCAGAATGCGCACAGCGTCGGGCTGCAACGTCACGCACTCCTTGAGCACCTCGACCCCGGTGACCTTGGGCATCATGTGGTCGCAGAGCACCGCGACCACGGGCTCTTTGCGCAGGACGGCAATCGCCTCCTCACCGTCCGTCGCGGTGAGGATCGTAAAGTCCTTCGAGAAGATCTCGCCCAACATCTGCAAGATGAGGCGGTCATCATCGACGATGAGGAGCGATTGCAGGGAGCTGCTCATGACTCGCGCACTATACAGATCTACCGCACGCGCGCCTATTCATTCTCACACGAAGTCGCGATCATTCGCGGGAAAGCTGCACACCCGCCAAAGCAGGCTCGGGCAGCAACCGCAGCCCGAGGCGTGCCTCTACGGTATCGCGGACGTGCCGCGCGAGGTCCAGGAGCTCAGCCGTGCTCCCGCCCCCGTAATGCACGAGCGCGAGCGCATGCTTCGGCGAGACGCCGACCGCTCCTTGGCGCAAACCCCGCAGGCCGAGCCGCTCGATGAGCCAGCCGGCCGGCACCTTGCAGCGACCGTCCGCCTCGATAAAGCACGGGACGCGCTCGCCGGGGGCCACGACACCGGCGCGCTCGGCGCGCTCGGCGAGTCGCGCGTACAGAGCGGGCTCGAGCAGCGGGTTGATGAAGAACGAGCCGACGCTGCGCGAGTCGGGATCGGTTGGATCGACCACCATACCCTTGCTGCGGCGCAGCGCGAGCACCGCCTCGCGCACGCGCCCGAGCGGCACGCCCGCGCTCGCCCCTAGAGCCCGCGCGAGCTCAGCATAGCGAATCGACTCAGCCTCGTCGCGCTCGACGAGCCGCAGCGTGATCCCGAGCACGAGATAGCGCGTCTGGCCGCGCAAGAGGCTCTGTCGATAACCGAAGGCGCACGACGCCGCGGGCAGCGCAAGCGCCTGGCGTGCAACGCGGTCGAACACGCGCACCGCGACTGTCCGCGCGGCGATGTCTTGGCCGTACGCGCTGATGTTCTGCACCGGCGCCGCGCCCGCGCGGCCGGGGATGCCCGACAGACACTCGAGCCCAGCCAAACCGCTCGCGATACTCCAGGCGACGAGCGCGTCGAAGTCCTCTCCCGCCGCGACGTCCACGATGACGCCACCTTCGGTGCGCACGCAAGCGATGCCGCGCGTCGCGAGCTGCACGACAACGCCCGGCCAGCCCGCGTCGGCGATGACCAGGTTGCTGCCACCGCCGAGCACGAGTACCGGCTCATGCGCCGCATCGGCGGCCTCGACCGCCGCGATGGCTTCGGCGTCGCTCGCCGCCTCGACCAAACGGCGTGCCACGCCGCCCAACCCAAGTGTAGTGCGCGGTGCGAGCGCGACGTCTGAGCGAGTCGGCATACTCTAGGTGACTAGGAGCGGCGCTTGGCGGGCGATTTCCTGGCCGCTGCTTTGGCGGGAGCCGTCCGCAGCGCCTTGCTCGACTTCGCCTTCGGATCGACGGGATGGTAGAGGATTCCAGTGCCTCGGCTCGCCGCGCTCACCGCGCGAGCGGCGTCGGGTTGCACGACCACCACGACGAGGCCTTTGGCGACGTTCTCACCGCGCTGGTTGTCGGCCCACACGTTGGCCTCGACCACGCACTCGCCGTTGACGTGGCGCTTGTCGTTGATGATGCCCCGGCACGTGAGAACATCGCCAGGCCACACCAGGCGCACGACCTTGATGTCGAAGCGACGCAGCACCGCGCCATGCAACCAGGCCTGCACCATGCGCCCGACGTACGCCATGACCAAATTGGTGGGCGCGAACACCGAGTTCTTGCCCGTCGCCACCGCCACCTTGTCGTCCAAATGCATGGCGTTGTAGTCGTCGACCGCACCGGCGAAGCGCGCCAGCGTGACGCGCGTCAGGGCCGGAATCGACAACCCGTCGATGGGGTTGCCATTGTCGATCGACTCGAAATCGAGCGTCTTGCTCACGAAGGTCTCCTCGGCTCGCCCCCGCCGTATCAATTGTTGAGCTTGACCAGCACGCGCCGGCCCTTCCATACCGCACGGTTCTTGGCATCATGCGCCCGCGACTCTACGACGGCAAATACGAGGACATCCTGCCCCTGCCCGGCTTGCTCGTAGACGTCGGAGATGCGCTGCGTGATGTGCAGCACATCGCCGGCGCAGATCGGACGAAAGTACTCGTACTCTTCGGCGCGGTGCATGATGCTCTGCGGATCCCAACCGAAGTCTTCGACGAAGACCTCGGGCGCGATCAACGCGGCCGCGAACGTCGGCGGCGCCACGAGCGAGCTAAAGCCTGCGGCCTTGGCCGCCACCTCGTCGAAGTGAATCGGATCCGTCTCGCCGATAGCCGCCGCGAAGCGTCGCACCTGGCTCTTCTCGACCTCGATGACGAGCGGCGCGCTGGACTTGCCGATCAACTGCTTGAGCTTGGCTGATAAGGTCATCGTTAGTCTCTCCAAAACACCTTCCACGGGTTGCGCTTGAGCTCGCGCATGAGCTCCTTGAGGTCGTCGTAGATCTGCGGATCGGTGACCAAGCCACCGACCGTACCCTCGCCGCGCCCGACCCTATTCATGATGCCGCGCCCCTCGCGCGACAAGGCCTCGAGGTTCTGCGCCGCAGCGCGCGCATCAGCCACGATGGCGGCCAAAGCGTCGGGATCGACCGCGTGCTCGGCCCGACTGCCGAGCGTATCGAGCGTAGTGAGCACCGCATTGAAGCGACCGATGAGCCCGGGGAGCTGCTGGCGCGCCAGAGCGGCGCTGCTGCTCATGTCGTCGACGAGGCCGTGCAGTTGCCCTGCGCCGGTCGCCTCGTGCAGCGCGCCGAGCACGACGCGCAATTCGCGCGCCGAGACCGCGGCGTCGGAGATGGCCTGACCGAGCTCACCCTTGTGCTCGCGCAGCAGGCTCGCGACGAGCGAGAGCACTTGGCCGCCGTCCCCTGCGCCGCTCGACGAAGTTTGGTCCACGCCCGTCACACTCGCCTCGCCCGGGGCGCCCGCAGCCGCCGAGGAACCCGCCAACAGGCTCAAGGCATCGACAATACGGGCCAATTCCAGGACGAGCACATGCAGCTCGGGTGCGTCCATGCCCCGCACCGCCGAGCCCTCAGCGAGCTGCGCGCCGCCACGCCCTGGGCTGAGCTCCACGTACGCGTCGCCGATGAGACCTTGCGTGCCGATAGCGAGACGCGTCGTCTCGGTGAGCAGCGGCAGCGCTACCGACTCGAGCGCCAGGTCGACCCGAATCACGGGCGTGCTGCTTTGGCCGAGCTCATTCTGCGTCGCCGCGGCACGGGGGGCACTGCCACTCGAGAGCAAATGCAGCCCCGCCACCCGACCGACGCGCAGCCCGCTCACCTTGACCGGCGCGCCGGGCTGCAAATTCCCGGTGTAGGCAAAGTCGGCGAACAGTCGATAGCCGGTGCCGAGACTGAAGTCGCCGAGCACCAAGACGAACCCCGAGAGAACCGCCACGGCCATGAGGACGAAAGCGCCGACCCGCGTTTCTATGCTTAGCGAATTCATCGATTGCGCCAAGACCAAGGCCAGTGAACAGGATGACGAAGAGCACGATCTCGTTGGGCACGCAGGGTATCACGCCCTTTTGGCAGCATACAAGCAACCTGCGATTGATCTCGCCCTGCGCTCGTGGTTTCTACCCCGACCATGCACGTACCGAACGTCAAGCAAGCCAAGCTTCTTCCCGAAAACGCGTATCGCAAACTCGGCGCCGGTGAAGTCTATCGGCCGATCGTCGACGCCACGGACCAGCGCGCCGAGGTGACGCTGTGGTCGATCGGCCTCGGGCTGCTGCTGGTCGTAACCTTCAGCGCCGCCTGCATCTACATGGCGCTGCGAGCCGGCAACGCGATCGAGGCCTCCATCCCGATCGCGATTCTCGCCATCTTCTTCGGCAAGATGCGCACGAAAGCGAGCACGATTCTCGAGAACGTCATGGTGCAGAGCGTCGGCCAAGCGGCTGGCGTCGTGGCCGCCGGCGCCGCCTTTGTCGTGCCCGCGCTCTACATCAACCAGGTGAGCGCCGCGTGGTGGCAGATCTTCCTCGCGTGCAGCGTCGGAGGGTTCTTGGGCGTCGCCCTCATTATCCCTTTGCGCAAATTCTTCGTCAAAGAGCAGCATGGAGATCTCCCCTTCCCCGAAGCGACGGCGATCAACGAGATTCTGGTCACCGGCGAGAGCTCGACCGCTACGGCCGGCAAGGTGCTGCTCATCGCCTTTCTCGTCGGGGCGCTCTTCGACTTCTCGATCGAGGCCTTGCACCTGTGGAACGCTGAGCTCGACAGCACGGTGCTGCTCGGCGGCTTCGGCGCCTCCTTGCAGGGCTTGCGCCTGCAACTGTCGCTGAGCGGCATCGCCGCCCTCTTTGGCCTCGGCTACATCATCGGCCTGCGCTACGCGGCGGTGATCGCCGGCGGCAGCGTGCTCGCCTGCCTCGTGCTCGTGCCGCTCACCTATGTCTTTGGCAAGCACGCCGGCAGCTTCGCCTTCGCTGGTGGCACCTACGATGTCGCCAACTTGAGCGCGGGCGCGCTCTTCAAGTTCTTCGTCAAACCGATTGGCATCGGCGCCATCGCCGTCTCGGGGCTCATCGGCATCTTGCGCATGAGCAAGATCGTCGTCGGCTCGGTGGCGCTCGGCTTCAAGAGCTTCGGCCACAAGGAGCACGCCGGCAACGCGGCTGAGCGCACAGAGCTCGACATGGCGCCGCGGCAGGTCGTGCTCATCCAGCTCGGCTCGGCCGTGGCCATGGGCGCCCTGTTCTTCGTCGTCTCGCTCGTGACGCCCGAGCCGAGCGGTCTCGCCTACGGCGTCGGCGACAGTCTGCTCTTCGCGCTCGTCGGCGCCTTCGTTGGCTTTGTGCTCTCGTTCCTCTTTACGCCAGTCGCGGCGCAAGCCATCGCCATCGTCGGCACGAACCCGGTGTCGGGCATGACACTCATCACCATCGCCCTGACCATCGGTTCGATGATCCTCGTCGGCCTAAAGGGCACGGCCGGCATGATCATCGCCCTCATCATCGGCACAGCCGTATGCACGGCGCTCTCCACGTCGGGCGCACTCATCACCGACTTCAAGATCGGCTACTGGATCGGCAGCACGCCGCGCAATCAGCAGCGCTGGAAGTTCTTGGGCATCGTCGTCGCGAGCCTGGTCGTCGCCTTCGTCATCCCGCTGATGGACTCGAGCTACCACTTCCTCGTGGCCGACCCGGCGACAGGCCTCATGGTCTCGAACGAGCAAGTGCTGCCTGCGCCACAGGCCAACATGCTCGCCGCCGTCTCGCGCGGCCTGATGAGCGACCCGGCCAACCAGCCGTGGCTCCTCTACGGCCTCGGCGGGTTCGTCGCCATCATGCTCTTTATGACCGGCATCCCGATGCTCGCCTTCGCGCTCGGCATGTACCTGCCGCTGGCCATCAACATGGCCGTGCTGCTCGGCGCGGTCGTAGCGTGGCTCATCAGCCGAACGGGCGGCAGCGAGGAGGTGCGCAAGGCGCGCAGCGAACAGGGCACGCTCATCGCCTCGGGCCTCATGGCCGGGGCGGCCATCTTCGGCATCATCACCGCGGTGCTACGCCTGCCGGCCCTCGGGGCGCCGATTCGCTTCCTGAGCTTCGGCATCGACTATTCACTCACGACGGTGAACGGCGTCGGTGTGCTGCATGAAACGCCGCACGCCTGGTTCGAAGGCTTCGCCGGCCAAATGCTCGGCCTCGTGATGCTCGGCCTGCTCGCTGTCGTGTGCTTCGTCCTCGCCCGCTGGGGCGCAGCCAAGGAGCTCGCTGGCGCGCACACAGCGGCCCCCCAAGAGCGCTAGCAGCGGCACCGCAAGAGCGCTAGCCCGACGCGCTAGAGAGGCAGCGAGGCCGCCGACCAACGCGGCCGCTCGCCTTGCACGAAGGCTTTGACGACCTCGTCGGCGCACGCCCACAACTGCGTGGGTGTACCCGCGAAGCGCACGCGCCCTTCATGCAAGAACGTCACCTCATCGCCGGTCTCGAGCACCGAGGTGAGATCGTGGCTGACAACCACCGCGGTGATCCCGAAGCGCGTCGCCATATCGCGAATGAGCCGATCGGTGCGCCGCGCCGCCACAGGATCGAGCCCCGTCGTCGGCTCGTCGAAGAGCATCACGCGCGGCTCGAGCGCCAAGGCGCGAGCGATGGCGATGCGTTTGCGCACGCCGAGGCCGAGCTCGCTTGGCCGGCGTGAAGCGAGCCCTTCGGCGTGCACCTGCGCGAGCGCCGCGCGGGCCCGCACGTCGGCCTCGCGCCTCGTGAGCGCAAACCGCTTGCGCAAGGGCAACGCCACGTTGTCGAGCACGTCGCGGCCGTCGAGCAACGTCGCATTCTGGAAGATGAGTTGGCAGCTGTGTCGCAGAACACGCAGTCCCTCGCCATCGAGGGTCGTCACGTCGCGGCCCTCGACGGTGATGGTGCCGCGGTCGGGGGCGACCAAGCCAATCGCCGCCTTGATGAGCACGGTCTTGCCGGCACCGCTCTTGCCGAGGATGAAATGTACGCCGGCCGGCGCAACGCGCAAGGTCACACCGCGCAACACTTCGTGCTCGCCAAAGCGTTTGTGAATGTCGACGAAGCGGATCATGCGCACAGCTCGTCGATACCGAAACCGAGGCCGCCGAGCAGAACGTCGAGGGCCAACACGGCGAGCGAGCAGGCGATGACGGCGCGCGTCGTCGCGCGACCAACGCCCGCGGCGCCACCATGCGCGGCCAAACCGGCTCGGCTCGCCACGAGCGGGATGGCGGCGCCGAACACGAGGCACTTCATCACCGCCACAGCGACATCAACACCACCCACGAAGCGCGCACTCGCGTAGCTCTGCCAGGACAGCCCGAATGCGATATTGGCTGCCACACCGCCCGCCACATACGCCGCAACGATGCCGAAGATGCCGAGCGGCAACGCGGCCACGAGGCCGGCCGCGAGGCGCGGCGCAACGAGCGCCAGCTCTGGCTCGGCGCCCGACATGCGCATGGCGTCGACCTGCTCGCTCGTGCGCATCGCGGCAAGCTCAGCCGCGACGCCCGCGCCCGAGCGCGCCGCGACCATCATACCGACGATGGTCGGGCCGAACTCACGCACGAGCAGCTGCAAAAAAGTCGGGCCGATGAGGGTCAGGTCACCGATGAGGCGCCGGGCCTGCAAGGAGGCCTGGATGACCAAGATCCCGCCGGTGAAGCTCATCACGACGACGATGAAGAACAGCGAGCGGTTACCGAGCACGAAGCACTGGCGCACGGCCTCGCGCCAGTCGATGTCACGCGCGGCGCGCACGCAGGCGCCGAGGAGCAGCGCGGTGGCGCCGATCTCGGCGAGCAGCGCGCTCATCGCACCACCGAGGTCAGAAAGTAGTCGAGGATGAAGATCGCCACTGCCGCGGCGACCACCTGGGCATTGACCGCGCGGCCGACGCCACTCGAGCCGCCGCGCGCCGACAGACCAAAGTGCGCCGAGACAACAGCGATGGCCGCGCCGAAGATGAGCGCCTTGACGACGCCGACCGACAGGTCATCGACGCTCACGCGCCCAACGACACTCGCCACGAACTGCGTGAAGCTCACCTCGACGAGCACGCGAGCGCACAGCGCCCCGGCGATGATGGCCATCAGGTCACCAAGAATCACGAGGGCCGAAAGCCCGATGATCATGGCGAAGGCGCGCGGCACGATCAGGAGTTCGAACACGTCGAGCGCGAGCACATCGAGCGCCTCGAGCTGCTCGCTCACCTTCATCGTGGCGAGCTCGGCCGTGTTGTTGGCGCCGACGCGACCGCTGAACATCAGGCCGATGAGCACCGGGCCGACCTCGCGCAAGGTCGTAAAGCCGGTGAACCAACCGACGAGATCATAGACGCCATACTGGCGCACGTAGCTCACGGCTTGCAGCACCATGATCATGCCGACAAAGGCGGCGGTGGCGAGCACGATCGGCAACGACTCGAGACCGAAGGACACGATGGAGCGCAAGAGCTCGTCACGGTCGCAGCGACCACGCGCTACGCGCCGCAGGCTCTGACCGAGCACGAGCACCATGCCCCCCGTGTCGGACGCGGCGGCTATCGACGTGCGGCCGGTGGCGGCAGCGATGGCAGTGAATGCGTTCATGCTGTTCCCGGGCGCGCGGTGAGCCGTGCCCTGTCGATGCCACGAGCGAGGCGCTGACCGCAAGCGCCCCCTCACGGTTGCAGGGGCCCACCCTAGTTTGCAATGATAGACCCCAGCATGGAAGTTCGAGAGGCCAAGAACAAGCGCGCCCTGCTCAGCGAGCTGCTCGACCAAGGCATGGTCCTCGTGACGCTCGACGCGCGTCGCGATGGGGTCGACGTGCCACGCCACCTGCGCGACGATGCGCAGCTACGCCTCAACCTATCCTACCGCTTTGGTCTGCCCCTCGTGCTCGACGAGGAAGGCGTCACGGCGACGCTCACCTTTGCCGGGTCGCCCTACGCGTGCAGGCTGCCGTGGGAGAGCCTGTACCTGTTCGTGCCACACGCGAGCGGCAGGCCGATGCTCTTCCCGGGTGACGTGCCCTCCGAGATCTCCGTCGGCAGCATGTTGCCCGACGCGCCAGCACCGACCGCGCGCGCACACGCTGCACCGAGCACCGCGCCCGCGACGGCGCGTGCGGGTCGACGGGCGCAACAGCCGCCCCGCCTACGCGTCGTTCCTGTCGCCGGGGCCACCGCCACGCCACAGCCACCGAAGGCGCCCGGGGCCGCTGCCCGCCCACCGCGCGGGCCTGCTCCCGAGCCCGTCGAGGAGGCGCCACCAAGCGAAACGCCGCGCCGGCCGCCGCGCCGTGGCCACCTGCGAATCGTCAAGTAGCGCGGCAAAGCATGCACAACCCTGTCTTGGATCCGTGGTGGGAGTTGGCGATCACTGTCGATGACGCCGTCGCCGACGACGCCGCGGCGCTGCTCATCGAGGCCGGGGCGAGCGGCACCGAGGTGCTCTCGAGCGACACGCCGGCGCCGACGCTCCCGCGCGTCGACGGCAGCGCCGAGATCCCGACCCCGCGAGCGCAGCCGGGCGCGACCCTCATCCTCGCCTCGTTCGTCGCGACACTCGGCGAGGCCGAGGTTCTCGATGCCGCGCGTCGAGCCCTCGCCGAGCTCGGCCTGGCCCCCGAGCTGCCGCTCGCCTTACGCCGCCGCAGCGACACGGCCTGGGCCGAAGGTTGGAAGCAGTTCTTTACGCCCCTTTCGCTCGGCCCACGCTGCTGGGTCGTGCCGTCGTGGGAACGAGCCTTCGTGCCGCCGCCCGACGCCGTCGTCATCACCCTCGATCCCGGCCTCGCCTTTGGCACCGGGCAGCACGCGACGACCGCCCTGTGCCTCGAGATGCTCGATGCTGACCTCGCGGCGGCGCCGGCCGAACCGCGCTTGCTCGATGTCGGCTGTGGTTCGGGCATCTTGGCAATTGGCGCGGCGCTGCTCGGCTGTCGACACATCGTCGCCATCGACAACGACCCAACCGCGGTCGCGGTGGCGCGCGAGAACGCGACGCGTAACGCCGTCGCCGAATACATCTCGACGAGCGCCGACGACCTCGCCGTCGTGCCGGGCGAATTCGACTACGTGGTCGCCAACATCATCGCGCCCGTGCTCATCGAGCTCGCGCCAAAGCTCGCGGCCCACGTCGCCTTGCACGGCACGCTCTTGCTCTCGGGTGTCCTCGCCGAGCAGCAAGAGGAAGTGCTCGCGGCGTTTGCGGATCTAAGCGCGGGACGAGGGGGCGGCGCACTGACACTCACCCGGCGCCGGCAGCGCGGCGAGTGGGTCGCGTTGGCACTCGCCGCGGCGACCTAGCCCGTCACTCATCGCGGTCGCCACGCACCTGCCGTGCACGCTTCTTATCCGATTGCACGTGCTTCGCCGCGAGCACCTTCTCTTTGGCGCGACGCGAACGGCGCGCCTTCTGTTTCTTCTGTTTGTAGGCACGCTGTTGCGCGACGCTCTTCTGGCCTTCGCGCTTCGCCTCGAGCGCCTCGGCGAGGCGGCGGCGGGCAAGAAAACGATTCTGTCCCTGCGAGCGCGTCGTCTGCGCCTTGATCTCGATGCCGCTCGGTAGGTGCTTGAGGTAGACGGCGGTCGAGGTCTTGTTGACGTTTTGCCCCCCAGGGCCGCTCGAGCGGATAAAGCGCTCAACGAGGTCTTGCTCACGAACGCCCAGACTCAGCAGACGCTCTTCGAGCGCGGCTTGCGTGTCAGCACCCACCGGAAAGCGCATCACGGAGCTCCGCGCAGCAGCGGCCGCTCGAGCAACCAAGCGACGAGGCCGAGCGTCACGACCATGAGCAGCACGGGAACGAGGCCCGTGAGCGGATCTTGGCCGAACCAAAACGTCGGCTCGCCGGCCCCGTGCGTGAGCACGCGAAACGAGCGCAGGCCCGCCACCCAGCCCGCGTGCAGGCCAATCGCCATATACAGCGAGCGCGTCTTGACGACCGTATAGCCGAGCGCGACACCAACCAAGAACAGCGTGAGCAGACCGCCACTGACGAGACGAGGATCGCCGTACTGCCAAAACAGCGAAGGAAACAGACGAAAGCCGCTCAGCCAGTCGACCGCTGGCACGGACACGCCAGGCGGCGGCTTCAAAAAGTGCAGCGCCGCAAAGAGGGCCGACAGCGTCGCAAGAGCCGTCGGCCAGCGCAGGCTGCGGCGTAGCAAGCCGAGCAGCGCGCCCCGAAACAACGACTCCTCGATGAGGGCGACCGTCGCGGCGGTCAACGCCGCGCCAGCGAGATCGAGCGCGCTGAAGTGCTCGTTGTACGTCGCGCGCCCGAGGCCAAAGCGCGCCGCCGCTGCGAGCCACAGACCCGAGAGGCCAATCGCCAGGCCGAGCCCGAGATGCAGGCCGCGCTTCGAATTCGGGGCGAGGCCGAGCTCCGTCCAACCCTTCAGCCCCATCCAACGGGCGAACGGCCAGAGCAGCACGGCTGCCGCCACGAGCACGGCGCGATTGAAGAAGCGCGCGAACGGCATGGCGGCGAGCTGCATCGAAGGGAGATCCGGCAACATGCCGCTCGCGGCGACCCACCGACCGAGCCAGTAGAGCGGCGGCGCAAGAAGGCAGCCGAGCACGAACATCGTGACGGCGTAGACGCCAATCTTGCCGAGTTCTCTCATGGGCCTCGTATTTATGCGCGCTCCTGTGCAATGTCCATGCGTCGTGCGTTGACGCCGCATAGACCGTGGCAAGAAGAGCAGGTACAAGCCCGTCATGCGTCTGTTACGGCTGGCCCTCACCTACCTGGCGTTCGCGCTCGGCCTGCCCTTTCTCGTATCCCATCCGAAGTTGCGCAAAGGGTTTTGGCCGCGGCTCGGCGTGCATCCGCAGGGTTGGCCCGCCGTGGCCGCGGGCCCGCGCGTGTGGATGCACGGCGCCTCGGCGGGCGACGTGCTCGCGCTCGTGCCGCTCGCCAAGCAGCTCAAGATCGTGCGGCCCGAAGCCGTCGCGATCGCCACGACCATCACCAACAGTGGCCGCGCCATGGCCGAGCGCCAGGTCGGCACCTTCGCGGCGGTCACCTACTGGCCGTGGGATCTGCCGGGGGCGGTGCGGCGTACGCTGCAATGCCTGCAGCCGCAGGTTCTCGTGCTCGAGTACACCGAGCTGTGGCCCGAGCTCATCATCGCGGCGCGCCGCGCCGGCGTACGCCTGGTGCTGCACAACGGCCGCTTCTCGGCCGATCGCGAGGACAGCTACCGCCGCATGTTTTGGTTCACCGGCAATCTGCTCGCGCACTTCGACCTTCTGCTCATGCGCGACGAGTTCGAGGCCGAGCGCGCGCGGCGGCTCGGGGCGCCACCCGAGCGCGTGGTCATCACCGGCAACACCAAGTTCGACAACCTGAACCTCAACGTGCCGCAAGCCAAACGCGATGACCTCGCAGCCGCGCTCGCGTTCCCGAGCGACGCCACGGTCTGGGTGGCAGGCAGCACGCACGAGGGCGAGGAGGACGATCTGCTCGCCACCTTCGTCGAGCTGCGGCGGGCGCGGCCCGATCTACGGCTCGTCATCGCGCCGCGCTACACCGAGCGAGCCGAGCGCGTCTTCGCCCTTGCCGAAAAGCGGGGCTTGCGGGTGCGCCTTCGCTCTCGACCCGCCACCGCAGTCGAGCCGCCCGCCGAGGTCGTCCTCCTCGACACCATCGGCGAGCTGTCCGCATGCTACAGCTTGGCCGCGCTCGTCTTCGTGGGCGGCAGCTTCGTGACGCGCGGCGGGCAGAACATCCTCGAGCCCGCCGCCTGCGGCAAGCCCGTACTCTTCGGCCCGCACATGGAGAACTTCAGCGACGCCGTGCAGGTCCTGCTCGGCCGCGGCGGCATCCAAGTCGCGACGGGTGAGCAGCTTCGCCGGGTCATGGCCGACCTCCTCGAACGCGGGCGCTACCGCGAGGAGCTCGGCGCGATCGCCCGCGAACAAGTGACCGCGGTGCGGGGCGCGGCGCGCCGCAACGCCGAGCTCATCGCCGGCCTGCTCGATCAGGGCAGAACGCTCGGGCGCACCGACGGCGACGCGCAATAGCGAATCCGGATGACTCGCCTAGCCTTGCGTCGCCTCGCGCCTCTTGCCCGTCGAGTTCTTGATCGAGAGCATCATCGTAAAGCGCGCCACCTCGCGCTGCTCGCCCTTGGCTAAAGCACGGGCGCTGACATGGATCGGCAGCTCGACGCGCTCGCCGCTCGCCACGGCACGGTCGACGAGTTCACCTATGACTCGGCCTTCGTCACACGTGAACACCACGTCGCCATCCGGGCGCGCGAGGAAGTCGGCGTGCAGGTCCTTGAACACGCCGACCACGCCCGACTTGCGCTGGCGCGTCCAATACATGGCCATCATGCCTCCGGTGACGTCGGCACCGACAGCGAGCGCGCCGAAGTACATGCTCCTGACGTGATTCTTGGTACGCCGACACAAAGGGATGCGCACGACGCAGTGCTCGGCATCGAGGGCCTCGACTACCGGCCGCGTGTAGCCAATCATCGGGATCTTGAGCGCCGCGTAGGCGCGCAGCAGGATGGTCTCGCGCACCTTGGTGGGCAACAGATCTTGCGCAGTTTGCAGTACGGTCGTCATCGCACGTCTCCTTGGCAACGCGAAGAGGAGGGGGAGGAGCGCCGGCACTCTAACGCCACGCGACCACATACGCTATCCAGGCCTGCTCGTTTTCGGCGTGCTCGACCCGGCGAAAGATACCGCTACCCTCGCCCTTCTTGTCGGCACCTTCCCAGTAGACGTCGACCCCGACGAACCCGACTTCGCGCAGCGCGTCGATGATCTCGGGCAGCGTCCAGACGCGCCAATCATACGAGAAGGCGCGCGTCATCTCGCTGCCGTCCGGGAAACGAAAGTGAATATGGCGCCACGCACAGTGAGTCACCGCATCGAGTGGTTCCTGCTCCCACACGTAGGTGAAGCCGCTGCCTGCCTTCTTCTCGACGAGCTCGGTCTGCGCGTCGGGACCGCCGTAGACGTCGAGAACCAAGCCGCCGCCGCGCGCCAGGCCGCGCCGGGCGCTCGCGAAGTACCGCAGGATCTCGGCGCGAGTCTTGAAGACACAGTACGAAAAGTTGAACGCTACCGTCAGGTCGACCTTCACCGGCGCAGGATCGAGGACGTTACAGCGCAGCAAAGTCACGCGCTCGGCGGCACGGCCGAGCGGCGCGACGTGCGTGCGCCGCGCGTACCGAAGGGTCTCTTCGTCGAGATCGACACCGATGGCGGTGCGCTCGGGCGCGCTCTTGACCCAATCGGCGCACAAGAGCGCCGTGCCGCAAAAGTCTTCGCGCAGCGCACAGGCGGGGCGTCGATTGCGACGTGCGAACACGCGCGCGAGGAAGCGCAGCTCGGGCTCGGTCGCCTGCACGGAGCGTTGATATAGATCGTGACGGTCAGCGGTGGCCGCCGTGAGCTGTCGTCGCGTCGCCGTCGCGGTTGCACTTGCCATATCGAGGCCTCCAGTCGAAGTTCCGCCGCGCCGCCCGCGACACTCGCTCGCTCGCTCGCCCGCCCGCAGCGGCACGCCTAGCGGTCAAAGATGCCGTGCGCCCGTGTAGCAGCTTCGAGGTCGAGACCCAACCGTGTAGCGAGAACGACGAAGTCGGGGGGCGGCCGGGCGATCAAGACCAGTGGCGCATGCGTCTTCGGATGCGCCAGGCGCAGGACCGCCGCGTGCAGCATGGGACGGCCGATGGGCTCGGGCAGCGGCCCCGTCGTGTAGGTCGGCCCGCCGTACAGGCCGTCGCCGAATAGGGGGTGGCCAAGATGCTGCAGGTGCACGCGGATCTGGTGCGTCCTGCCGGTCTTCGGCTCGGCGCCGACGAGCGTCGCCGCCGACGATTGGGCGAGGATGGTGACGGCGGTTCGCGCCGGTTTGCCACTCGGGTGGACAGCGTGGCGCGTGCCCTGCGCGCGCGCGATCGGCGCGTCAATGACACCTACCTCTGTGACGCGCCCCGAGCAAAGCGCGAGGTAGGTCTTGCGCACCGTGCCGGCGCGAAACGCCTCACCGAGCGCCGCCGCGGCCATGGGCGTGCGCGCCATCGCAATGACGCCGCTCGTGCCCGCATCGAGTCGATGCGCGAGCCAGACGCGATCACGCTCACCGCGCCCGCGCAGCAGCGCCGGCACAATGCTCTCGAGCGACGGGCTGCCAAAGCGGTCATGCTCCGAGAGCAGACCGGCCGGCTTATCGATGACGATGAGGTAGCGGTCGCAGAACACGACCCGCAGCGCGTCGGCGGGCGCGGCCTTTGTCGGCCGGTCGGCGTGGCGCGCAGACTCGACCCTGCCCGCGGGCTCAGTCCTGCGTGCGGGCTCCACTCGGCGCGCGTATCCAGCGCTGCGGGCGGGCCCGTTCGACGACCCGCGGCGAACTCGCATGCCCCCTGTGACCGTCGGCGTCTCGGGCCCCGGCGCCAACACTTGCACGATGGCCCCGACGCGCAACGGTAGGGTCAGGATCTTCGTCGGCTTGCCGTTGAGGCGCACGCGCCCGGCCGTGATGTAGGTGCGCGCGACGCGCCGCGAGATGCTGCAGAGCTGCGCTACGACACGATCGAGACGCATGCCTTCCTGCTCGACCACGAGGCGCTGCTCGAGCGATGGCTTGGCATCCTGCACGACGCGGACACTGCCCAAGGTCGAGGGCGCATGTCAAACTGCGAGAGGCGCTCCGCCGTGTCAGTTGAGCAGGATCTGCTTGTAGCCTTCGAGGTCCTCGAGGACCATGCCTGCGCCCTTGACGACCGAGAGCAGCGGCTCGTCGGCGATGAACACCGGAATGCCGAGTTCCTCGCGCAGCATGCTATCGAGGCCGCGCAGCAACGCGCCGCCGCCCGCGAGTACGATGCCACGCTCGGAGATGTCGCCGGCGAGCTCTGGGGGCGTCTTCTCGAGCGTCGCCTTGACCGCTTCGAGGATGGCGCGCGCGCAGTCACCCAAGGCCTCGCGCATCTCGGGACCCGAGACCTCGATCGACTTCGGCACGCCGCTGATGAGATCGCGGCCCTTCATGTCGATGGGCGGCAGCTCGACGCCATCACCCGGCGGCCAGACGCTGCCGATACGGATCTTCAGATCTTCGGCCGTGCGCTCACCGATCATCATGTTGTGATGCCGGCGCACGTAGTTGACGATGGCCTCGTCGAGCTTGTCGCCCGCGACCTTCAAGTTGACGTTGGTGACCATGCCGGCCATCGAGACCACGGCCACGTCGGTCGTGCCGCCGCCGATGTCGACGATCATGTTGCCGCGCGCCTCGCGCACCGGCAGCCCGGCGCCGATCGCCGCAGCCATCGGCTGCTCGATGAGCCACACCTCGCGTACGCCAGAGTTCTCGGCCGCCTCGCGCACCGCCTTGCGCTCGACGTTGGTGATGCCGGCCGGCACGGAGATGATGAGGCGCGAGCGCACGAAGTGGCGGCGGTTGTGGATCTTGCCGATGAAGTACTTGAGCATCGCCTCGGTGACCGTAAAGTCGGCGATGACGCCGTCACGCATGGGGCGGATGGCGACGATGTTGCCGGGGGTCTTGCCGAGCATCTGCTTGGCTTCGACGCCGACCGCGAGCACACGCTGCGTGCCGCCCGACTTCGTAATCGCCACCACCGACGGCTCGTTGAGCACGATGCCTTGCTTGCGGATATAGACCAGCGTGTTGGCCGTACCGAGGTCAATCGCTAGGTCGGTCGAGAACATTCCGAGAAACGAGTCGAACATGGCGCAGAACAAGACGTGGAAAGGCGCTTTGAGTCAATAGGTTGTGCGCGTTGGCCATCGCGCCACGCCCGCCTTGGCAGGTTAGTGCCGGCCACCCCAGCCTAGCGCACATGCAGCGGCACCTCGACCTCGCCCTGCTTGCCGAGCACGCGATCGTGGATGACGAGGCGGGCGCGATAGTCACCAGGGGGCAGCCCCTTGGCGGCGACGGCGATGTTGACGAACGTGTCGCGGTGCGGCGTGTGCGCGGCAAAGCGTGACTCGCCAAAGCCCGTATCACGGGCGAGCTCCGCACCCACGGCGTCGAGGATGACGAGGTCGCTCACGAGGTGCAGCTCGTAGGTGCCGTCGGGCAACGACCGCGAGCCGAAGTTGCGCACCGTGGCATAGAGGTAGATCTCTTTGCCCGCGACGATATTGCCGGGCGCCGGCTCGTACACGCCGAAGGCCGCGGCCGGGGCGCGCAACAGGCGGCCGTCGGCGACCTCGAGCGCGGCCTTTTGCGCGAGCTCACTCTCGAGGGCGCGCACGCGAGCGAGCGCTACCGGGGCGCACGCACCCTCGAGCAAGCGGGCAGTCTCGAGCGCGAGCTCGCGACCGTGCAGGGCGCTCGCGCCGCTCGGACAATCCATGGCGAGCAGGCTCAAGAAGACTACCATCGCGGTCATGCTTGCCCCTTCGCTGAGCGCGACATACGGTCGCGGCATGGCTCGTTGGCCCGCCTTCGCCCGCTCGTCGCAGCGTACACTCCTCCTGTGCGCCACCTTGGCGTGGCAGGCAAGTTGCGGCGGGCCGCGCGCTGAGGCAGCCACGCCGGCGGCATCGTCGCCGACACCATCGTCAACGTCACAGACGCAGGCGCCGTCCTCGTCGTCCCCGTCGTCCCCGTCGTCCCCGTCGTCGCAGTCGCCCTCGGCCAGCGCGGCGAAGACGCCCACGTACGAGCAGCTCGTCCAGGCCGCCGCGTCCTACATCGAGAGCGGCCGCACCGAGCGGGCGGTCGACCTTCTCGCCCGCGCGCAGGCGATAGACAGGGAACGACCCGAGGCCTACGTCGTCCTCGGCCGCGCCCTCGCGAGCGACAACAAGCTCGACGAGAGCGCCGTGCAGTACGAAGCCGCGCGCAGTCGCAAGAGTCGTGACCGACGGCTGTTCGTCGAGCTGTCGAGCGTCTACGACGTGCTCGAGCGCTACGACGAAGCTCTCGCCACGTACGATGACTGGTTGCGCGAGGCGCCCGATGACGCCGAGATGCTGCACGAGAAGGGCCTCACCCTCCTACTCCTCGAGCGCTTCGACGAGGCCGCCGCCGCGCTCGCCCGCGTCACCGTGCTTCTGCCGGACGACCTGCAAACGCAAGAAGACTTGGGGTATGCCCACCTGCGCGGCAAGCGCCTCGCCGACGCCGACGCTGCCCTCACCCGAGTCCTCGCACGCGAGCGCCGGCGACCGAACGCCCTGCGCCTGCTCGCGCAGGTGCGCGCCGCAGAGGGGCGCACGAACGAGGCCGCCGCCCTGCTCGACGAGGCGCTGCAGATCGACCCGACCGACGCGCGGGCCGCGCAGGTGCGGGCACGCCTCGCGCAACTGCTCGGCAACGCCAAGAGCGCGCTCGCCGGCTACGGCATCGTGCTCAAACAAGCGCCGGATGACACGGGCGCATTGCTCGGCGCGGCTGGGGCGCTCGCTGTGCTCGACCGACTCGACGAGGCGGCGAGCCTGCTCGCGCGCGTGCGCGCCAAACACCCGCATCAGCCAGAGCTGCGCCTGCGTGACGCGCAGCTCGCGTGGCGCCGCGGCGACAGGGCGGCGCTCGGGGTGTTGCAGGCGCTCGCCAAGGAGCAGCCGGCTAACCTCGAGGTTTGGCGCGAAATCGAGGGCGCGGCCGCGCGCTTCGGTGAAGCGCGGCTCGTTGACGAGAGCCGGGCCAAGCAGCGGGCGCTGGCACCGTAGGTTGACATCGGTGACTCGTCGGGGCTGCGCCCGGAGCGAAGCTGCGGCGTGCCGAGGCGGCGCTGCGGCGCTACTTCGACGCGGTCGATCTTGGCAGGCCGCGATGCGGCGGACCTTGGCAGGCTGCACAGCGCCTGCTAGTTTTGGGCCGTCATTCCACTCGCATTCTTGGGGGTCCGTCATGTTCGTCTTGCGTCGCCACACTCACGTTCTTGCGTCTTTGACCGCGGCGAGCTTCTTGCTCGCAGCTTGCGGTGCGAAGGAAGAAGCGCCGGAGCTGCCCCCCTTGGAGTCGATGTCGGTAAACCTCGAGGGCTTCACGACCCCCGCGACCGCTCTAACGAGCTCGGCGAATTTCGGCGCCGCGGCTTTTCGGGTCGGGCTCGTCAATCTTGGGGTTGCGCTCGCCCTCGCCGTGCCGGCCGCTGTCTTCGCTGTGGCACTGACCGACAAGCACCCGACGCTCAAGGGGGGCAAGTGGATCTGGGATTTTGACGCGCAGACCCTCTTGGGCCGTTTGGGCTCCGAACTCACGGCCTGGATGGACGGCACAACGCTCAACCTCGAGATGCGCGTCACGGGCGGACAGCTCACCAACTTTCTCTACTACACGGGCACCTTCGACAAGACGACAGGCAGTGGCTCGTGGCAGTTCTACAACCATCTCATCACGCAAGCCGACAAGCAGTCGGTCAAGATCACCTTCGCGGTGACCGATGAGACGCACCGCACCGTCACCTTCCTCGTCACGCGGACTGACGGTAACGTCACGGCCGGTGACTCGCTTGCCTATTCTCGTCTGGGCGACGCGGCTACGGTCACGCTGCACGACGCGAGCGAGAACGCCAACGCGACGGCCGGAATCTCGGTGAGCACCGGTGCCGGCTACCTCGAGGCGCCGGGTTACAACGGCGGAATGCGCGCCTGCTGGGACGCACAGCATGCGGACACGTCTTGTCCGTAGCCGAGGCCGAAGCCGTCGCCAGCACGCGCGCGCACCAGGGCAACCGCAGCTGTGCGTGCCCGCCACGCTAGCCTCCCGACCGCAACAACGGCATGCTGTAAGCATGCGCTCCCCATCCCCCGCGCCCAGCAGTCCGCTGCCCTCGTACCTCGCCGTCGCCACGGCCCTCGGCGTCGCGCTCGGCCTTGGCGCCACACCGCGTCTCGCGCACGCCGAAGGCCCGTTCGCGCAAGGCCGCTGCCGCGTCGGCCTCGGCGCATCCTCCAACGTCTACGGCGGTGCCCGCTACGTCGTCGCTGGCGCCGGCTTCGGCTGCAACGTCGCTGATGGGCTCGAGCTCAGCGCCGACGCCGAGCAGTGGTTTGGCGCGCCCCCGACGATCACGCGCATCAGCCCTGCCGTGCGCTACACCTTCGCCGCCCTCGGCTCCTGGCCACCCTATGTCGGGCTCTTCTACCGCCACTGGTTCATCGGCGGCGGCGAGCCTGACGTCGACACGGCCGGCGTGCGCGGCGGCATCATCGCGCTCGGCGACCGCTCGTTCATGTTCGGGCTCGGGGCTGTGTACGAGGTCGTCGTCTCGACATGCAGCGGGCAGTGCAGCGCCCTGTACCCGGAGATCATCTTGGGCTTCGCGTTCTGAGCGCGACGGCGACCGTCGCGCCTCACCCGCCGCGCGAAGCGCTCGAATCCCAGGCGCGGATCCCGTCCATGTTCGAGGTCACGCTGGTTGGCTATCCGGTGCGCACGGGATATAGAGCGCGCGTGGCCGGCCCAGAAGAAGTACCCCCGAGCGAAGTCAACGCCCGCACGCTCGCGGATGACGCCGCCGCCCTGCAGGAGCTCGGCGAGCGGCTCGTGTACCTCACCGACGCCGAGCTCGCGGCGATGGGGCTCGACGGCGCGCTCGCCGACGCCATCACGGAGGCTCGCCGCCTCAAGCCGCGCAGCGAAGCGATGCGCCGCCAGCTCCAGTACCTCGGCAAGCTGATGCGCCGCGCCGACACCGACGCCATCGCGATCCTACTCACGCGCGTCACCAGGAACGAGGCCGCGGTGGAGCTGCAACAACGTGCCGACGGCTGGGCCACGCGCCTGATGGAGCAAGGAGATACGGCCTTACACGCGCTGCTCGCCGAGCGCCCCGACATCCCCCGCCAGCTCATGCGCCAGCTCATGCGCGCGGCCAAAGAGGAGTCGACGCGCCTGCACAAGAGCGGCCCGAAGCAGCTCGAGCTCGTCGCACGCCTGCGCCGCTGGCTGCCGCCTCTGCCTACGCCGACGACGGGCTAGCGGCGAAGGGAGGCGCACGACCAGCAGCCTGCCGCATGGCCAGCAGGCGACGGCGGCGCGCTGGCGCGATCGCCAAGTGGCCAAGCGCGACCACGACGCCGAGCGCGGCGCAGCCACCCCAGAGCGCGGCGCTCCCCAAGCGGCCGAGCACCACGCCACCGAGCGCTGGTCCGACGAAGGCCGCTAACCCCCCAGGTGGTCGAGTATGCGCCTTGGTAGGAGCCGCGCAGGTGCCCGGGCGCGAGGTCCGCGACGATGCTCGGACCGATGGGGGCGTTGGTGATTTCGCCGAGGGTCCAAAGCGCGATCGCCAGCGCATAGCCCGCCGGCGCCGCGGCGAAGGCGTTGAAGCCAAAGCCGGCCCCGACGAACAAGGCCGAGATCGCGAGCACCGCGGCGCCCGACGACCCGCGGCGCCAAAGGTTGCAGCACGACAATCATCGCACCGTTGATCGCCATGAGCATGCCGTATTGAGCGGGGACGAGGCCGTGGCTCTGCATGGCAAGCGGCATGCTCGACGACCACTGCGCAAAGACGCAGCCAATGAGAAAGGCAAACAGCGCGAACAACACCGTGCTCGTGGCATCAATGAGAAACAGCACGCGAAAGCCAAAGTGCGCGAGCCACCCGGCGGCCATCAAAGAGACCGAGAAGCCGAGGTTGACCGCCCAGTAGAGGAGATTGAAAGCGCGCTGGCGCTCGGCGGGCGGTACGAGATCGGCTACCATGGCCGACACCGCCGGCCGATACAGCCCGTACAACAAGCCCGCGCCAAACGTGAACAGCGCGATGGTCGAGATCTGTTGTGCGAAGCTCAGGGCCACAGTCGCGCTCGCGCCGTGCAAGAGCCCGAGCAACGCCGTGCGCCGACGCCCGACGCGGTCGGCGAGCACTCCGCCTATGAGCCCCGCTCCGACGCCCCCGAGGCCGTGCACCGAGACGAGCACGCCCGCCGCGGCGGCCGACAGTCCCCGCTCACGCGTCAGATAGAGCGAGAGAAACGGCACGACGAAACAGCCGAGCCGATCGATGACCGTGCCAGTCCAGATCACCCAAAATGTGCGCGGCAGGCCACCCACCGTGGCCTGCCACCACCCACGAGCGGGTGGCATGGCGCCTCGGCGCCGACCGCGCCGTCGCGCTGCCGGTTTGTTTACACCGGCCCTCTTCTCTGCTCGGATCATCTCCGCGCGGCGCTCTCCTTCCCGCCAACCTTTGCGAAAGCGAACGACAATGACCCTCGTCGAAGGCATGCTCACCGACCCCGAGGCGTCCCGCGACGACGACGCCGCGGTGCCATTTGACCACAGTGTTCGTTTCGCTATGGACCTCGGGCGGGCCCTGCACCGCTTCGGCACGCCGGCGCATCGCCTCGAAGGCGTCATGACCGCGGTCGCGGCACAGCTCGGCCTCGTGGCGCGCTTTGTCTCCACACCGACCGCCATCTTCGCCTCGTTTGGCCCGGCCGAAGCGTTGCGCTCGACGCTCATTCGCGTCGACCCGGGCGAGCTCGATCTCGACCGGCTGGCACGCCTCGACGCGCTCACCTCGGCGGTGCTCGCGCGACGCATCAGCATCGACGCCGGCACGTCGTTCATCGCCGGCATCCTCGCCTCGCCGCCCATCTACAGCCGCCTCGTAACCGCTCTATGCAGCGCCATGGCTGCCGCGGCCGCGGCGCAATTGTTCGGTGGCGGCTGGCGCGAGATGCTCGTCGCGCTCGCGCTCGGGCTCGCCATCGCCGCGCTAGCCCAGACGACGACGCGCGTGCCCGGCCTCGGACGCTGCTTCGAGCTGCTCGCGGCCTTCGTCGCCGCGGCTGGTGCGCTTGTCGCCGTGCGAGTCATCGGCCCGTACGCGACGAGCCTCGCGACGCTGGCCGCGCTCATCGGCCTCTTGCCGGGCCTCACGCTCGCCGTAGCCATGACCGAGCTCGCGACCCGAAACCTCATCTCCGGCACCGCCCGCCTCGCCGGCGCGGCGGTGGTCCTGCTGCAACTCGGCTTCGGCGTGGCGCTCGGCCAAAGGGTCGAGGCCCTGCTGCCGGGCGTCGAGGCCGCAGCGCCGCCGGTGCCGCTGCCGTCGTGGACCGCCCTCTTTACCCTCGCGGCGATCACGCTGGCGCTGGCCGTGGTCGTGCGGGCGCAGCTGCGTGACACGGGGTTCGTGCTGCTCGCGGCCATCGCGGCATACAGCGGCAGCCGCTTCGGCGCGCACGTGCTCGGGCCGGAGCTCGGCGCCTTTACGGGTGCCTTTGCCCTCGGGGTCGGCAGCAACCTCCTCGCACGCCTGCGCAACCAGAGCTCACTCATCACCATCGTCCCGGGCGTCATGTTGCTCGTGCCGGGCAGCATGGGCTTTCACAGCGTCGAGGCGCTCATGGCGCAAGACGTCGTGGGTGGTCTTGCAGCCGCCTTCGCCGCGGCGATCGTGCTCGTCGGCATCGCCGGCGGCCTGCTGCTCGCGAGCTCGGTGCTGCCGCCGCGCCACGCACTCTAGCGCCAGGTCACTCGCGCCCGAGCGCCTGCAACAGGCTCGCCCGTGCCGTCGCGAGTTGATACTCGGCCTGCACGCGCTGACCGAGTGCACTCGTCAAGGCGAGCTGCGCATCACCGAGCTCGATGACACTACCGACGCCAGTCTCGTAACGTCCCTCGGCCAGGCGCAGCCGCTCACGCGCATTGACGACGGCCTCATCCGCCGCACCGAGCGCGGCCCGCGTCGCGCCGACCGCGAGCTGAGTCTGCTCGACTTGCAGCCGCACCTGCTGGCCGAGGCTGTCGCGCTGGGCTGCCATCGCGGCCACGTTAGCCCCAGCCTCGTGGCTTTGGGCCAACGCCAGGCCACCGGCGAACAAGGGCCAACTCATGGTCACGCCACCGTTCCAGTTCCACACCAAGCGATTGAGCTGTGGCCCCGCGTCGCTCACCGCCGTCCCGACGCTGATCCTCGGCAGCCACCCTACCCCAGCGGCACTCGCCGTGCGTTCGAGCGCTTCTTGTTGCCGCAGCAGCGACATCAACTCCGGCTTGCCGACCACCGCCTCGTCGACGAGCTGCTCGAGCGGCAGGTCTTCACCCGGCACAACGGGCATGGTCTCGTCGGCGACCTCGAAGTCGCCGGCCATCGGCGTCCCCATCGCCGTGCGCAGCTGCGCTTTGGCCGTGGCATAGCCGTTGCTGCCCAAGATGAGCTGCACCCGCGCGTTGGCGAGATCGGTGCGGGCTTGCGCGAGATCGATGTCGGGCCGCGTGCCGACTTCGACAAAGCCCTGGATCTGTCCGAGGTGCCGCTCCTGATTGGCCAGAGTCTCGCGCGCCACGCCGAGCAGCGCCTTGGCGGCGCGCGCGCCGAAGTAGGCGTTGCGCACGTTGGCGAGCACGCGCACGAGGGTGGCGCGTCGCGTTTCGGCGAGCGCCTCGGCGCTCAGGCTCGCAGCGCGCCACTGATTCGGGGTCTGCCAAAAATCGAAGACCAGCTGATCGACGCTCGCACCGACGTTGAAGTAATCAGACGTGGCAAAGCTCGACGCCGCTCCGACACCGAGCGACGACGGCACGGAGCCCGGGCGACTCGCGAAGTTGCTCGTCGAGCGCTCGTAGCTGGCGCTGCCGGCGACCTGCGGCAGCAAGCCGCTGCGACGTTGATCGGCCCGCGCCGCCCCGGCTTCGTAGGCGGCGCTCGCTTGACGCAGGTCGGGGTGATTGTCCCGCGCCGCGGCTACGGCCGCGACGAGCGTCAGCGCGCGACTCGAGGGTGGCGCAGGATCCGCGCCCCCGCCGAGCACGAGGAGCGCCGCGAGCAAGCCAGACGAACAAACCATCACTCGTACCTCAAGGCGTCAATCGGATCGAGGCGCGAGGCGCGCCGCGCCGGATACAGGCCGAAGACCACCCCGACGAGCCCCGAGAAGCTCGTGGCGATGATGACGATGTCGGGACGGATGAGCACCGACCAGCCAAAGGTCGCCGCGAGTTGCCGCGCCGCGAGCACCCCGAGCCCAACGCCGATGAGCCCGCCGATGACCGAGAGCGTCAGCGCCTCGACGAGAAACTGCGCCAAGATGTCGCGTGGCCGCGCGCCGACCGCCATGCGCACACCGATCTCACGCGTGCGCTCGGTGACGCTCACGAGCATGATATTCATGATGCCGATGCCGCCGACGAGCAGCGACACGGCGGCGATGGCGGCGAGCAACGTGGTCAGGGTGCGCGTGCTGTCCTGCATGGCGCTCGCCATCTCCGAGAGGTTGCGGATGGAGAAGTCGTCGTCGACTCCGACGCGAATGTGGTGTCGGTCGCGCAGGAGCGTCGTAATCTGCTGCAACGCCGCGTCGCTCGAGTCGGCCGAGCGCGCCCCGACGTAGATGACGCCGCTGATGTAACGCTGCATGCCGCCTTGTAGGCGCGACTGATAGGCCGCCTCGGGTACGAAGACGCCATCGTCGAAGTCCTGTCCCATCGGCGATTGACCCTTCGGGGCAAGCACGCCGAGGACCAGAAACGGCACGCCGCGGATGCGTACGTAGCGCCCGACGGGATCGACATCGGGGCCGAACAACTTCGTGCACACGGTCTGGCCGAGCACCACGACCTTCGTGCCGCCCTCGAGGTCGGAGGGCGAAAACAACTCGCCGAGTCGTGGCCGCCAGTCGCGCAAGACGAAGTAGTCGCGCGTCGTGCCATAGACGCTCGTGCTCCAATTTTGCTCGTCACTAATCACCTGGGCGTTGGTGCGCAAGACCGCCGCGGCGGCGCGCACGGCCGAAGTCTCGGTGCGAATAGCCTTCAAGTCATCCCAGGTGAGCGTCGGCTGGCTGCCAAAGCCGCCAAAGATTCCGCCGCGCGACGAGGCGCCGGGCATGACGATGAGCAGGTTGGCGCCCATGGCATCGAAGGCGCTCTGCACGCGCGCCTTGGCGCCTTCGCCGATGGCCACCATAGCGATGACGGCGCCGACGCCGATGACGATGCCGAGCGTCGTCAGAAAGGCGCGCGTCTTGTTGCGCGACAAGGCGCGCAGCGCGATGCGCAGGGTTTGCAGCAGGCTCATCGCGCCCTCGATGTGGCGCCCGCCGCGCGTGGCGCCTCACTCGTTGCGCGTGGCGGCTCGCCCGCCGCGACGGGGCCGACGGTGGCCTGACGTGGGGTGTGGCGGTCGTCCGAGCGCACCTCGCCGTCGCGCATGACGATGATGCGTGAGGCGTGCTCGGCGATGTCGAGCTCGTGGGTGACGAGGACGATGGTCAGGCCGGCCCGATTGAGCGCCTGCAAGAGCGCCATGATCTCGATGCTCGTGTGCGTATCGAGGTTGCCGGTCGGCTCGTCGGCCAAGATGATGCGCGGCTTGCCGACGAGCGCGCGCGCGATGGCCACGCGCTGCTGCTGACCGCCCGACATCTGATTCGGATGGTGGTGCAGCCGGTCGGCGAGCCCGACCTCGGCCAACGCCTCCTTGGCGCGCCGATGCCGCTCGGCCCCAGTGACGCCCGCGTACTGCAACGGCAGCTCGACATTGTCGATTGCGCTCGTGCGCGACAGCAGATTGAAGCCCTGAAAGACAAAGCCGAGCGTGCGATTGCGCACCCGCGCGAGCTCGTCCTTACCGAGTTGCGAGACATCCTGGCCGTCGAGCAGATAGCGGCCAGCCGAGGGCCGATCGAGGCAACCCACGAGGTTCATGAGCGTCGACTTGCCAGACCCCGAAGCGCCCATGACGGCCACGAGCTCACCGGCGTCTATGCTAAGCGAGACCTCGTGCAGGGCACGAACCTCGATGTCGCCCATCCGATAGGTCTTGCTGACCCCTTGCAGGGCGATGAGCACCTCGCTCGCCATGCGCGTCACCTCACAAGAAGCGCGGACCGCGCTGCTGCGCCGGGCCGCCCTTGCCTCCGCCCTCGACCTCGATGACCAACGCATCGCCCTCGCCGAGGTCGCCGCTCGCGAGCTCGGTCAGCGTGCCGTCCGAGACGCCGGTAGTAATACGAACGGGCTTGGCCACCTCGTCGCGCAACACCCACACGGTGCGCCCGAGAACGGGTGGCGGCGGCGGCGCGCCCGCTGGCCGCGCGTCGGTGACAGCGCCATTCGCGGCGCCCACGTCCGCACGGCCACTCGCGCGCCCACCGGCCGAGCCTGCGTCCACACCGCCGCCCGCGCGTCCGCCTGCACCCGCCGCAGCGCGCGGACTCGCCGCCAAGAGCTCCGCCGGCGGCACAAAACGCAGCGCCGTGTTGGGCACGCGCAAGACGCCGTCGCGCTGCGCATAGATAAACGTGACGTTGGCGGTCATACCGGGCTTGAGCTTGAGCTCGGGGTTCTCGACATCGATGACGGCGTCGTAGGTGACGACGTTCTGCACCGTGGTCGGCGCGTTGCGGATCTGGCGCACTTTGCCGGCGAAGGCGATGTCAGGATAGGCATCGACCGTGAAGGTCGTGTCCATGCCAGCGTACAACTTGCCGATATCAGCCTCGGCGACGCTCGTGTCGACCTGCATCTTGCCAAGGTTCTCGGCGATGACGAAGAGCACCGGCGCCTGGAACGACGCAGCCACGGTTTGCCCAACGTCGACGTTGCGCGAGATGACAACGCCGGTGATGGGCGAGACGACCGTGGCATATTCGAGGTTGACCTCGTTCTGATGCAACGCCGCGCGCGCTTGCTCGACCGCGCTCGCTGCGGCCTCGACCTGTGCCTTGGCCGCGTCCGCCGTCGATTGCGCCGTGTCGAGGTCGGCCTGCGCCACGAGCTTGCGCTCGGCGAGCGAGCGCGTGCGGGCGAGCTGCCGCTCGGCATCGACGGCTTGCACGCGCGCACGATTGAGGTTGGCGAGCGCCGCGAGGTGGTTCGCCCGGCCCTGCTCGACCGCGGCCTCAAACAACGATGGATCGAGCTTGGCGATGACCTGGCCGCGCTTCACCTCGGAGTTGAAATCGACGAAGATCTGCTGCAGGCGTCCCGACACCTGACTGCCGACTTGCACGGTGACGAGGGCCGAGAGTGTACCGGTCGCTGTCACTTTGGCAGCGATGCGACCGCGGTCGACGATCGCCGTCTGGTAGCGCAGCTTGGACTCGCCGCGTCCACAGCCGAGCAACGCGAGGGCGAGTGGCAGTGCCCACGCGCGCGATGGAAGGCCGGCATGGGCGGCGCAAAATCGGCGAAGACAAACACGAAACATCGGCGTCCTTCGGTCACTATCCCTCGAGAGCGCAAACTACTCTAGACGCAAACGCCTGGCTGTCAATGTCAGCCAGGGCGCGAACACGAGTGCGCGAGCGTACCCGGCGATTGGACGTCGCGACGCGGCGTTTGGGTTACAGCAACCTGTGGCCACCCGCCCCCGACCCGCGCTATTCTATCGCCATGCGCAACGTCATCCTCATCGCGGCCCCCGACGAAGAGCGCCTCGAGGCCATGTCTGAGTGCCTCGAGACGGCCGGCTATCGCTGCCTGACGGCCATGAGCGGCGCTGCAGCTCTCGCCACCGCCGCGAGCTACGCACCGCAGCTCGCGATCCTCTTCGCCGACCTACCCGAGGTGCAAGGCACCGATGTCTGCCTGCGGCTCAAGCAGGAGGGCGCGACCGCGCACGTGGCCGTGGTGCTCATCGGCAAGGACTCGCCGCAAGAACGTTTCGTCGCGACCGAGGTCGGCGCCGACCGCTACCTCGCGGACCCGGTCGACGACAAGACCCTGCTCGACGCGGTGCGCGAGCTGTTCAGCAAGCTCGTGCTCAACGCTCGCTAGCGCCCGCCGACTTGGCGCACGGCGGCGCGCGACGAGCCCGCAGCGCTCGACAGCCGCTAGCCCACCTGCTCGCGCCCGAGCGTGTGCAGGAGGTTCTGCTCAAAGCTCGCAGCATCGCTCGCAGCGAGCGCGCCCACGTTCTTCTCGATCAAGCGATTGTCGAGGGTGAAGAGCTTCATCCTCACGACGCAGGGCCGCTCGAGGCCGGCGCTCGAGAGATCCGTGACGGCGGTATCGTTCGGCCATGGAGCGTGGTGGCGCGTCGTCATCATCGCCAGGACCGTGTAGCCCGCGGCATTGAAGGCGCGCGAGCTCAGCACGAGGGCGGGTCGCCTCTTGGACGGCGGTCGATCGGTAAACGGGAAGGGGACAACCACGACGCGCAGCCAGTCACAAATCACGAAAGGCCTCGTCGTCTTCGGCCGAATCCCATTCGCTCAAGGTCTCGGCTAGGGCGTCGTGAAACGCCACGTCGAAGGGGTCAACCCGTCGCAGGGTCACCACGCACCCCCGGGACGTCGTAGCCGACCAAATCGCCCGGCTCTAGCCCGACGGCCTTGCGAACGCTCAGCGGGACCGTGACCTGCGACTTCTTGGAGAGCCTACGGGTCTGCACATCTTACTCCTTTACTGTAAAGAGTTAGGCACGGGTCGATGGGTGTCAACCTCTCGCTCAGACGATCATGGACTCTCGGGGCTCGCGTCCACCTGCGTGCCCCCGCACCAGAGGTCGAGCAAGTCGACGAGAGGCGCATCCACGGCACGCAGGCGCCGCCGCACGGTCGCCGAGGTCACGAGGATGCGCTCGGCCCCACCGCCAAGAATGTCAGCCGCGGCCTGCCGCGCGACGCGTTCGGCGAGCCAAGGGTCGTAGAACGGCAAGAGCATGCCGCCGCAACTGCCGGCCTCTCCCTCGAGGATCGAGCCTTGCGCGAGAGCGGCCCCGGTGAGCACGCGCAGCGTCGGCTCGTTGAGGTAGCGTAGCGACCACTCATCATCGGCAGGCGCGAGGCGTGGCGCCCCGGCCAGCGCCGCGCATTCGCCGGCGAAAAGCGAGCTCGTCGTCACAACACTGGGGACGCGCACGCCAGCCAACGGGTACAGGGTCCCGAGGGCATAGGCGCAACCCGGATCGTCGACCACGACCCGCCTCGCGCCGCGCAGCTGCGCCGCGAAGGCCCGGGCGTGGGCGCGAAAGCCCTGACGATCGCCCCAGCGCCACAACGGATGGCCACAACACGACAAGGGCCCGCGCAGGATGTCGACCGCACCGAAGCGTCGCCGCGCCAGGCGCAAAGCGGCGCGCGCCGAACCGCTGTCGGCCGCCGTGTTCTGACAGCCAAGAAAGAGCAACGTCGGCGCGCCCGCCTCACCATTGAGCGCCAAGGCAGGATCGTCGGCGGCGGGCCGGTCGGGCAAGCGACCTGTGGCGCGCAAGGTGGCGAGCACGGGCTGCAACGCGAGCGGCAGGCCGCCTTCGACGAATAGCTCGGCGCGCGCCTGCATGAGGGTCGCGGCGACGTCGTTGCCGTGGTAACAAAACGTCGTGCAGCCGCGACAATCGACGCAACTATAGAGTCGAAGGGCCGCGTCGGGCGACAAGCGCAGCACCGCGCGCCGATCGAGGTTGACGGTCAACATGAGCTCGCGCGGGGTGAGCGTTTCGCTGCCGTGCGCCACCGCGGTCGGGCAGGCGAAGCGACTCATCTTTGGACAATAGGTGCAATTGTCGAGCTCGGGCGTGCGGCCGCGCAGGCGCAACGCACGCGGCGTCGCCGGGCCGTCCGCGACCCGCGCAGTCGCGACGGAGGCTGCGGCTGTCGCCAACGCCAACGATGACGGGGGCGGCAACGATGGCGATGGCGATGACGGGGGCGGGGGCGATGACGATGACGATGACGGGGGCGGAGGCGACAGCGACGACGACGGCTCACGAGTCGGCACCACGGCTGGTTCGCGACTGACACCCTGCCCCGCTGACGCCTCGGCCACGAGCGCGGTCCACGTCTGCACCTGCTCGACGCTCGCCACGCCCGACGCGGCATAGACAAAGCCCGCGCCGCCGGTCGTATCGGCGAGCGAGAGCACGAGCGCCACCCCCTCGCAGGCGGCGAGACGCAAAGCGAGCTCGGCGAGATTGGCCCAGGTGGCAGCGAAGAAGACTGCCTCCGACGGCAACGGCTGCGGCGACAAGAGCGACCCGGACGGCGGCGGCCGCAACGAGGGCACCCCCGACGCCTCGGCCGAAGGCGCCGCCGGCATGTACGTCCGATCGGATTCGCGACCACCGGCGCCGAGAATCGCGGCAGGCGCAACGACCGACCCCACGGCCGCATCGACGCCAAGGCCGCTCCGAGAGTCCAGCCAACGCGCGAGCGCAACGCTGCGGGCCGCGAACAGCGGCCCTTCGCCGAGCGTCACGGTCAACGACGCTTCACCCTGCGCGCCATGCACCGCAATGTCGGCGCCACCGAGATCCTCATCGCGCGCGAGGTCGCGGGCGAGCGCGAGACACGTCGAGAGCGGCGCCGCAACCGTGCGCGCCAGAGCGCCGCGAGCGAGCGTGCGCAACCACACCCGCTCGACCCGGGCGCGCAGAAGCGCGGTCCACAGCTCGCCGCCCATGGCCGCGCGCGGTGCGGGGATAAAGCGAAAGGCGCCGGCGTCCCCCTCGCCGTCGACGCCCATCACCACGGGCTCGATGACGTGCAGTTGTGGGCTCTTGCGCAGCAACAGTCCGCGCCGCGCCGCCTCGAGGACCGAAAGCGCGGGCAACAGCGCGATGTGCGCACCGAGCGTGCGGCCCTCTTTGCAGAGCGCCGCTTCGACCTCGGCGAGAGTTTGCGTCGGCGCCGCGGTCACGCACAGCGCCCGCGGGTCGGGCTCGACGGGCGACGGGGTCGGCGGCAGCTTGATCGCTCGGACCGCTCCTGATGGCGGCGCGACCGGCGAATACGAGACCGATGGCGATGTCGTCGACCGTGACGTCACCGACGGCCGAGCCGCGGCGGGTGGCGTGTCCCCGACCGCCTTGCTCGAGAACACATCAGGATTCAGAATGCCGGCCGGATCGAGTTCCTTGGCCTGCGCGCGCATGAGCCCCAAGGCTCCGCCCATAGCGCGCCGAAACGCCGCCGCCTTCAGACGTCCGATACCATGGTGGTGCGACACGTTGCCGCCCGTCGCCGCGGCGGCCGCAAGACACGTCTCCCACAAGGCGTCATAGGCCCGCTCGCCCCCGCTCGCCGGCATGGCGTAGGTGAAATAGATGGACGCGCCGTCGAGGTAGACGTGCGAGAAATGGGCGAGCACCTGCGCTCCGGCCGCCCGTCCGGCGCGGCGCACCGCGCGATAGACGGGCAGCACGTTCTCCCACGGGCAGGCAACCTCCATCGTGTCGACCGCGACCCCGGCGCGCAGCGCGTTCGACTGCTTGTACGAGACCGCGTAGCGCCGCCGCCACCAGGCCTCGCCCGGCGCCGCGCCGAGGTCCTTGCCGTCATGGGCACGCGCGAGCTCGAGCACGAGGTCGAGGTCGCGCGCGACGACGGCGGCCTCGCCCTGCACACCGACGACAGCGCGACAGGCGCCCGCAAGCTCATCGGTGAGCGCCCCAATCGCGTTCGGCCAATGCGCGCCAAGCCAGGCGAGACGGCTCGGGCCGCTGTCGTGCGCGACGTGCGCGGTGCTCGTATCGCGATGCAACAGCGAGTCCACCGGGTCGTAGATGCGCACGACCGCCGGCGACAGTCCGGCCGCGAGCCAAGCGCGCGCCGCAGCGAGGGCCTTGGCGAGAGTCGAAAACTCGAGCCCGCGCCAAGCCCGCGCTTCGGGCAGCCGCGCGATGCGCACGGTGGCCTCGGTCCAGATGCCGAGCGTGCCCTCCGAGCCGATGAAGGCGTCGAGCAAGGGCGTACGCACCGGCGAGGGCGAAAGGCGCACGAGCGTGCCGTCGCCGACCACGACCGCGCCGCCGACCACCTGATCTTCGATCTTGCCATAGCGGCTCGAGAGCTGCCCTGCGCCCCGCGCCGCGATCCAGCCGCCGAGGGTGCTGCAATAGATCGACGACGGCAGATGCCCTTGTGTAAAGCCCTGACGCCCGAGCGTGCGCTCGAGTCGCTCACCGATGATGCCGGCCTCGGCGGTCGCGGTCCACGCCTCCTCGTCGAGCGCGAGCACCCGCGCCATGCGCTTGCAGTCGACGACGACCTGACCCGCAGCAGCGGTAGCCCCGCCGACGACGCTCGACCCCGCCCCATAGGGCACGAGCGGCGTACCCGTGGCATGCGCGAAGGCGACGATTTGCTGCACATCGGCAGAGCTCTCGGGCCAGACAACCGCGGCCGGCAACGCTGGCGTCTTGCCCGACCACAGGCCGAGGATGTGACGCGGCCACAGATCCATGCTGACCGCGAGGAGATCCGCGGGCAGCGTCGAAAAGGCCCGCCGCGGCAAGCGAGCGGCGAGCAGCGCTAGATCGCGCTCAGCCACGCGCTAGTCCAAAGCGCCGAGCATGCGCGCGTTATCGGTGACGAGGGTGGCCGCAGCCTCTACGGAAACACCCGCCGGGCAGACACGGCTGACGTCGCGCGCCCGAGCGCGAAGCCGTGTGGCCGCGTCGAGATCGAGCAAAGCGTCGGCGGCCCTGCGCCCGACCCCGAACGAAATGCGGCTAGGCGATGCCGCGCCGAGCGTCACCACGTCACACAAGCCACAGCCAATACAACGCGACGCCGTCGTGGCGAGCTGCCAGGTGGCCGGCGCGATGGGCACGATGGCCTCCTTGTGCAGCTGCTCGAGCCACGGGCGCGCGCCCTTGTTGCGCATGAAGGGGAACAACAGCACCTTGGCGAGCAACGCCCAGCCGAGGACCCACCACGCTCGCAACTGACGCATCATGGCTTGCTCCCGATCGCGACATCGCCGAGCGCACCGGCTGCCGCCAGAGCGCCCGTAGCGAGCGCCACGCCGTCGGCACACAAGGCATAACGCGAGGCAAAGCCACCGACCACCATGCCGGCGGCGAATAGGTTGCGGTACGCAGGTCGGCCCTCGCGCATAGGCCGTAGCTCCCGATCGACGAGCACGCCCGCCGTGAGCAACGGATGCGATTCGCCGGGCAGAGGGCGAACCATCGACTCGAAGCTGTCGGCCGCGAGCTCGCCATGCTCGGTGACCACGGGCAGATCGAAGATCGCTTCGCGACAGGCGTTAGTCCAATGGACGCCCCCGGCGATGAAGCGCCCGCTCGCGAGGACGAAGGCATCGGCGCGCACCTCGTTGCCCTTGGCGGTCGCGAGACCGACGACGCGATCGCGCTCGATAATCGGCGCGCTCACCGCACCCACGTTCTCGATGCCGGCGGCCACGAGAGCCGCCTCGAGCGCGAGCGCCAAACGCAGGCCCGGCACCGAGGGAATGTGCCCGAGCATCTCGATGACCGGCACGCCGAGCGCCTCGCCGAGGCGCCGCCAAACGAAAGCGTGCTTCTCGAGCCCGAGCACCGGGGGTAGCAACACGCCGGCGAGGCCGCGCACCTGCGGAGCGAGCGAGCGAGCGAGCTCATCGAGCACGTTCACGTCCTCGAGCGAGCGCGCCAACACCGCCGCCGGCACACGACCGTCCATAGGCACGGGCAAGACCACGAGCTGCGGCAACGTACCCGACGCGGCCTGCGCATCGCACGCCACACCCTCGGCCAAGCGCGGCGCATCGAAAGCGGCGCTGCCGTTGAACTGCACGATGCCAAACGGCGCGCTTTGGGGCACGTAGAAGTCCGCGTCCCAGTGGCTCGCCAGCGCCGACGCCGCCGGCAAGACGGCCCCGAGCGTCGAAGGCAAGCCGCGATTGTCGGCCTCGAGGTCGAGCGGCGCGAGGGCGAGATCCTGCGCCGCCAACGCCGGAGCAATGACACTCATGCCTTGGCGCAGTCCAGCGACGGTGCGCTCGACGCCGAGGACCCCGTAGGGGTGGCGCGGCCGGTGCGCGATGATGTCCATGATGTGCTCGGCCACGGTTCTCGGCAGCTGCTGCGCCGGCGAGAGCGCGGGCGAGAAGGCGATGTCGAGCGCGCCAGTCGACATGGCAGTAGCGCCCCACGACCGGCTCGCCATGATCACATGGGCGCCACGACGCTTGGCTTCGAGCGCCGCGGTGACACCCGCGAGGCCGCTGCCTATGACCAAGAGATCGTTCATCGAACCTCTGTCCTTACGCGAGCGGCGTCATGGCGGGAGCCTGCCACAACCCCGTGTACTCGGTCATCAAGAGCTCGGCCTGCGCGAGCTGCGCCCCTCCGAGCACCGGCCGCGCGGTGTGCCAGCGGCGGCCGAGCAGCTCCATTAAGGCCTCGCGCACGCTCGTTGGGTCGAGTCCGCGCTCCTCGCCAAAGATCTGCGCCGCGCGCAGGCCGCAATCCGAGCCCTGACAAGGACCGATGGCGAGGCGACAACGCGCCATCAAATCACCGAGCCGCTGCACGTGCTCGTGCCGCACGCAGTAGCGCACCTCGCACTCCAAGGTGGGCTCGCTCGCGCACACGGTCGCAAAGCCTGTCGACGACTCGCGTCCGATGTCGAGCACCTTCGGGGCGAGCGAGCCATGGCGATAGATGAGTCGGCGGGCGGCGAGCGGTGCGATGCCGTAGGCGCGCGATAGCTCGAGCTCGTTCGGCAGGCTATCACCGCCCGGCAGCGCGTGGTGATGGGTGTCGCAGGCGGCGAGGATGCCGAGCTGATGCGCCACCGTGTCGGCGGCCTCTTGGGCTTGCAGGCGAAAGCTCGCGAGCTTGCCACCGGCGAGCGAGTAGAAGTGCGGCGCGCCGGCGCGCGCGTGATCGACGACCGCGTAGCCACGGCTCAGCGCGTCTTCGCTAACGCCCCAGCCGTAGATGGTGTTGCGCACACCCGTGCGCGCGCCGATGAGCCTCTGGCCGGCGAGGCCCGGGACAATGCGTTCGAGCGCCTCGCAGAGGTAGCGGATCTCGTCGGTGGTCGCCGTCACGTCGTCGAGGTCACCGTAGTAGTCGTCGTCGGTCGTGCCGACCCAGGTCTCGTTTTGGTACGGCATCATGAACACCTGCCGGCCGTCGATCGCCTGGGTCATGATGCCGAAGTTGCACAGCCGCCGCTCGTAGACCAGGTGCACGCCCTTGCCGGGGCGCAAGCGCACGCCCGCGCCGCCTTCGCCCGCTAGGCCCGCAACCTTCGCCGCCCAAGGCCCGCCGCAGTTGACGACCGCGTGCGCCCGCACCTCCTCGACCGTTTCCTCGCCGGTGCGTCGCAGCCGGCCGCCGATGACCACGCCCGCCGCATCCCGCAAGATTCCTACGACTTCGGTGTACGTGCGCACGCGCGCCCCATGCGCCTCGGCGTCGAGCGCGTTCAAAACGCACAGGCGCCCGGGATCGATGCCCCACTCGTCGAGCGCGATGCCACCCAAAAAGTCACCGACGAGGCCAGGCTCGATAGCGAGCATATCCTCGCGCGACAGCCGCGCGTGCGGGATGCCGTTCTTTAGCGGCGTGAAGCGATCGTAGACCGAGAAGTAGGTGTCGTAGAGCAGCATGCCGAGCCGCCCGAACTCGCCGCCGCGTTCGACCGGCATGATGAACGGGATGCGGAAGATGATGTGCGGCGCGATGCGCTGGATGTAGCCCGAGTCGGCGCACGAGTGGCGCGTCGTCTCGACGTCGTGCAAGAGATAGCGCGGCCCGCCGTGGATCATGCCGCTCGAGCCACCGCTCGCCCCGCGCGCGAGGTCGCCCTTCTCGCAGAGCAGTACGCTCGCGCCGCGCTTGGCGAGGTCACGCGCTAAGCCCGTGCCGTTGACGCCGCCACCGATAATGAGCACGTCGACGTCGGCCGCGCCCGCGCGACCGCCCGCTGTCGGATTCTCTCTTGCTGCAACTGCCGTCATCGGTGCTGCTCTCCTCGCCTAACGAGCCCATCCTGAGGGGGCCCGCCCCCCAAACTCGAACGCGGGGACCGCGATCCACGGACCCGATGACGCGCCGCGCCGCACGCCCGCAATGCAGCGCAGGCAGCGCGGCGCGTCATCTGCGAAAACACGAGAGCCCATGCAATGATGTCTAGCTCTCTGCTTTGGCGCGAGCGTCCGCCTTCGCCGCGGGCTTGGTGTCGGGCGAAGACTCAGACTTCACCGTCGGCGCAAAGCGAATGCCGAGCTCGTCGAGTTGCTCTTTGTCGATGGTGCCCGGAGCATCGAGCATGAGGTCCATCTGCCGCTGCGTCTTCGGAAAGGCGATGACGTCGCGGATCGACTGCGTGCCGCAGATGAGCATCATGATACGATCAACGCCGAGCGCGAGGCCGCCGTGCGGCGGCGCGCCGTACTGCAAGGCGTCGAGCAGGAACCCGAACTTGTGGCGCTGCGCTTCGGGGCTGATACCAATCGCCTCGAAGACCTTCTGCTGCACTTCGCTGTCGTGGATGCGGATCGAACCGCCGCCGATCTCGACGCCGTTCAGGACGATATCGTAGGCGAGCGCTTTGACGGCGCCTTGATCGGTCAAGAGCTTGCCGACGTCGTCGGGGTGCGGCGCGGTGAATGGATGATGCGCCGGGGTATAGCGCTTGGTCTCGGCGTCGAGCTCGAACATCGGAAACTCGGTCACCCACACGAAGCGATACTCGGCCGGGATCACGTTGCGCGTCTTGGCCACGTGCTTGCGCAGGTTGCCGAGCGCCGCGTTGACGACGCGCCTATCGTCGGCCACGAACACCGCGGTGTCACCGGCCTTCAAGCCGAGTCGAGCCGCGATCGCCGCTTGCTGCTTGGCATCGAAGAACTTGGCGATGGGTGACTGCCACTCGCCGCCCTCCTTGACCTTCACGTTGGCGAGGCCCTTGGCGCCAAAGACCTTGGTCACTTCGCCGAGGTCGTCGAGGTCTTTGCGCGACAGCTCGCCGACGCCCGTGAGATTGATGGCCTTGACGATGCCGCCTCGCGCCACGGTCTCGGCGAACACCTTGAAGCCGCAGTCCCGAGCGAGGTCGGTGAGGTCCACGAGCTCGAGCCCGTAGCGCAGGTCGGGCGCATCGACGCCGAAGCGCGCCATCGCTTGATCGTAGGTGATGCGCTCGAAGGGCGTCTTGATCTTCTCGCCGGTCAGCTCGCTCCAGGTGTTGGCGAGCAGCTGCTCGACCACGAGCTGAATGTCGCCCGGCTCACAGAACGACATCTCGATGTCGACCTGCGTAAACTCGGGCTGCCGCTCAGCGCGCAGATCTTCGTCGCGAAAGCAGCGCGCGATCTGGAAGTAGCGGTCGTAGCCCGCCACCATGAAGAGCTGCTTGAAGAGCTGCGGCGACTGCGGCAGGGCGAAGAACTTGCCGTTGTGCACGCGCGAGGGCACCACGTAGTCGCGCGCCCCTTCGGGCGTACTCTTGATGAGGTACGGCGTCTCGAGCTCGAGGAAGCCATGCTCGTCGAGCGTGCGGCGAGCGATTTGGTTGAAGCGGTGGCGCAGCATGAGGTTGCGCTGCAGCTGCGGCCGGCGCAGATCGAGGTAGCGGTAGGTCAGGCGCACGTCTTCGGACGTATCGATGTCGTCCTCGATGGCGAAGGGAGGCGTCTTGGCGCGCGCGAAGATCTCGAGGCGCGTTGCCGCAATCTCAACGGCACCGGTCGGCATCTTCGGGTTCACGTTGCCGCCGCGGCTGCGCACTTTGCCGACGACGCCGATGACCCACTCACCGCGCAGGTCGCCCGCGAGCCCATGGGCACCGGTGTCGATCTGCGGATCGAAGACGACTTGCGCCAGACCCTCGCGGTCGCGCAGGTCGATAAAGACGCAGCCACCATGATCACGGCGGCTATGCACCCAACCCATGAGCACGACTTCTTTGCCGACGTCGCTGTCACGCAGTGCGCCGCAGCGATGCGTGCGCTTACGCTCGAAGATCAAACGATCCACACAGAGCTCCAATCATTAGACTTCTGCTGCCCGCGCGAACCTAACAGAACGTGCCGCCTTGGCAAGGGCGCTCGGCGGCGGCGCACGATTGCTCACTGACCTATCCCGCAAACTTTTTCGCAGTGCCGACGGCCGGCCGGCTTGCGGTCCTCGCGCATGCGGCTTCGCCGCAGCGCTCCGGTCCCGCACGGCCGGCCTGCGCCGCGCGGAATCGGAGCGCCGCAACGACGAGCGATGAGGGGTGGGCCAGAGATGGCCACGCTGCAAGAGGAACCACCCCTAACCGCAACACCCACAAGGATCATGAAGCATGCAACGCCAAGCGGCAACACCCATCGGACTGGTGCGAAGAATTCGCGACCTCGAACTCGACCGCGTCAAAGACCCA